>BNJU01003124.1_pt1 | contig 107869 bp, 181 predicted proteins | sample 8539281 | NCBI WGS metagenome assembly BNJU01 (sample SAMD00202456, study PRJDB9452) | human saliva metagenome | isolation source: human saliva | place: Japan
GTACTGGCACTCCGTAATAATTATTACCATAATTCCGTTTTCTCATAGGAGTACACTTTTCCCGCCGACATGGTCCACTTATCGATGCAGGCACCTTCTTTCGGCTCGCAGCTTCGATGTCATCCTGACGCATGAAGTCCGGCTCACTACGAGATAATCCAGCTCTTCCATATTTTTCTCCTCTATTTCAAAACGGCGAGTCCGAGTTTCTAAACAATCTCAGGTTTTCCATCTGCATGCGGGAGTTCTGCTCAGTCACTTCTCTATCTGTGTCTTCCAGCTTAGCATACAGGCGCGCATGGAATACGCTTTCCGATTCGCCCTCTCCACAGCGGCTCTACCTCTTCCGGTAGTGCTGTGCATAAGAGCCCTTTCATCATTCGGTGCGGGCACAGCAGTCAGTGCTCCTGCTCCAGACAGCTCTGAAAAGCGGTGTCGGGGTTCCGAGATCAGATACAAAACCTCCTCGGGTCCCAGGATATTCACGGACTTCTTTCCTTCTCCCGCATTTATCCTCATAGTAGTGTATTGGGTGTAGTTAAATCAAAGGATCCAGGGTTTTATACCTTCAGTAGCTTCTTTTTGCACAAGCATGCGAGGAAAAGCAAAGCTGATTCTCAGTCCGCGCTCCTTATATTCTTGCTGTAATTCTTTCCTGTCCTTTTTCTGAAAATCATGCCTCTGTTCCATGGCAAGAATGCATCCTGCGTACTCTAACATGTCTGTGGTCTGCCGTGTGCTCTGTTTCTATGTGACAGTGCATCTTGTCGTCTCTGTAGCCATAGGTGCAAACGAATCCACATCGCCTATATGAGCAGGTGCGTTATTATAATTTACGGCGGCGAGGGCCGCCACAGCAACTTCGTCGAAACCATGCGTGGTAGCCAATGACGCTGACCTGCAGTCCTGCTCTGCCGTGAAAATGCCTGCGGTCTTTTGTACCGCAGTGTCCCTGCGGAAATATAAGCGCTGCACGTCCGGGTCCACCTCGTTCCGGGCTTCGTGTGTCCGGAGCCTGTCGATAGCCTAAAGAGTCGTCCACCTGTCGTCTGCTTACCGTCGCGTCTGACACCCGCGTGTTCCGTGCGGGCGGAAGCATCAGCTGTCCACTGCTGATGGTCGAGTAAAACCAACTCCCGACATTCGTCTTGTAGCGGTCGAGTCGACCCTCCGCCTATCGCCCACGGAAACTGTCCTCGTCTATGATAGCATAAACCTCTCCACGTATTCCGAAAGAGTGGCGTCTTCTACCGCAGTCTTTGCCTCCGCCGTTTACCACTACCTTTCCCCGATAAACAGCCGTCTGGGTCGCGCACAATGAAAACACCTTCACAGCTCCTGTTTCCTTTTCTATACCGTTCCCAGCTGCTCCGGTTGCCAGAATTACTGCGCTTTCCTTCGTACTCTTTGTCCTTCGTGACTACAATTTGTGCCATTCTTCTCTGCTGGAGAACCTTTTGCAAGGCGCTCCGCTCGTTTCCTTTTGCGTTGTAGTTGGTCGCAAACTCAAAACCGGATCTGCTTTGATTCAGGATGGTGCACCTCTCTCCGGTGTGACCCGTGGCTCCTGTCCACCGCCATGCCGCTTCAGCCAATGCCAGAGACGAGACTTGCCGGCGCGAACATTGCCGTACTGGAAAGGCCGGTCGGTGCCCTACATAATCAAATCGAACACCATTTTCCTCTTTCTTCTTAAACGGGTGCCGCGTTTCTGAGCGACACCTCATCGTCTTCGTATTACGTCCACTCTCCTACGGAGTCGCTCTTTTCAAGCGTTTCTTGTTGCAGTCGTTTCTTGCTTTCCGTCGTCTGACACCTGTCAATCGTTTCTTATTTTCGACCGTTTCTTGCAAAGTGCGACCTAGTCCTGAATCGGAGATATTGATGTTCTAGCTTATATACCTGGCGTCCTTAAGCTTCAATCAGGAGTCCGAATCACTTTGACACACGTAGCGCACGCGTTCCTGTTCTTCATCCGCATTTACGGCATAAACACTTAAAGATCCTTTTAGCTTCCTCTGCAATCTCTCCGATGATGGGAGACAGCATCCCGCGCAAGGACCACACTGCGAAAATCAATAACCGGTTCGTCGACTGTAGACTTTCTACTTCAAATTCTTTTCCTGCTTGATGCTTGGTGCTGACATAATTTTCTCCTCCTATAAATTTAAATACTGCTTTCTGTATACTCACATGCGAAAATTCGCATGCAGTTCCCTCTTCGCTACTTTATCTCTCAATTTATTTGAATCTAAGTTAATTTGGCACGCAATCTATGTGATGCCTATCAGCTGTCTTCCTTTTAAACTCTCCTTCGCTTTTAAGACTGCTAGACTGCTGAGACCTTCTACTCCGTCCCACTATGAGTTCAAGCTCGTCTACATCCATCATTTCCCGAATCAAGCTGTAAGAAAATCCCTTTCTCTATAAAGAAGCAAAAGCTTCTCCTGTCTTTCCGATCGGAAAGGTCAGACTTCTGCTCTTCTTCTCTCCACTTCTTTAAAGCTTCCGCTCGAGATTCGTCTCTCTTCTCTTTGCTTTTCTCGGAAATCCGCGATGGCACGTTACAGGAAACGGAATCCACACCCTCTACGAGTTTGGAACTTCTGTGTCCAAGAGAAGCGCTTTCCACATTCTCCTCCAGATAACGCAGGCGTAGTGATGAATCATTCAGATAATCATGGTCTTCTTCAAAAGGCAATGCTTTCTCTATCCCATCCTCTGTATACCGTTCACGATTTCACGAGCTTCTCTCGCGAACTGGCGGCTCCGTCTTTGCCGCCGTTCCAGAAAAGCGGGTGAGCCCTCCTCAACTCGCAGCGCTGTGAGGCTTCTCCTCCCGTAGAGAGAAGCCCTTTCAGAGATTTCTGACTGCGAGTTTCTTCTTTCCGATATCTTTCGTGCACGCTTTATGGCTTCCTGTCCGGCGGTATCGGTCTTCGCTCTTCCCGAACTTTCCCTCTTCGGCATGCATTGACTTACAGCTTACCGATACGGATGCTGCTAAGCCATATTCATACGAAGCGCAATTTCGAGTTCAGCCCATCGGCTGGGGATGCGCCGTCAAAGTCGCTTCATGTCTCTCTACTGTGCATTTTATTGCTGATACACAAACCGCCTCCTCTCTTGTCAATCAAGCTTCTTCTGCACCAAGGTCCGGCTCTCCCTCTTTCAGAGATTCGGTACCGGAAGCTGATATCAGCTCTACCTGCTGGAAGTGGTGCAATCTTGTTCTTGGCATTACTTTACCTGTAACGCGGTTTCCGCTGAACTCACCCTCACCACCATAGCATTCGTCTCGCCTTTCCGATATTATCGATGCGAGACGGAAGAATAGAACTTCGAGGCTCTACCGCCGGTAGTTGTCTCGGATTTACCGAACATCGCCGCTTCTCACGGGCTGGTTAATGAAAATCAAAATACAGTTGGACTTCGCAATGATTGCGTAAGCTTACGAAAGGACCCATGGACATCCAGTCTTGCCTGCGGTCCCATGCAGCTGTCTCCCATCTCCGTCTATTTCCGCCTTAACCGGTACCAAGCGCTGCAGCGGAGTCCTGACTCAGGATGTCCATAGCACCGGAACGCACCGCTTAGTCTCCGCAATATCGAGGCCTGCTCTCCAGGAGTCGAGCTGGGACACATAGAGGTTCTCCAATATCCACTCCGAGTGGCACTCCGCTTATCGCGGGTCAGCATGCTCCCGCATCGACAGGAGAGCCGCAATCCGCCTCTCTTCTGTGCTTCCGCAACCGGCGCGCATGAAGCACTGCGTGTGGGTCTTTCCGGAAGACTCGGACCGTAAATCTCGATGATTCTTCCTCTCAGGAAAGCTTCGCGCCTGCTCAACGACGCAGTATCCACGGAAAGCGATCCGGTCGGCACCACCCTCGAGTGTCCTTGTTGACACCGGCATCTCCCGGCTTCATGATGGAACGCTCACGCGATGTCTCAAATCTTAGTTAAGCGGCGTCCAGTGCCTTCAGTTTGTCCTCATGATCCTGCTTTTGCCACGACCAGACGCATCACTTCCTGCCATACTTTCTCCTTTTGCTTCCTGTATGTTCTGCAATCCTTTATTCTACCTTAGCGTGACGGCAACTCATGGCTCAAACTTTTCCTGTACTCTTTTCCTCTATGGAAACCCTGTAGAACTTTGCTCTGCATTATATCACGCAACATCTTTCTTCCCTATGCTCCACATTCGGATAGGTGAAATATACCGGCAAAAGAAATTCGCCATTCTGCCTGAAGAGAGACGATAAACCCATGGAAACACATTTCTTGAAGAGAAGGCAGAAAGGAAACGCATGAAAGAAGGAATGGACAATCGGCAAGTGCTATAAATGAGGCCGGTCTTAATTGAATCTGTTTTTCACATTTTGCCAGGAAGACCAAACCTGTTTTGCATGCCGGATGGATATGGTTTCTGCTTATTTTCACTGTTAAAGAGGTGGGTTGAAATTCCCGATTTGGATTGTTACAGCTTTTTGTAGTTCGTAACATCGCTCATAAAGACTGATAGCTTGTTGAAAACAGTTCACACAGCGTTGGCGCCGTCTTGTTTCCAAAAGAAGGAGGAAAATAGGTCAAGAAAGTCGAGAAAACCGTCTCTATGGAGGCAGCTTTGCCGTCTTGACGGTCGATGATTCCCGTCGCGCCAAAGGCCATTCGCTTCGGCCTTGCGGCATGTCTGCTTATACATGTTCGTGGCATTCCTTCCTGACCATCATCGCCGCAGCTGCCAAACCTGCACTAAGTCAGCAGGAACTGGCTATGCTGGTGCAAAATGCCATGTTTGCTGCGGGCATCGCAGCAGCCATGATTCAGCTTTATGCCGTGTGGAAAATCGGCTCAAAGCTCCCGTGTCACGCCGGGCGTCAGCTTCACCTTCGTCACCGTCTCTCCACAATCCGGCGGACAAGCTTCGGCTATCCTGCCGTGGTCGTTACCGTTTTGGTCCGGCGTATCTTTGAAGGAATCGCTTGGACTTCTCGCTGATACTGGATCATTTCTCCCCGCAGTGGCCTGGCGTAGTCGCTGTCGGTGCTCTCTCTCTTCACGGTCGGCGCACGCTCCTTCGGCCGCGGAGGCTATGCCGGATTTCGGTTCGCGACAGTCATCGTGTGCCTCCGCATCAATCCTGGCCACTGTCGTACTCTGGTATCTTCGTTAAAGGATGCATCGAAGCAGCTTTTCCGTTCTTGCGGGACTGGTTGTCGGCTATATCTATTACTTCAGCCCGCCGTAGGAAAGGTGAGATTACACCCTCATTTCTACTCCAAAGGTCTGATCTCTTCCCACATTCTTCCCGCGATGCCCGTGTTCAGCATCGGTGCCATTCTCTCCACCTGTATCATCTTCCTGGTTTCCACGGCATCGGAACCATCGGAACTACCACCAGCCATGGTCGTTACCGGTCTGAGTCAGGACCGTACCGAGAAGAGATTTCGGATCTTCCCAGCCTGTGACTGGTGCCCTCTTCCATTTCCGCCCTCTTCGGTTGCTGCCCGGTAACTTCCTTCTCGCAAAACGTCGGTCTCATCGCCCTTGACCAAGGTTGTCGTACCGTTTCACCATTACCTGAAGCGGGGCCAGCGGTGCCATTACTGTTGCGGGAGCTTCCTCTCGGTGGAGGCAGTGCTTTCTTCCTTACCCGGGCTGGTGTCTGGGCGGATGCCGCTATCGCGATGTTTCCGGAGCATTGGTATCCGAGTAGCCAAATGGTGGCTTCCTGCGGATTCTCCTCAGAGAAACTGTCGTCATTTCTTCTCTCTCTGGCCATCGGAATCGGTTTTACACCTCTACGCGGAGATTGGAAATCTGGAAGACTTTTCCCTCTATCGTATCAAAAATGTTTTCGGTGCCAATGTTGTTGCGGGTTGTTTTCGTCGTTGCCCGCGCTCCTGAACCTGATTCTTCCCGAAAATATGGATATTCAGAAGTTATCCAGTGGAGTAAAGCTAAATCCTCTCTTTTCCGGGCGAAAGCGACATGCATCCCAGCTTTTCTTCCAGGGCCTCCAATAGGATAAAGAGAGAAACAGATTAGAATATTAAATAGAATAAAAATTTACAGTCCATGAGAGTCCCCCTTCCAAGAAAGTATCTGTCACCCGCCATGCAAAAGAGCATCGGAAGGGACGATGGAATACAAATCAGCGAAGGTGTACTCTCCCGTACTAGACTCTATCTTCTTCGTTTTCCTGTTTCCGTAAGGAAAGGCGCCGGAGAAAATCTTTGTCCTTGCCCTCAAAAGAAAGCTGAGAGCGGGAAGAGAAATAAGCAATGCAAAGCGCAAAGGAATGTGCCTGCTACGCAGTGGTACAATCGGATACGTCTTACGCAGAATCAGCTTCCGCTCTGTCCTGTAACCGGGTCCCGTAAAAACCCGGGTATAGGGAGAAGCTGCGTTGAAGCCGAATAAAGAGAAGAAAAGAGCAGTCGAGCGTGGCGAGCGGTTTTCAGATTTTTCGAAAAGAAAAACCATGCACTTCAAAAAATCCCAAATAGTAAAAGGGAGCTGAGCGTTCTGTCAAGGCGAGAGTCGCTCAGTGTTCTCCCGAGCCTCCAGGAAAGAAAAAGCGGGACGGAAAACAGGATCAGGAAGAAGATAGACGGTAATTTCCTTTTTCCCTCCTCCTCCTAAGGAAAGAAGTTCCGCCGGAAGCAGTGCCAAAATTCAGAAAATAGAGCCAAAATATACCAGGGGCGTGGAAGAGCATGCAAAAATCCGGGAAAAATTCAGCGTTGATCCATAGATGTCGCGAGATATGGAGCATCCCTGCATAAAAGATATAAGAAAACATAAGAAAGGAGGAACGAAAAGTTCGTTCCTTTTTCCATCCACTATAGCCGAGATAGCCGAGAGAAAAACAAATGCCAGCATAGAAAACTGTACAATCAGGTAAAAAGAACGAGAAAACAGAGGATGAGGGCTTTCTTTCAAGCGGAAGCAAAAAGTGCCCGAACACCACTATAAAAATCAAAAATCCTTTAAAACTGTCCAGTTCTTTTATTCTCTGCGTCTTCTTTTTGGACTGCTTCTCTGTCTGCTGCTTCTCTTTCTGCTCCTTCTCTCGCAAAATGCGGTCCTCTCTTCTTTCTGCATTCTTAAGCGGGATCATGAAACTTGGCTAAAAATCGAGTTTGCAAAAGCCTTTTGCAAAGCTTGTCTTTCTCCTTTCGCTTCGTCCTTTGTCCTTCGCAGGGTCGTATAATACGCCTTTAATCTTCGGCTCCGTTTTCGGAAGGACGCACAATGATGCTCTCCCCGTTTTTCCAAACTGTACAGCAGGACATTGGACTCGGAGTCCAGTCTTCTCACTCAGATAGTCCGTACAAGCCTTTACGGGAATGCGCAAAATCCTTCAGGCAATCTTTTCTACGAGTGTCTCCATGATGCCTCATCTTGTCCATGCCGGACAGACCCGGGAAGGAGGCTGTCCACTGCATTCAGGTGAGTAACCGTACTGCTATATAAATCTCTTTCAAACGTGCCTTGATGGAAGAGCCATTCTCGATGATAGCCGCCATCTCACAAATGAGCATGGAAGCCACCACTGCGTCCTTATCTCTTACCGCGGTACCGGAAGGTAGCCGTAACTTTCCTCAAAACCGAAGAAAACGGTTTCTCTTCCCTTTTTCTTCAGGAACTTAATCTGCTCTCCAATCCACTTAAAGCCGGTTAGGTATGGCGAGCTCTACCCGTAATCTGCTGCAACCTTATCTGCAAGAGGCGTGCTGACAATGGATTTACGGCAACCGGATCTTTCGGAAGCGTTCCCTCTGCGATTCTGCCCGCCGCAATATGGTCCAGAAGGAGAGCCCATCTCATTTCCACTACCAGCTCATACTCTCCGGCCTCTGTTCGCATGGCAATGCCCACGCGATCCGCATCAGGATCGGTCACAAGCAGCAAATCACATTTTTCTCCTTCCTGAGCGAGACCCTTTCCACTAGCCTCCAAAATTTCGGATTCGGATGAGGGCGGGTGGTCGAAAATAGCCGTTCGGATATTCCTGTTCCGGTACAATCGTAACATCGAAATCGAGCTCCTTAAAAATACAGGGTTACCGGCTCAAGCCCCGTTCCGTTTAACGGAGTATAAACCAAGGAAAGTCCTGCATCCTTGCACACTCCCGGATGTACACTCTGAGAAAGAACAGCCTTATAAAAGGCCTCCTTACACCCCTCTTCCACAAAGCGAATCAAGCCCTGATCCACGGCTTCTGCGAAGGGCATTGTCTTAGCTCCACTTAAGATATCCGTCTCCTGAGATTTTTCCGGTAAACCTTATCCGCCGCTTCGTCCGTCATCTGACAGCCGTCACTGCCGTAAGCCCCCTATAGCCGTTATGAGACCGCCGGATTGTGGGAAGCGGTAGCATGATTCCCGCACTGCAATGATAATATCTTGTCGCAAAGGAAAGTGCCGGAACCGGCATCAAAGCATCATAAAGGCGAACGGCAATTCCGTTTGCGGCAAGCACCTGTGCCACTTCTTTCGCAAAGGTCCAGCCCTTTAAGCAGGAATCATAGCGGTGCCACCAGCTTCTCCAGGCCCTCTTCAAGAACATATCTTGCCAGCCCCTCCGTTGCCTGCCGAACCACAAAAATATTCATGCGGTTTGTGCCCACACCCTAAAGTGCCGCGAATACCGGCGGTGCCGAATTCCAGACTTCTTCCGAAATGCTCTTTTATTTCATCACTCAACTTCCCGAAAGAGTCAGTTCCTGCGAAGGTCAAAATCCGGCAAATCCGCCTCTTTCCAGCGTTCGTATTCTTTTTGTAGTCCAGCATACTAAACCCTCCGTTTGCTTCTAAAACAAATGTGACATATAGTTCTATTCTACTACTTTATCTTTTAAAATAGCAGTGTTTTTCTCCAAATAGAGCAGTAATTTCTCTCTTTTGAGTTTTTCCTTCGGATTCTGCAAAAACATGGTCAAAAAGCATACTGCAAAAAGCTCTCCCAGTTTTTTCCCCGGTGCTATCCCGAGGGCAATCAAGTCCTTTCCGCTAGCGTGAGGTCGAAAAGACAAACACAGTCGCCCTCTTCTTCTATCTTTCGAAGCCAAGACAGTCGTTCCTCCCAACGGCTTTCTTTGCCGCATCTGCCTCCGTCTCACTGTCTTTCGCCCCGCACGAGAAGCTCTTTTCTTGCTTCATAAAAAGTCTCGGACCATTTTTCTTTCCGTGGCGGGCAATCCGTTTTCGTAAGAGGCATAAGGCGTGTCACTTCTTCCTCCGCAAAGGTCCTGCCAAGTGGCTCGCTCCTCAATGGTATCCCGATCCAGCTTTCATCTCTAAAAATCTTTTCGGGCATCTTCGGGAACACCTCGAAGAAAGAGACCGAAACAGAGAATCTTTTCGCTTCGGCGCAAAGGGAAGCTCCGGAATCCCTCGAAGAGCAATCTTCGGAAAAATCCTCCGTAATATAGGGCGCAAGCCCCGTCACCGACAGTCTCTCCACTTCTCCGGATGTGCACTGGCCAGAAAACTTCGAAAGTTCCACGGCAATACGTTCCTTGGACACCTTGGAAGACTCTCCTTCAACTCGCAAATTCCAATGCCTCTTCGTCCAAAAGCAAAGTCGAGGTTGCGCGGAAAAAGGCGAATCCCCCGCATCATTCAAGCGCATCTTCCGAAAACGGTCTTCGGCTCTTCCACTGCCCGAACAATTTTTCTTTTCAAAATCCTCGCTGTCCGGAAAAAGGATCAATAATCCCTCTTTCCATATGATAAGCCATAGCGTTGATGGTGAAATCCCACTTGCAGGTCTTCCGTGAGAGAGAACCGGTGAAGAGCCGCATTCGGATGGCGGTGGTCATATATTCCCCGTCAATCCGGTAAGTCGTGACTTCAAAGCTCCGAGATCCTCTCTCCACCTCATCGGGCGGAACAAGCACCGTTACCGTTCCGTGCTCAATGCCGGTATCCACCGTAACCGGAAAGACGGACTTCACTTCCATAGGCTTCGCATTGGTAGTGCATCCCAGTCTTCCGGCTCTCTTCCAAAATCCCGTCCGGACTGCAGCCTCCCACAATATAGGCCTCAAATCCGGCATTTTCCAGAGAACGAATAATAAATTCCGCCCCTTCGGCATCTTTATTTTCACCATTCTATTTTCCCGGTTTCCATCCTCGTCTTTTTCCATCCCGCGCATAGCCTATCCTTGTCCTTCTTGGGAAGCATCACGGCAATGCCCTTTCCGGAATGTCCTTGCATCTCGATAGCCCCGCCAGAACTCTCCGTCAGAGTCCATTCCAGTCCTCTTCCGCCTGAATCTCCAAACTTTTTGTCTTAAAGAACTACTAAAGCGGAGTTGTTTTCCGGAATATTCCCCTATTATCGTGCTCAGAATTTCTCGTGATCCGCAATATTCTTCCGGCATGAATCAGCAAAACCTCAAATTCTCCGTCCTGCAAATCCACAGCCGAGTCTCTCTTCTATTGTCCCGCCAGGAAAGCCGGTAAAGCCTCCGACAGAACGGGAATTAAAAAGATGGCGCCGAAAATATAGTCCCCGAAAAGACCCTCCGCAGGCGAAACTGTGAGAGGTGGCTTCTGGACAGGCTCTCCGGCATGGTCCGAATGGATTCCAGAAGATAAGCCATATGTCCAAGGTTGTTTTTTAATCCCTGGTCCGTGCCGTAGCTCACCTTGGTAAAGGCTCCGAATGCGGCTATGGTTAAATACTGCCCGTTCAACTTTCCGATATCGCAGTAAAAAGGCTCTCCTCTTACGAATTCCTTCGATGTTCTCTTTCAGGTCTTACCAGGAATGCCGAGAGAGTTCGCAAAGTCATTCGTAGACCCCCGTCGGAATGTAACCGACCGGAACAGGCAGAGTCCTCGCGCATCAGGCTGTTTACCAGATAATGCGAGGGTTCCGTCTGCCTCCGACGCAAACGATTAAATCAAACCTGTCTTTTTATACTTTTTCCACAATGGCGGTGTTCAATTTTTCGATTTCGGAAGATCGGAAAAACCATCTGCTCCTGATTTTTCTTGTGAAATTCCTCCACAATATTATACAGGAAGGTTTTTCCCCTTTTCCTGTCCGCTTTTACTGTTCACAAGCAAAAAGAACATTCTTTTCCCCATACTACTCCCTCCTTTTTCGATCTTTTCCCTTTTCCCGAAAACGCTCCTTCTGACTGTTGTCATTATATAATGAAAAGGAGAAAGCAAAACTTCTCCCAGAAATATCTCTAATAGGCTCTTCCCTAATGAGACCATCTTTGCAGCTTTCTTTCCGCAAACCACACGGGTATCAAATCTCTTCCTGCGCCATAGGGGATGCAGCAGGAGGTGATTCGGAATATTCCTTCAGCTTATCTTCGCATTCTCTGCATCACCACATCGCGCGTACAGATCCCGGCTTCTTATCGATGGATGCCACAAAGCTCGTCCGAGACTCTTTGCGTCTGTCGTTCTTTCCTTTTGGAGGCGCTCTCTCGCCATATCCTTCTGCATCTGCTGCAAAGTTCCTCCACGCTTTGTTGAAGGCGGAAAAGCTCGGCTAAAAGCTTCTTCTGTTGTCTCTCGAACGAGGACCGCCTGATTCTTTTCTATATCCTTCAGGTCCGATTTCCAAACAGAAGCGGAATTCACGCACTCTCGTCTGCAAACTTAAAATGCCTGGCGTCTTGTCGGAATCATCTACCTTTACACGAATACCGGCCGCTAGGAGCTCATCTCTTAAGGCATAAGCCTTGTCAGTACGCCTTCTTTATTCTGCTGAATCGGGACAATCACAGCCTGCGTGGTGCAATTCTCGGCGGAATTACGAGGTCCTGAGTCGTCTCCGATCCCGCCATAATCAGTGCGCCGATGGTTCTCGTTGCTGATTCCCCAGGAAGTCTGAGTGCACCGGTTCTATGTCATTTTCGACTCAAATGCACTGCACGTAAAGGCTTTCGCAAAGCCGTCTCGAAAGTGTGGAAGTCGCGCACTGCAGAGCCTGTCCATCATGCATCAAGCCTCAACCGTGTGAGGTTGCTATCGCTACCAGCAAACTTCTCCTTGTCCGTCTGCTTCCTTTACTACCAGGATATGACTCATTTTTCAAAACATCCGCATAATGTCAGCATCCATCCGCGTTCTCTCCCTCGCTTCTTCCGCTGTAGCGTGCGGTATGTCCCTCCTGCGCCATAGAACTCTCTGGTTCTTAAGAACAGTCTGATCGTCTTCTCCCAGCGCACTACGGAGCACCACTGGTTTTAAAAGCTGGGGCAAGTCTCTGTGGACTTGACCACCTTGGAATAGTAGTCGCGAAAAAGCGCCTCGGAGGTCGGACGAACGCAGACCGCTCTTCCAGTCTCTTAGAGCCGCCGTATGTACCCTAAGCCACCTCGGGTCAAAAAGCCTCCACGTGCTCCTTTCCTTCAGCTACAAAGGGACTCCGGAATCAGAAGCAGCACTAGCACTAATTCTGCACACCGTCGCCTTAAAAACGACTGTCCAGTTCCTCTTAGATTCTCTCCAGATGGCATACCTGCGGGACGAATGACCATAAAGCCCTTCACGGAAGAATAGTCGGTCAGCTCCACCTTCTTCACCCATCCGTATACCACTGTGCAAGTCTTCCTCTCTGGAGTAATCTGCTCCACCAATTTCTTATCCGCCATATTGCCCCTCTTGAGCCTTATTCTATGTATTCCGGAATCCGTTTCCCTTCCGACTCTGCTCTCAGGTAATCCGCTCTCCGAGGCAAATTCTCGCAGGCTCTTCGTGTCTCTCTCCGATAAAACTATTTGTTGATTCTACCCGCGAAAAACAGAATCGCAGAGTGAAGATTTCAGCGGTCTGCACTCTACAAGATTTCAGCGGTCTGCGTCCCTGCGAGATTTCAGCAGTCTGTGTCCTACAAAGATTTCGACGGTCCGCATCCAGCCTTGAAACGAGGAATGCGCTATTCGTCCGATACTCCGCCGCCATAAACGCATGGGCTTAATGACAACAAACCAATCATACACTTTCTGATGAGACCTGCTTCGTGCTGTCGGTTCTTTCAACTCCTTTTTCAAGAGCTCATAAGAAGAGGCGAGCGTCTCCGCCTTCCCTTCAAAATATTTTGCTTCATCCACAAAGGCAGACAGGATGAGGCATAGCGCTTGCAGGAAGCGGGAAGTCCTCGGAAAGAAGATCCTTCATCTTCCGAATGGACTCTTCATACTCCTCTCCCACTTCTTCCTTATTCTGTCTCCCCGTCGGACGGACACGGAAGCCTACCAAAAACATGAGGGAAAAAGCCGAAAAGCACAATGGCATGACTCTGATCTCCGTTTTATAAAATATCCCCACCAGAGAGCAGACAGAGCAGACCGCCAAAAGGAGCGGTGCAAAATGTCCGTATACGGTTTCGTATTTTGCACCATTCTTCCTCCTGCTGGCTCACTGCCAGATTACTGCAGGTTCTTCTCTTTCCTGTAGCAGACGATCCGCCTCTTCTATCTCGAAAACGGCTTTTTCCGCTTCCTCGCAAAAGCTTAGGAAGAAGCTTTGGCCTTCTCTTCCTCTTCTTCCTTGCGAAGACTTTCCTCCACTCTTTTCTACTCATGGTAGGAAGATGCGAAACCGTTTGATTTCCGAGCGCTTCATCCACCCTCCATTCCTTTCAGAATGAGACAGGCCCTTTTCCTTCCGCTGTCATATTCCACCACAGGGTGGAAGAGGCTCGCAAAAATGCCCCTTTCCGGAGAATCCGCCCTTACTCATAGCCGCTTGATACACACGCTCAATCGCCTCTATCGGAATATGAGTACATCCTGTCGATATAAAGAATTTAAGTACAGAGCCTTCTCTCCGATTCCTATCAGGCCGATATCTTAGCCTCGCTATCCTTCTTTAAAAACATCCTTTTCCAGTCTCACTCGGGAAAAATTCATACACTACCTTTCTATACCACTCACACTTGTAATACGCTCTATTTTGTCTTTGCTTTTACAGCTTTTCCCTATTTTTAACTCTTCTATTATAAAATTCACCCCGCTCTCAGTACAAGCAGGGTGAACAAGATACTACATTCGATTTTCTGCCGGCTTATGCCTTAGCCTCTCCGGAATAGGGCTTCTTCGTTGCCCGTAGAAGAGGATTAAAGAAAAGTGCCGCAAGAAGAATGCCCGCCGGATAAAAGCTACGGTTGTGGTCAGACCAGCGCCGAGAACACTCCGGTGCGCAGAAGAAATGGGTCATGAAACCGCACTCACTGCAAATACTGCGGGAACCGCTGTAATCAGTAATTCTTCTCTCTGTGAGAATACATGGAAGCTGCCGAAAGGACAATCATCGCCAGCGTCTGGTTCGTCCAGCTGAAATATCTCCAAAGCAACGTTATAATCATGGTGAAAATGACCACCCGCTCCCAGAATCGGCGGCGTCAGAAGTCACGCTGCTTGAGTCATTCTGATCAATCTGAGACCAGTCCGCAATCGTAAAGACGAGCGGAACGGAATGCCGTATCTCCGGAGGTAATCGGACAAGCAATATGCCCATCATCGCAGGAACATTCCTACGGACCATTGGTCTTACAAATCTCATATACGGTGGTCAGGTTGCCGCCTTTTAAGTCAAAAGCTATCACTACCGTAAATCGCGCAGCCAGCCGCTGCCCAAATAAGAGCAATGATGCCCTCTGCTACCCGCATGAGCGGCCGTAGAATACAAAACGATCCATTTCTCGCTCTTCATGCCAACGTGCCATCAGCGGAGACGTGAGTAGCATGGAAGCCGGAAATGGCACCGCGCGCTACCGTGATGATAGCATGAAGAGACCAAATCGAAAGTCTATCCGGATGTTCGTTGGCAAAGTGCTCAAAAATCTCCGGAATCACAAAAGCCGTGGGAGAAAATTCCGATGCCCACGCCCGAGTACCATCGCAATTAAGCGAATGCCGAAAACCGGATAAATCTTACCGATAATCTTATCAATCGGACGAAGGTTGCAATTAAAGTAGTGAAAATAAGACAATCCGCAGCACATCTCTTTATTGGTGAGAATCGCATTTGCAGAACCGCCCTCTTTAATCAGGTTTGCAATCGAGTTCATGAGCCCTACCGCAAATACGGTGCCGACCATAATGAGGAACACTACGGAGAACCACGCATCAGGTTCTTCATGCCAGAGTCCGAGATGGTTTCCGGTAACCTCGAAATAGACGCGCACCTTCGAACGCTCACTGAGCATTCCGGAAAATAATCGTGTACACCGCCGGCAAAAGACCGTACCGAGGTAATCCGCCAAAGAACACAACCGGTCCCCACTCTGCGGTCAAAGCACCGAAAAATCGGACCGAGACCCGCTATGTTCCAGAAGCTGAACAAAGACAATTTCCATTCCGGCATCACCACATAGTCTACACCGTCGTTAATTCGTACTGCGAGGCGTCTCTCTGTCATCCGGTCCAAAGGTATTTTCACACGAATTTACCATAGGTAAAATACCCGCCAATCAGAATAAAAAGACACACACAGCTAACCAGCTTCGCCTCCTTTTTTCTCCTGTTTTTACAAAAACATTATAAATTCTGCAATTTATCGTCATAGAACAAAAGATTAAAGACAAATTTTTCTCCATTTGAGGCAAATTTTTCATTGACTTTGTTAATTTTGTCAAAAATGTTTCACTATAGTTCATTATTTTGTTGTTTTTAGAGTTTTTGAGGCTAATACTCCACCGTTTTTCTCGCAAAAAGATAAGCGTTTCCTTATCCATATTATTATCCAGTATGGAATATTACAAACTTCTACAAGCTGCCGTTCTCTTTAAAATCCCTTTTTACCATTCCATTTTATGAAAAAACATCTCTATCTAAGTCCTTTTACCTGTTTTTGGAAGGTCTTCTCGTTATTTGAAAAACTTGCGGACGTAAATGCAGTTCCTCCAAAACCACACTTCTCTCTTTGTCGGAGAATCGTTTCCACAGCTGGAAAGCTACATCGGAAGGAAGGAGATGGCTTTCCGCATTTTCCCCACCGTAAAAATCCGCATTGCGGTATAAATTGCTGTCCGTCATGTCCGGTAAAATGCTGTGCACCTGGCCCCGGACTTCCTGTTTTCGACAAAAAAAGCTGTCTCCCAAAAGAGCCCCGCCTATCGCCCGTAGACTGCCCGTATCCGTTTTCATGAGGGCGGTCACGGAGAAAGAAAGAATATATGCCCTTTTCTCTTCTTTCAAATCCGCAGGAAATGCTGCGTTATCGAGAGAGGAATCATAAAAGTTCCTCTGTCATTTCCATAATCTTCTCAGCGTTCAGGCTCGTAGAAAACCGTAATCAGGCGACCCTGCTGAATGCACGAGAACCGAGTTTCCCTCGATTTCAGCTTCGAATTCCTCAGAACTTTCCGGTCCCGTGAAATCAGGAAACGGGAATAAAGGAAGCTCTTCTTCTCCATAAGCTTCGCCCCTACTCCGCGACGACAAGCCCATTTCGAAGTTTCTCTCGCAATCGCCCGTCCTATTCCGCCAGAGCGCCTAGATCACCAGAGACAGCTTCCGCTCTGGACCTGCGCGCTATTCCCTTCTTTTGTCCCTTTTTCATAAAAATTTCCTTTATCTTTCCATGCACAAATGCCGAGCGAACGCTCCATTTTCCTTCATGTAGCGCATCCTTTCGTCCGTTTTCGTCTGTTTCGTTGCTTCTATCTTTTCTTCTTCCGATCCCACCGGAAAATCTTCTCTTTCAGGAAAGCTTCTCCGAGGAGCCTCTGTTCCAAGAAGCTTCCATTTTTCAGAAAGCTCCTTCGGATAATGATAATAGTCATCCGTATTTTTCGTAAGGAAAAAGAGTATAGGGAGAAGTACCGCGGGACTTCGTCATGGCGCTAGATATGTTTCGACAAATACGAGAAACTTCCGACACTCACGTCGTATGGTTTTCCATAGAGATTTCCCGGAAAACCGTTTCAAAAAGTGCGGTATACAAAGCTCTCCCCAGTCCGCATGATAAAGCATGGGATCAAAGCAAGAGCGCAGAGTAAAGCCCTCCTCCATGCCATTTTAACAGCCTTGAGGTCGGCCGAAGGCCTGCCGTTCCATGCTCCCGCCTCCGAAACGATTTTCTCCGGAGAGGGTAAAAGCCAAAAATCAGGCGTTTTTCGCCTCCTCAGATAATTGCATTTTTGGAAGTCTTGCGAAAGACTTTCTCCCCGCCTATGGGTTTCGTGCCTCGATGCGAAAGATCCGGCTCTTTCTCCAGCAGAGCGCAACTCCACAAAAGGATAGAGCTCTTCCAGTGCCAGTGAAATCCGTGTCGCGAAATGCAAAGATAGCCCCTTCTCTTTTATACATAAGCTTTGGCGGTCGGAAAAATAATCCTCGAGATTCGAGAGAGCACCAGATTGGCGGAGGGTACATTCCTGATAGCAGTACTCGCAATGGAAGGGACGGTTCATGAAGAAGAGACGCATAATAGAAGCGTTCTCGGAAAAGCTCTAACGAGACAGGTGCTCCCAGGTAAATCCTCTGCCCTTCTTTCTTGGCAAGGATGAGTTTTCGGCTCTCTCTCCTGCGGGCACGATTCTGCTCCCTCTGTTAAAGAGGTCTTTATAATGCCGAATCGGAATGCGCTCGCCTTCGGAAATTTCCACAAAGTGCCTCTGCTTCCTCCCCTCGAAAGCGCCTCCTCATATAGATATGCGAGAATGGCGGATAGAGCGGAAGAGCCTTCTCCGACTCTTGTTCATTTCCTTCTTCCTATTTAGTGCAGATACTTTCTTTCACTGGCACCTAATGCATCTTCCGCTTCTTCCTTACCTGCCTTCCTACTTTCCTGAATTGAAAGCACGCCGTGAGATTCAAGAAAACTTCTCTGCCACCCACTTGTGCCCGGCAGAAGGCATCCTTCTTCCCTCTCTCTCGACAAATAGGCTCTCCACTCAGAAGGCTCTCACGCACGGGCGCAGACCCTCAACTTTTTCTGCAAGGACAGAGGACAGACACCGTTCTTCCGCGAGAGAAGCGCTTTCCTGCAAAAACGTTTCTTCTTTTTCCTCTCTTTTCTTTCTCCGCATCCAGTCGCTCTACCCGCAAAGAAAGGAAAAATACCCTCTCCTCTTCCTTCCGCATCTGCTCGCAGCATTTTCCGGCACAGTTTTCCGCTTCCGTGTTGCCTGCTTCCGGGGTTGCCCGCTTTCGAGTTCCTCCTTTCGAGTCTCTCACGAAGTCCGTTGCGCAGCGGAGGAAAAACAAATTTTCAAGGAAAGAAAAAGCATCGGGCAGCCTGGAAAATCGCTGTGGACTCCATGTCGTGAAGTAGGTTTCCTCCGCATCCATGCGCTCCGGCCTTTCACCGCACATCAGTATAAACTCATTCGTCCCGGTGAAACATTCTCTTGCCCCCTGTCACTTGCCGGAGAAATCTCCTTTTTCTATCGAAGAGTAGGACTTCGTCTCTATTGCCCATTTTGCATCGAACGCCGTAATACTTTATCCTGTGATGAGTCTTGCCGAGGAAGTCGGTCGATAAAGCTCAGGTAAAAAGCCTTCCATTTCCTTCCTCTTCCAGGGCATGAATCAAAAACCATTTTCCTAAAAGACGCTCTTCCCCTACTCCCTTAAGCATTGCCGCACTGCCGATAGAAAGCAGAATGTCTCCTCTCTTCGCGCTCTCTCTCTTGCCAGGGGTCGCTGCAACCGCAGCTGCCGCATTGTTCCGCCCCTTCCCCACGCTCGTCGGCAATATCCTTCCGTCTGCACCCGCACTCTCTTTCATACAGGAACGCTCTTTTCCGGCTAGCTTCTGTTCTTTCTTTGCTCCTGACTCATTCCATCCGTCTGCTCAGTACTGCAAAAAGGGAAACGAAATCTTTCGTTTCCCCATTTTCTTACTTTCTTATGATGTTTTCCCACTTCGCCGTAATGCGCCGCAAAGATAAAAATCGCAGTGTTTACTCAAATTCCTATAAGCCTTTAAAGATAAAGTCATAGTGTTTACTCCAAATTCCTATGCCTCTCGGTAAAAGAAATCCTGCGAGTTAAAGCGTTCCTCCTGAACGCCCTCCGGGATCGATGAGGCCATCGGAAAGAAGCCATTTTCCCTTTTCCGTATCCTAAAAGCGCGGTCAAAAATTTCGTACACGCATCCTGCAACGCTCATCGTAAATCGGGCGGCAACCTCCACCCTTCGAAGGGTATTTCTGGTCATAAAGTCCGCACTGGCAATATAGATTTCCTCTTCTTCGCCTGCCCGAAGCGATAAAGTACAGGAATGTTCCGGGAAACGCCCACTATGCTGTGCACCTGAATATTCTCCGTCTTCCGGGGAATGCCCGGTATCAGGCAGCGATTCGCGGATTAAAGTTGAATCACCACACCCTTTTGCGAGGCTTCAATCAAAAGCATCGATAATGTCCCTATCCGTAAGCGCATTTTAACTTTTAGACCGATATAAGCGCCGCGCCCTGCTTCCGCCTTTCTGCCCCTCCGCCGCTATCTTTCCAAAAATAGCGTTTTGCAGGCCCTTCGGTGCAACAAGCAGCGCCGACTTTCCTCCACGGTTTCCCCGAAGCGGGTACGGAATACCTCCAGCGCATCTCGCCCGATAGCCTGATTTGCGAGTCATCAGCTTAGGGTCCGTGTAAAAGCGTTGCCGTTTTCTCGTATAATTTCCGGTACCGATTTGGGTGAGGAAGGATACTCCCTCCTCCGTTTGCTTCGTAATAGAGACAAAGTTTGGGTGCACCTTGTAGTCAGGAAGGCCGTCAAATCACCTGACATCCCGCATCCTCCAGGCGCCTGGACATCTCAATGTTGGCAGCCTCATCAGAATCTGGCACGTAACTCCACAAGAGCAGGACTTCTTTTTCCATTTTCCGCAGCTTCATAAAGCGCATCCATAATCTGACTGTGATTTTGCCATACGGTGAGTGTTATCTTAATGGAACGAACGGAAGAATCCACTGCCGCCGCCTGCAAACTGATGAAGTTCTTCATGCTCTCACTAGGGATAAGAAAGTAAAATATCCCGTCTTTTCACCTGACTCAAGATATTCTCATCCCTTCGAATCTCCGGACTCATTCTGGGACTGTATTTCGGATAATACCACTCTGATGCTCCCGCATCGTGTTTGCCAAAGTAAACGATAGGGATAAAGTCGAACGGTGTGCTGCAATATGAAAACTATGTTCTTCAAATGCCGAGGAAATTTTGCAAGCTTTTCTTAATCGACTTATGCAGGTCGCAGCTGAGCTCCAGTCTGACCGGATTTAAGCGTTTTCTCTTCTTCGAAGCTGTTCCATCATTCCGCATGTAGTCCAAATCCTCATCGTAAACATCTCCTGCATCGATGTCCGCGTTCCTGGTAATACGGATAATGGATTTTCCGAATCTGGTAAGCGGGATAGAAACTTCGATACAAAGTGGAGAATGAGTTCCTCGAAAGCATGTGGTGCTAACACTTTTCTGCCCGGAATTTCAATCGAGTCTCTTAAAGACGCAGGGGTTCAGCAGCACACATACCGATTCTTTCTTTCCGCCCTTTGTCTCGAGCCTCGCCACCGCATAGAGCTCCCGATTTTGAAGAAGGAAGGACTGCTGCTTTCCGACAATCATGGGAGAAAGATAGGGTCGGATCTGCCTTATCAAAATAGGCTTCCAGCTGGCTTTTGCTCTGTTTGGGAAACTTCTGAAAGTTAATGATGTGGATACCGCATGGTTCCAGCTCTCCATCAGCTGCTCATAGATTTCTTTCAGCACTAGTTCAGGGCGTTCTACCTCTTCCAGGATGAGCGAGTTATGCTCCTACTGTAAGCCAGTCTTGTTGTCCTTTGTGGTTTTTACTGTTCATCTGCTCAGCAGAGCGTTCCCTCGCACCATGAAAAAATTCGTTCTAAATTGGTCTGATAAAATGAAACGATGCAGTCTCTCCGCAGAGCACACGAGTTATTCGCCATTTATTAAACTCTTTCATTAAATAGCCACGACAACTCCCTGTTCCGGTAGCATTGCCTGTTATCTTTCATTGTCCTTCTTCTCTTCCGCCTTTTTCCTTAGAACTGTTTCCGCCTTTTCTCTGCCCCAAATTGCATTTTTCCTGATATCTCGAAAATTCGAAAATATACCAAAAAGCGCTCAGATTGTTGCATCTGAGCGCTTCTTCCTCAAATTTATTTTTCCACCAGTTCTCAACCTGCGACACCGTTCAAAACCAGCCCCGAAAGCTCTATAGCTATTTTAGAGCTTCGCTTTTTGCCTAAAAATCGGCATGATGATTCCCAAGACAGAAAGCACCAGAGGGTAATGACATTGAGCGCATGGTAAACATATCCTTGAGTGCATACTGAGGATACAGCTTACCGCAGTAATCAGGAAACACCAAGCACCGAAAGCCAAAAGCCCGAAAGTATTATTTCTACAAAACGATATTCGGATGGAACTTGTCTCCCGCCTCGCGGAGCGCGATATAAAGCTGCAAATACCCAAAAAGATAACGAAGCAGCATGCATACGGGTTTAACTTGGTAGCTGCTTAATACCGCTGCCACTCTCGCGCACAAAGGACTGCGCCAGGATGATGGAACCGGAAAAGTACAGCCACCATGACAATCCCGTTTGTGTAGCGCCCATGTCGTTCTGCTTCAAAAGCTTCTTCGGAATAAAGCTGCTGTGTCTTGCATTGTCCAAGAGCATGAGCGGTTGCATCGATACTCATGATGAGAACGGCAAACTGACCAGATCATATTGCACAGGCATAGATGATTAGAGGGCATCTCTCCGATTATAGTATTGTCCGGTCTCTGGAAGGCCCAGTAAGCTCGTTTGCCGCATAAGAGTTAAAGCTCATCCGAAGCCTTGATCACAGTCGGGTCAAACATCATGCCCATCGCAATGGTGCCGAGCATAGCATCAAAACCACAACCATGATAGCCAGGCAATCATGCCCCTTCGAAAAGCCCTTACTCGGGTTCTCTACCTTGTTTTACGGACGGAAATCTTCTCACAGCCGCCCACCGCGAAAACCGGGATGGAAAAGAGGTGAAAAATACTCAGAGCGGAAATTCGGGATTAGGGTTTTTAAACTTCAAGTCCATAGTGACATAATCACGCTTCGGGTTGATTACCGGTGCAGCAAAGCATCATCAGAATATAAAACGGGACACGAGTGACATGCTGGAACCTGCAAAGTTGCCATCTTCTTTCAAGGGTTCAAGCCTCTGCTTGCCACATAGCGAAAATCAGGAGCAGGGCAAAGGTAATCAGCTGAATATAAATACTCGGCAGACGATCATGAAAGCTCCGCACTGCGGAAGATGACCCAGGATAAAAGCCTTCAGGCCGCCACTCGGCTTTACTGGCAATATGGTAATGTGACAAGCTGAGTGAGGTCCATCCCGCATAGTACGCAAGCTTGGTTCCATCGTTTCGAATCAGGAGCTCCTCCGCCACCCGCGTTCTTAAATGCGGACCGAGGTTCTCCCACCATTAACGCATAGGGCACAAAGTACAAAGGCAAAACATGAAAAATCCAGCTGAAAATAACCTGAATTCCGTCCGACCAAAGCGAAGCCGTTTACCACATTACCAAAAGCCCAAACCATTGAAAATGCCATAAACGCGAGCAATTTCCAACTAATCTTTTTGTTCCATACTTTTCTCCAAAATAAATTGTTTCTTTCGTAAAGAGATTTCTCTCTGTAAAAATTCTCTTTCGCTTCAGTCTTCTGACGTGCCTCTCTATCCGCTTCTGCGAGCAGCACCTTAGAATTTGATTTCCAGATTCCGTCTCCTCTTCCAGTACGGAAGAGTAGAAAAGCTAGCCACTTCCATAAGATAGTAGGTATCTTCCACCCTGCCGTCTCATACAGAATGCATGGAAAGTTGCGGCAGTCCGATGTCTACGGTATTCAGTGCCACCGACTGTTTGAGATATTCCCAGTGTGAACCGCCCAGCATATCCGAACGGTTGGCAAAACTCTGATACGGCACCTCTCCTTGTCATAAAGAACGTTAAACACGGCAGCGGACACGGCATCTGTAGTATGCTCTGGTTTGCACTTAGTGCTTCAGCGATTCGCTATTCATATATCTGCTGGCTTAAAGGCATCCGCCTTGTCGAGGTGCGCAGGGTGCACAGCATGCGTTGTCTGCAGGAAACGAGGAAGCTGTTCTGCAAAAAGCTTTCATAGTCTTCCTCTCCCATCCCGAAAGCAAAGGAATTCTATGCAATACATCCTTTAAGAAGGTCGAATCCGCGCCCTGTTTCGTGCCGCTTCCCACCTCTTCGTTATCATAAACACGGTGGAGTGCTACACTCTCCTTCGGCGTTGCGGAAAGCAGTCCCTGTAAGGGAAGAAAGAGCGCACTGCAGGTCATCAGTCTTCCGCTTGCGATAAACTCTTCTTTTCCTCCAAAATCGCAGCCTTCTGTCTGTTGTAAAGAACAAATCCCAGTCAAAGAATATCTTCTTTTTACGGACGCGGCATCGGCCACCGTCTTCTTTAAAGCTCCCTTTCCTTCGATAGTGGAAAACAGGGGTAACATATCCTTCGTGCATTGAACTTGCTAGCCATCGTTCACTTCACGGTTCATATGAATCGCAAGATTCGGAATAATGAGTAAGTCGCGATCAATGTTCACCAGCTTCGTCTCTACGCGCTTTCGGTCTTTACCAGGACTCTTCCTGCGATGAAAAGCGGTCTGTCCAGCCAGGGAGAGCAAATCATCGCCGTATTTTTCACATTTAACTGGATATAAAGCCTTATCAATCTCGAGTTCCGGTTCTCCCTTAATCTTAAAGACCGGAGAATCGCTGTGCCATCATCTGGAAACCCCTTGAATGGCTTTGGAGCACAAAAGGCGATGAGTGCGGATCCGTTTCTTTGTGACAAAATCGCCCGCCCTTCTTCAAATTCCAGTCCTCCCTCATACAAAGGAAAAGCCTCCTCCAAAGGATATTTTTCATATTTTCCACGGCAAAGAAGTGCATTCACACTGCTGCCAAAAGTCCATCAGTTTCCTGTTCAGCTTCTTTACTTCCTGCTTTGTTGCTGCCATATCGGCTCCTTTCCTGATCCTTTACGGAGAAAAATAAGAGCTTCCTATATAGAAAAACCGGCTCAACTGAGCATCGCTTTTTCTCTCCCCGGACCACAATCCTCTAGCATTATACAGGAAAAGAAGAATGCCTAGAAGCAAAAATATAGAGAATTTACAAGTTTATTTTTCACAAGTGAGCCTACAATTGTTGCATTTGCAACACCAATTTTTATGTATTTTGCTATACTACTCATCGTGACGAAGTATCACATGCTGATAAATTATCCATCGATGATTTTGCTCCTTTTCTTTCCGAACACGAGAGCAAAAATATACCGATCAGGAGGACTATAAAATGGCAAAGATTTCAGTGATATGTTGGTGGGACAGATTGTGAATGAGCACCGGAGTTGATTGATACCTTACTTGAGGTCGGTATGCACTGCCTGGGTGTGCCCCAGCTCCCAGATGGAGTCCTTAGAGGACGCTTGTATGTATGGTTTAAATCCGAATGCGGTTCTTGGAATTTTAAACGAAAAGTTAAGTGAGGTTTCCAGTAGTCGAGTGCATTTTAGGACCGATTCACTATTGGCTTACAATGAATTCAACTGCAGGAAGAGTTGATTCAGGAAAATAGCGAGTACGGCGAGAAGGCAGGTTGGCCGTTTTCCGAAGCATTTAGAAAAAGAGACGGTGAAAACGAGAGCTCCGCCCTTAAATGAGTTGATTGACGTGATGAATATTCACGGATGGCTGCAGGAAAGGGTACAGGATGCGGAAGCGCGTTATGCTCTTCTGGTCGGTTCTGTTTTAGGAAGATCGGATCGGCTTTCCGAGCTGGAAAAACAGCCTTCCAATTTGGAAAGAAGCGCGCTCGATGCTTCTTCCGATGCTTCGGACGCTTACAGAAAAATGGATGATTCTCTCTTGAACGGTATGCCCTGTGACAGGGTAAATGTCATTACGGAGCAGAAGCCGGAACGAACACTCTGGGTACAGGAAGAGGATATCCATGCTCGTTCTGGATCGCCAGTGGATGGAGATCCGACAGTTTACTACCGATTAAGAACGAAAATCATGGAGGGAATGCTCTTCGGAACGAGACTTCACTGGACTGCAGCGAAGAGGACTACCGTCTATAAGTAGCACTTTAAAGGCAGCTTTCGGATTACAGTAATAAGAAAGAGAAAACAATGAATGTAAAGTATTGCCATCATGGAGGAAGAACATAATGTCAACCGGGCTCTCGTGATTGTTCGTACAATCCTGCTTTGCAAATGATGCAGGGCATGAAGTTCCGGATGACGATTTTCGACAAAGTTATTGATTTTATCAGAAACTTTGCCGATAAACACCACCACGGAAAGGAAGAAAAGTTTTCTTTCCCCTATGGTTGCCAAAATGGGGCCTGTAGCGGACAAACTGGTTACACACGGCATGTTGGTAGAGCATGACCTCGGAAGAGCAGATGTGCTCGCCTGGAGACCGCCTAAACGAATGCCGAAAGAACTATTCCGGAGTTAAAGCTGGACATCCTTTCCTATGCGATGGCCTATGCTCATCTTTTTACAGCTGCATATCGAAAAAGAAAACAGTGTCGTCTATCCTTTTGCGGAACGAAGCTTAAGCGAAGAAGATTTTCAGGGATATCAACGAAAAAGTGAAAACTTACGAGGCGGAAAAAGAGAAGGAATTCAGGAACATTACCTGAGCCGCCCTTGGCGCTTTAGAGAAAAGTATCGGCTGTAGGCTTCTTTCCGGAGAAAAGTACGGAGGTAGAGATTGATTTTTCTTCCTATTGTTTATCGTTTTTACTGGTATTCTCTTCCGCATTTCGCTATAATAGAATTCCGTATGAGAGTGTTTTATATATTGCAACCGGTTAACAGCAATTTGCCTGGATAGATTTAAAAATACCGCGCATGACCGCGCGGTATTTTTGTGCTTTCAGAGCAAAGAGCCCTTTCCGATTTATCCTTTCTCAAAGTTTCCCACGTTTACAGTGCCGCCCTGTGCTTTCAGAATGAAGGTATTTCGGTCAAGTCAATAATCCTCCTCTTTTAAGGCGGAGAGTTCCTCGTCATCGCGGAACGGTTTGTGCAGAGGAACTGTGCCATATCCGTGCAGCTTTAGGCCGAGTTCTATACTTCGACTTCTGTTTTGTGCCTGTAGCGATAAGTAGGCCAAAATTTTCTCCCGCAGGCTGCTGCGTGAAGTGACCTCTATCTTCTCCATCAGCTGTATATTCTTTTTGCTGATTAAATCAAAGAGGTTCTCAATTAAACGGAAGTGAGAGCCGCACTGGTTTTTACAAACATGAATTGCTTTCTCAAAGGAAAGGAAAAGCACCTCCGTCTTCGCCACTTGGAAGAAAAGAGACATACTCATCCTCAGGCACTGTTTCCGAAGGTTTCTCAAAGATTTCCTTCCCCCATATGGGTAAGCAGGGTTTCCTTTCCCAGACATCCGTTTTTAATCATGTGAATGCTGCCGTAAGTACTACCCTACATGCTTTTCACGATTTTCCTCCAGGTGAATCATTTCTCCCTTTTTTATAAAGACGCACATAGCTTTTCATACATGTAAAAAGCAAGGCATTTAGATTTTCTTTCTCCAATGCCCTTAAAAATTCCATCTCGAATAACGAGAACCTCCTCCTTATTCAGCTTTTTCCGCTCTTCCTTGAGAGCTGCATCACGCAGCCACAACCGCAACAGGCTCTTTTCATCCGCATCATACCGCTTTTATCCTTTTTGTGTAATTCATACACGAGTCTAATCTTATTTTGTTGCACGCGCAACATATTTTTCTTCTCTTTTATTGCAAAATGGAGAACATCGAGCGGCGGAGAACGTTCTTCCGAGATTGTTCCGGGCATAAACGCCTCTTCGCAAAGTAAGAATGAGTCAGATTTTTCTTAGGAGGGAAAAATGGAAAATAAGATGTTTTGTTATCAGTGTCGGAAACGGCAAACTGTTCCGGATGTACCGTATCCGGTGTTTGCGGAAAAGAAACCGGATGTAGCGGCTATGCAGGATCTTTTGGTTTACGCTACCAGGGCTTATCCGCTGTGGCTGAACAGTTAAGAGCCGAGGAAAGGAAGTTTCTCGAGTTGAAATCACCGCGTAACGATGAGACCTTTTTCATCACCATTACCAATGCAAAGCTTTGATAAGGATGCTATCGTGGAAAATATCAAAACCTTCAGCGCTTGAGATGCGGTTAGAGCAACACTTCCGACAGCGCAAAAGCTTTCAAAGGCGCAACCGCTGAAGTCGCAGAGAAGGATTATGAGATTTTGCACAGAGCATCGATGTTTACTACTGAAAATGAAGATATCCGCTCTTTAAGAGAGTTAATCACCTATGGACTCAAAGGGTCTTGCAGCTTATTCCAAACATGCCAATGCTCTTTTAAAGGATGATGCCAATGTTGACGCTTTCATCCAGAAGGCTCTTACAAAACACCTTGGATGACAGTCTCCAAGCAGCGATTTGGTGGCTCTTTGCATGAGAGACCGGTGAAGGCCGGCGTAGAGAGTGTGGCGCTTCTTGACAGCGCAAACTGCTTTACCTACAGAAATCACTGCAAATCACGACCGTAAATGTCGGTGTTACGCAACCAACCAGGAATCCTCGTTTCCGGACACGACGCAGGACAACGAAATGCTTCTCGACCAGACGGAGGGAACCGGCGTGAATGTTACACCCACTCCGAGATGGCTTCCTGCACTACTATCCTTTCTTTACAAAGTATAAGCACTGTGCAGGAAACTATGGAAATGCTTGGTGGAGCTTAAAAGAAGGAGTTCGAGCGCGTTTAACGGACCGATTCTGATTGACGCTAAACTGCATCGATTCCGCCAAAGGACGGCCACAAAAAGACGAGACTTACGACTGCGTGCTGCAGGCTACCCGGGCTGAACGCTTATCCGGCGGAAAGTACGGCGAGATCCTGAAGTTTCTCCGCTGTTATTGAGCAAGCAAGGGTCCTGCCGCTCAACAGAAATCAAAACCGGAGACGTCATGTGGGCGGATTTCGCGCGCGAGGCAGGTGTTGCCCTTGCGGATCAGGTGGTAGAGGGCTGTAAAGGTCCGGCGCTATCAAGAAATTCGTGGTTATGGCGAGGTTGTGACGGAAGACGAAGAAGAGAGACTACTATACGCAGAGTTTGCCAAAGAGCACTCAGAGATGCTGCGTAATCGCAACAACGAGCATTGCCGAAAGTATAAAAGTACAATAAGCTCGACCTTGAGGTGATATCGGCGGAATCCGGGGTCCTCGATGCCGGACGGTGATCAACGACTCCTACTCCACCCAGCCTGTAATCGCTCTGAGAAAGCTTAGAGTATTCGGCACTGGATGATGTAAACAAGTTACCACTCGCATACAACATCGCTTGAGGCACGAGCGAAGGCTGTTATCGTTCTTCTTGCCCTTCTCTACTTGTAAAGAACATTCACCTTGGACCATCTGCACTTCCTTTCTGTCCCAATGTAACATAAGGTTCTTGTAGAGAACGGTCGATTGCCGGAATCCGGAACCGTAGAAGACGACATGAAGATTTTCTTTCCGAAACCAGCATAACCAAAGATGTCTCGAGCTGCGCATGTGCACTTGTTAAGAATCACCTACCACCGTCAAACGTGGTTTGCTCGAGACTCTCGCCCCTGCTACTGGTCGGCGTCTAAAGGCGCTGGCTTTCGTTACAGGCTATGGAGACTGCTGCTGCACGTCAGCCACAGCTCCACATTCAAACCATGTGCGTTTACGACTCGTCCCAGCTACCCCACAAGGGGTATTGTTGCTACTGCGCTAACCGCTAGGGTCTTCATGTTCTTTCAACACTTGGTTTGCTCCAATGCTATATCGTGTTTTCTTGATCTTGGATATACTACTGTTATTAACTCCATTTAGACCTACTGTACGCTGACATACCTTGACTCGGCAGAAATGTCTGTTCCCCAAATTTGTATTGTTAAGATTTGCGTGTTTATCAAATATCATCAAATACTCCCTTTAAATGCCCATAAAAGAAGAAACTTGTTAATCTTGGGTGGAATACTAACCAGGGCTCTGTACATGAGATCCGAAAACGTGATATACCCTTCTATAATCTCCTCTCTTTAAGAGCGCGAGTTGCTTGATAATATCCCGAATATCTGACTTATGTGATAATATATATTGTCCTATATACTTGCTGTGTCGAGAGACAATATGATGTGCACATCCATTTCGACGTGTGCTAATGCCATATTCTTTTCTTCAGCCATAAAATCACCTTCCTTTTCTGCAATGTAAGCTTGAGCAACTGTGCCATTGGGAAAGGTGATATATATACTAAGTGTTCCACCGCACGCAGGTGGTTTCTATCGAGGCTGGCTGTTTTCCAAATGTCACGGCTCCGATACTGTTTCAGAGTCCATTAACAAAGGATGTCGAGGCTTCGCCTGCCGCCGCGGTGAGAATCGCATATTTCCTGCCGTCAGAGCGGGTGGTTTGTCGCTATCAGATGCCATTTTTCAGAAATGTCGGCTCTGATACCGCTAAAAATCCATTAATAAAAAGAGATATTGCGCTTTACGCACAATATCTCGAATCGCTTTTCCTAAAAGATGTTCTATGCAAGTCGAAGATTACTCATCGGAAAATGGTCTGCTCTATCTCGCCCTAGTACATAAAAATACTTGTATCGAAGGATATCTCTATCCGATACCGGATCATCCCATTACAATCTACATATAGCCCAGTATCATCACTGTGCGATTCCATCCATGACGCCCCTCCGAACCTCTTGGTTTAGTGAATTTCGGTAATCACTTCACTTTCACTGCCTCGAGACATACATAAAATAATCGAAGTACTTGCATAACCGGAGCATACCGCAGTCTTATTTAACATAGCTCTAATATCATAGGATTCTTCAGGTATGGTATTATTTTGATGATTATCTTCGTCATCATACCGTATTGTGATAATCAATCATGCACAGCTTTGATTTTTCTCTGTCCGTCATGGGTCCTTTGTGATTTGTTTTGCAACAGAGAATATCCTCTTCTTCGCTTCCACTTCAGGGACTGTCATAAGGGAAGTCCATAGGCTTTTTCTTCCCTCAGCATATCCTATTTCGCTGTAGCAATCCCACAAAGCCTGAGGGTCTGTTCGAGGGCTGCCTGCATCAGATATCCCTTGCATGGCGCTCAGTATCCAGATTGTTGTAGTCATATGGATTATCTTCCTTCTGACGGAACTACACTATAGATATCCTCTTCTTTTAGGTTTTAACGGGCAGAATATGTCCCAGTCGTCCTCTTTTTCCGGAAAAATATAATGTTCATAAGTTTATTCTTATCGTGGTGAAAATTGCATATAAATCCGGGTTATCATCAGCATAACGAATATAGTCAAAATTCTTTTCCTCTAAAGGAATAGGCAAAGCTGCTCATGCTGTACAGCATCGGAAAAGAATAAAACCTAGAAACGAGAGCCAGCCCTCTTAAAAAATGTATTCATATCCACATCCTTTTCCTGCACTTTTATTCATCTGCATCATCCGTCGTCTACTTCATCGTCGAAATAGTCATCGTGCTGTTTCTTCTTTTTGTCTTCTTCCCTTCCCGCTTCATCCTCTATTCTTCCACTGGCCTTCACTTCTTTCTCATTTCATGCTTCAAAACGCCGTCATAGCCTAAAGGTAGTAGCCATCCACGCATTGATTATGAGCCATGGCACCGGATTTTTCCGAGATAGTAGGTCTTTCCGTTCCATTGTAGCCATTGTTTTCTGTGCCCATTGCACCGTCCTGCATCATGTAATAGAAAACGCCGGATTCATTAATCCATTCCGATTGAGCCAGCCTGCCATCCGGCTTAAGGTAAAACCACTGCCCGTTCTCTTCGATCCAGCGATTTGTGACTTTTACCCCATTCTCTAGGGTATGCCCAACCACCGTCTGCCTGTACCCATTCTCCCGCCAGAGCACGATTCGGGAGAAAAAAGAAACGAGACCAGAAGAGCAGTAATTTCGTCCATTGCTTTCATACTTTCCTCCATTCCACTGTTCCACAACTTTTCTTTGTCCTTTTTCGTATCTTTTCTTCTCACAATCTTTTTAAGCTTACTATATATTTCGACTTTTTCTCCATAATATTCTTGATTTTGAGGGATGAAAGCTAGTTAAATTGCTTCTGCACTGGAAATTTACTTTTCAATTTAGCCTTTTTCTTTTCTATTTAAAAGAGATCAGAAAGAGATTGTCCCGAAAGAGCAATCTCTTTTAAAATCACTGAAAACTGCTATTCGCATATGCTATATTTATCTATACAATAAAACGAATATCGTAATAGAGCTCGATTTGGTAGTGTAGTTCTTAGGAAAATGAGTTTTCAGGATTCCTCCAATACTCCCGTTTTCTATGCAACACTGCAGATTTCCTCTTGGGAAGAAAGTGAGGTGCAATATGTGTCGATTACAAACAGAAACGAATTTATCTGGAGCGAGGCTAGAAACAGACGGTTTCGGATATTAACAGACCGATTATGTACGAGGCGTGGCAAAAGAAAAAGCAACAGTGACTATTGGGCAAAGTTTCAGTCCTTCCACCCACCTGAGAAAAGTGGTTTGACCACAAGGAAGAGCTTTCCTCGTTTTCGCGAGCTCTATCAGGAGGTGGAAAATAATCCTGATAAGGAAAGCTTAATTCAACTCGTAAAGAACATCTGGAAAAGGAAAATGTCAGTCTCCTCTTACTTCCAGGGGAGGCATAGATCAAGCCGTGGTTTTTGGAAGAGTGGCTGAAAGAGAAGCTGGCATAAAGCGGCTCTCCTCCTTTACGCTTTCAAAAATGTCCTCCGTCCCTTCGGGGCGGGGTTTTCTTCCCAGGAACAATTCCTCCACTATTTCCCGCACTGAGTACAATTTCCGAAGCTTTTCCAGATTGGCTCCCGAGAAGAAAGACCCTCCTCCACATTTCCCTCTACTGCGGAAATGAGTGCATGGAGCAATACTAATATTTCACGCTTCGAGCTCGCAACTGTGAATGCAGCGGGAGCAATGTTTCGGAGGAATGCGCCTGTTTCTCCCAACTTTTTCCAGCATAGGGCTATTCACCGCTCTTCCAGCATTCCTACCGGACTATGGATGATAGCAGGTCCTTTTTCACTCTTGGAAATAAGATATTCTTTATAGGAGGTACTCGCGTCACATTCCTCGGTGCCGATAAAGCGGGTGACCATCTGTACCCATCAGCTCCCGCCTCCTGTACTCTTACAATGTCTTCCCTGCTCCAGATTCCTCCCACTGCAAAAAGCGGAATCTTCCAGCCGAATTCTTCTTCAAAGCTTTGTAATCCAGCCAAAACTTCCGGAATCAATTCCTCAGCGATTTAGCCTTCCTTCCTCTACTTCTACGGCCTTAAAAGCCGGGTGCCCCTCCTGCCGAGGGCCTTCAAAAACCACAAAATCGGCAGTCCTTTGATACTTTTGGCTCCATGTTTTGAGTAAGACCTTGGCTGCTCTACTACACTGGAAACAATGGGCGCAATAAGCGCCTTTCCTCCGGCACCAGTTCCGGCAGACTTAAAGACGCAGGCCCGCTCCGGAAATCACGGCATCGATTCCCTCTTCCACGGCAACTTTTTATAGCATCCTCCCACTGTCTTGTGGCAACCATAGCGTTAATGAAGCAGTCCTCTTCCTCGCTAAGTTCCTTGCCCTTCAGATCTCCTTCCGCAAGGCCCGCAGATTCGCATCCTCAGGAGAACGGCGAAAATCCTCCTCACAGTAGCCGCAGTCCGCCAGTGCTGGTGCAGCCCATAGCACCTGTTCTTGCCACAGCCCCTGCTAATCCGGAAAGAAACGCCTCCCATTCCTCCCCTGTATTAAGAGAATCTCAAACCTCTGTTTTCCAAGCAATTTTTCAACTGATTCATTTTCCGTATCCTTTCCGTGATGAAAAAGGAAATTCATATGAGTTTCATATGATTCAATATTTTGGTATTTGATTGCTCTATCTTAAATCTTTTTAAAAAATACCCGTAAAGTCATTTTTATACATTCTTTCTTGTGTATTTATTAAATATTTTTGAAATATTTAACATATGATCACATTATATTCGTTAAGAATCAGTAGGAGGCGATAAGCGCCGTCCTCTCACAGCAAAAGAGGCCCTGCGTATGCAGAACCTCTTCTCTATTCTTGACATAGTGACACGAGGCAAAGCCTGAGGACAACTTGTTCATAACAGTATCGCTCGTAAAAGCCTGCGATATCTCCTTTTTTCCTTAAGCGCTTAGCCAAAACCTCTCCTAAAAACGCTTACAGTTTGCAAGTCCTTCTTCATCCGGCGTAAGGTTGCAGATAACGGGCTCTGCCACTAAAACCGCTCCGGCCTCTTTCATTCTTCCTTCCCAGGTACGCATCACTCTCCATCACCCCAGTCATAGGATCGAAAAGAGCAATCTTCTTTCCCGAAACGGACGGAGCAACTCTTCTACGAAAGGTTCCATCTCGCCCTCATCCAGAACCTCATCTCCCATTGCGGGACATCCCTAAAAGCAAAAACGGATTCCTCCTGCCAAATCGGCTGCTAGAAACATCGGATACGCTGATTGCCTTTCCCTCTCCGCCTGCAGCCTGAGATACCCTCTACGCCGCATCGGCCATAGCCTCTGTATTTCCTGTCTGGCTCAAAACTACAGCCTTAATCATCGTTTGTCCTCCTTTGTAAAAAGCCATTTGCTCCTTTGTCTATATCATACTATTTTACCAGAATTGCTTGTTGCGATTGCAACAGTTCTTCGCCCTGTTTTGCAATAAGCTTTCCTTTTCCAATAGATGGAACACGAGATAAAGTGAATCCCCCTTGAGAATCTTTCCGACTATGCCGCCGTTGCTTTCTTACAGCAGTTCCCGGCTATGCCGCCTAACCTTCTTCAATGGCTCTCGGTTGTGCCGCAAAAAGCCTCCTCACAGCAGTACCCGGCCATCACAGCCAAATTCTCACAACGCTCGGCAAGCGCTGTAAAGCGGGCTATACATTCGTCAAAGAGTTGAAAACGTCTCAATGCCCCCTCTACATCAAAGTAAACCTTCCGGTACCCCAGTCAGCTTCGCCTTTTGGCTTAGGGATTCTCGATAAATGCACGAATGTCCCAAAGAGGGTAGCCCAAGAAGATTCCGACCTCGTGAGGAAATACGTCTCCCGCCCCTTTATAGTTTTGGAAGCGCTCCTTAAAACGTAGAATCCAGTCTTCTCCTTCCTCATATCCCAGATGCAAGGAATACAAAAACGCTGTACCCTTTTTATCCATAAAATGGCAGTAAGGTTTCTTTCGGTATAGTAAAATGCTTTCCTTCTCTGCTGAATATAAAGTCAAAATGGAGAGCTCACTTCCGTCCCTTCTCTGCTCCCGCATTTTCTTCTTTTAGAGCACCTCTTTCAATAATTTCTTTTTCTTCCTTCGTGACTGTAAAGGTGCCGCCGGCTTAAACAAACAATAACCGGTGCATTCAGACAGAGATGTTCTTTACCAAATCTTCTGCTGTCTTGTAAAGATACTCTGCCCTTCTCCATAATTACCCCTCTATTAGTTGGTTATATTAACTAACCATAACGAAAGATTATATTAGTAACACCTAACTTTGTCCAGTGCTTTTGGTCGAAGGAACAGATTCCTCTCTTTCATCTTTTGCTTCTCTTACGTGTCCTCCCCACTAATTCTTGCAGCTTTGTCAGATTTCTTTCATCCTTTCCTTCTTTTCTACTGTTTTTCTTTATCTTTTTATTTTTCTTTAAGTCATCAAAAACATATTTTAATCACAGTTTCCGAGTTATCTATACACAGTTACATAAGATGTAACTAATAAAAAGCTTTTTCATACTCAACTCCGGAACCTTCTCCTGTAAATACAGGTTTCCGGGTCCCCTTCAAAAATGATAGCAAAGAGCAAGGCGCACGCCTTGCTCTTTACTATCTTCTATGAACGGATAACGCGGGGGCAAATCTCGCCCGACCCGTTTTAATAATGCTATAGCATCGTCCCCGGGTGAGTCTATCCCTCCTCTTCCGCCTCCTTGTCGCTCTCCCAATTTCTGCAATCCTCCGCCCGAAACACGAAAGGCCGGAAGGGCGCTTCTATCTTCTCACGCATGCACTGTGTCGGCTAAACGGAAATAGCCAGGAAGCCCGAACCCGTCCGTCGGAACCAAAATAATATGCTGCTTTTCACCGCTTCACAAAGCTTTCCGTGTCTTCAGGGACTTTCACAAGAAGATAAAAAGGCGCCCTGAGGCGGTACACAGGTAAAGCCCATTTCAGTAGCTCCGTGTAGAGTAATTTACGGTTTCTGTCATAGAAGCCCTAAGTCAATTTTCATCCAGACACTGCCCGATTACCTTTTTGGAATAAGGAAGGGGCATTGACAAAACCGAGTGTCCTCCCGGCAGTGATTGCCGCCTGCATAAGCAACTCTCCGTCCTCCACTGCATCGGAAATTGCCATATAGCCGATGCACTCACCCGGAATGGAAAGTGTCTTGGAAAGAATAGAGATAGATGCTGTTTCGATACAGATTCGGTAAATAAGGGACCTCCCGTCCGTCATAGGCCAGTTCACGATACGGTTCATCGCAAATCAGATAAATCGGATGCCCCACTCTTTCTTCCGCCTCCTTCAGCATCTTCGTTAAAAAGAAGCAGTTCTTCTTCGGCGTAAATAATGCCGCTGGGGTTATTCAGGGTTGTGAGAATCACCACCTTGGTTCTCTGTCTGATCATCCGCTCTGCAGCGTCCAAATTCAGGGAGAAATCGTCCACCTCATCGGAACTACAGCTGAGTTTTTCCCTTATAATGGGAAACATAGGACTTAATATTCCGTAAAATACGGAGCAAAAGCAAAGGACCTCATCCTCCTCGTCAAAGGCAGCGCATAAGGATATTCAGTCCCCACAGCACCTGCACAAAGTAAAAATATTGTCCTTATGGTAGTTTTGCGAAACAGGGAGTTCAAATGCTCGCAACCTGTGTTCGAACATCATCGAAAGCCAGCATTTTTCATCATAATACGTGAATCTCATGCGGATCCTGATTTTCCAAAAAGGCTGATAATGGCATTCTTCCTCATAAGGGTACCGGCGCAACAGGATTGCCCAGGCTGAAATCATAGACCTGATCTTTTCCATAATTTTTCGCCATTTCCTGTCCCATTTCAAACATTTTCCGAATGACGGAATTCCTGCCATGAGACCTTCCATCGTGCGTGCTAAACTCATTTCCTCCTCCTAAAAGCTTGATTCAGCTTCTTTTTTCTAAAAAGCTTCCATGCTGATTTGTATCCTTTAAGGGCTTTAGAGCCGCTTTCTTTAAATCGTCAAATCCACTTGCCTCGGACACCGCCTCGGATTGTTCCGAAGCATCGTTTTTACCCACCAGGCATCTTTCCACTGTTTTTCATTTCCGCCGTCTTCCAGAAGAAAGTCGCTCTTCCAAACGGGTCTTGTCTTTTTCCAACTCAACGAGCGTTTTCTGCCGGGAGAAGATGGCTTCGCGGAATCGCTTGACATTGCCCGCTACCGCTACGACAGAGTTCTTCAGGCTGCTGGCTACCGCCACGTTGGAGTCCTTCATGGAACTCGCCATGGCCACGGTAGAATCTTTTACGGTACTCGCTACCGCTACGGTGGAGTCTTTCACGGAGCTCGCTACCGCTACGGTGGAATCCTTTTACGGAGCTCGCTACCAGCTTTGCCGCCGCTTCATTGCCTTCCGTCTTCTGGACTTCCCGAATTTCTTCCGCGGACTGTTCCCACTCCGCCCTGGTATCCCGCAAGTTTCTCATAGACTTCGGCAATGGACTTTCTCAAAAGCTGAATCTCCTCCGAATTCGCCGCCAGACGCGTCACTCTTTCCTTTAATTCCAGTGCGGCAATCACGGAGAAAATCACATCTTCCACAAATAAAGTATAAAAGATGGTGTTCATCACAACAAGGTGATGTACGACCAGGTCTCCGGAATACTGGCAATCCAGGATGCACTACCGGATCACGAAAATGGCGGCAAGCCCCCAGCCAATGGATGCCGGTAAACAAATGTAGCCGTGAAAAATTCAGAGGGATTCTGCGAATAATCCCACCAACGCATATGGAAGATTTTGTTCATTAAAAGAAATCCGGTAACGAGCTCCAAGCAAGTACCGCCGAAAAAGCCGACCAAAAACAGATATAGTCGATTCCCCTCATGCCCCTGCGTAAACAGAAGTAAGAGAGACGCACCTACGCCGTAAATCGGAAGCCATGGTCCATGGCAAAATCCTCTGTTTTGCAGGTGCCCCGACTTGATGGAGCAGTAAGTTGATTCAAAACACCATCCGAACATACAATGAGAGCATAAAAAGTAGTCCATTGTAGTACCGTATATGACCCCATAAAAATACCTCTTTGTATCTTTCTGCAAAATCATATCCTAGCACAAAATGGACTTTTTACAAATTTTCAGCAAAGAAACGAGCTCTATCCCTCTTTGCAAACCGTTCCAGCGCTTCCGGAGTTCCTTAAGACAGTGATTTTCTCTTCAAAGCTCTCCGGATTCCCAAAACCGTATGAAGCGAAAATAAAGGGAATCCCGCATTCCTTTGCGGAAGCACGGTCCAATGCGGTATCGCCAAGGTAAACCGTCTTTTCCCGGCTCAGACCGTTTCTTTCCATAACAAGACGGATGTTCTCCGCCCTTGGATTTTCCGGTATTCGAAGCACTCGATATCCCGGATAGCTGCCCTTCCCCGAAGGCTAAGCCTGCCACCAGTAAGCATAGCTTCATATAGCCGACTGACAGTTGGAGACGATAAAAAGTTTTTCCGGCTTTCTCCAAGCTTTTTCACCGTAGAAACAAAAATCCGGAAAAAACCTGCCGGGATGTTTTGCCAGGTACATATTTTCATACTCCATGGCATAACACTGATTTCTTCTCTTCTCTCCTTCTCCAATCCGAGAAGCAGCCCCTCTCCGATGGCTTCCATCGTGAGCCCCATATACGGTTCCAAATCCGCAGCCATAAGAACTCTCCCTTGCTCTCAGGGTAGTTCTGAAACGCCTCCGTCAAGACTCCATTTCTTCCTTCACTGTCCCAAATCGTTCCGTCCACATCAAAAATCACTGCTTCCATTTCCATTCAGACCCCTTTTCCTCCATTACCGTCTTCCATTGCTCTTCTCCCCGTTAATCTTCCGGAAATAAAGCTCCAAAAATACTTCTTTCACCGGTCTTGCCTTTTTCTTCGGGCCTACCGCCGCAGGAATAAACAGCAGAACCTCTCCTACTTCCTCCGCCATCTTTCTGGACAGAGACTCGTCACTCATGCGAATCATTCCAAAGACTGTAGAGCCATAGCTTTTATCCTTTACGCAGTTTTCCAGCCAAAGTAAGGCAAAGCTCTCTATCTCTTTCTGTCGCATAAAACCGAGCGCATCCGCTCCGCCTTCCGTTTGTCCTTCCATTTTCCCGTCCGGAACAAAAATATCGAGAGCTTATCAAGCTCTTTTTACCGCCCTTCGATTCCAAAAGTGAATCCCGGTTCTGCCCGCAATCAGAATATTCATCCAGCTGTACATGTACCGGTCCACAATGACGGGATTCTTTTGAAACGCTTTGCTTTCCCGGAGCGGACGGTCCTGCAGGCTCGGATAACGTTCATAGAGCACCTAGCCGTTTTTCTTCTCCTGCTCTTCTTCCCGTTTCCCGTTTTCACTCTGTTCTTCCGGCTGCTCTTCTTCCCGTTTCTCTGTTTTTCACTCTGCTCTTCCAGCTGCTCTTCCTGCAATCGTCTTATTTTTCTAAAATAAACTTTCCCTTTTTCCGGATTCCTGCTCTTCATGAAGCTCTCCGGCCAATCAAAACGGATCTCTTTTCTTCCGCTATATCCTCTCTAAACAGCATATTCCTCTCAGTTCATGAGTTCATTCATATTTTTGTTATCACATTGTTTATAGACATAAACAGTTTTATTCATGCCTCTTTTTTATACTGCATGCAGATAACAGAAATAAACGTTATTCATTAAATAGATTTTTCATAATACTTGGCAGGAGTAACCTTGGTGTTGCTCCCTGCCTCCTCCCTATGGGAGTTTTATTTCTCGCTTTACTTTTGTTCCTCCTTTGTACGCAGTCCTCTTCGTGCTCTTGCTCTTCCGGCTTCTTTTCTCATGTGGGCAAAAATCCTCCTGAAAAAGCGGAATTCATCCAAGCCAACAGCGGAAATCCCAAAATAAAGAAGACGGAACAAACATCGGAACAAGTCTCAGTAAAAGAAAATCAGAATGACCGATGCAAAGTCCAGCCAGAATTCCCAAAAGTATAGGGAAGGTGGTGAATGGACATCAGTAGGCATGGAGCATCACCTTCGCCAGCTGTTTTCAAAGCGGGAGAAGCGGCCATACATGCAGAAATACGAAAATCCAAAAGCAAAAATCAGTGCATCGGTAATTCCTTGCAGAAGAAAGCGTAGGACGGCATGATTCTGAAAAAGCACGGTGAAGAATCGATGATCCAAAAGCAAAAATGCCGGGACAGGAAGAAGAATCAGCCAGATAATCAGCCCTTCCTTCAATTCCTTTTAAAAAGAACGGAAAAACATACGAAAATTTCCGTCATCCTCATCTTTCACGATTTTTCAAAAGTGCAATAGTACAGGGCAGTCGTGGAAATCCCGAAAGTCACAATCAGGCTGACGAGACAATCCAGTAAGTTCAGTACCATGATGTCCGCAAGTCTGCCCACAAAACGCCATATATCGTTGTCATAATTAGCCTTGTAACATTTCGTTTTATTCCTTTCCCGCTTCTTCTCGCTATTTCCCGTTTTCCTCTTTTCAGCTCCTTCAAATACGCCTTGGCATCTTTCGAAAGCTGAAGCTGATTAAGAGGATAATAAATCGATCGGAAAAGCGGCAATAGTGAAACCGATTGCAGGTTTGCCATGGGAAGCTTTCCGAAAAACCAGAGCAAGCGGTAAAAAGGATCAAAGAACACTCCAGAATCCCTGCACCTTCTTGTTCGGTTCTTCTCCTTCCTCCAAATTCTTATAGCTGTGCTGCGATGCCACCAAAACAATCGAATCAAAGGATGTGGCATAAAAAGCAAGCATGGTAGAGGAAGAGCAGGGCTGATACCAAAGTGCCAGAGGAAGGCCTCAGGGCTATACAATCACCTCATAAAAGAGACTGTGTCTTTTCATAAATCAGAAAAGAATCAGGACTCTGTGGAAGAGTTCCAGAGACAGGCTGTGATTTCCTAAAACCAGGAAGCTCACAAAAGTGCTGCCTACTCGAGACATAGCCTCCCAATATGGTTTGCCGTACTCGTTCTCCTTACTGATGCTTCCGATAAAAAAGGTGCCACACACCAAACCATCCAGTAGGCCCATAAAAAGATAGTCAATTCTCCGGAAAATGATTCTCCCCGAGTGCATCCGTATGAGGTCGCCATGCTCAGGGAAGTGTTCCTACATTTTCCCAAAGGCAGAAAAAGCCGTGCTTCAAAAATAAAAAGTGCCAGCCCCTCCGAAAAAGAAGACATAAAATAACAGCGAGTAAAAAGCCATGTGCAGGTTTTGCCAAAAGAAATCCCCGCCATGCCCTTTAAGAGGAGTAGGTATAAAACCACGCAGGTAATAACCAGAATCAAAAATGGTCAAGCTCACTGTGGAAAAGCCCAGCAGAACCTTTCTGATAATTTCGGCCATGAGCGGCGTCGCTACGGAAAAGGTCGTGGCGGTCCCCGCAAGTAATGCAAAAACAGCAAAAAGGTCTATTCCGCGTCCCAGTATTCCGTCCGTCTTTTCTTTGAGAATCGACCTGCAAGCTTTCCGAATAACGCTGCCTCTTCCGTTTCGAACATGAAGCATGAACGAAAAGCCGCCGCAAGAACCAGATAAAGCCCCAGAGAATAAAGCCCCCAGTGAAACAGAGTGTAAACGGTCGCCCACTCTTCCGCATTACCGAGGCTTTGAATATAAGGCTCTCTCACATACAAAATCCATTCATAGAGAGTAAAAACAAGATATCCGCCACGAGCCCGCAGTGAACATCATACTTCCCCAGGTAGAATATGCCGGCTTCTCGTCCGGCTTTTCCCAAAACAATCGTTCCATAGGGAGAAAGGCAATAAACAAAGAAAGAAAAGAAGACCCCAAGCCCAGGTAATATACGGCAAATTCCGAACCCAAAAACTGCGAATCATGGATAAACCCCGATTCAATTCTCCAGAAAACGGAAAAAAAGAAAAAGCACATCAGGAGAATCGCAGAGAAGTCCGCTGATACCAAAAATCAATCTCTCTTTTCGCTATTACTCTTCTGCTCTGAATTCTGCATAATTTTCACTGAGTTTGACACTCCTACAGAGAATTTTGGTAATCTTCTGGATATCCCTATCCCCTTCCTTTCCTCCATCCTCTGTCGCATGAGCTGAAAGGCTAATGTTGAAAAAGAGCCTTGGCCTGTGCCATCTCATCATTATACACCGTCGCCTTCATTGCTCCTTTTTAACGGCATTGATGCCTGCTATGGTTCCGTCAATTCCGTATATCCATGGGCGCATCCTTTTGCACCCTATTTTATCATACGCATCCAATACGCCAGAGCCATATCATCATTGTTAGAAAAGAATTAATTCAATCTTATCCTCTAATTCGAATAAGCTGCATCATCCTACTCTGCGCTTCGCTCTGCTCCAGTTGCAATACCCGTATCCGAGTCTTTCCAGAGAATCCCCTTCTTTTGCAAAGTACTGACACATACTCGGTCCGCATGATGGCGTCCTGATGTCCCTCTCCCTCAAAGAGGACATGCTGCAGCTTACCGTCTCCGTTTTTGTCTACACTTCGAGGCAACGCTACAGACTCCCTCGACTCTGTTTTTCGACTGTACTGTCGTATCAATTCTTCCCTAGAGTCTCCCGCCAAGTTCTCCTGCCCATTCCGTTTCCGACTCCGTAATGTCTTCCGACTCTGTAACGCCTTCAGCGCCAGTTCTTCAGTTCGTTTCTTCTTCCGGCTTCCCTTGTCGTTTCTGCCTCTTCCGGTTCTTCGCAGAAGAAATCGACTCTTCTTTCGACTCCGGCTCTGCCGAAAAGCTCTCCTTCCTTTCCTTCTTCTCTTCCGGAGGCTTCTTTCTCCGCCTCCGCCAATATATCCTCCTCTACCAATTCTCCTGTAATATCCCGGACTGCTTAGCATCCGCTCCCGACATAATAGAGTTGATTCCAGCGGTACAAATCCTCTTCACAAGTTCTCTGTTGAGAAGACAACCGGTGTATTTTTCTTCTTAGCCATGTCAATAATCTCAGACGGTGCAGTCCGATCCACCAAATTGATGCAAAGCACATCACAGGAATTCTGCAACATTTCCTCCACCTGCTCATTTTGCAAGGACTGACTTCCCTCCGCATTGTAACGGAGAACATCCACCTCATAGCCTTCCGCACGTTTTCTCCGCTACTTCCTTGTCAAAGGCGCTCATATAGCCGGTGATAAAAGGTATCATGACTGTCATACAGGGTGATGCCGATCTTTATTTTCTTCTTTTTCCTTCTCTTCTCACTCGTTTTACAGGCAGATAAAGAAAAAGCAGAAGAACAACCGAAATCAAGTCAGAAAAACTTCTCTATTCACGCATCTCTTTTCTCCTTTCCTTCGGCTTGACGGTCCCTCTTTCAAGTCCTCTCTTTCGAAAAGCTACTCAAAATTTCCCCGCTCTTCCCGGAGAAAGCGGCCGTCGACTATAATCTGTCGGAAACAGAATCCGTTCCATTTTTACTGTACATATTGCCAGCCTTCACGACATAAAAATCCACAAGGTGGGTTTTCTCCGGTCTTTTGCCCCCAGACAATTGTTTCCACAAGGCTTCCACCAGAATAGGCCATATCATAATGGTCGATAACAATCAGGCTCGAATCACGCCCGTATCCAAATCATAAATGACTTCCTCAGAATCTCACCCCGTAGAGACTCGATAAAAGCTTCTTCCGGTTTCCTGTGTATAGTGCGCAGCCGCTTCCAGACTGTCGTTATCCAGAGCTATGATGACATCCACGCTCTTCGTATGGCTTTCCTGCTCAAGGTCCTTTCGATACTGTCCGCGGTCCTCAATCACCCAGGCAATTTCCTGCCCGCCGCCCTCCAAAACCTTCTTTAGGGCATCCAGGCGTTTCTTCATATTGCCCTTGCTCTGATTTCCGGCGAGAATCGATACTCAGTTTTTCTGCCTGTAAGGAGCTTTGTAAAACCTCTCGTTCCAAGCGCCGTTCGAGCGCCTCTTCATCCACGGAAAAGGTCGGAATGAAAAGGTCAGGGTCTCACGTTTTTCCCGCTCGCTTTCCACCAGGGCGATCTTCACCTGCTTCCCAAGCTCATCCAAAATTTCTCCCGTCCCCTCCGTCGCGCGTAATTCCGTAATAATGCCGTCCGTTCCGTTCTTGACTTCCCGGGTAAGACTTGCATATTCCTGCTGAATGGAACTGAAGCGGCTTGTCGTCACAAAATTATATTCCATGTTGTATTGTTTGACTGCTGCATTTAAGCCTCTCCGAAAGCTGTCCCAGGATGCCGAACTGCTCCGGTCCACCACGATGGAGATCTTATATTTTTCGGGTTTATTCTCCCCAGGAATCTTCCCAGAGAGGCAGCAGAAGAATCATCGCTATGACTGCCACCGCCACCGTGAATATCCGATTTTCCTTCATTGTCTTTGCCCCCTCCGTGAAATCCGTCTGTACTGCTGTGCATATTACCGTGCTCCAGACTTTTCTGTGTTTCTTCCGTATACTCTATCGCGGGAAGTCGAACTTCCACTCTGGTTCCCTCATCCGGTTCGCTGTGGATCCTGAGGCCGAAACGAGTTCCAAAACGCAACTGAATTCTTCTGTGTACATTAATCAGTCCCACACGGAACCTCGTTTCTTCCGGTCGGAGAAATCGAAAATCTCCGCCTCCGTATCGAGCAGGGACTCCGCCTTTTCCTCTGTCATGCCGAAGCCGTTGTCTTCCACGGACAAAAGGACCATGGAAGTGTTTTCTCCCTTAATCATTTCACCTCTGACATGGATTTCCCCATCCTCATCCACGCCCGCCATACCGTGATAGATGGCATTTTTCCAGGATGGGCTGCAGAATAAGCTTTACGGTCAGACAACGTAAGACTTCCTCGCTCACCGTAAAATCCACCTTGAACTTATCTTTAAAACGGATTTGCTGGATATTCATATAGTTCTTGGCGTGCTGCAGTTCCTGAGAAAGAGGGATGATATTTTTCCCGCCGGAAAGACTGATGCGGAAAAAGCTTCCCAGCTCGAGTTACCATAAATACTGCATCATCCTTCTTGCCGCTCTCAATCATCCAGACCACGGACTCCAAGGTATTATAGAGGAAATGGGGATTAATCTGGGATTGCAGGGCATCCATCTCGGTCTGTCTTTTCTCTTCCTGCTGCTCTATCTTCTCTTCCGTCAGTCTGTCTATCTGCCGGAAAAGACTGCACCAGGGTTTTTCCCAGGTGAATGATCTCCCATGCTGCCGTAGTGGGCGATATCTTCCATAGAAAGTCGCCGCTCCCCATTTTCTCCAAATCCTCATTCAACTTACGAATCGGATAGGACAGGCGTAGCGATACCAGCTGGTTAAACAAAAGCGAGATTAATAAAGTTAACGAAATCAGAATGAAGACATAATATAACATTCGCCGGAGCAAAATCCGATTGCCTTCCTCCAGAACGGCAACCATCTTTCCACCCAGTATAACCTATCGTATCACGATGATTGCCCTACTGTTACTCCCCGCCTTGATATGATGGATCCCGTCATCCAGCTCGGAAAGCACCTCCGTATTCTCCTGAAAATCATTTCGTAAAATTTCCCGCATCCTGGGATGGTAAATCAGATTGCCCTTTTTATCACAAAGGTAAAAAGTAACGATATTGATCTTCCCGTTCAGCTTCTCCATCATTCTCTCAATGGTATTAAAATTCATGTCAACAAGCAGAACGCCGTTGCTGCTGGCTCATTTTCACTCAGTTCCACAACGCGTGAGAGAAACGACCCAGTGTGTCCTAAAGAGGGTCATCAAAAGATTCTGCACATGCGGAAGGGAAAAATGCAGATTCTCCACCTGCTGCACGGCAGACGTAAAAAAGTCCTGTTCCACCACCTTTCGATTCTTCTTCTCCGTTGAGTTCGGAACCGCCGTTGAAAGCTTTCCTCCTCCCGAAAAATGGCAACAGAAACAAGACTTTCCTTATGCGCCTCATATAAGAGGTTCATTTCGGTATTCACTTTCAATAAATTCAGATTGGAACCCTTAATCACATCATAATACATCGCATCCGAAATCTGTCGCATGCTGATCAGGTATTCTTCCAGGCGATTTCCGCCCTGTTTTAAAAACTGTTCCGCCTGTGTTTCCCGTTCTTCCTTCAGCCGTGCGGAAAACTGCAGATACAGAACCGAGGATAAGAAGAGAATAATGATAATCGATAAGAGCATAAAGCTCACGAGAATCATATTGTGAAAAAGAGCGAAAATGGGCTCCTTAAAGAAAGGGCAGGAAAGCACCTTTTCTTAAAAAGATGTCCTGTAGAAGTGCTTCTTCTTCTTTTCCGATATCCTCATCATACACCCTCTTGCTTCATCCCGCTGGTTTTATATTTGGAGGGAGACATCCCGAATTTTTCTTAAAAGCGTAGCTGAAGTAATTCGGATCCGCATAGCCAACCGACTCTGCGATAATATGGTCTTTTCCTCCTCTTCAATGAGAGACGCAAAGCCTTCTCCATGCGATAATCCGTAAGGTAATTGATAAAAGCTCTTTTCCCGTTTCCTTCTTAAACACCGTCGAAAAATAAGTCGCCGAAACATGGAGCTCCATGGAAAGGTCCCTCTACGGAAAGGTTTTTATCCATGTAATGACTGTGTACATGCTCCACCGCCTTTTTAACAAAAGACTTCAGTCTTGTCACTTCTCTTTTTCCTGAATAATGCCCTGAATCCTTTCGCAAATCCGCTTCATCCAAGCCGAAAGTTCTTCCAAACTGAACTGCTGCACCTTCTGGTACACATCCTCGTCCTTCGGAAAAATAAGCGTCGCATCCACCTGATTGGACAAAAGGAACTTATGAATATTGGTCCAAGTTCCATCAGGAAAAACTGATACTCCTGCAGGGAAGGCTTCTCCAGGCGGCTGTTCTGGATATAGAGATCGATGTCCTTGAAAAGCTCTTCCTTGGATGCCATCCTGATGCTTCGATAAACGTCCGAAGCCTTTCCTCATCCAGAAGTTCCCGATTTAAAGACGGATTCTCCCGTTCCTCCGGGTTGATGTCGGAAACCGCAATGGCCTTTCCGCGCCCGTAGAGACACGATACGCTACCGCGTCGCGTGCCCCAGATAAGAGGCGGTAAATCCAATAAGGAGCTTACCGTTTTTCCGATACCCGCCGTAATCGTGGCATTACAGACATACTTCGCCATCCGGCAGAAACGTTTCCATCTCATCCGTCAAAGCGGTAATGTTCTTCTTCTCTTTTTTTAACTGTGTAAGGATGACCGTGTTTCCGAGATGGGTGAAAAAGCAGGCTCTCCATCCCTTTTGCATCCGCTCTTCCGCAAAGCTTGCGAATAGACATACTGATTAAGACCGGATTGATGCCTTCCGGCGAAAGGCTTATGGAGTTATGCAAAATCACCACGGAATAGAACTTTCCCGTCAAGTCAATCTGGTAGTCCAACATCGCCCGCGTCAAATCCTCTTGCCGGACATTTCCCTCAATCAGGGAAGTGTAAAAACTCTCCTGCAAAATGGGCAGAGCTCTCAAATAGTAATTCTTTTAAGTGATTAATATTCTGTTTTTCGTCGAATTCCTTGTCCAGTCTCTCGTGTACCGTACGAAAAATGCGGGAAAGTTCTCCGCTGTCTACCGGCTTTAATACATATTCTTCCGCTGAGTCGAATCGCCTCTTTGGCATATTCAAATTCATCAAAGTCGAGAAGATAACAATCTTAATGGAAGGATACAGCTCCTTCAATTTGTGTGACAGAGTCAGCCCGTCCATATACGGCATTTTAATATCGGTAAGGACGACATCCACCTGCTTTTCTTCGGCAATTTCCAGCGCCTCCAAGCCGTTTTTGGCATAGCCCAAAAGCGAATAGCCGAGGCCGTCCCAATCAATCTTCTGCATGATTGCTTTTACTACATCCTCTTCGTCATCGACCAAGAGTACGGAATATTTCTTCATTTTCTATCCCCACTATACTTTTCCTCCAAACGCCGAAATTGCACAGCGACAAGAATAAATCCCAGCAAAATGAGCGATATCCCTAAAAATGGATGAATAAGCATACAAAAAGATGCTACTAACGAAATAGCTGCAAAAATAAGAACCAATATTCCGGCTTCCCTGCCATATCCCTTCTTATCTTGAACGGGGGCCGCCCTTCGGACGAATGCTCTCCACATCTTGAAAAACCATTAACTTTATTGCGTAATACAGCAATAGGACTGTAAAAAGTAAGGGCAGCCCCATTTTCCTGTATAACTTTTCTCTACCATATCTTATCGTCTCGATTCTATATCCATATTAAATGCCACGCCAAAAAGCGGACCCTTTTATTTAAAAAAACTTAAAAATTACCATAAAGCTTCTTTTTATTTTACAAAATCCCCGCCTTCTTTGCAAGTGTCACATCCCCTCAATACTTAAATATTTAAGACGATTTGCTTTCGATTGACAGTTCGGAAACTTCCTTGTAGTATCAGGAAAAACAGAATTATTTTTCATGGAATAAGGGTTTTTATGAAAAACAAATTATTTATTCAAAAAGCTCGTCGGTACCGCCATACTGGCCGCCGTCGTAATCAGTCTTCAGCTTATTCTGGGCAGCATCAAACTCAGCCCTTTCAACATCCTTTTACACTCATCCCCATTATCCTGGCGGCAATTTTATACGGTTCCCTGAGTGCCGCGTTTCTCGGTGCCGTTTTTCGGAATCATGGTCTGCTTTTTCCGTTGTTTCGGGAAATGATGCGGGCAGCTACATCTTATTCTCGCAAAGACCGCTGATTACCCTTCTGCTCTGTCTTTTGAAAAGCACCCTTGCAGGGATACCTCGCAGGGGCTTAGTGTGCACTGCACGAGCAAAAGTTTCTCCGGATTCTTCTGCCGGCAGTCCCTGCCCCCGTTGTGAACACCGGGATATTTATTCTGGGCCTCATCCTCTTCTTTCAGGAGACGCTTGCTCTTTGGGCGAACAGGGCAGGGACACCGTCGTACACTTCTTAATTTTCAGCATTTTAGGCGTGAACTTCCTGATTGAACTCTTGGTGAATCTGCTTGTCTCCCCCGTCATTGTCCGCATCTTGCAGGGAATCCGTTTCACCAAAGAAGAAGTAGAAAATATTTAGCAAAAAGCAAAAAGTATTTAGCGAAAAGAAGTCGTAAATATTCAGCAAAACAGAACTTGCACAAATTCAGTAAGGGAGAAGCTATGATTTTAGCCATTGACTGCGGAAATACCCACACCAATTTCGGATGCATCCGGGAAAGCGGAGAAATCGCACAGATTTTTCTGCATGGAAATAACCGCAAAAACCAGCTACGAGTATGCGGCGGACATCGATAAAATCTGTACCCTTCTTAAGATTTCCGCCCACGACTTCCAGGCCATGGTGCTGTCCTCCGTTGTACCGGAGCTCACCGGCTCTTTTCAGGGAAGCTGCCGAGATTTTTAGGCATTCGTGAGTGTTTTATTGTAAACCGGGAAAATGTTTCCCGCCGTTTCCTTTTCACGCCGCATCCTACGCGGACGTCGGCCCCGGACCTGATTGTTTTCCGCTGTTGCGGCAAGAAACGCTATCCGCTTCCCGCCATCATCATCGATATGGGTACCGCCAGCACCCTGACTGTAGTGAATCGCGAAGGGGTATTTATGGGAGGCGTCATTCTCCCCGGCGTGGGTATTTCCATGAATGCTTTGGCAAAAGAAACCTCGCTCCTTCCTTCTATTGACGTTGCTCCCGCGAAAAGCTGATTTCCTTAAATACCGTCGATGCCATGCGTTCCGGTATTATTTACGGTACGGCAGGCTCCTGGACGGCCTCATCGACCGCTTCTTAAAGGAACTCGGACAAGAAGCCACCCTTCTTGCAACCGGCGGGCTTTTCCCCATCTGATTTGTCCCTACTGCAGACATTCCATTATCGTAGATGAAAATCTGCTACTCACGGGCTTATGGGAGATCTGGACGGACTCCCCGAAAGGCAGGCGCATAGATCTGTCATAAGAAGAACAGCCGGCGCATAGGCCTATCATAAGAAGAACGGCGGGTACATAAGCCGATTGCCAGAAGAATGGCGAGGTGCCACAAGATCTCCTTCCGTGCCTTTTAAGAATAACCCGACGGGAGAAGATAAGGCAGGTATTTTGCCCATCCGCTAAGCGCGGAAAAATCCATAAAAAGCGCCTCCCGAAAGGCAGAAAAACAGGCCCAGATTCAAGCTGAGTCCGGTCTCGCCCCTCTCTAGCACTCTTACGGAAAGAAAAGCGGGAGAAGCCGAAGAGAAAGAGCGTGTGAAAAAGGGACAGCATCGCATTAAAACTGAAGTCGAGCCGGAGGGCAAAGAAAAAGCAAAAGACTGATGCCCAGAAAGACGAAAAGAGCCCGATCAGATATCTTCTGCTTGCACCGGCTATACTTTGCAGTCGGGCTAGCGACTCTTTTTCTTCTCCTTCTCCCGGCAACGGAAGCCAGGGAGAACAGAAAGAAATAGAGTAAAAGCGCATAAGCCGCCTCTCTTCGCGGAGAGAAGAGCTCTTCCGCGTTGCACCGTTTTTGTTTTCTTTACCGTATATAACGGACTCGTCCTTTTATATTGTTTTGATTTTTCGTAAAAGCAAGTCTTGTTCGTTCACTTTATGGTTCCCGCCCCAAAAGAGAGAGATAGTCGTCCGCCCCTCTTTCAATCTTCTCTCCGGCCACGACCGCCGCTACGATTTCTCGTAGCCCCATTTTCGAAAAAGAGGCGGTGCCGCTCTCATAAAGGAGCTTTCCCTTTTTCTTCCTTATCTCGGTATAGCCTTTCCGGATTGTCAGTACACCTTCCTTATCGCCATAGAAGTTTTTCCTCCTTTTCCCTTTTCCGGAATGAACCGGATCTCCAGGCTCTTTTCCGCGTCCAAATCCCGAATCAGTTCCCGGCTCCACTCTCCGCCGTCCTCATTCACAAGATAGACCGCTATTTTTTTCCTGCGTCTTATCCTCAGCATATCTCCCCAAGGCAAAGGCAAAACAGAAGAAAAAGAGGAGGACTCCCGACCGTTCTGCCCAGCAAAATATAGCCTCTCCACGCGGGGAAAGGAAGGCAGTTCATCAGGAATTGTTTTCCCCGAATTCTGTCTTCTTCAAAAACCCTTCTCTTAGGAAACGCTGTTTCCTTTTTCGAAATCAAACCTCTCTTCTCCGGCACTCTTTCCTTTTCTAGCGTACTCCTCTTCTCCATAAAGCTGTGCATAAAAGCGAAGCAGAATTCCCAAAGAGGGAAAAAGCCCGAGTGGCAGAACAAAAGGCATTAAACGCGCCGGACTGTATCCGCGCCGCAGGCATCCCCAAAAAGGACGGCATTGATGCTGATTGGGAGAACCGCGCCAGAGAAAAAGGCAGCCTTCCGCGCTAAACAGCCTCCCGTAAAGAGCAGAGCAAGAAAAATCAAACAAACAGAAATTTTTCGCCAGTCGTTCCTCTCTTACAAGACTGAAAATCCCCAAAAGAAAGAGATAAAAAGCTGAGTAAGGAAAGGTTGTAATACAGGGCAAAAAGAGAAGCAATTCCGGTGACAAGGCAAAAGCCTTGTAAAGAAAAAGAAGCGATAATGCGAGAACCGGAAGGGCAAGAAAGCAACAGAAGCAGGAATTTTGAGAGGTAAAAGCCCCTTCCTCCCATTTGCCTGAAGCGAAACAATGCCCTTCTTTTCCTCCTCGGAACGGCGGACACCATAGACAGGCTGATAAAGGATAGAAAAAGGAAAAAGCAGGGCGGAGGCAATCCGCATGACCAGCGCAAACGCTACATTTGCCCCTGATTTCCTCATTCTGAAAAATAAGCTGCCTCTTTAAAACCGAATTAAGCAATCGTTCCGAAGCCCTGTGATAGAGTTCTTCCTCTTCCGAAGCGGAGAGCTTCTCCCCGTAAGCCGTATGAAAAACAGCAAGACTCATCTCCTGTTCTTTTTCCATGATTTTTCATAATGGAGGTGAAAACCGACTCCAGAATGGCGCTTTCCGTAGCTCTTCTTTCGTTTCAGAATCAGTTCTACCGGGCTCTCCTGAAAACGATAAGCCGTATAAAGAAATCCTTCGGAATACGCAGAACGCCGACACTTCCCTTTTCCAATTCTTCCGAAATGTCATCTCGACTGATTTTATGCACTTCCGAAAAAAGCTCCACCTCTTCCATTTGCCGAATGAGGGTTTTCGACATCAGGGTTTCATCCTCGTCAATCACCGAGACCGGGAAAGCTTGCAGACCGCCGGAGTTTCCCCGGAAGAAAAAAAGAAAGAGGGAAGTAAGAGAAGCGGAAATAGAAGGAGAAGAGTCCCCCTTTTCGAAAAGAACAAACACATATCCTTTTTTAAGGCTGCCGAAAGCCATTCATTCTCTTATCTTCCCATCCTCTAAATACACGATGCGATCCGCCATTTCCTCCAATTCTCCCTCTACCGTGGCTAATGAGAAGCATGGCCGTGCCCTGTGCTTTCATTTTTCCGAAGAAGAGACAAAATCCTCTCATAAGATTCGTTGTCACACCCTACAGTCGGCTCATCCAGAAGGAGAATGGCCGGTCTTTTCATGAGCGCAGAGGCTAAGTGCACTCTTCTCTTCATTCCGCCGGACAGGGCGGAGAGGCGCTCTCCGGCTTTCTCTTCCAACCCCAGTTCCCTAAAAAGCCAGCTTGCCCTTGTGAAGATGACCTTCTTCGAAGCCCCTGTATTTTTCCGTAAAAATACAGATTCTCCATGACCGTAAGACTCTCATAAAGAAAGGTCCTGCGGCAGATAGGAAATCTCTTTTTGAACTTTGGGCGCAAAGCGAATCTCTCCCTCTGCATAAGGAAGAAGCCCTGCAAGAGCCTTTTAAGCGTACTCTTTTCCGGCTCCGTTTTCTCCCCTTATGCCCAGGATCTCCCCTTTATGGAATGAAAGGAGAGCCCTTTCAAAACCGCTCTCCCCTCTTTGGTAGTGAAGTCCCAGATTCCTTATCTCGCAAATCTGCTCTTCCATCTATGATCTTCCTCCATTACTATCCGTAAAAATCTCCTCCCCAATGTTCTCGATTTTCGAAGAAAACTCTCCCATCAAGTCATAGAGCTCGTAGACGGAATAATCGGTAATGTCCTCCGTCTTTCCCTTGGGCTTGGAGATGTCTGCCCCTCCTTCACATTGATGTTCAGAGTCAGGAACGAATATCATTGATAGTCTAAGTCATACAGCCCGCTCATTTTCAGCTCGCAGTCCGTACTGTTCTTTTTCCGGCCTTTACGGTGAGGTTACCTTTCCGTTATCCCCTTCACATGTCTCTAAACTTATACTCTCCATAAGGAAGAATCTGATACTTCTTTCCCGTCTCAATGGTATAGTCCGTTTGTATTTAAATGAGAGTGTCCAACATTCCGGTAATCGTTCCGTCCAGTGTTTTCCTTTTTCTTATACGTATTCCAAAAGATAGAACACCGAAGAATAACCATTCGGAGAAATATTAAAAAATTCCGCCACTTCCTCTTTGTCTTTTCCCCGATGCCAGCACGAAGTAGGATTCTTCCTCCGTGTCCAGTTCTCCGTTGTCATCGTTGTCAGCGAAAAAGATAGATTTCGTGCAGGGTCTTTCCTCTCCCCCACTACCCAGGTAAAGGTTGTTGTCTTCCAGCTCCTCCCCTATGTCTTCCGCATTATCACGGAGCCTTTCGGCAAGGTCAGAGCTGCTCGGCAGTGGATTCATTTCTTCCGTATCCGGAGATTAACTCAGATACTTCCCGTAAGCGCCCTGTTCAATAAACTTCTCGAGGTCCTTGTCCTTTTCCATCATATCGGCGAGCTTCTCTACAAATTTCTCAATTTCTTCCTGCCTTAAAGCTTAAAAGGTATACCTTGTCCCCTTATATTTTTGTATCTTTCAAATCCTCATCCAGATGCTCTATTGTGAAGGTTCCCTTCTCCGTAGTGAGATTCTTCTTGTTCATCGACTTGGAAAAGGAGTACCCCGTACTTCGCTAAAAGCTTCTTTCCGAGTTTCCGATTTTCCTTTGATTTCTTCAAATCCGGAATCTGACCTCTTCTCCCGTATTATTTTCGAGCAAGGTCTTTACATCCGCTGTATAAAGCTTCTTATCGATGGACGGGAAGGCAAAGGAAAAAGTTTCCATTATCATATTCACCGTAAGCATCCAGCACCGAGTTTCCCGTCAGTTTAACAAGTAAACTCGCCTGGAGATTTCCCTTATCCAGATTGGTCTTCGTCTTAAGAACCAGAGAACTGTCTTCCAGATACTCCGCAACCTCTTTATTTCCCTTTTACTTCTCGGTCACGGTGAAAGTCAAAAGCCCGATTGTCTTCCATGCGAAGCAGTCCAAGATCCTCCATGGCTTTCAGTTTGCCGTTAAAAATAATCCGCCTGATAGCCAAGGAACTTTTTGTCCCGGAGTTCCGCCTCCCCAAAGCTGCATCGGATTGAAGCCGCCGAATACTTTTTCCCAATGCCACAAAACCGATGATTACAAGCAATACAACGGCCGCAACTCCAATCAGAAAAATATGGTGGCTGTTTCTTCTTTTCTTCCGGAGTCTCCTTGCTCTGCCCGTCATTCCCCTGGCGCTCCGGCGGGCTCTCTATATACCGCCTCCTCCATCATCGGCGCAATCGGTACTTCGGAAACCGGTTCCGGAGCAGGCTCCGCAGCCTGAATCTCCTCCGGCACTTCTACAGCCGGTTCCGATACAGGGTCTTCCTTTACCGCCTCTACCGGTACTTCGTTTGCTGCAGATACCGGCACTTCGAGGGCAGGCTCTTCCTTTGTCGGCTCCGTTACCGTTTCTTCGGCAGACTCGGTCACGGGGGCTTCCGCCGCTGTCTCTGCGTTAGGCTCGGTCACGGGTGCTTCCTCTACTGTCTCCGCAGCAGGCTCTACACTCTGCGCAGGCTCAACCAGCTCCAGCTTTTTCTCCACAGTTTGTGCAGAACCGGAATCCTTCACTAACTTCTTTTTCCACAATTCGGACATTTTGCCATGTCTTTTCTCCCTTCAAGCAGGCACGGACATTGCCGGCCTTTTCTCCTGTCTTATAAGCTGTAGCATAACATAAAAGGGAAAAGCCTTCAAATGGCTATCCCCTTTTTTCACTGAACTATCTCTTTTTCTGTGCACTTCTTTGTGCATTACCTTCTATTTACTTTATTGATTCGATAAGCTTTCCGAGCTTTTAGTTACCGAATATTTCCTCTCCAATATTCGAAAGTTTCCTCCGAGAATTCCTCTCCAGCTCATTCACCTCAACCCTAGTGTAGTCGGAAATGTCTACCGTCTTTCCCTTCGGTCTGGAAAGATCCGCCCCTTCCTTCGCATTGACATGGATGCTGAGGGTTTTTGATTCCGGGATAAATCGTCCGTGTCTAATCCGCTAATTTTTATTTCATAATCCGTACTATTCTTTTTCCCGGCTTTTTACCGTCATCCTCGCTCTGGAGTCTCCAGGACTTCTTTTATTAAATTCATACTCACCGTACGGTAAGGATAAAATCTTATCCTTCTTCCCTTTTTTTCCACAGAATAATCCACATCTGGAAAGCTCATAAAACCATTTACGTAGCAGCTCAAAATCTCCATCCAGCGTTTTCCCGTTATCCTTATATACGTTCTAATGGAAAAAAACATTATTGTCCTCCCTTAGGCGAACGCCGAAAAACTCTGCTTTGATTTTTTTCATACCTCCCACTAATGCAGTTAAAGAGACCCTATCTCCATCTTCCCACTTAAATTCATCGTCATCCTCTATATCTGTTCCTATTTGGATTTTCCGGACTTCCTTCCCTCCATGGTAAGTACCCACATAATATGCTTTTCTTCAAGCTCTTCTGCAAGTTCTTCCGCGTTCTCGCGAAGCCAATCGGCATAGTCGGATAAGTTGCTCTCTGTAAAAATACATTCTCATCATATACATGGGATAAAATAACGGAACCGAGTCCGCTTTGTATCAGAAATTTTGCGCAGTCCTCGTCCTTTTTCCAGCTTATCGGCAATTTTCCCCAAGATTCCCTCCAGATCTTCCGCGCTTGGCTTAAATCTGTAAATGGTACCCTCAAATTCTTTCTCTTTGAAGTCCCTCCCCATAAATCGGCATTATGAAAGCTTTCCTTTTCTACCGTAAAATTCTCTTCGGTGAAAATATTCGGAAAATCAGGCTTCCGTATTTTTTTGAATAACTTTTCGGCAAGCTTTTCGGTTTTCCTTCTTCTTATTGAAGTTCGGAAGTTCTATCTCTTCATAGTATGTATTACTCAGGATGGATTGAAGCTCTCCCTGATAAAACTTCTTTTCCAGATGAGGGAAAAGCAAATCTGATCTTCCGTCTTCATATTCACCATAGGGCATCCAGCACATCTTCTCCCATAAGATTAAAAGAGCAGGCTTGCCTGATAACTTCCCTTTTCCGGATTCGTCTTGGTCTTCATCACGATGGAAGAGTCTTCCAGATATTTTTGCCACCCTCTTTGTTTCCCCTCACCTCTCCGCTTATGGTAAAGTGATGTTTTCGTTAGCGGGAAGATTTCCAGTTTATCGAGATCGTTAAGCTTTTCATTAAAGTAATCCGCCTGATACTTTAGAAATTTCTGCTTCGGACTTAAAAATAGTCCCATGGAAAGAACGGTCTTTCCCAAAAGCAAAACACCGACCAAAACCGCAATGAAAACAGCCGCTGCGCCAATGAGAAAATAGGGTTTCCTCCCTTTTTCTCCTTCGTTTCTTGTGAAGCAGCGCCACCTGAAGCTGCCTGCGCCGCATTCACACTATTCTGCACAGGCGCTTCGCCTCCCATGGCCTCCTGCACCGGCGTTCCCTCTCCTACAGGGCGCTCCTCCAGCTTCTCTCCGCAATGCGTGCAAAACAAACAGCCGTCTTGTACCGCATTTCCGCAATTAGGACAGTTTCTCATGTACTTTCCCCTTCAAACAGTAAACGTACCGCGTTATTTTGTTTTTCTCCTGTTCTTGTAGCATAACATAAAAGAAGAGAGCCTTCAAATGGCTATCGTTTTGAGCTTGTCAAAGAACGTGCGAAACTGAAAACTTCAGTATCTAGGCTTGTAAACATCCTGTTCCCGAAACTTGAGTCTCTTGTTCCGACTCTGCACATGAACTCGGTATACCGTCTTCTTCAGGAACTGCCGGGAGCATATTTTATCGCCTCTTCTGTTTTTGTTTTACTTTAAAGAAAATCTCTTCAATAATAACACTCAGCGCCATACAAATACCACATATTGCCCCCATATGAGTTCCTATTGATTTACCAAAATACTCTGATCCGGACTTTTGTAAGTTCATAGATAGGTATTCAAGTATTTTGACAGTTAGTACATTTATATTTGTACTATATGCATTAGTAAAACCAAAATAGATTTTTGACGCTCATAAGCAGCATCGCAATAACAAATCCAACAGCCAAAAGCAATTAGAATTCTATTTTTCATCTTCATATTTTACCCCACTTCGTTTACTTGTACTATCAAAAAGTATTGTATCTCTCAGAATATATTTTTCTCAAGCCATTAAATTACTGTACTTTCAATAGTTTTACAGCCAAAACACTTTGTTACCACTTAATCTAAGCTTCTAATTTACCTATCCCGACAGACAGGGTTTACCTCTACAAACGATATATCATCAGTCCATCGATAATACCACACTTTTGAAATCCATATTTTTCAGCTATCCGAATACTACTTTTTGTTCAGGTACACATTCAATCACTACCTGTTTTACCTGAGTTTCTAGCTTTTTGCTATCATACCTGATGTCAAGCATGATGCAATCCCTAGCCCCCAAAAGGAAGGTTCTAAAAACCCATCCAATCTCGACACTCTCTGAATCGTAATCATGATAAATCACATATCCGATGAAGTCGTTATCTTTTTCAACTGCGTATATCAATGGTGTCTCAGAAAGACCCGGATCGAAAGAGGAATTGCTCAGTCTGCTCTTTTTGTGTAGGGTGCTTCGAGATATTGCATTACTCTCGAATTCGACAAAAGTTTGTAAAAGCGGTTCCAAATCACTGACTGTCATTTTTCTAATTCTTATATTCATTCATACTCCACAACTTCTAATCTACCATTTTCTATTTTCCCGAAAAAGCCCCCCATCGAAATGATGGAAGGCTTACTATTATTTCTCACCTAATTGTTCATTGAAATAAGTATCGCATGTGAAACTCGCTCAATATTTGTTATCACGAGATGTTATCAAAGTTTCCGATTTCGCACTATTTTTGCTAGGTGCTGGTTCGGTACAAACTCTATTCTCAGCGTCAATTCACCCGCTTCGGCGATACGATTCAGTAAAGGCCAAACTGGGATTCCTTGTGCCATTCTCCAATCTGCTGATATCTGCCTGACTGATTCCGGTTTTCTCAGATAACTCCGCTTGCGTAAGTCCTGCTTCCTTTCTCGCACGAACCAAAGACATCGTGATGTCTCTCTCCGGCTGAAGAGCTTCATATTCCTTTCTAAACGCAGCATCCTGCATGAGTTCGTTAGTCAATTCCTGTAAATCGCTCATCGTATGCTTTCCTTCCTTCTCAAAGTAAATCGCTCTCCTCTGCTTTGCTAGCTGGATCTCACTTTGCGGCGTTTTTCTGCTGCTTCTTGACAAAAACCATTTGTCGCAATAATAATCTCCTCTTCATCAAAAGAAATACAGAATTCTCACGAACAAATCGCCTCTCCTTTATGCCATATATAGCATAATGCATGTGGTTCACTCCGTCAATACCTATTAATTCCCCTTTTTCTGTAGCACTTCTTTTGTGCATTACCTTCTATTTGACTTTATTGATTCAATAAACTTTCCGAGCTTTAGTTACCGAATATTTCCTCTCAATATTCGAAAGTTCCTCCGAGAAATTCCTCTCCCAGCTCCTTCACCTCATACAAAGTGTAGTCGGAAATATCTACCGTCTTTCCTTCGGTCTGGAAAAGATCCGCCCCTTCCTTCGCATTGACATGGATGCTGAGGGTTTTGATTCCGGGCTAAATCACCCTCTTCTAATCCACTAATTTTTTTATTTCATAGTCCGTACTGTTCTTCTTTCCGGCTGTTACCGTCATCTTACCTCAGTCCATAGCTTAAAAGCATCACTAAAATCATACTCACCGTGCACGGTAAGGATAAAGATCTTATCCTTCTTCCCTTTTTCACAGAATATTCAATGTGTCTAAACGGTGATACATGAAAAACAGGGCTACGAATATAAAAATTTCCATCCAGCGTTTTACCCTTATCCGTATATACATTCTTAAATTGTAAAATGGGCATTTGAGTCTATAGAGATTAACATTAAAATACTCTGCTACTTATCTTTCGTATCGGATGCTGACACAATCATGGAAAAACCTCATCTCTCTCCCAAATTAATTTCTCCGTCATCCTCTACATCAGATCCTACTTTGAATTCTCCGGACTTGATTTCCCTCCATGGTAAGTACCCACTTTTATATGCTTTTCTTCGAGCTCTTCCGCGAGTTCTTCCGCATTCTCCGAAGCCAATCAACATAGTCGGATAAGTTGCTCTCTGTAAAAATACATCTTCAGAATATATATGGGATAAAATAACGGAACCGATTCCACTTTGTATCAGAAATTTTTGCACAATCCTCATCCTTTTTCCAGCTTATCGGCGAATTTCTCCAAGAAGTTCTCCATATCTTCCGCGCTCGGCTGAAAAGTATAAACAGTCCCCCTAAATTCCTTTTTCTATACTTATCTGTATCTACATCGTAAATCGACAACGTAAAGCTTCCCTTTTCTACCGTAAAAATTCTCTTCGGTGAAAAATTCGGCAAGCAGACTTCCGTATTTCTTGAATAATTTTTCAGCAAGCTTTCGGTTTTTCCTTCTTCTTATTGAAGTTCGGAAGTTCTATCTCTTCGTCGGATGAATTACTCAGGATGGACTGAAGCTCCCCCTGATAAAACTTCTTTTTCTGAGAGGGAAACGCGAAGCCGAGTTTTTCCGTCACATATTCACCATAGGCATCAGCACATCTTCTCCCATAAGATTAAAGAGCAGGCTCGCTTGATAGCTTCCCTTTTTCGGATTGGTCTTGGTCTTCATCACGATGGAAGAGTCTTCCAGATATTTGGCCACCTCTTTGTTTCCCCTCACCTCTCCGCTTATGGTAAAGGTGATGTTTTTTCGTTAGCGGGAAGATTTCCAGTTTATCGAGATCGTTAAAGCTTTTTCATTAAAGTAATCCGCCTGATACTTTTGGAATTTCTGCTTCGGACTTAAAAAGTCCCATGGAAAGAACGGTCTTTCCCAAAACCAAAACACCAACAAGAACTAAAATCAGCACAGCCATAAGGCCAATGAGAAAATAGGGTTTTCCTCCCTTTTTCTCCTTCGTTTTCTTGCAATGACAGCGTCAGCCGAAGCCGCCTGCACGGATTCACACTACTGTGCACCGAGCTCTCGCCTCCCACGGCCTCCTGCACCGGCATTCCCTCTGCTACGGGATGCTCCTCGAGCTTCTCTCCGCAATGCGTGCAAAACAAACAGCCGTCTTGTACCGCATTTCCGCAATTAGGACAGTTTCTCATGTACTTTCCCCCTTCAAACAGCAAACGTACCGCGTTATTTTGTTTTCTCCTGTCCCTGTAGCATAACATAAAAGGAGAGAGTCTTCAAACGACTCTCTCCCTGTTTTAATCTCTCTTTCGGAATCCTATTTTTAGTTCACTACATCTTCCAAACTCTCAAAAATATGTTCAAAGCCCTGCCCGAATTTTCGGCAAGCTCCGACAATTCCTCTTCGGAGTAATCGGAGATATCCACGGCCTTTCCCTTCGGTGCGGAAAAGTTTTGTCTTGTCCGAGCTGTTCAAGTTGATTTTCAGAAATCAAATCCCAGATAATAGGATTGCAGCCCGCTGATAAGCAGTTCATGATCCGTACTACCTTTTTTCCCCTCTTTAACCGTCAAATTTGCCTCTCCGCCCATTCCGGTCGGATCCTTTACGGAATAGGTGCCGTAAGGCATCAAAACTGACTTTTATCCGTTTCAATGGAATATTCCAGTCCCTGAATATTAATGATACCGTTTTCCGCCGGAAATACTTCCTTCAATGTCTTACCCTTCTTTGTGTAGGTATTGGTAAGATAATAGTTTTCACTGTCGGCAGGCTGTGCATTCAGCTGTTCCACTGTCTTTGCGCCGTCTTTTTCCGCTCTCCAGACTGTAGACTCCCGTAATCCGAGGAAATCTTAATTTGGCGAAGCTCTTTTTCCTTCTACGGCAATCTCCCAGGTGAAGTTTGCTTCTTCGATTGTCTTCCCCATCTCTTCCGCATTGTCCCGGAGATTCTCCGCAAACTTTGCAAGCTGCTCCTTTGCATCCGGTTCTTCTCCGAGCCCCATAGCTGCCTCGAATCCGTTACCATAGCTTCCCTGCTCCAGAGGGTCTCTAAATCCTTATCCTTCTCCACCATCGTCGCAAGCTTTTTCCATGAAGGCTTGTATGTCTTTTAACTTTCGGCTTAAAGGTATAAACCTCTCCCTTATAGCCCCTTTTTTGACGGAATCCAAGGGTAAACTTCGTCTTCTCTACTGTAAGATTGTCCTTGGTAATCAGTGTGGAGAGCAGAGCGCCGTACTTCTTTCTCAGCTTTTTCCAGCGTTTTCTTATTCTCCTTAACCTGCTTTAAATCGGGCGTTTCATCCGCTTTTTCACCGGTCAGGTTCTCATAAATCTTCTTATAATCACCCTTATAGAAGTTCTCGTCTATCGTCGGAACGGAAAAACCGATTTTTCCGTCTACATACTCACCATAGGCATCCAGGATATCACTTCCCATGAGCTTTAAGCCCATGTTCATCTGCAGACTGCCCTTATCCAGATCGGTTTTCGTTTCCAGAGTCAGCGCTGTATCCTCCAGATATTGATTAATCTCTTCGTTCCTTCCACTTCTCCGGTCAGAACCAGTGTTGCTTCTGATTCTCTTCCGTACTAAGGAATCCGAGATCCTCCAGGCTTTAAACTTGTTCTCGAGGTAATCATACTGGTAGTTTAAGAATTTCTGTTCCGGACTCAAGTTCAATCCGCCGGAAAATAAATTCTTGCCGAAGGAAAAGACAGCCGCCACAACAATGGCAAGCAAAAGGAACAGACCGATAAAGATAAGCGGTGAAAATCCTTTTTCTTCTTTTCTTCTACCGTATATCTTGCATATTCCGGTGCCTGCTCCGCTGCAACCGGCGTTGGCTCCGCTGCAGGAGGTGCCTGCTCCGCTACTGCCGCTGTTGCTTCCGCTCTCAGTTCTGCTGCAGCAGGTGTCGGCTCCGCTGCAGGGGGTGCCTGCTCCGCTACTGCCGCTGTTGCTTCCGCTCTCAGTTCTGCTGCAGCAGGTGTCGGCTCCGCTGCGGGGTGCCTGCTCCGCTACTGCTGCCGTTGCTTCCGCTGTCGGCTCTGCTGCGGCGGTATCGGCTCCGCGGCGGGTTCAATCGTCACGGGCGTCGGTGCTGTTTCGGACTCCACTTTTTCTCCGCAATACGTACAAAATACATCCTGATCCTGTAAATCTTCTCCATAATTAGGACATTTTTTCATATATTCCTCCCCTAACTCATCTGATGATGAACATTAAGCTGCCTAAAAACAATCTCATGGTAGCATAGCATAAGACATAATTTATTTCAAATTTATAAATATTTTAAGAAAATTTCCACCGATTAAGAACCAACGAGATATTGTACGCCTTGCGAGCGATACTCATTATGAAGAAAAAGGCCCTCGCCCTATGCGGAGAACCCATAGAAAAAGCACCGCTAGAGCAGCGGTGCCATAAAACGCTGAAAGCCCTGAACGCTTCTTTTTCAAGAGGCTTCTTTTCTTTCCCCATTCCGGGCTGACTTCCCGGGAAACACGGAAGACTTCATAGAAATCATCCGCAATGTCAAAAATGCAGGGACTTTCATAAATCAGCACTCCATTTTCAAAATGATGGTAGAGGGAACGGTAGTCAAAGTTGATTGTCCCCACTGTGGCAATACGATGATCCACCAGGACCTGCTTGGAATGGATAAAGCCGGTGTATATTCATAGATGCGCACCCCGGCCCGAAGAGCTGCGCATAATAAGAGCGACTGATTGCATAAATCAGTTTTTGTCCGGAATTCCCGGTAAAACAATGCGAACATCCACTCCGCGCCTTGCCGCATTCGTAAGCGCACGGCTCATCTCGTCGGTGATAATGAGATAGGGTGTCGTGATATAAATGCAGTCTTCCGCAGAAGCGATCAGATTCAGATAAACATCTTCCCCAATCGTCTTATTGTCAATGGGAGAATCCCGTAGGGGAGCTGATATCCTCCCCCGGAAAACGATCCCAGTGTCTCGGGAGGTAATTGTAAATCCACGCACCAGACTGTCGTCCATAGCATGCCCACATCTCCAGGAAAAGCAAGGTCAGCGTTCCGACAGCCTCCCCCGCAAACGAATACCCGTGTCTTTCCAATAGCCGTAGGGAGAATGGATATTAAAATACTCATCCGCAGATTGTATCCCCGTAAATCCGATCTGCCCATCTATAACGGTGATTTTCCGGTGATCCCGGTTGTTCATAAAAGATTCACAATCGGCACAATGGGATTAAAGATGCGGCACTGAATGCCGCTGTCTTCCAGTTCCTGCACAAGCGCGGATTCACAAAAGCCGACAGACCCCACATCGTCATAGAAGAGACGCACTTCACGCCCTCCTTCGCCTTTGCAGAAGGACTTCCTTCATCTCCGAAGCTTTCCCGGTCTTCTATGGCGTGATACTCCATGAAAATAAACTTTTTGGCTCTCGAAGCGCTTCTATCTGCGCTTCAAAGCCCTAGAGTAGCCTCCTTGTAAAAGACTACCTCCGTATTTCTGTAAACCGGAAAGCCCGCATATTGCTCCAGCATGACAAACTGATTTCCCGCCACCCGGTTCTCTCTCCGTAGCGCTTCTAAAACACCGTGGCTCTGATCCAGGTAGGGAAAAAGCATTCCGTCCGCGAGTTCAAAACGCTTTTGCATCGTTCTTCTGAAATTGGTGCCGTATACCAAAATATAAAGTACCCACCCCAGAATCGGTGCCGCCATAATAAAAACAACCCAGCTCATCTTGATGGAAGCATTCGTTCTCTTTCCGATGATGGAAAAATGGAAAGAACGGAAAGAATCCGAAAACCGATTGAAATAAAGATATAATTGTCAACAAGATGAACCAGTATAAGATAGAACCAGGCAATCTGCAGAAGGACGGCAAACACCACAAAAAGCAGTCTTCCAACACTATTCTTTTGGTCTTCTTTTGTGGATGACTTTCGTCCTTTTCGGCATAACCGGTCCCTTCTTTCCTTCTTAAACTACCCTTCATTTTAGCACTAGATTTCCTTTTTCTGAAAAATTCATCCCGCCTACTGTTTTTCCGATCCGGCATTTTTCTTGCAGAAAATGCTCTAAATAACTGAGCGGAAAAGGGGGCGAGGCAAGAGGCTTTACCGCGAGCTGCATCAGGAGAATGGGATTGTCATCGGCAAGCGCTCTGTTTAAATTCAGTTTTCCGCAACGTATGCAGCGGTGAAGAATGCTCCAGTCCCCGTCCTCTCTGGAAACGACCGCAATCGGCTCCATTTTTCCCGTGACAGGAAGCCTTCCTGTCCCCGGGCTCTTCATCCACATGGAGGCTGTAAAAGGCAATACGGGCAATGATTTCTGTGGTTGGAGCCGGCCCCATCCGGATGAATCTCCTTTCCGCAGTTCGCGCAGGAGAAGCTCTCCATGCAGGCCTCTGTGCGATAATCCGCCTGCATAGACTCTCTTCCCCTGCTGCCGTAAGCGCTGCTTATCCTCCTGCTGCACCGTCTGTCTTTCCTCCTGCTGCACGTCTGTCTTTCCGCCTGTTGCGTCGCCTGTCTTTCCGTCTGCTCCCTTCCCGACACTGTAGAATCTATTTTCCTTTTTGCTGTCCCGGCCTTTTTGCCTTTCTTTTTACCGCCATTTTCCCCGTTCTTCATTCCCGCTTCTCTCCTAACTTGACAAGGTAATTTTTTTAACAATATTATACCATTCTGGCTTGCAAACAACCTTTTTATTCCGTCCAATCCGGCAGCTTCTTACTCATGGTATACGTCAATATGGCAATTTTCAGGAAGAGCCTGTCGCTATGCTCCCCGGAAAATTCCGATGGATTAATTTTTCCGATTTGCTCCATTCGATACTTCACCGAATTCGGGTGAAGAAACATCCTCTCCGCGGCAAGCTTCAAATTCCAATCGCATTCCGCAACAATTTGCAGGGGTTTCCAGCATATTTTTTTCCATTATCGGTCATAATCGAGTAAGGGCTGTAAGCAATTTCTACAGGATTCAGTGCCTCCTGATTGTCCAAAATCGGAAGAAGCACCCGAAACAAATCCATTTTCTCATAATATAAAAATCCGGTCAAACCAGGAGAAAATATAGCTTAAACGAATGACTTCACGGGCCTCCTGGTAGCTTAAATGAATTTGCTCTATATTCTCATAATATCTGCCGATTCCGAAGGAAATCGTAAAGGAATGTTCGCAATGCATCGCTGAATCTTGGAAAAGATCTCCGCAAAATTCTTCTCCATCAGCTTCCGTTCCTTCGGTCGAATACTCAGAACAAAAATGATAATATCACTCAGCTTCACATAGTGGGCATTCGGGTAGAATTTCAAAATCTCCCTGAATGGAAATGTCAAAGATTTCGCACTCATTTCCTCCAGCATCTTACTTGTATTGTTGCTGAAGTTCCTTTTGAAGCGTTGCTTAATGTTATTGATATCCACTTCCAAGACGATTCCGCCGTCATGAAAGTCCCAGCCGAAAAATTTCCGCACGATTATGGATTTCGGTTTCGCTCTTAATATTGTGAATCAAAATATCCTGAATCAGAAGCCCTTTATAGCGTTCCGCAACCTGTCGGTTGGAGATGATGGTTTGCTCTCGCAGGATAATATTTGTGGTTGTATTTTCCAGTGCAATCTTAAACCCCGGATCTTTTTCCTGCATCAATAATGCATTAGCACTTTCCTCTTCCGTCTCCCGTTCCAAGACCCCTTTTTCAAAAATGAGTACACGAAGCTTCGACTTTGGTTGGCAATCAGATGAAGATCATACCGTGTCCGGTCAAGATCCCGATGGGAAAGAATTCTTTCCGCCTGCAAGTGCTGTGCAAGGCTGCTGTCCGAATCCGAATACCAGATTTGCACCGTTTCAAAAATCCAAAAACGCTGCCGGAACCCCCACTATCGACATGAAAGTCGCAAGGATATCGGGGATACTGGCGTCGCTCACGGCCAGTTCCGTGAACTTGGTATGAATAAGATTCGCCTGAATCAGTCGATTCGTTTGCTGATTCACAAGCTCACTCAAAAATTGGGTTGATAATATCCGCATAGGAAACTTCTGTGGAATCAAAAGAGAGGAAGGCCGAGATCATCGGCAAGTGAAACTGCCGTGTCCGGAATGTTCTCGATATAACGCCCCTGCTTTATCCCAAGCGCACTGGCCTTTCGCCGATGCAGGGGTATGAATAAAGGCAAAGAGCGCCTCTTCATCGTCTTTTTAACATATAGGCGGTCGTAATAACGAACTCTCGCCCGAAAGCCATTTTGGCACACGTCCGGCGTGTCAATAACCGTCACCGTGCTGATGGCATTTCCTGCACCGGACAAACCGGCAATCGAGAAAATTCGGAAAATCTTTTGTCCTTTAAAACATCCTGTATCTTCATAATGAGTCCCATTTTTCTGCAAGCGATACAAACTGTGACTTTCATTATACGAAGCGCGAAAGAGGATTGTCAAATACGATATAGGATTGCATGAGACAATACACTGCAAATACAGTGCAATACGCTGCAGCACGGATGCGGCAATATAATGCAGTATGGACCGACCAAGATAATGAACCGGACGAGTAAAAAGTGACTCCGAAAGGGACAAAGCCCTAAACGAAAGCCACTTTTACAGAGGCAGGAATTTATGGAAACACGAGTCTCCTCCTCATTCGAAAACGTGGAGGAAACAAGCGTTATCACCTGTATTTCGAGGATTCAGCTCTTTTAACTGTGAAATTTTCTCTGTATTTTGCTTCAGGAATTTCTCCGCAATCGCCATGAAGCTTGCGCTACCCATCAGAACACATCCTCATCCACGTCAAACTTCGGATTATGATGCGGATAATCGGTCTTCTTGGCCGGATTCGCGGAGCTAGAACATAAATGCTCCGGCGCCTTCTGCAGGTAGAGGGCAAAATCCTCTCCACCCATGTTCAGGGCTCTCTATAAGTAACCATATGCTCTCGAAGATATCCCGGATGGCATCCTGGGCGAAGAGCGCCATATCCTTATCATTGATAACGGGAGGTGCACCCCAGTCCATGGTATAGTCTACACTGCCGCCGAAAGCCTCCGCAGTGGTTTTTGCGATTTCACCGATTCGTTTTGCCAGCTTCTGCCTGATGTCTTCTTTTAAAGCACGGGTTGTTCCCTCAATATGCACGGTTGACGGAATGGCATTGTACTGCTCTCCTCCGCGGATCATGCCCATGGTGATTACCCCGGCATCCGTTGCGGCAATCTCTCTGGCATTGATGGTCTGCAATGCGAGGACGATGTGGGATGCAATATTAATCGGATCAACTCCTTTTTCCGGTGTGGAAGCGTGACAGCCCACGCCCTTTACATCCAGTACAAAACGATCATAGGAGGCCATAATCGGTCCCGGAATACAAGCGATGGTTCCGCAGGGAATCGTCTTATCCAAGATGCTTCCGATGTGGATTCCGAAAACCGCATCCACGCCTTCCATTCCGCCGTTCTCAATCACAATAGCGGATCCCTTAGCCAGCTCCTCTGCGGTCTGGAAGAAGAAACGAATCTCGCCGGAAAGCTCTTCTCTATGCGGGTAGAGCACCTTGATTGCCCCGAGCAGCATAGCCGCGTGCGTATCATGTCCGCAGGCATGCATGCATCCCGGATGCGTCGAGCTAAAGGAAAGGCCCGTATCTTCCGTAATGGGAAGAGCATCCATGTCTGCACGAAGAGCGAGTACCTTTCCCGGTTTTCCGCACTTCATAGTCGCAATAACGCTGCTATCCTTCTCGGAAAGTGTATAGGGAATGCCGATTTCTTCCAGCTTCTTCACAACAAACTCACGCGTTTTTCGGTAGAGTTAAAAGCCAAGCTCCGGAATTTTATGCAATTCTCTTCGCATGGCTACAATTTCCTCTTGCAAATCTTTTACACTCTTTCCACCACATAAGTTCCTCCTTTTTATCTATGCAGTTCTATTCTTTTTCAATCGCATATTCCGGCCGGATTCCTCCACCCAAACTGTAACTGCTTCGGGAAAAATCTTTCCCTCTTTTATGCTTTCCGACTTATACAAACCGTCATTATGTCTGTGCCTTCTTCTTATCCATTACATAGAAAATTCTGGCAAAAATAACTGTTCCGAATACCGATAAGAGGATAATGAGCCAAAGCCGGAAGTCCTCCGACAGCCTTGCAAAAATAGGGAATCGCTAAACCGATCAGCGCAAGCTGGGTTCTTCATTCCGAAATTTCGAGCGTTGCACCGAAAATGGCTGCGGAAGCATAGGATTTTAATCCTTCACTCACAACTGCAGGCAAGACGGTAACGACTGCCGCTCCCACAAAAGGCCGCCGCTGTAGTGGCAATGAGGTTCGTGATGATGGAGCCGCAGATTGCCATGGTGGAAACCACCTCCGCCTGAATGGTTCCGGGCTCACTCTTCGTCACATCCTGTGCAAGAGCTGCGCAGGGAACACGCATATTACCGATATTTCCGGAAAGGAAGCTAAGGTACGTTCCAGACATGCCCAGTGCCGCATAATAAGAAACCGGCTCTACTACATAGAAGGCACCGAAGGAAATCAAAAGCATGCCCCACGCTGCGATAACAAAGCTTCGGATCCGGCCAACAGTTATAACGAATACAGAGGTAAGCACCGGGATAAAGGCGGTAATCGCCGCTAAAATATTCGTAGGACTTCCTATCAGGATGCTTTTCTTTCTCCAAATCGGCATATATTCTTTGCTATCCATATCTTTGTCTCCCTTTCCCTTATTTTCCGAAGAGGATGGCAACCAGCAATCCCCAGAATCATAGCGATTCTCAAAAGAGTACTCCGCAAGCTTCGGAACCTTAGGCTATAAATTTTCCCGAGCAGTATCATAAATATAGCACCGCCGAAGCAAGCATAGGCGTTTCCGATTTTCAAATCGCTAAGGCCGCCTTTTTCCGATAATGAGATTTGCAAAAAGGTAGGCGAAAATACCGATGGAGCAGGCTGTAGACATTGCGGCATAGCCACTTCATATCGCCCCCGGACATCTTTTTCTCTGATTTTCTCGAGACCCCGGTGTGGCAAAGCCCGTGAAAAAGCAGCCAACCTGCACCGTTTAAGGCCATGGCAAACCAGGAAACCGCAAGCACTGTATGTTGTATCCCGGGTCGGAAAGTCCGCTTAAGCCGCAAGCCTCTGCACCATAGGTCGCCGCAGTAAGCTCGGTCGGAGCCGCACCGATAATCGAAAGACGAAGCCAAGACATCGGTCCACCGATAACGGACATCAAGCCCACCATGATGATAAATACGCCCGAGTGCCGGACCAATTGCGGAAAATCAAGCCGATTTTAAATGCCTTCTTTCGGGATCTCCGGATCCACTTACAAAACCTTGGTTGCCTTTTTGCTTCCCGGATATGAGAGGAACGTCTGGAGGGCGGAAATAAAAACGGTGAAGCTCGCCAGAAGCCAAAATATGGGAAGATTGGAAATTTTACATGATCCATAAATTTTTTCCTCCTTCATGATGTCGGTAACTTTGGGACAAGTCGCACGCTTATCCCGCTCAACTTGTCTTTAATTTTTAACAAAAATCAAGTTCCAGTGTATTAATCCTAAGCACAAAGAAATCCCACATTCTTTGTTGTTTTATACAAATTATGTAAGCTCAACAAATAAAGAGAAATAGATTGTGTGCATTTTAATAAAAATAAATAATAGATGTTTTTATTTTTTTGTTTAAAAATACCCTGTATCCTCATGCAAATTTCTTGACAGCGAAGAAGCCTAGTACTAGAGTTGTATTAGTTTAAACTAACTTATTTGAGAGAAAGGCGATATCATGAAGAAAAAAGGACCATGAGTGTCTTGCTAAGAACTGTTCTCATCAGGAAAAATCCCTTCTCCGATTCTTTTGGGCCCTGTCTCAGACGGCTCTCACGAGGGGAATATGTAAAAAGCGTACTTTTTCGCCATCATCAGGGTGGCCTTTTCCCTTGCCCCGTATTTTGTCATTGTAGAAATAGTAGACGGCCTGATGAACGGCAATCGGGACTTCTCCTTCTACCTTGGAAAATGTCTTATTACAGCACTCCTTTGGATAGGGAGGGTTCTTTTCCATTCCCTTTCCACAGGGAAGAGCCACGCGGCGACCTTTGCGGTTCTCGGGGAGATTCGAAAACGTTGTGCGGAAAAAGCTCATCCGTATGCCCCTTGGCGCTGTACAGGAGCAAAGTTCCGGAGCCCTAAAAAGTACAATCATCGAGCGGATTGACGTATGGAGACCACGCTCGCGCATATCGTACCGGAATTCACGGCGAACCTTCTGATTCCCCTGTGCATTCTCCTGTACATTTTTAGTCTGGATTGGAGAATGGGGCTTGCCGAGCTCCTTACCCTTCCCATAGGACTCGTATGCTTTGCCGTCATGATGGGCGGCAGTCAAAAGTTCTATGAACATGCCGTGGAAGCCACGAAAACCTTGAACAATACCTCCGTGGAATATATCGGAGGGATTCAAGTCATCAAAGTCTTCGGAAAAACAAAATCCGGTTACGCACGCTTTGTAAGAGACGCCTATGAAGCGGCAAACAGCTACATTTCCTGGATGCGGTACTATATCCTTCCCATGACCTTTTCTCTCTCCATTATGCCGGCAACCCTCCTCCCCGTTCTTCCGATTGGAGGACTTTTGGTGCGCGGAGGCTCACTTAGCAGTAATCACTTTGTGATGATTATCATTCTTTCCGTGGAGCTTGTTACTCCTCTTATCACTTTGATGAGCTACGGCGATGATTTCCAAACCATGGGAACCATTATGGGCGAGGTAAGAGCTCTTCTGAACGCCCCGGAAATGGAGCGCCCGAAAGAAGGAAATTCCCCGGAGAAAAATGACCTGGCGCTTCGTGATGTCCATTTTTCCTACAAAGAAAAAGAAGTACTGCACGGCATTTCCATGGAGATTCCGGAAGGGAGTTTCATTGCCCTGGTTGGCCCGAGCGGTAGCGAGAAAGCACTGATTGCAAGGCTGATTGCCCTCGCTTTGGGATGTAGAAAGGCGGTATTTTTCCTCGGAGGAAAAGATATTCGGGAGATTCCGCAGGAGGACTACGCCGAAAAAGTTCGCCTTCGTCTCCCAGGATAACTATCTGTTTAATAGGAGCGTACGGGAAAATATCCGACTGGGGAATCCTCGCAACAGACAGCGAGGTGGAAGAGGTTGCAAGGAAAGCCGGCTGTCATGATTTTTATCCTCTCGCTGGAAAAAGGCTATGATACCATGGTCGGAAGTTCGGGCGGTCATCTTTCGGGCGGCGAGCGCCAGAGAATTTCCATTGCAAGAGCCATGTTAAAAGCCGCCCCCATTGTCATCCTTGACGAGGCGACCGCCTATACCGATCCGGAAAAATGAAGCCCTGATTCAGCGTTCCGTCTCCAAACTTACAGAAGGAAAGACTTTAATCGTCATCGCACACCGCCTAAGTACCATAATCGATGCGGATAAAATCTTCGTTATAGACGACGGAAGAATCCATGACTCCGGAACGCACGAAGAACTCTTGTCCCGAGGAGGACTTTACAGCGCGATGTGGAAAGCACATGAGGAGGTGAAAGACAATGCTTAGTATAATTCGTCGTTTCTTTCAGTTTTTGCGGAGAGGAAAACCGCAGGAAATTCACCCTTTCCCTTTTTCTCGGAGTTGGTGACGCTTTTTCAACGCCTTAAAAATCCCCGCTATTGCCGTGATGTTAAAGGCTCTTCTTGCTTCCAAAATCCATATGGAGGACATTTTCCTAAGTCTCGGTATCATGCTCCTCAGCGTCTTCGGCATCAGTCTTATCAAGTCGAAAAGCATGATGTTGCAAACCGAAGCGGGCTATGATACCTGCGCAAGGAAAAGAGTGAAATCGCGGAACACCTCCGTTACCTTCCCATGGGCTAGTTTTAATCAGAATTCCCTCGGGCAAATCAGCTCTGTCGCAACGAACACGATGCAGACGCTTGAAAATGTGGCTACCCGCGTGATTATGCAGGTTTCGGAAGGCTTGCTCACCACAAGTCTTATCATTCTTATGCTCTTTTTCTTTGACTACCGTATCGCTCTCGTTCTGCTTGTCGGCTTTGTCCTCTTCCTCTTCTGTAACAGCGCTTTGCAAAAGGGCAGCCGGGAAGCTTTCCGGACGGAAAATCGAAGCCGAATCCACTCTTGTGGAAAAGGTGCTCGAGTACCTTCAAGGGATGGCGGAGGTCAAGGCCTACCATTTAAGCGGAGAAAAGAGCCGGGAGCTAAACGAGACCATTCATGAAAATGTGCAAATCAACACGGAAATGGAGCTCTCCTTTATTCCGATAATGGCTCTGCAAAAGCCTTATTGCGAAGCTCAGCGGCGTCGCCATGGTGCTCTTTTCCTGCCTCTTCTACTGCAGCGGCAGTATGACGACCTTAAATGCCATTATCATGGTCATCTCCGCCTTTATCGTCAATGCCGGTCTGGAAAGTGCCGGAAGCTATTCCGCCCTCCTCCGCATCGTGGATATGAGTGTGGATAGAGCCGAAGAAATCCTTCGTACCCCGCAAATGAGTATTTCGGGAGAGGACATCCAGCCGAAAAAAAGAGAACTTTCTGCGGAAGAGCTTGCCTTTTCCTACGATCAGCGTTTAATTATAGATGGAATATCTCGCAATTCCGGAACACGACAACAGCCATTGTCGGACCGAGCGGCAGCGGAAAAAAACCACTGAGTCAGTCTACTTGCGCGCTTCTGGGATCCGGAAAAAGGAAAAAGTTTTTCCTCGGCGCGCGAAATGTCAAGGACTACGACATGGACAGCCTTATGGCGAATTTCAGTTTCGTCTTCCAAAATGTCTATCTCTTCCACGACAGCATCTTGAACAATATCCGCTTTGCCCGTCCGGAAGCTTCTTTAGAGGAAGTCATCGAGGTTTCCAAGAAAGCCTGCTGCCACGACTTTATCACTGCGCTCCCTGACGGCTATGACACTGTAATCGGAGAAGGCGGCGCCTCTCTTTCCGGCGGAGAAAAGCAGAGAATTTCCATTGCCCGCGCCATGATGAAGAATTCACCCGTCATTTTCCTGGACGAAGCAACTGCAAACGTCGATCCGGAAAAATGAAAACGAGCTGATGCGCGCCATTTCTCTCTTACGAAAAGAGAAGACCGTGATTCTGATTGCTCACCGCTTAAAAACCGTTTCCAAGGCGGATCAGATTCTGGTCCTCGATCACGGTAAAATCGTACAAAGAGGAACCCATAAAAGAGCTGCTTAAAGAAAGACGGCCTGTACAGGGATTTCATTCAGGAAAGAAAAGAGGCGGTCAGCTGGAAGGTCAGAAAATAAACATTTCCCCCGCTGCATTCTTCCAAAGCCTGAAGCTAATGCTATAGAATCTTCCTGTCGATTATTCCAAGGGAGATAGGAAATCGAAAAGCGCAAAAGAAAGGATGTTTATGAAGGTACTGATTTACGGAGTTGGCCTTACAGGAAGGCAAATCTATAAAAATATCAAAAATGATGTCCAAGTCATCGGTTTTTAGATGGAAACCCTGAGAAAAAGGACAGACTGTTACGGATGGATTACTCTGTTTCGGAGGGGTGGAGAGCCTTTCAGAACTGGACTATGATTGTATTTATATCGGCTCTCTTTTTGGAAAAAAATATCCGGAAGGCCCTGCTGGACAGCGGCGTTTCAGAGGATAAAATCGTAATCGATATTCCGGAAGATCCCATTTCAGACATCCGAAATACCTGGTTGGCATCCCTATGCAAACTACATCAAGGTACTAAAACATCTGTAGCCGAAGGCGGCGTATTCCGAGGGAATTTGCCAGATTTATCAACAAGGCCTTCCCTGATTCCAAGCTGTATTTATTTGATACCTTTGAAGGCTTTGATAGCGGGATGTGGAATACGAGTCGAAAAATTATTCCTTCGGCTTGAATGCCCATGAATTTTCCAACACTTCCATCGATTTGGTCATGTCCAAAATGGAGCATCCTGAAAATGTCATTCTCCGAAAAAGGCTTCTTTCCGGAAACTGCTGTCGGCATTGACGACCGCTTCTGCTTTGTCCATTTGGACTTCGATTTGTATCTTCCAATCCTGGAAGGCTTACGATTCTTTTTATCCCAAGATGATTGAGGGAAGCGTCATCCTGATTCACGATTACTACAATATCGGCTTACCCGGGGTAAAAGGACGCCATCGAAGATTATGAAAAAGAAATCGGAAGAACAATCTATAAGCTGCCGATAGGAGAAGATCAGAGTATTGCTCTGATCAAGGATAGCCGTATGATAAAGGATAATCGTTATGACAAAGATGAATCACGGATATAAAAATCATTGCCTTAAAGGCAATAAAGAAAGATTCTCATGGATTTTTACTGCAAAAGGATTTTTATTGTTTCGGAAAATGAAGACTTCGCCCTCGTGAATAAGCTGGTCGGTATGGACTCGGAGCGTGCACCGAGAGGGCTTTTTCCTGTACACCGCCTGGACAAGGTCGCAAGCGGGCTTCTTCTTTATGCCAAAAATCCGCGCAGTGCAAAAAGCTGTCCGAAGCACTGCAGACCGGGAAAAAATCAAAAAGAGATACCATATTATTGTGGAAAAGTGCCGGCGATACTTCCAAAGAAGATGACGAAGCTCTGTCCGTCAAAACAAACAGCACGAAGAATACAGGCTCTTCCACGGCTAAAGCGACTTCGAAAGAAGACTCTTCCGAAGCTAAGCAGCTTCCGAAAGAAGGCTCTTTCTCCGACTATCTTTATAAAGATGTGAAGAAGCGAAGATGTTTCCTGTAAAAAGCTCCGTAAGGGGTGAAAGAAGCTGTCCTCCATTATCAGGTTCTAAAAGAAAAGACGGCCTCGCCCTTGTGGATGTGGAACTCGAAACCGGGCGTTTCCACCAGATTCGCGCGCAATTCTCCGCACACGGCTTTCCCCTCTTCGGAGACGGAAAAATACGGTTCCCGTCAGAAGGGGAATGTTGCCCTGCATTGCTATACCCTCTCCTTCCCGGATCCAAAAAGCGGAGAAGAACTGCATTTTGCAATTCAGGACAGGGACGAAGAGCCCTGGAGGAAATTTTAGACATCTAAAAGCCCCCACTTATAGATTTACTCAAGTTTTTCTACATAGCAGTTTTTATCTAATTTATTCTTTACCGCTTCATTTTTCTTTTTTCTTGAAAAATTGGAAAAATTCATATTAATATATCTATGAGTATGAAAATTCGTACAAAAATAAGTACAAAAATCTTCTTTGCTTATTTTTTTATATTTTTTTCTTGCATAAGTGTTTTAGCCCATCTAAATTTTAAACAGAAAAGGAGCAAAAATGGTTGCCTTAAAAACTGCCGACATTCTGTAATGAATTTAAAAAGTAAAGCGATATGGTACATACCGGTGAAAAAAAGTCTTGATTTCTCGCCCTCGTAATGAAAAATCTGGTTATCTTGAGCGAAAAAGGAATATAATGAGTTGGAAAGAATTCGAAAAAAATAGCGAATATCTAGCAAAAATTGATGCTTCTATAGAACAAGTAAATCAGGGAAGAACGGTCACAAAAAGCATGGAAGAGCTTGAGGACATGGCCAAATGATGGTAACTTTTACAGAAAATGCGCTGGAGGAGTATATTTCTTGGCAAACAGAAGACAAGAAAACTCTCAGGCGCATTAATCAACTGATTAAAAGATATTTAGGAGGGCTTTCATGTTCGTTGCAAAAACTGGAAAGACTATGAGGTCATCGACTGCTCTAGGGGCGAAAAACTCGAGCGCTGGGAAAGTATATCCTTTGCCGTCCGGATCCTCAGGTCATCTGGCAGAGCGAAAAGAAGAACCCTCTGGAAGAAGCTGAACGGCCATTATCACCGCTCCAAGGCAGGCGGTGGAGACTGGGAGTTTTTCTCTTCCGAAGCAGTGGCAGATTTCCTATCCCTTAGGGAGAAAAATGGAGAAGACAGGCTGAACTTTCATTTAAAGCCCCTTTGCTTTTCTAAAGCACACCGGCATCTTTCCGGAGCAGGCCGTAAACTGGGAATGGTTTTACCGTCTGATTAGAAAGAAAAGGAAAGACGAGAAGAAAAAGGAGACAAAACACCGATTAAGGTCTTAAATCTCTTGCCTATACAGGGGCGCCACCCTTGCCGCAGCAAAGGCCGGTGCGGAGCTCACCCATGTGGACGCATCGAAGGGCATGGTTTCCTGGGCAAAGGAAAATGCGGAGGGCTCAGGACTTGCCGACTCTCCCATTCGTTATCTCGTAGACGACTGCATGAAGTTCGTCGAGCGAGAAACTCGAAGGGAAATCTCTATGACGGCATCATTATGGATCCTCCCTCTTACGGCAGAGGCCCGAAGGAGAAATCTGGAAAATCGAGGACAGCATCTATCCCTTCTTAAAGCTTAGCGAGAAAATCCTGAAGAAGGACGCCTCTTCTTCCTACTCAATTCTACACAACCGGCTTGCAGGCAGGGGTCATGCAGTATATGCTGGAAGAGCTCATCGGAAAGGAGAAACGGAAAAGTTTCTTCCGATGAAATCGGACTCCCCGTAGCGGAAAACGGTCTGGTGCTTCCCTGCGGTTGTGCGGCAAGGTGGGAAAAAAAGCCGAATCGTAAGGCATTTGGCGCTCTTTTGTCAGAAAAACTTTATTGTTTTTCCCTATAAGAACGGATAGTATTAAGAGTATCAAGTATGAGGGGACGTGGCTTTATCGGAAAGCTATTTTCCTATAAAAATATAAGCGGCGAACTGATCAGTTCGGCGAAGAAAAGGATTCAATTCATGCACAAGGGATTTAAAGCTCTTTTATTTAGTTTGACCGCAGCCTCCGTATTTTTCCGGAACGGCGGTTGCGGCCGGATGGACTGTCAACGAGCGCGGGCAGCAGGGTTTATCAAAATGACAACGGCTCCGTTGCCACGAATACCTGGATTAAGATGACCCAGAACGGACGTACCGAGTGGTATTACGCTACCGCAAACGGAAGTTTAAAACAGGACGGTTGGCAGAAAATCGGAGACAGCTATTATTATTTTGACGGAAACGGGATGATGCAGACCGGCTGGGTGCAAGACGATAAATATTACTGTGACCCGTCAAGCGGAAGAATGGTGACCGGTTGGAAGTTGCTCCCCCTTCCCGAAGGGGTAAGCGCTGCAGAAGGCCGAAAAGAGTATCAACAACAACTACTGGTTCTATTTTAATGAAAGTACCGGCGAAAAAGCTCTACGCGAGAGATGAGCGCGTGGTCATTAAGACCATCGGCAATGCCTCCTACGGCTTCGATGAAAATGGTATCATGGTCATCGGTTGGGCACAGACCGCCGACGGAAATCCCGAAATCACAGGCTATTCCTATTTTGCGGATAAGACGGAAGGAAACTTAAAGCTCGGCCAGCGTATCTCTGCAAGCTGGTATGCCACCGTTGGTCCCGAAGGAGACGGTGCAAACCCTTTCCACCGGCAATGTAGAATGGTTCTATTTTAAAAATAACGGCCATCCTGCTGCAGGAAACGGTTCCGTGTATGAAGTTCAGCGAATCGGGGATAAGCGTTACCTCTTTAACGAGAAAGGCAATCCCGTATACGGCATTCAGAAGGGAAAGACCTCTTCCAATGCCGCTGAAGCCTCTACTATTGCGGAAAAATAAAGACGACAGTTCCGTAAAGACCGGCAAAAATGAATCTGGTGGACGGAGAAGGCGAAGTCAGTACCTGCTACTTCGAAAATAGCGGTAAAGGCGTAACCGGTGTCAAGCAGGATTACGTTTACTATAACGGACGTCTGCAGAAGGCGGAAAAAGGAACACATTATCAGAAGATTACGCTTCCGGGCAGAACGGAGCTATGTCATTAACGAGTCCGGAAGGATTATGAAAGTCCAGAACCAAGTATAGAGATGCAGACGGAGTGCAATGGTCCGTTAATGCCAGCGGTGTGATCACCCTGGATGAAGGTTTGGACACGGTAGAATTGCTCTCCCGCCGTTACGGACATCAGCTAAACGAGATATCGTATGCTTTTGCGCACATTGTTATGAGCAAGATGTCTCGGCTTCGCCCGCGTCACTTGTTAAGAATGAAAATAGTTCTTGAGGTATCGGCAGAACTTGCCTGATACCTCATTTTTTTCTTATGGCCTCCCTTTATTTTTTCTTATCCGGTGTCCCTTGACGAAAAGCGGGAATTCGTCCTACTATGAAAAGGTCGCTAGGGCGCTGTATGCTGAGAGGTGAAAACCGACCCTTTAACCTGACCCGGATAATGCCGGCGTAGGGAAGCTATACTCTTTGCCCCTCCCAGCCATTTTTGGCATAAGGAGGTTTTTATGAAACAAAAGTACAGAGAAACTCGCATTTTTCAGGGGTGTGCATCGCCCTGTCCATGGTTCTTGGAATGGTTAAGGTATTTTCCCTCCCTATGGGCGGATCCGTGACCGCATGCTCCATGCTCTTTGCCACCCTGCCCGGCTTCTTCGGAACGGGCTATGGTCTGCTTTCGGGCTTCGCCTACGGTCCTGATCAGCTTCTTCTTAAAGCCCGGAATTCTACAGTCCCGCACAGTTCGTTGTAGACTATATCTTTGCTTTTTCCGCACTCGGTCTTTCCGGCCTGTTCAGTCGTAAGAAACACGGCTTGTATATCGGCTATATTGTAGCCTGCCTTGGACGTTTCTTCTTTGCCTTCCTGTCCGGCCTGCTCTTTTTCGCCGCATATGCACCCCGAAGGGAATGAATCCGGCATGGTACTCTTTCCTCTACAACATCAGCTATATCAGTATCGAAGCAGCTGTTACCATCGCCGTCTTACTGATACCTGCCGTTCACAAGACAATTTATCGTTTAAAAAGGAAAGGTTATCCGGGAAGAGCCGGTTCCGTTGCGGTCTTAAATCAATTGAAATTCCTGCAGCAGAGACTTCCGATAGGCTTCACTCTCGGAAGCCTTTTTAATATCCGCAATACGCCCCTCTTCTGCCAGAATTCCCATCAACTTCGCTATTCTGGCTTCACTCTCCGCTCGCCCTTCTGCCACCGCTTCTTTCTTCCATTGTTTTTTTAAACGTTCAAGATAACTGCTCATCGTATTCCCCTCTCCTTCCTCTATATAGTTTGTCTCCTTTAGTTCTCTTCACTCTTTGAGAAAGAATGCGAGAATGCATCTTCCTCGGGTCTTCCGCATAAAAATCCTCAATCAGCTTTCCCAATTCATCCTGACTCGTTTTTCCCGTATTCAGATAAATAATATGCGTTCTATCCGGAAATGAATTGCCACTTTCTTCTATGACTCGAAATATGATAGATTTGCTATTTTCCTTTAAGACATCTTTCTCACAGATAAATATAACATAGCTTTCGGCAAATTCTCAAAATTTTTCCTGCTTTTAAAAGGTTCATGTCAATAAGTCCGGAATGGTAACGAGCCCGTTTGGGACTTGCTCCCTTTAGCCCCATTTTGCAATTCTATGTTGTATACTGTGCCATTTTTATCCGTACAAAAGCAATCCAGGATTAACGATCTCCCTGCAAATTTTTCAAATCCATTTTAAGGATTGCTTTTTGACTTTTAGATCCAGCTTTCAAGAATGGTTTGTAAAAATATACTCGGTACATTTTACATCCAGTAAAACCACTCATATAAAGCGTCATCCATGAGAATCAGTCTGGGAATAGCTTCTGTTTCAATTTTTCGTCTTTTGTATGTACTCGGTAGCACTCATGTACTGCCTCCTTTGAAAAAGAATTTGAGAATTTAGTTCATAGAACAATGAAAAAAAGAAAAAGAACGTAGAATAAAGAATAAAAAGTGAAAACGAAAAGAACGAAAAAGACCCTAAGTACTTTTCTTAGGATTCATTTTACCAAAAGAATAGCGCTTAGGCCTATACTCCATATTCGGATAAAGGTTTTTATAGGACTGTCAAAAACTTTGCATAATCTTTTTCCACACTTACATTGTAAGCTTTCCTCATCCTCTTCCCCCATTCAATAGCTTCCATAGCCTGGGACAGTCCCTTATTCCCTTTCCTGTAAAATAGGCAGGAAGAGGCAGTAGACCGACTCAAGAGATAAAAGAAAAAGTTTAAATGCGTCCTCCCCGCGTCTCCTGTAAATGCTGCCGTCTCGTCTCCAAAAAGCCTTGCAGAAAGAACCACAGGCGGAGAAAGAGATAATGTGAAGCATAGATATAAAAAGCTCATTTCACTGAGGGTCTGCAGAATGCTTTTCCCCTCTTCATAGAGCAGGATGCCTCCTCCTTCTTCATAAAGAGACTTAAGAAGAAAAGTGCCATACCGGAGGCGATAGATGACGGTTGCCAGCAGCAAAATGCCGATGGCATGAGGCAGGAGTGTCTGCGCGTAGCAAAATAGGGCGAGACGAGGGCGGAAAGGAAGGCAAAAGAGCTCTTCCGTCCCACAGTAGTGCCAATGCCGCTCCAAAGCTGTAGTAAAGGCCGCATCTTCGTTTACGAAGGAATATCCACTTGAAAATACACGAGGAGTAGAAACAGGAGCGGAAAGCATAGAAAGAGCGGAGACATAGCACTTCCGGTACCCGCCTGTTTATGGCAGTATTGTTGTTTATGGCAGTGTTTCTATTTGTAGCAGTATTTTTGTTAATCCGCTAGTATTTCTGTTTATGGCGGTATTCCCTTATAAGGATCACTAAAATTGCCATAAACGGAAGGCAGAAGCTCAGCAGAATCAGCTGATAGAAGTACCAAACACCGGATTAAAAGCGGTAGAGGAAGATTCCTTCCCACAGGCTTTTCAGGCTCCACTCCGCCTTTCCGAAGGAAAGGTAGAGGAGCGATCATGACACTGTTCCAAAGGAGATAAGGAAGGACATAGGAAAAATACTCTCGACTTTAATTTTCTGCCCCAGCTTTTTCACATCGTCCAAACCTCGGAAAAAGAGAAAGCCGCTTAAGAAAAAGCCTGGTACAGCAACCTGCCCCAAGAATTCCGAAAAGACTCTATCTTGATCAAAAAGAAGTGGAAAAAGCCTGAATGCGGAACAGCCTGCAGAGATGCAAGAGAAAGTGTGTGCTATGACAAAATAACAGAACAGACAAAAAAAGGGTGTAGGACGGCAGAAAGGAAAAGTAGGGATGGGCAGAAGAAAGTAAGCGTCTCTCCTCTCCTTCCGCATTAGCGGAACGACCACCTTTTTCCTTCGTGCTCTCCATCCCTACCCCTTTTTCTCAAGCGCTATATCCTTACTGCTCAAGAGGGCCTCATTGCCCAAGAGTATCTTATTGCCCAAGAGTTATCTTATTACCTAAGCGAACCTGACTGCCCAAGTGCATCTCCGGCCGATTCTTACATATCGTCAAACTCGATTGTAAACCGTGCATTTTCCGTCGCTCTGTGCCTTGTATTCATTGACACGCGCGTTGATTCTTCCCTACCGGGTCAAGGATGGAAGAAATGGAAATATCGATTCATATTGTCGATTAAAAGCGCAATATACTTCGACATATCTACGGAAATATACCATTCTCTTCAAGAGCTCTTTCCGACTGGTAAATCAGGTTCGTGGTCAGAACCCCTTCCAAAACGCCCGCAGCATAGGCTTCATCGAACTTGTTCAGGCCGTTTGTAAAAAGCCCGAAGGTACAGCAGGCATACACTCTCTTTGCCTTTCTGTCTTTCAGCGCCTTTGCGGTATCAATCAGAGACTCTCCGGAGGAAATCATATCGTCAATGATGATAACATCCTTCCCTCTACGTCGGTTCCCAGGAATTCGTGTGCCACAATCGGATTTCGGCCGTTCACAACCTGAGTATAATCTCTCTCTTGTAGAACATACCCATATCTACGCCGAGAACGTTTGCATAGTAAATCCCACTTTGGTTCATTCCGCCCTCATCCGGGGAAATCACCATCATATGATCCTTATCAATATCCAAATCTCTTACGTTCAAAAAGAAGAGCTTTGATAAACTGATAGGACAGTGAAACATTGTCAAAAAGAATCTCTCGGAATCGCATTCATGACTCTCGGATCATGTGCATCGAAGGTGAGGAAGTTCTCCACGCCCATCTCATGAAGCTCCTGCAGCATCATCGCACAGTCCAGGGATCTCTTCCGGAACGCTTATGCTGTCTGGACTCATACATAAAGGGCATGATGACATTGATACGCTTTGCCTTTCCCGTCGTAGCGGCAATCAAGCGTTTCAAATCCGCATAGTGATCATCCGGAGACATATGATTCACATGACCGAAGATGGAATACGGATGGAATAGTTCATCACATCCACCAGTAAATAAATATCCACACCGCGAACCGTCTCCAAAAATTCTCGCCCTTGCTCTCCCGTTCCAAAACGGGAAATCTTAGTCGGTACGATATAATCCGACTCTGATAACCGGAAAAAGGCCAGCGTCTGCTTGTGCTCACTCTCCCTCTTTGTACGCCAGGAAACCAGATAATCGTTTACCTTCTTTCCAAGCGGTGCAATAGACTGAAGCGGCATCAATGCCAAGGGTCCCACCGGAATCCGCTCAATAAACTGAGACGTCTCTAGAATCTGCCATGCTAATCCTCCCTATCCATGATAATTCACAACACTATATTCCCATGCTTCCTACACGGTTCCATCCTGCCCATGCGGCATACTCCTTAAAAATACAGGAAAGATACGGAAATGTCCATGCCTTTCTCCCTATCCGAGCCTTAAATCCCTGCCATATAAAGGAATAATCTCATAGTCCGACATCATTCGGGAAACCACACGATCCGAGTAGAGCTCCCGGAGGTCTTTAAAATTCAAAGTGGTGAAATCATCATCGTTTTTCTGGTCAAAAATCCGCTGGTTCAAGAGATTGAAGAAACGGGATGCCGTAAAAAGAATCTAATTCTGTCCCCAAATCATCCAGAAGCAAAACATCCACTTCTTCCACAAACTCATCTCTATCCCTTCCCGCATCAGCCTGGAAAAATGGTTGAACAGCCCTTCCGCGGTGAAATACAGTACGCTCACGCCCCGATCCAGCAGTGCCTTTGCAATGCAGTGGAGGAAAAGGTCTTTCCTGTTCCGGTTCCTCCGTGAAAATAAAGTTTCTGATTCTCGGGATAATTTGGCAGTAGCCGTAAAAATAATCCCGGATGTCCTTCATATATTCCTAACCGTCTTATTGCCGGTCTGTGCCTTCCTCTCGTATTGTCAAAGTTGTTCCAGCTGAAAACGGGAAAAATTCTCCTGTTCCGAAAATTTCTCCCATCTTGGACTGCTTATAGAGAATCTCCTGCAACTTGCATAAAACAGCGACACTTTTTCCTCAAAGATACCGCTGTCCCGGCATAGAGTACAGCTGTAATGCGCTTCCAAATCCTCGAGAATAACCTGCCCTCTCCAAGAGCACACGCTCTCCTCCCGAATCTTCTTTATCGCGGGCGCAGTGCGAATGGCTTCCACATCTCCTGCATGCGCCTTCTCCATCACGGAAATGGAAAGCGTACGCAACTTCTCGTCCAGGTCTGCGTAGCCCGAAACCTTCTCCAGTACCTCTCTCTGCTTTCTAAAGCTTCTTTCTCCGCCCGAAAACGTCTTTCGGAAAGAATCTCCTGAATCTCATGAAATTGCTCCGCAGTCAATGCCATTCCGTACCACCTCCCTGCCTCAGTAGCTGTAAGGCCTTTTCCTGCCAGAGAATCGTAGTCCACCTCATCCCTGCTTGAAATTCACAAAGCGGTTCTTCTTCTCTCCGGCTTTCCCGCATCCTGCCGCGCATTTTGCTTCCTGCTTTTTCTTCGTTAAATCAAATTGCTCAATCAGATTCTTTGCCTGCTTTACTGTCTGAATACGCTTCTCATGCCAGTCCAGCGCAACACTCTCGATATAGCGGGGCTCGTCTTATCAATGCTTGCACAATATCCAGTAAGAACTCATGAGCTCTGAACTCATCCCCAAATACTCCACCATATACTCAAACTTCTGAATATGGCTGCGGCTCACGCCTCCCCGGTAGCAAATACTGGCCACATGAGGATACCCTCAAACTCTTCCTCATTGATTTCCTGCTTCTTTTCCTCTATCGGAAGCAGATTCCGCTGCGTGTAGGACACGTTCTGCTCTGCTAAAGGCAAATCTGCAAGAGGTAAATGTTTCTGATTTTTCTCAGCAGGACAGCTTTGTAAAAATTGTTCGCCTGCTTTCTGTTTAAGACTTCCTCGGAAAGTCTGGCAGCCTCCTCGAGCGAATTTCTTCCTCTACCGCCTTCGCCGTCCTTCTTTGAAAATCCTCTTTTTCCCAATATAAAATAGCTCTCTTGATGTCGTAATCCGTCAAGTTCAATGCATCCGCAATAGAATGAATCTTCAGGTTCTCCCGTAAATGACGCAACAAATAGAGGTAGACCCGAACATACTCCCCGCTTGCCTCCGCTAAATATTCGTCTATAAATGCATTCGGGACGCAGGTAATCTCCGCCTTTATCCCTTCTTGAAACTGAATTTCCATCTCTGCTCCTTTTCCCCTGTCTTCTCCCGTTGTCATACTCGATTTGCATCATAGCACATGGGAAAAAAGTCTTCAATGGCACTGTTCCACAAGTTTATCAACAGGACTTATCCACAGCAATGTGGATAATGTGGGTTTCTTTTTTCCAATATTCCAAAAGCCTTTATTTACTGGCTTTTTCACACTTTACTTCTTCTAATGACAGCAACTTTATCCACATTTCATAGGGTGGATTTCAAAAATCTTCCCCACGAAAGTATTTTTGTATGATTCTTGTAAAAATAAGAGCCTCCGACGTCGAAACCGACGTCCAAGACCCTATTATCGTATAAACGAGTTTTTGTACGAAACCTTACTCGATAAGAGTTTCCTTGCCACCCGCAATGCGTGTGGCAGTTTGTCTCCTCAAATTATTTCTCCTATTAATATATCACACCGATTATGGGTAGATACCTTTACTATTGGATATTCTTCTTCTGTTTCTTTTTCTGCCCCTAAAGCAGAAAAAGAAGAGATATCATGGAAAACCAGTGCAAACATACCGTAGAGTGCCATGACACTGCCGTCGCCCGTAGCAACCTGTCTCAGTACACCGAGGACATCCGGTTTCTTCATGGTTACATCCGGAGTGGTAATCAAAGGTCTGTTTTCACCTTGTACAGTCGGAACCTTCGGATCCGGTGTATTGGTTCCCGGACTTGGCGGTCTGTTTCCTCCACCGCCCGGATTTCCGGGGGTTGAGCCTCGACTATAGCTATTGTTAAAGACAATCTCATTCTTCTTTGCCAAATCTTCTCCCGGTTCCCACCAGCGCAACCGCTGCAAAGATAAGGCGGAACACGATTATCATTCGCATCCTTTGTGAATTCCATTACCTTCACCAGAACCGTATATACGGTCTGATCGTAAGTAAAATAACTCTTATTGCCTGCCGTTTGCTTAATGAAATACCGGTAATCTCCTTTTTTTGTATAGGTCATTTCATTAAAGTTCAGTTCGTGTTGCTGTGGTCCACACTTGTCACTGTAAGCTCGCTTGGACTTGCAAACGGTGTAATCGCCGTATTTCACTTGCCGGATCCACTTCCATGGTAATCTTATAGGTCTCTTCCGAGCATTTCCGGAAATATTTACTTTAACAGGAATCTTTACGGATGTACTCTCTGCCGCTGTAGCAACCATTCCCAACCCTGCCGATAGGGAAAAAGCACAGCTGATAGAAGCTTGCCAGCCCTTATTAAAAACTCTTTGCTCATCTCCGTTACTCCTCCATTTATGGTTCACTCTACCATAACTACTGCTCTTCCGTTCGTTTCCAAAGAAACACAGGTGGATAAGGCCATAATCTGATCCGATTCCCTTCATGCCGATGTCTCTGAAATTTGTAGCATGATTCTTCAAATACTCTACCAGTTCCATGACATGTCCATTTTTATTATCCGTCCTATATCATTTGGTCATATGCGTCACACTCTATGACGGCAAAAGACATCCAGCTCTTGCTCTTTCATCCGGTAAAAGATGTCCTGTCAGGTGCTTATCAAAGTAATCCTTCTTAATGAACTCCATGACATCCCCATACATTCCTACGTTATCCATAGTGGCAACCATAGGTCAGCATATAAGGATCGCTCAAAGTCCGCTTTGTTTTTGGCGCTAGAAAAACAGATCCGAAAGAGAAAACTCGCACGTTACATCCTTATTAACATACTCCATATCGTCTTTTCCTGAACCATGGGGTAGTCACATGTGTTCCGTCTAAAGTAATCCATGCTCTGGTATCGGGATTGATTGCCATAGCTCTTGTAGGCTCAGCCTCGTTTGCTCCGGATTGTCCAAGCTGGGTTTATACTTTAGAAGATCATTTTTCGAAAGGCACCGCTCATCGTTACATAGGTGTCCCAAAGAGAATATCCTCCGAAGGACAAATATAACCACCATAAGGATGATTGCAAGAAAGGATAAAATCTTATCGCCAAACCTCGCGGCACTTGCTGCTACATCCATGCTTTGTCCTTTTCTACTCCTTTAACTTGTACATGTGTGTACAGTAGCATAAACTTTCTAAAATATCGTCAATTTTCACAAAATTTATAATCTACATACCTCTATTTCCAGTATCCTCCTGGGAGATAGCTCCCCGGGAATTATACTGATTCAAAACTTTCCGTAAACCCCACCGAGTTTGGAGAAGAAGATTTGATTACTCGACAAGACTCGCAGAAATATTTTGAAGCTTAGTTAAAGAATATCGAGAAATTATTCCTCTTCCTTCTTACGGTTAACGAATACTACCCCTAATCCACCTGCTACAGCGAGCATCAAAGCGTACGGAGCAACATTCATTACGATACCGGTCGGTGTAATGTTACCTTGGTATTGGTAACAACAACCTTAGCTTCGTTCTTCGCGAACGTTAAAACTAACGACGCATATCTACATTAATTGCAGTCTTATTGATACGAGATCCTGCTTCCTTAGAACCGGTGTTTGCATAGTTGGACTGATCCTCACCTGCAGTAACTGTGTAGCTTGTGTCGGAATCAATTTCCTTTACAACAACCATATCACCTTGGTTAAACCGGTGATTTTTGATTCCCTTACCCTGTCCTGCTTCGAAGGTTACACTTTTGTGATTATCTGTTGTAAGCTCTTCACCTGCTGCACTTGCTACAATATGATTACCAACAACATTATCTGATCCCTCATTGATTACTGCATACTTCTCTCTCTCTCCTGTTGTTACAGCGGTAGTATCTGCAGGAACAACGGAAACTTGGAACTTAAATGCCTTGCTGAGATTAGATCCATTACCTTCAATCTTCTTTGCGATGTGTACTACATAGTAGAATCGTTCGGCTTGTCATCATCTGGAGGTGTTACAGGAGGTGTATCCGGATTCTCAAGGGAGTCAGGGTTACCATAGTTATTGGAAATCCCGGTAAGCTTTTCACTAAAAGCCACCTTCTTTTGTTCCTCTGTAAGTTTTGTATTCCCTGCTTTTACACGAACTACCTTTGTAATGAGGTGATCTACTTCCACTCCGTTATCGTTCTTGATGATACTTCATAACATAGAGTTTAAAACTCAGATTCAGTGTACTTACACCTCATAGCCACTTTTCTCCTCTACCAGATCATACTCGTATGTTCCGTACGGCATGCTTGCAAATTTAGTCTCATCAATCTTAAAATTTAGCTCTGAGCAGTAAAGTAGGGATATACTTTTCCATTTACAGTCTCTTCATCATCTTTTAAAGCTTAAGCGGTGAAACAGTAGGTGCGAAATGTAGCTTTCTCTTCTACAGTAACTCCGTCTGCAGGTCCCGGAACTGTATTTACTTCTTCTTCCTTCGTTACAGTACCCTGTGTCAACCTGATATTTCCACTTGCCGTTAGCTTTCGCAGGTGTAATTTCGAAGCCAAAAGATGTCTGCGGTGCTAAAAGTTTCACCATCTACGTACAGCTTCTTGGTGAATGGAATGGTCAGCTCATTTGCCGCAAAAGCAAATGCTGAACAGCTATGGACATTACCATCATTCCGGATAATGCCAGTGTTGCGAGTTTGTTTAAATTCTTTCTCATTTTTCTCCCCTTTTTAAAAATAGTAGAAGTGTGTGATATATAAACAGAAGGTGTGCGCCTTCAATTTATTGAGTTACGTGAGGCACGGCTTTGCGTGGGTTCTCATTTTTCCATTGAAAAGTCTTATATTCTTTTCTGCTTAGCCGATATTACATCTGTCTAAGCTATCTCTTCCGATGCAGATGCAACTGCTGTTGGAGACGCCGGAGTCGCCATTTAAACTCCTTTCGTCGGTCTTCGGTGATTCGAAGTTCTTTTTCCAACTTTGTTCTTCTGGCAGGTGTATCTGCATCGGAAGAGATATTTTTATAGCTTTTTCAATGAACTTGGTAGGTGTTTCTTTATCGGGAAAGGATGGTGTTTCTATCCTTTCTTTTTGTTTTACGAAGTCTCTGTATTCAGTAGACTTCCTGATCGGAAAAGAATCTTAAATCTCTACTTTTTCCCTTTTCCTAATTGTGAGGTACATCCCGCCATCATGGTGAATCCGAAGATACTGAAGAGGTACGGTGTAATGTCTCCGCGAAGTCCGGTTGGAACCAAAGTTTGTCTTGGATTTCTAAAAGTAAACTCATCACCTTGATCAAAAATCTCTGTAATGGAGTAGATCACAGTCGTTAATATGAACCTCTTTTAATTGTGACCTTTGTTGGTGGAGTCTTCTTTTCTGCTTTTTGCTACATCATATCCTTTGTCTTTTCGACTCCAGAATTCTGTAGTACAAATCAGTATCCAAGTTTAAAGCTTATAGACCTCGCCGTGTTTCAGGGAAACTTTTGGTAAGTACTGCGTAACCGTCTTATTATTCCCTCACCGGAACAGGGATTTTATCCTTATATTTACCGATTCTACTGTCTCCCGGGTGCTCCGTCGTCCAATCGTTAACTATTTTTCAGTCTCGTTCATGCTCAACGGTACATATTCAGCTCCGTTATACCTATATAAACCGATGTAGAAATCAAATGATTTATTGGTAGCCTCCGGTGAATAAGCTGTGCCTCCAAATTCTTCAACTATCTTTTTATGGTGATAGTCTTCTTAGGAGTCTGCACAGGTACATAGTTGTTTTTAAAGCTATATGTTGTTGAATTAACAATCAAATGTTGTGTTTTAGTCTTCTTTCAAGTTATGGAGTTTCTTATCAAACTTATAACCCGATGTATCGTTTCAGATTCTCTTAATTCCTTTTCAGGAGCTAAAAAGCTCTTCCTGAACCCTGTAAAATCTGTCTCAAAAGACATTCCTTCATAGTGATGGATACTTGAGTTCCCTGTCCCTAGTAAATTGCAAGATATAACCCTTTATATTCAAATGGGTCCTTTCCCAGATTTTTGATAATTCTTCGTCACCAAGTTAATCGTTAGAAGAAGTTCTTTCTTTACCCTCTTCGAAAACGTTGAAATTAATCTGCTTTTAATACCTTCTTCCCAAGCTCTGTAAATTCTCCAGTGGAAGGTTTAAAGAAATCTTTATCCTCAATTCCTACAAGGTCTTTTTCAAAAACAAGTTTCCATCCTGATAATGAAAGCTTATTATACTCTTTGGCGGCGGAGTTTCTTGTGAACCATCCGGCTTTCGGTCTTATAGTTAATGTCCGCTACCTCATTTGTGAATAATCCCAAACTTACCGGTAGAAGAATTGAACATGTTATCCGGTTGTCCAGTCTTATCATGATACTCCCGTCCCAAGTATTCCTTATAGATGGCATTTAAATCCGTCCTTGCTTCTCCTAAATTTGCAAAGGTTCCATTTTTCTTTCCATCAGCAGTCGCTTCTATCCTCGCCACCATGCGGATGTCGTAGCCTGCCGGTAAAGCGAAATCTTCAGGATCTGTCTTTAAGGTGAGAAGCCATCTTTCTCCGTCATAGCTCAGTCCGTCTATACCTGTGTCACCAGCAGATACTTTTTTTGCCTCTATCGTGAAACCATTCAATCCAAGCTTCTGCATATCAGTCGATTCAAGAACCTTTTCAACCTCGACTGCCTGCTTGTTTCCATTCGGCTTCATCTTAACCAGTTGTCCGACTACATCCGGCTTACCGTCCTTCATGATCAGCTGAACATTCTTTGTCAGAACGTCTCGGATTACGATGTTGTTAACATGGTTTCTCGCTACTCGCTCATATATCTGTTGTAAAGCAGAGCTAAACCACTTTTCACTGGAAGCATCAAAGCACTTATACCTTACATTATTTGCCAAAGCTCTTTCTCTTCTGTCAGGATGGAGCACATCAAAGAAATCCGTTTTTCCATTTTCAGTAATTCTTTCTCTATTTCCATCTGTATCATGGTACTGCCCCATGGCAAAGTCATTCAGGTACTTCCAGTTAGTTTTTGCCCCCACACCAATGCTATAGAACGCATCTATATTGGTCAATGTGCTAAGTTCCCCTCTTGCCTGATTCAAAGCCGAGAAGTTGATGCTGTATCCATTTCCGTAACTCCACCCTCTATTATATTTTTCTGCGGATTATATAGTAATCCGAGTCATTAAATCGATGGGTATCATCATAAACCCGGTTTTCTGAATTGTAGCAAACTTTGGATTACCGCCGGCAATAAAAATAACTATCTTTTTCGCATCACTCCTTACTTTAGAATCACTGTTTATACGCCCTGATGAAGGTCCTTCATAGTCTCCCTGCCCCATGAGTGCCTTAACATTCTTCATTGCAGAAGCATAGTTTTCTCCACTAATGGTTCGCTTATCCTCGTTTTTAAAGGTGCTCTTCTTTTCATCCAGAGCATCTAGCTTATCAAGAATGTCCCTTAGGATTTTGGGTGAAACCCATAACATGTTTTTGTATCATTATAGGCCTCGTCATCTACATTAAATCCGCTACTCATTCCATCATAATCAGTAGCTTCATCAAGCCACACTTTGTTTGCTCCTTTATCACCTTTATACTCTCGACTATATTGATGTCCTTGTTACCTTGCTCATCTTTTTCCTTTCCGCCAAGTATAGCATTGGTATTCTTGTAATGAATGGAATCAAAAGAATCATATTTCGCTTTAACCTCTTCAACTATATTCTTAAAACCTTTGTCTCCATCCATGGTGACAAGCGCATAACGTACATCACTATCTGATTGCGAAAGTCTCTCAATGAACTTTTTTTATTTCATTCTTTACTTTGGTTGACTTAGCGCTATCCTCATTTGCGTAATCTTCCTCACTTAACTTCTTTAACTTTTCGTTAAAGTCAAAGCCTGTAGCCATTACAGCTGTATTATCATAAAACAAAAACAACATCCAATTTCTTGTTTTATTGTTAATGTCCTGTTTCACCTGCCCGGTAAGTGTCAAATCATAAGTTCCATCCAAATTATCTGTGATAAACTTCTCATTACTGAGAATAGGTGAAATATCTTTTCTCTTTAGGCTTATTATCTTTTTGTTTTCAGTTCATATATAAAATAGAAATCAGTATACGCACAGCCCCATGTGAATTCGGTAAAAGCTCCATTTTAGGATTTAAAGTATTCCACCTAAACTCAGATTTATCTATGAAATTATTTCCGTCCCTTTATAATATATCCATTTATTATCTTTGAACACATATCCTTCTACTCAATTCAGGCATGGCCACATAAGGATCACCAGCATTATCCCTCTTTTGTCCTCCAACCCCTTTGAGCTCAAAGTTTTTCAAACGTTTTATACGCAATAGAATTAGCCAAATCATCCCTTTTTATAATAAATCGGATTATTAGACGAATTATTTCCTATTTGGTCCTGCCCATTTAGTAATCTTTTCATGAACAGTTGGACCAATTTCCTTAAAAATTCTTATCTACATAATGAAAGCGTATTCCATAAAAACACCGACGGATTGCACTGCCATGTCACAATATAGGAGAAAATGCACTTACAACAAACTCTTTTGTTACTATTTCCTTTTTTCTGATAAGTTGACTTCTCTTTCCAACTTCTTCAGAGCTTCACTATAGACAGTCTGTTTCTTTTGTAAAATTCCCCTCTAAAGACTTCTCATCATCTTCTGGTTCAGCAACTGCAGCCAGCTCTTCTGCTTTCTTTTTTCAAGTTCAGCACGAACAACCGTCTCCACCATTTTCACCTTACCGCTATCCTTATCCTCTACGATATGATGAATTGCAATGGTATCCGCATTTGCCTCTTCGGGAACAGCCTCTTTATCAAAGGTAAGGCGTACAGAAACAGGGACCTTCGGTTCTACTTCTTTTGTTCTATCGTCTCCTTACTTAGCGAATATCCAAGGCATCGGAATCATCATAGATAGCCTGATCCTTCATTGCCTTGACTTGCTCTTCTGTGAGCTTCTCGCCCTCTTTCTGTCCTTCTTCTTCCGGCTTCACAAGGCGCTTTGCTTCAAGAACAACATCCTCATCAAAAAGCATCCTTATCGTAGAAGACTTCAACGGTTGCAAAGTTCTCGATTTCGGCGTTCTGGCTCTTTCTGCCGAGCTCATTTAAGCTGTACTGTGTGAATCTCGCCGATACCAGCTCTCCCAGGAATTCTTCATAGTGGCTGATAACATCCTGTAAGAAGCCGCTAAACTTTACTTCAACTTCTTTAGTGCTCTCTTTCTTTACCGGAGCTTCGGTCGCGGTCTCCGCTTCCGCAGACTCTTCGTTCTTCTCTTCAGCCTTTACCGCCGCCTCGGATGTCTCCTGCTTGGATGCTTCTTCCTTCTTTTCCTCGGAAACAATGCTCACCTTGGATGCACTGCCTTCCGCGCTTGCTTCCGTAACGGAAGCTTCGGTAGTTTCTTCTTTCGATGCAGCCTGCTTGGCTGTTTCCTTTACTTCTTCAGAGGATGTAGTGGACTCTGCAAGCTGTTCTTCCGATGCAGTGCCCTTCGCCTCTGTACTTTCTTCATCTTGCTTTCCGGTACCTTTGCAGTTTCTACCGGAACTTTCTTCTCTTCTTTCTTCAGCTTATCTACAAGTTCCTTGAAAAAGCTGTGTCTTCGGAGATACCGTAACCTTTCGGGTACTTGTTTCCGTCTACGGAAAGCTGGAAGGTAATTCTGTGGTCTGCCTTATTCTTATAAAGGAAGGTAATTAACTCGCTTCCCGTCAGCTCCGTGTTTCTTACCAGGTTGCTGTCCGAAGCAAGGTTTTCCTCTTCTTCCTTCTTAACGGACTTTGTTTCTTCTCCCTTCGGGAACAACTGTTCCAGCTGACTCTTTCCGTCATGAGAAGCAAGCTTTCCTTACTTTCTTTTCTAACGAGGTTGTCCAGATCCTGTGCATCTCTTTCTACAAAAAACCTGTAAACCGGCTTCTTCTTCCGCAAGGCTTTCGGAAAGTCCTTCGGAGATACTGTCTAAAGGAATCTCGTAAACTTCTTTATCCAAGGAGAAGATTCCTGCATAGCTCTTCTGTAATTCCTCGTCCTTGCTGTATCCCTTTAAAACCGAATCGTCAACTCTCTCCCTTTTCAATCGCTTCCTTTGCCGCTCTTCTCAAGTCTTCTCCAGAAGCTGTACCTTCACCTGTGTTCCGGAAACGGAGATTGCATTATTCTGTTCTGTATTCCCTGTTCCGCTCTTCCGGGAATCGTTAGTCCTCGATAGCCCGTGAACAGGAGGCACGCAATCAAGAGCATAGAAAGCTTCTGCTTCATACCCTTGTTCATATTCATTATATGATTGTTCTGATTAGTCTTCATCATACCCTACCTCTTCACAGCACCTTGTCTTTTCTACAGTAATAACAGTTTCGTCAGTACAGCACAGGCTCGATGTTGCGGGCGTTCCTCCTCTGTAACTCACTCTATACTTTTTTGATTGCATCGGATGTGATACAATCCCTACTCTGATATCGATTCTATCAATCCCATTTTCTTTTTTCAATAGACCTTGCTTAAGAGGCCTTTAAAATGTCATAGAATCGGTTTTTCCCGTTTTCAAATAAAAATTTCTTGTTTTTGAATTAGAGAAAATCATTGTCATAAACCGCATCATAGCTCTTTTTCTTTTTGTGCAGTTTTTCTTTTACCTCCTTCAAGTTGAAATATTTTTCTTAGTTTTTCCTCTTCTTTTTTAGAAGAGGAGTCTGCATGGAATTTAACATTTCTTTCTCGATGCCCTTCTGCTCCCTCTATTCATTCATTGGAAAAAGCTGTTTATGCATTTCGTAATTTCTAAAAATATTAAATTCTTAAAAATATTTTTCGACATGCTTTTATTTTTTTAATAAATAGATTTTGCTGTTTTTGTTAAATTTTTTCAAAGAAACAGAACAGAAAGCTAAAAATGGCTATTTTAGGGCATTTTAAAGGGTGGGAATTCTCTTACAAATTTTTCTATATTTAGTGGAAAGTATGCTATATTTATTCGTGGACAAAATGTCCGGGTGGATAGAAAGTCATTTTCAAAGAGTAAAAATAGAATGTTTAAGAAAGAAGGAGACGGAATGACGATACAAGAAGAAAAACTATCAAGAATTACAGATTTTAGAAGAGAGATACCCTGTGCTTGTCCCTGTTGCATAAAGGAGATTGCGAGGCATTCCATGATGCAGGATTCTTTTTGAAGAAGGGCAGCAAGCTTCTTCTTTGCGGAAACGGAGAAGCTCCGCGGTTGGTGACCACATTGTAGGAGGCTAATAGGGTTTTTATGAAGAAAATTTCCGAGACTCTCTTCGAACTCAGGCTCTTTACGGCGAGGCGGAAGCGGAGTACTACCGGCATTGGGCAGGGTCTGCCGGCTGTCTTTCAGCGCGGAACTACTGCATACAGCGTATGTAACGATCAGGATGAGGCCTTATTTTACACAATGTCTCTTGGGATACGGAAAGAAGAAGATGTGCTTTCGGCATCAGTACTTCAGGCAAAGTACAAAGAATGTGGATGTGCCCTATGAAGCTCATGGCTATGGGGATTAGAGCATTTGCAACAGGAAGACGTGCGGAAAGGAGCTAGCCGATCTCTCCAATCATCACCTCCAGAAACCTATCAGTTCAGGTTGCACCAACTTCCGATTGTACTGTCTGTGTTGATGGTAGAAAACATATTTTTGGATGATATTAACGATTAGAATATTTTGATGAAGTTTTATAGTATTATTGAGATAGGTATATCACTATAGGATTTGGTGGGTCATATGATTTTATGCTTTGATCTATGTCGTATTATATCTGCAAAATTGCAACAGAGGAGGAGCAAGGAAGCGTATTTCAATAGCTATGAAAAATATAATCTGACAAAACAGTAAGCGACGGATGAGCAGTTTTTAGAATTAAAGCAGCCCTGCGCCCACTCTCCTTTGATGAGATTGTCCTGAGCTAACAGGCGAAGAACTTGCCGTTGAAATTGCGAAATAAATAAAGAAGAAGGAAGCAATCTGTAACCTTCGTTTATCATGCTCTTAAAACCAAAGTCTCTCAGAGGATACACTTCCTGCGTATTAAATAGGATATTGGAGTCTGCCTTAGATGATAATGAATTGCTAAAGAAAAGCTTATAATATCGTCTTTACCGCATCCAAAAATGTAGGAAAGTAGGAGAAATCTTGCTTTCCTTCTTTTTTTGCTTTTTTCAGCTCCTCTTTCCGTAGCCTGTACCAAGGAGTATGAGATTAACACCAAAATTCCCGCCGGCCAAAAGCGGTCCAAAAGCTTATCTCCTATCATATGGGAAGAGCTGAGCCAGCTCTTTCTATCGGGAAGCTTCGGTTCTCTCTTCCAGCTCTGCTTCTTCCCTTGCAGTCAAGTGATAGGAGGATGAATTTTTGCGCCTCTATAGTTTCCTCGGTACTATTTCTCTCTTCCGTGAGCATATCCCATTCCGCCTGATAGAAGAGTCCGGCCTTCGGCTTTTCTACAGGAACAGTCCATATTATAGGGAGAAGTCCTTCCAAGTGGTGAGGGCAGTAGTAGATTCCTTGCAGAGTATCCCTTGCTTCCTTAGCTCCTCTCATATAACCGTGAAGCCGTTCTGCATCTTCTTCCGTGTAATAGCCTCTTCCGATTCCTGCCTGATTTGTAATCACGACCAGTTGAAAGCCCTGCCATGAGAAGCTTCATCCCCTCTACCACGCCGGGCGAAAACGGAAGTCTTCCGCCTTATGGAGTAAGAAACTTCTTCGTTGATCGTTCCGTCCCGGTCTAAAAATACGGTCTTTTTCAGCATTTTCCGCTCTCCACATCTTCCTTAAACTGCGCGTAGTCTTCCGGAACCCCGATATCCATAAAGTAGCCGTCCGAGGGAATCGCCTGAAGATAAAGGCCATCCTCTAGCCACGCCGGGATACAATCATTTTTCAGACTCTGCTTTCCTTCGGGGATTTTTCATAAGGCTTTTTGCATGACGTCAAATACCCCCGTTGATTTCTCCGGGCGCGGTGTTTCCACCTGATCCGAAGACATTTTTCATTCCAGCGAAGAATCCGTCCGCTTTCATCCTAAGATTGCTCCGTAGCGGAGATGTCCTCTATTTTCTGCTGGCTATCGTCATGGCTGCCTTGTTCTTAGCTGCTCTCTTATAGCTTTCATAGTCCGTATGGAAATAAGTATCCGCGTTTAAGACAAGGACATTTTCCCGGAAACTTTGGAAAGAGCATTGCAGAATCGCACCGCCTGTCCCTAAGGGACTGTCCTCATACGAATAGGAAATAGAGAGTCCGTACTCCTCTCCGCTCTGAAATACGCCTCTATCTGTTCTCCCATATAGCCGAGGGCAAATATCAGGTGCTTTACACCGCTCTCGGACATTTTCACAAGATAATGCAAAAAGGGCTTTCAGCTATATCCGCCATGGGCTTCGGGCGATGGAGATCACCGAGCAAAGTCTCGTCCGAGGCCTCAGCATAAAGAATTGCTTCCATAGTTTTTCCTAGCTCCTTCGTTCTAACTATACTGTGCTCGCATTATATTGCATTGACTCATGTAGCAAACATACAATCAGAGTATCCCGCCATTTCCCGCTCTTATTGGACCTTCTCTTCTAATAATTTTCCATTCTCCTTAGCTCTGCAGTATCTTTCTGCTGTGAGACCTGGATACATCAGTTGTGCTGCAATCGAATCAATTTCCACGCAAGGATTTCCTTTGATAATTTGAAGAAGTTCCTTTGATCACGTTTTATATTCAGAGATATAAGACAGCTTTAATCTTATTCCATCATTTATCACCTCATTTATTACCTCATTTTTATCTTTTTCAGGGATTATCACCATCTATCACCCTCATTTTTACCTTTTTCGGGATTTATCACCTCATTTATCACCTCATTTTTATCTTTTTCGGGATTTATCCCATCATTTATTACCTCATTTTTATCTTTTTCGGGATTTACCCCATCATTTTATCATCTCAGTGTCATCAACTCTTTTATCATCTTCCATCCCTGAAATAAAATCCAGGATGAACAAAAATTCTAGAAATAAAAATAACTGTGTTCTTTATCCGTTTCAAACTCCGGTAAAGGTGATCCATTCCGTTTGATTGCATCCAGTATTTTCTTAAACCCGTATTTCTACCTTCTGTAGATGAGCTCTTAGAAATTCGCCGATTCGTCGATTCCGATATCTACGATTTGAAACACGATAATCCTTCAGCTGTTCACGGGTGACAGAATAAACCAGCCGGGATAGCTTTACAATTTCAATTTTATCGTCTTCAATTCCCGACTTCAATAGGCTCTCGAACGTCATATGCTTTTATGATATACGGCATTTGCCAATGCCTCTTCTAAGGCCGCATAAGGATAGTTATAGATGTGATCTGCCTCTGCTCGGTCAGGATACTTGATGATTTTTCTTTGAATATAGTTGTTGCTATATATCTCAATGCATCTCTCAGCTGCTGATCAAGGGGCCCCTAAAGGTTTGTTCATCTATTTCGTCGCCTCCCAATCCCTGGGAAAAAGCTACAACGTCAATCTGCATACGGAAAAACCTCTCAGGTTCATCGGAAAAACATTAATCCAACATTCTTCGGCTTTTCGATATTCAGGCATAGTATTGCAGATTCCCATGTCTTCACAAATTTTTCCAGAGGTCTGGAATCCAAGTCCTAACCATACCGCTTCCGACAGCAGAAAGGTACTGCCTAATCAGATTAATATTCAAATCCGTCATTTCTGCCTGATGATTTACACGATCATCAAACGGAACCTTGTTGGATAGGAATAAAGCTCATTTAATTCGTCCTGACACGGCTTTACCGTACTTGCCATTTTGCGAATAAAAAAACGTGCGCTCCTTGGATGCAACTGCCTTTCACCCTTTAGATAAGTAAAAAGTATCCGGACTGCTGTAAGGCCTCACATCCCCACCCGGTGCCCATATCACAATGAGTGTTTTTCCCTTGATATTCAACCATGGTGCAACAACAGGAAGATAACGTGGCTGAATGGATTGCACTTGTTTAGCAAATCTCATCATCTATCAATCCGGCTGACCGGTATTCCTCAACCGGAAGTACGGGACGTCCATTATTCTCTTTCACCAAGAACAATATAGCCGCCTCCCCCAGTTATCAATATCATTGGCGAAAGCGCAAAATCGTTTTTCAGAGATGCTTCAGGCATCCAGCTAGTCTTAAATTCTATGCGAGCCTCAACCACATTCCTGTCAAGAGGGTTTCTATACTTGTTGAAGTCCCATTGTTCATCACCTCATTTTAATCACATAGTATAGCTTAGCTTTATCACATTTTACTTGTCCTTCAATTATCTTCTATTAACTCATGCTCATGGATGTTTTCGTCCTGCTTTCATATCAGCAACTCTTCTTTCCAGCATAGCAGTCCTTCTATCGACAGAAGGAATATCTGACACCCCAAAATCATCCTTTATCCCTTAAACACCGCATCGGGAGAGAAATATTCCGCAATATACTCTGTCGCCTTCTTCGAATACTCCCGAATCTCGGCAGATTCCGGTACAGCAGCACCGCTTCGTCGGCGAATTTCCGGGATCGTCCTCTACGACCATGACTTCCTTCGCATGGGGAATGCCCTCTGCGCTACAGGAGGTGGTAAGCACTGCAGCACCTTCATGGAGGGCTTCCACTACCTTCCTTTACCCCTGCGCCGTAGCGGAGCGGAACAATCACTAAAGACGGCTCTCCTGATAGAGCTCATGCAGTCTCTCATCGCTCACAAAGCCGAAAAACCTCGACTCCTTCTATCTTTTCCAGCTCCTTCACCTTGTCCCGTAACGTGACTTCCCTACAATACGGAACTTCAGCTCGAGAGCTGTCTCTTCATAAAGGGAGAATTTCTCGAGAAGACCAAAGAACGGCGTCCTCATTGGGCGGGTGCGCAAAGCCTCCCACAAAAGAGGATCCCTCTTTCTTCTCCAATCTTCTCTACTGCTGCCGGCTTATCAAAGACATAGGCGGTAATGGCCTTTACCGGGATACTGTCGTTCTATCTTATGGATTTCCTCAACTTCCAAAGAAGAGGGATAATAGTTCATTTCCGCCTTGCCCATCACGGAGAACTCCATATTTTTAAAATACTGAATTTCTTCCGAAGCTCCGGTCGTTGCTCCAGCTCGTATTCTCTTTGGAGACGGAGGAAGTACAGGTCGTCCGTAGAAAATAATCTTCCAGGGCGTATTTTCCTTAATGAAATCAATGTACTTTGTCGCAATATGCGGACGGTTCAAATACGCGACGTCAATCATATCCTTGTTTCGCTCCATCCAGTTCCAGATATCGCCCCTAGCATCTTCGTGCTGTAAAAGCACCTCGATGCCGAGTTCCTCCAAGGCGGAGTATAGGGTTCCTCATGGAGGAAGTTATCCCCGAGAATTTCACGATTACCCTTTGTCTCGTCAGCATTTTCAGGTACTGATAAGTCGTTTTTGAACCGGCATCCTTATCGAAGGTCGGTACATAGTGGTCAACAAAGAGAACATAGCGTTTTCCCTGTCCCCGTTCCCTTGCACGGAAAAGGATTGGGATTTCCGGTATTGACACTCTGCTTCTTCAGCTCTTCCTTCCACTTTTCCTTAAATTTCTCCTGATTGACCTTCTGGTAACGCTTTAGCCGCTGCCCTCCACATCGGTGCCGTTTGAAATTCCCTCATAGTGGATGACCTTGGAGCGTGGCTGATACAGCACCTTAAAGCCGTGCTTCCTGACGGAGAAAGGCGAGGTCAGGAATCTCACAGTAAGCCGGAGCAAAGAGTTCGTCAAAGCCCCCGATTTCTTTCCAAAGGAAGTGCGAATGAAAGTTGCCGCACCGGAGATATAGTCCACTTCCTTCACATAATTGTGTTCCGGATCATCCGGGTTCTGCAGTCTTCCGTAGTTCCAGCCGAGGCATCGGACGAATAATTCCGCCCGCCTCCTGGAGCCTTCCGTCCGGGTGAGACGAGTTTTGAGCCCACCATACCGGCATCCGGGCGCCTTTCCATTAACTCAAGCAGGGAAGAAAGCCAGCCCTCGGTCACTTCCGTATCATTGTTTAAGAAGAAAATGTATTCTCCTCTTGCGACTTCCGCTGCCTGATTGCAGTTTTTCAGGAAGCCCATATTTTCTTTATTTCGGGCAATGACGAGGTTCTCGAAAAGAGACGCAAATCCCTTTGTAGCGTCGGGTGGAAACATCATCCGCAATAATCACTTCGTAAGGCGTTTCCTCCTGACTCGTGTGCAGCAGGATGGATTGCAGGCAGCGATAGGTATAGTGAATCTGGTTATAGCAGGGAATGATAATGCTGACCTTCGGCTGCTCCCATTTTTGTAAAAAGCGAACTTTACCGCCCTCTTTGTAAGCCTTTCCGATTTTAAAAATGCCCTAAAATCCGATTTCTTCCGTCCGGCAGAAGATAAAGAAGCATCGTTCTGATGGGATGCAAGAAGGTCTGCGCGATATGGTGGAGAATCAGTCTTCTCCTGCTATCCTCCGGGAAACGGCGATTGAAAGCGGAGGAGACTTTTCTTCTGATGCAGAATAAAGACTCGGTGCTTCTCAGTACGCCTTCTCCGTCTGAAGCTGCGCAATATCCCGTTCGTGGGTGCTGATTACCTTTCGAGGTTTCCGACGTGCACCTGGGTCCAGACGCAATACTTCTCTTCTTTCTTCAGTGCCACATCTTTGTCCACTATATCTTCCTGAAGATGCGCAATGATTTGCTCTTTTTCCTCTATCACTTCCTTTTTGCTTCCGGAAGTTTTTCAGGGGCTGAAGCGCTGGCTGCGGTAAGCCCAGACATTGCTCTCCTCGCCTCTCCGTGTACTTCCTCCTGGAATTCCCTTTCCTTCTTCTCTGCAGCGAGAAGCTCCGGCTTTCCACGAGAAAAGACGGAAAAAGCTCTCTTCGTCCTGTATCTTAATTTATGCTTATAGCTTTCGTACCAGTAATGGAGGATCCGATACTCCAGGAAAGCTTCGTTCCACGCCCTCCGGAAAATACCCATTCGCAGTCAATGAGCACCTGCCTTATCCTGCACCATTAAGACATTTTCAAAAAGCAAATCATAATTCGCAGGCTGAATCCATTCCTCTCTGCCGAAGCAGTACCAAGGCCTCCGTAATTTCCTTAACCGGTGCTTTTTCCGTCGGAAATCAGCTCTCCGAGGATTTCGAAATGCTCTTTCCCTTTACAAAGGGATAGGCGATATAGGAGAGTGCGTCCGAGGATTCATAGGCTCTATGGAACTGCATTTCCTCCAGGACGCTGACATTTCGATCGGCAAAAATGCCTCCATCAGCTCCGTTTTTCCGGAAGAGACTCGATGTGTGTCGTTGGCTTCCTTCGTTATGCCCTCTTTTTAAAAACTGAACTTTTTCCCTTTTTTTCTCCGTAAGATTTCCGTCTTGATGGCATATTCGGGCTTTTCTGCTGGAATTGTACTTAATATAGTCCACTCTTTTTACTGTGGATGTCCTTCATGCCCCGAATGCCCGCCGTGTCCTTTTCTAAAACGATAGAGGAAGCAGGGCGCAAGGCAGGAAATACCCCTTCCTCGGAGAGGGCGATAATGCTCTTTCCCTCCTCTCCTTCCTTCAGGGAGTCTGTCCTTGGTATAAAAATGAATGGGATAGTCCAGAGACGGAAGCGGAAAATACACTCTTCCCTCTCCTTCTCATACTTTGCAAGCAGGGACTTTCTCAATGCTTTAGTAACTCCGAAAGACTTGTATAGGCGAGTTCTTTTTCCAGATACTCTGTCGCCAGGGCTCTCCATACTTTTTCTCATTGTGAATTCCCCAAAACGATTTTCCCTCCAGGGAACCAGATATTTTTCCATAGGGAAGAAAGCAGGAACTCCAATGAGTCCTGAAAAAGCGTAAGAAGGCGCTTCGTGAGGTTCGGAATCAAAATGTAGTCGTACTGTCCTTCCTCCAAGCGAAGCGAGAGACGTTTTACCCGTCTCTTTAAGCGGCTTGCAAACATTTCCTCGGTCTCTTTGTCGGAAAGAAGCAGAACTCTCGCATCTCTTTCCAAACCGCCTTCAGCGGGAAGAAATAGATCAATCTATGAGATTGCCTTTATATTCGCTAAATGTCATGCGTCATGCCTTTCCAGAGTCACCTTCGACTCCATATCGTAAATCCCCACCGTATTTTTATTGGACAGCACGGTGATGCTGGTAATATCGTATTTTCTGTCATAGACGGTATGCTCTCCGCCCTCAAAGCCCGTACAGGAAATGGAAAGGAGATACTCTCCGCCCTGCAGGTTCATTTTCTGGGTAAAGGAGCAGATATACTCGTCCCCGCCTTACGGCGGGAATATTTTCCCTTCAAAAGCGTATTGGTTCCGCTTAGGTCCATGCCGCGCTTATCCTTTATCGTGAAGGTAAAGATAGGGGATGCAATGTCGTCATAAAGCGAATTCTCTCTCGGATGGTGAAGTTCTCTCCTTTTTATGAGAATGTTGCTGAGTTTCCCTTCGTTGTCAAATACCGAAGTCCACAATCTCCGCCTTTCCGTTTCCGTAGAGCTGCGCGGAGGGTTGATGCTCATCTCGTCCTTCATAAGGTGCACGCGCTTTTCACTGCCCTGCTCCGCCGAATTGTTTTCTCCTGTTCCGCTTTTGTTCGAGGGCGCCGGGTTGCTTTCTGAACCGCTGTCCTGCTTTTGAGCCGAACTGCTTCGCATCTACTTCACTTCCTGTTCCGAGAATTCCGATCTGCCCTTCTTCTCCCGGATTTGCTGTCGTCCCGTCCCCAAAATCCTGCTCATCCACAAACTTCTCCGCTACGGGGTTCTTTCCGGCAAGGATTTTTCTTATACTGATCCACCATTTCTCCGGGAAGGCCCTCTCCGACCTTTTCTCCCTTGTTGAAGAGAATGACACGGTCACAGTATTTCATAACGGATCCCAGGTCGTGCGTTACCATGAGAATGGTCGTTCCCTTCTTCTTCAGCTCATCCATGCGGTGATAGCATTTTGCCTGAAAGAAGACGTCTCCACGAAAGAGCCTCATCAACAATCAAGATTTCGGGATCGATGGAAATGTAAAGGGCAAAAGGCCAGGCGGACGAACATACCGCTGGAATAGGACTTGACCGGCTGATACACGAAGTCTCCGATGTCGGCAAAGTCCAAGATATCCGGAAGCTTCTTGTCCATCTCCTCCTTACTGATGCCCATCATGGTACCGTTCATGTAAATGCTTTCAATCCCGGTATAGTCCTGGTTAAAAGCCCGCTCTCAAGCTCCAGGTGCGCAGACGGTTCCCTTCGTTTCCACGCCTGCCGCTTGTCGGGTCAGTACACCGGTAATAATCTTCAGCATTGTGGATTTTCCGGGCCGTTTGTTCGATAATCCCGACCGCCCTCACCCTTTTTCACGGAAAAGGATATGTCCTGCAGGGCAAAAAGTCCTTATGATAGGACTTCTTTCTTATGCTGACACTTTTCCAGTAATCTATCTATAGCGCGGTCATGCCTAACGGTAGACCTTGCTTACGTTTTTCACGGAAATCAGTTCTTCGTTTTCCATTTGCCTCCCTCTTTGCTCTATGCATTCTTTCTTTAAAGACATTTGGAAAAAAATTATATCATTCCGAAGAACTATGGTCAAAGAAAAGGCGTATTCCGTTCATGAAAAACAGCTCCACTTTCGTGGAGCTGCTCTAATCATCTACCTGATATGGCAATAATGCGATGTGTCTTGCACGCTTAATTGCTGCTTGTAATTGCTCTCTGGTCGAGATGCGCAGGTACCTGTGATTCTTCTGGGAAGAATCTTACCTCTCTCAGAAATGAACTCCTAAGAGTTCCTACGTCCTTATAATCTACCGGCTAGACTTCTCTCCGCAGAATGCACAAACTTTCTTTCTGCTGCGGAAGCCGCCGCCAGCGCGTCTTGGTCTTGCTGAACCGCTTTTATCTGACTTCTGAAATGCCATGGCTTTCCTCCTTCTATGGCAGACTACTTCGCCTCATCCTGGAGGAAAACTTCCCAACCTAGGTGAAGGAGTCCCTCGTCCTCTACCCCATCAGGTATACTCATAAATCCTTCGCTTAAATCGTCTGTTCCGCCCATAAACGGACTGTTCGATTCTCTGGAATAGGAAGAGCCGTTTCCGCCTCCCTGTCCTTTGCTGTCCGCGAACTCCTGGTCATCCACAATAATATCCGTGGTATACACCGTCTGTCCGTCTTTGTTCTGATAACTGCCGGTTTGAATGCTTTCCGAAACCAACATACGCATCCCCTGATGCTATATTTCTCGGCGAATTCCGCTCTCTGTCCGAAGGACACGCAACGGATAAAGTCTGCCGTCGGCTGACCGTCGTTCTGGTTTCTTCTGCCCTCTTCTGTCTCACCGCAAGAGTGTATCTTTGCACAGCTATGCTATTCTCCCTTGGGAATACCGAATCTCAGGATCTCTTACCAATCTACCCATTAGGATAACTCTGTTCATCTTTTACTCGCTTTCCGCTTGCTTATTCAGCTACAGTTTCTGCTGCATGCTCCGTTGTCTTAGCCTGTGCTGTTTCTTCCGGCTTAACAACAAGATAACGGATTACCGGCTCCCATAATACGAACCTGGTTCTCGAGCTCGTTAGGAGTGTTTGCATCTCCTGTGAACGGGATGAAATAGTAGTAGGCTTCCTTCATGTGCTGAATTTCGTAAGCCAGTCTTCTTCCCCACTCTTCGATAGGCTCAACAACAGTTCCATTGTAACGGGTGATAAATCCTTGATCTTTTCAATGGCTGCTCTCTCCTCATCATCGAGCTTCGCACTGAGAGACAACGCATAACTCATACTTTGTTCATTCGCTTTTACCTCCTTATGGTCTCTGTGCCTTTCTAATGGAAAAGCAAGGAATAGTGATACAGTCGCCTATTTTAGCAAAAACTGTTATTCCGCAAGCTAATTCTGGATTTATGCTACCTTTTCTTTACACACCGGTTTTTAGGAAGGCACACGGCGTTTCTCGTTCTGCCTTCCATAGCTTCCGATGCCATGGCTTACCACCGCACTTCCTATGTCATGAGCTTACCATCGCACTTCCGGTATAACGGACTTAAATGTCATCCGAAAAATGAATCCGTTCGCCGGAAAGTCTTCTCAGCAGCTCCTCCTCGCTTTCATCCGGATAGCCGGTATAGGATAGAAAGAGCGGCTTGTTTAAAATCTTCATCATAAGAACCGGATTTTCCGGAAGTGCATCCTCCTCGGAATCCAGTAGCGCTTCCCTTTTTCTCCGTTCAAAAGTGCCTTTGTCGGTACCGCGTAGAGGACATTTATACCTTCTTCCGCCTCGCTTTCCTCTTTGGAAAGCTTCGCCACCGTCCGAAACCGTAGGGACTGTAGATGCTTTCCGCTACGGGAATCAAGATGCAGAAGACTTCTCCCTCTTCTTTTAAGAGTTGAAAGGCGTAACGGAGGAGTTCTCCCATGATGCCCTGTCTTCTTTTCTCTTTTTCGTCGCTACTGCATAGATATAACTGGCCGTGATTTCTTTTCCGAAGAAGGAAAGCAGGAAGGGATTTAAATGAAGCATGGCAATAATCTGCCTGTCTTCCTCCATGGCAAGAATCCGCTGGTCTCTCCTTGTAATAAAAAGTCCAGAACGCTTCCGTATCTTTCAGGAAAAATCTCCCGATACAAGGCCTTCGTCCTTTCCTGCTCTTCCGGCGTTTTAAGAAGGAGTATCTTCCTCATCATACTGCATAACCTCTTCCTCAAACTTGTCTACAACAAAGTCTTCATAGCCCTTGAAATCCTTCTGCACGACCATATACTTCCGCGCAAAATCAATGGGATTATAGCTTTCCTTCGCCTTTCGTAAGCCGGCAAGCCCCATGTCGTCCTCTCGATTCACAAGCTTCGCCTTAGGGAACTCATGCAGTAAAAATTCCTGGTTAATCACCTGGTAAATGCCCGGAATCTCGGGATTGCCTTTCTCTATGGAGATGCTGGCCATTTCCTCCCTCGGGTTATAGGCCCCCGATGGAAGAGGCTTCCAGTCGGCCATCGATAAAAATGCCGCCGATATAATGGTCGATGCTCATGCAATTCTGCAAAACTTCATGAATCCTTGATTTCATATTCCAGGGTATCTTCGCCGTTTCCTTCTTCCTTAACACGAGACTGATACCAACGATCCAAAAACTCCCAAACAACGACCTTCTCACTGCAGCAAATGCTCCGGTACTCCCAGCGTCCCTCATATTCTCTCTTGAACTTGTTGACGATTCTTCTTCTTATAAAAACGCTTCCCGGGCAGAGTCCCAAGCTCCTCCGCATCGTAGAGATAGTCCTCAAAATCTTCCTCTTCCTTCACCCAGGTAACATGGGTTTCTCTTCCAATTTGAGAAACTTCACTGCCTCCTCATCCGCAAGATAAATCTTGAGAGGTTGGTTCAAAACCGATTAAAATACTCCTCAATTCTCTGAAAAATAAATCGGAGATCCTCTTCATCGCTAATACGGCATCGCCGTATATTTCTCACCTTCCCGATCCATCAGAAGAAAAAGGGCCTTGTCCTCCTCTTCATGACCATAATATCGCAGTACTCTCTCCATAAATAACTCGTCAAGGCACAGCTGTCACAGGTTCTGTTCGGTCTCGCGATAAAATACGGCGCGATATGCTTTGGAGTCTTCAGCCCGCAGTACTGAAAATTACAGCTTTTGCATCCTGCATGAATATTCGTTCCTTTCCTTTACACTCTAGGCTTATCATTTTACCACAGATTGAGAAAAGGAAAAAAACTGATTTCCTCCTTTCTTTATGCTTTTTAGCTTTCATCGGAAGACATCTTCTCTGTAGACTCCTCTCAATGATTTCCTTCAATCTAGCACGGCCAATACCTCGCCTAGTCCCTTTATTCGGATAATATCCGTTTACGGATATCTATTCCGTGAGATTTCTTTCAGTTCGTCCGTATTCTCCATCTTCCCGATAGATCTGCAGCGGAGGAGGATGCGCAGTTCTACCCGCATCTTTTCCCGCCTCTATAAGAAAGAGCTTGGCCTCTCCGTTTAGATAGGAGTGCACCATTTGCAGCCGCTTCGGCTCTAGCTTGTTTTCTCGCAAAATGCTGATAATCTCCGCCATTCTTTTCGGACGATGCACGATAAAGAATTTTCCTCTACTGTCCAAAAGCAAAACGTGCAGCCTTTGCCACATCCTGAAAAACGGCACAGAATTTCATGTCTTGCGATGAGTTTCTTCGAGTCGGGGTTTTGCAAATCTGACTGCATATAGGAGGATTGGCGGTAACAACCTGAAATCGATGGGCAAGTCGCTCTCCGCCTTTCATGCGAAGCTCTTCTATCTGACAAAGATCTCCCGTCAGCATTTCATTCGTTCTTCTTCTTGATTTAGGGTAACAGATCGTCTCGCAAGACTTGCCGCTTCCTCTTGAATTTCAATTCCGACGAGCTTTCCGGCTTCGGTTTTTCGCGGCAAGACAAAGAACAATGCTGTTTCCGGAGCACAAATCCAAAACGGCATTCCCCTTTTCTGACCGCTCCCTTTGCAAAAGCTATTTGAGCAGTACCGCATCTATTCCATAACAAAAAGGCTTCCGTATCCTGTATAATACGATAGCCCCCACTGCAAATCATCGATTCTTTCCAAAACCTACTCAAATCCATTTTCCGACGAGGCTTGAACTTCAAATCCGAAATCGAGTATTCCCTGAGTTCCTTTTTCATCCTCTTTTTCCAGATTGACAATCAATTTTACCTTCTGATTCAGGACGGATACGAAACCACCTCTCC
>BNJU01000668.1_pt1 | contig 107842 bp, 141 predicted proteins | sample 8539281 | NCBI WGS metagenome assembly BNJU01 (sample SAMD00202456, study PRJDB9452) | human saliva metagenome | isolation source: human saliva | place: Japan
TAGTAGTTGGCTGCAACGTCTGGCGATGCCGTAACGGCACTCAACCGATGCTGGCACAAGACGGGCTATTTGGTGTCGTTCCGCGCGGTGTAAGGTCGAACAAACCATACAGGTTATCACATCCTGCATGCGCAAGTAGACCTGATGGTTAATCGCCGCGTGCTTATTATCGTTGAACCGCAAGCCGAGGCCAAGTTCTTATTCTGCGATCACACCTTCGACGACCAACGTTTCTTGGCACGCAGGTTATCGAGGCCTTTTGTTGGCGATAACGCCCGACTAGACCTTTACTGCATGGAAGAAAACCCACGAGAAGAATGTCCGCGTGAGCAGTGTTTACATCGAGCAGCAGTCTAGCAGTCGCGTGAACCACAATGTGATAACGCTGCACAATGGCGTAACGCGCAACAATGTTTCGTTAACGTTCCGTGGCGAGGGTGCCGAATGCAATTTGTCGGGCCAGTGTTATGCCGATAAGAAACAACATGTGGACAACAACACCGTGATAGACCATGCCGTGCCCTAACTGTCAAAGTCACGAGCTATACAAATATGTGTTGGACGATGAAGCGGCATTGGTGCGTTCGCTGGTCTTGGTTTTGGTGCGACAGGATGCCCAACACACCGATTCGGAGATGCGATAACAAAAACATCTGTGCCACGAAAAAGGCGCACATGTACACCCAGCCCATGCTCGAAATCTACGCCGACGATGTGAAATGTTCGCATCGGCTCTACCGTTGGGACAGCTTAACGATGCGGCCTCTGTTCTACATGCGCCAACGTGGCGTGAGCGAAAAGGAGCAGTTGTTGCTCGAATTTGCTTTTTATCAACGAAGTAATCGACCAAATGGACCTCGAACCGCTACGCGAACGCTGCATCATTTGGTGAAAAACGTTTCCGTGTGAGTTCGACCGATGCGAAGGTTGTAGAAAAAGTGTAGTAAAAAGCCTCACCCGCCCCCTCTCAGGGAGAGGGCGTGTATATAGTTAGTTAACAAGTTAACAACGCGCATAAACGTTAATGAGTAGACGGGTTAATGAGTTTACGTTACAGTTTACAGGATTGTTTGCCACTCTGCTACAGCATTTGACGCTACTCCTTAACTCCATAACTCCTTTACTCCTCCATACCCATAACTCCTCAAAAGATATGTACAACATCACCTCCATTCGTTCAGATTTCCCCATTTTATCGCGGCAAGTGTACGGCAAAACCCTGGTTTACCTCGACAATGGGGCGACAACGCAGAAGCCCTTTGCGTGCTCGATGCCATGCAGCACGAGTATCTCAACGCCAATGCCAGCGTGCATCGTGGCTGTTCACTATCTTTCGCAGCAGGGCAACCGACCTCCACGAGGCCGCCCTGAACCACCGTTCGTAAGTTTATTAATGCGCGTAGCGACAACGAAATATATTTACTCGCTGAACAACCGAGGCATCAACCTTATCGCCTCTTCGTTTTGCGAGGGCTTTATGCAGCCTGGCGACGAGGTGATAATCACCGCCATGGAACACCATAGCAACATTGTGCCGTGGCAGTTGCAGGCTGCCCGTAGCGGTATGCCATCAGGGTGATACCCATTGATGACCGAGGGGAGCTTATTCTCGATGAAATGGATAAATTGTTTTACCTCTCGTACCAGACTGGTTAGCGTGATGCAGGTAAGCAATGTGTTGGGAACAGTGAACCCCGATTAAAGGAGATTGTGCGACGTGCACACCTTCATGGCGTGCCTGTTTTTTGGTGGATGGGGCACAGAGTGTGCCGCATTTTTAAGGTGGATGTGCAAGATTTGGATTGCGACTTTTTCACCTTTTTCGGGGCATAGGCCTACGGATCAACAGGGTGTGGCGTTGGTATATGGTAAGGAAGAATGGCTCGAAAAAGCTGCCCGCCATATCAAGGGAGGCGAGATGATTGCCACTGTGAGTTTTCGAAAAGACCACCTTTTTGCCGAACTCCGTTTAAGTTTCGAGGCTGAGTACGCTGACTATGTGGCCACTCACGGACTGGCAACTGCCCTCGATTATCTTTCGGCTTTGGGCATGGACAAATTTCAACGACACGAACAAGACCTTACCCGTTATGCCACTCAACAGCTAGAAACCATCGACGGCATGCGATTTTCGGCCATTCACCGATAAAGATGCAGTCATTAGTTTTTCTTGTTGGCGACATTCACCATCTGAGACCTCGGCACCTTGCTCGATCGTTTGGGCATTGCCGTTCGCACCGGGTCACCACTGCGCCCAACCGCTAATGGCTCGTTTGGGCATTTCTGGCACCGTTCGCGCGTCGTTTGGTTTATACAACACGCGCGAAGAGGTTGACGCTCTGTAGCAGGCGTGCGTAGAGTGGCGGCAATGTTCTAGGGCAGAACAAGTGTTTTTGGTTGCGCATTTTTGGATTTGTGTACAAATAGCATTTGTTTAGCCTGATGTGATAAAAAGGGGCCGGCGGCCGTGGGCGGTTCAGTCTTATCTCTGATCAATACGCGAAACTGGCCATACCTGAAACATAATGCTTTCTTACGCTAGCAAAGAGGTTGTTTATACGCATCTCGCTTGCAGAATTAACTGATAATGTCATCTCCTTTTCATTGTCTCTCTATGTTGAATGTTATTTGCTTATCTTAGGTGCAAAATTGCAGCAAAATATGGGTGATATTTCACAAACAAATGAATTTGGCTAATAATTAACAAAGGAGGAAGGAGGAAGTAGGAAGTAGAGTAGTAAGTAGGAAGGAGTAAGGAGGAGTAGTAGAGCAAAAGTAGTAAGGAAAGGAGAAAGTAATAAGTAGAAAAAGTAAAAGGGCAATAAAGTTAAACATTAGCTCCCTAGAAAAGCCTAGGAATCCTAGAATAACTAGAAACCTAAGATAGCTAGAACAACTAGGAACCTAGATACCTAGAACTAGAGCCCTGAACAACTAAGCCTAGTGTCGAATAACTCATGAAGCCTAGAACGACTAGCGAGTCAGAGACGACTAGCATAGCTGGAGATAGCTAGATGCCCTAGAACAAGTAAAAGTTAATCTAGAACAACTAGGCAACCTAGAAAACAACAAGATGGATTAATAAACACTGCAGTTTTCTTCCTAGCCAACAAGCTGAAGCGCAGCTTTTCACCAGCACCTTTGCGCAGCCATCTTTTCACCCTTTTCACCTTTTCCACCTTTAAGGTGCTAGCATCTTTTCACCCTTTTTCACCCTTTCACCCTTTCACCTTTGCCCCTCCCCTTATAAAATATAAACGATGCTAAAATCTCATTATTTCACCGATTTAATCGAGGCCGGTTGCGACGAGGCTGGCCGTGGATGTTTGGCGGGCAGCGTGTTTGCGGCAGCGTAATATTACCTGTTGATTACGAGAACGCGTTTGCGACGACCTCGTAAAGCCGACCGAGAAAACAGCGTGCGCCTTGCGTACGCAGATAGAAACCGATGCTTTGGCGTGGGCTGTGGGCGAGGTTACGGCCGATGAAATCGACAAAATCAAACATTCTTAATGCCAGTATTCTTGCCATGCACCGCGCACTTGATGGCTTGACTTCGTCCGCAGGCTGTTATCGTAGATGGAAACCGCTTTAAACCCTACGGCACGCTGCCCCACGAAAACGATTGTTAAAGGGCGATGCCAAGTTCTGTCTATTGCTGCCCATAGCATTTTTGGCCAAGACTCACCGCGGCGATTATACCCGAGACAACCTTGCGCCCACAACACCCCGCTACCAGTGGCGGATGCGAACGAGCTACTAACCAACAAGGCGCATCGCGCTGCGTGAGAGAACATGGAATTTCCCCATTTCATCGTAAAACATTCCACAAGGCGTTAAAGGAAATGTTGGAGAATGATGAGGGCCAGAGTTTAAGCGTTTTATTCTCAGAGTTTCATTAGGGTTGAAATGCACTGCTGAACATTGATACATGCTAGACTTACTCGCTCGACAGAGCTTTTGTTTTTGCCGAACAGCGTTATAATCGAAAAGTAGTTTTGGAATGAGTTGTCTTGCGCACGAGTTTGCATGTATCAGGCGCAAAACGTCGATGCAGCAACGCTTGCACTGGCACTACAAGCAGCTTGTACTGGTGCTACAAAACGCTGCCCACATGCTGCTACTACAAGCACCTTGTACTGACACTACAAAGTATCTTGTACTGACGCTACACAAGCCTTGTACATGCTGCTACAAAAGTGCCCATGAGTGATGTTGTGTACTGAAGATGTGGCAGTTTGTCGTTGTAAAATAGTCCTGACACAGCAGTCCTTATGTAGGATGTAGAGTTTGTGATGGGCTTTCCCTTGGTTCAAAGCTGGGTTTACAGCAGACCATCTTTGGCGAATGATGTCGGCGTGCTGGAATGGCGATAACGAATAATAAAAGACGCAGCTGGTTGGCGCGCTTTCTCAACCACATCAGCTTTCACCTTGTTATGTATGTAGTCTGCGAAATCAGGGCTGCCTAGTACATCGATGTCGTGATAAAGACCCAGACACGAAACGGCCGATGCCTGAGTAACTGGCAACGTCTGAAGAGAAAAATCAATGCTCAGGTCGTCCGCAGGGGTGATGTAAGCTCGCTGCTGAGTATTCTTCTGGTAGGATGCTGTGCGACTAGCCAGTCCCCAACTTCAACTCTACAGGTAGTCGTTCTTCGCCGCTGAACATGAAAATATCGGTGAAAATGGATTTGTGGCTTTTTCTCGTTGAGCCATTCCACGTCGGTCATCTCTACCGATTCGGCGCGCGAAGTCTTGAAAAGTCTTGTTGGTGTGACTTTTAATCTCGAAAGCAGCGGATGTCCATTTCGGCATTGAGAAAGAGGAAAGGTTCAACCATTCTGTCGCTCTAACGAGTGTGACTATGGGGCGACGAATGGTTTTTGAGTATCACCACCCTTCGTGGTGTAGGCCTCGCGCTAGCAGCGGCGTTACGCTCTGCCTGTCGGCGTTGGCCCCATCGGTAAAGCAAATTCGAGTTGAAGAAACGTTCAAGTTCGATTGTATGTTCTTCGAAAAGGTGGTCGGTGTGCGTAAGCGGTCGAGCAGAGCGAGTGAACGTAAAACATGGCCTCTTCTTCGGTGAGGCGATGTTCTCGTGCAGTCGTTTGAAGAAAGGCGAATGGCGGTCGAGCCGATAGCGGTGTTTGTCTTAATGGCTTTAAAGCCACATGCGCGCAGATTTTCGAGGTCGTAGTATAGCTGGCGGCGAGTTATGTCGAGTCGGTCGGCCAGTAATTGTACGAGTGTAATCGCGGTTTTTCGGTTAATAAAAGCAATAAGCTCTCGTCTCGCTAAGGGTTATTCATTGGGGATATAAAGCTCTAAGAGGTGGTCTGGACTGGTCGGACTAGTCGAGGCTGAGTCCGACAGCTCAAACCTACAAATCTATGGATTCTGACTTTGCTTCTTCACCGCTTCATCGTCTCTTCAACGGCCTAACCAGTTGTCGGTCGTATCCGTTGAGATAGTCTTCGGGTGTGTTATAGCACTTCGATGTCGAGGGTCGAGCTGAGTGCTCGCCATAGTTACCACATGTCGCGACATCCCACCTGCGGATACCCGAATACGATGGAGGGTCGAGCGATTTTCCCGCAAACGGCGGTCATTGTTCCAGCAGCGGGCGTGCCTATCAGCTTGCCAATGCCCAGCTCTTTATATGCCCAGAAACCATGGCCGTTGCTGTAATCGTCTTCGCACACCATTACGCACGAGGTTTGGTCCATTTGTTAAAGGGGTCGCTACCCACATAGCGCCCGTTAGGCACGAGTGTTAGTATTCTTTGCCGCTTAGCGGCGTGCAAAGGTCGTCGTGTAGCCATCCTCCGCCGTTGTGGCGTTCGTCTACGATAACGGCATCTCTGCGGCGGTTGGTGTCGCTGAGCAGTTCGAGGTACTACTGCCGGAAGCTGGGCTGTTCATCGCCTTAACGTGCACGTAGGCAAGCGACCTCCCGATAGGCTATCAACAAGGTGGCGGTTGCTGGTCTACCCAGCGTTTGTACAGCAATTCTTGTTGTTCGCCTGCCGAGATGGGACGTATAACCACATCGAAAAGCGTTTCTTGCCCTTTTGGGGTTGAACACCAGAAACGCGTACAGGTTTGCCGCTTTGCCATCGAGCAAGAGTAATAGTCTGTACCTTGCAGGATGCTGTCGCCGTCTATCTTCTCGATGATGCAGCCTGGCGTAACCTTTGTGTTGCGCACGGCAAATGCGTCCGACGGTTACTTCTTGCACGCGAGGCCGTCGCCTGATATTCGGTATCGAAGAAAGGCCCAATTCTGCCGTTTGCGGTCGCGCGCTGTGCCCCAATAGCGTGCGCCAGTGTGCGAGGCGTTCAGTTCGTCCCAACATTTCGCTGAGCATTTCGCTGAAAGTCGAAGTTGTTGTTGATGTGGGAAGGAACTTTTCGTACGCTCGATAGTTGGGCCCAGTCTACTCCGTGCAGCGTAGGGCACGTGAACTTATCCTTTAACTTGCTGCCGCATGGTTGAAACATGTATTGTCTTTCGGCGTAGGGTTTGAGGTTGAAGCGCCTCGAACTCAATGTTCTACTTGTTTGCTCCAAGTCGATCTTCTGATGGCGTTATGGGTGCAGAGGTACAAGTTGCGGAAGTCTTTGTCAGGATGAACTCGCCGCCGCCACATTCTTCATCACGAGGGCCGTTTTGTTTTCGCTAATCTCGCGTTTCCAAAGGTCATGCGTTTCGCAAACGCCGCTTGGTAATGCAAAGTGTCGCCGCCAGTTGCTCAGCACCGATAGTCGCTCAGTGCGAAAGAGTGGTCGGTAAGGCGAATAACGCGGTCGCGGCAGTTCTCAAATCGAACTCCAAAGCGCTTCACGTCGTCTTTTCTTTATCTTTCTTAGCCGAGCCAAGTTTTCAGTTTGTCTTCTTCTTTTTTCTTTCTTGTTTTCATCCTTTTCTTGCACTTCGTTCTTGGCCAGTTCGCGTTCTTCCTTGTTTCGTCTGGGCTTTTCGTAGCGTCGAGGTCGAAGAACATGATGTAAACGTCGCGTTCGGCACCCCACGAGACCATGACTGCGATAGCCGGCGCGGTCGCTACTGAAAAGCATGGCCTTGCCGCCGAGCACCCATCGGGGGCCTGCCGTCGCTGTATCCGCTTTTGCGTAGGGTTGTAATTTCGCCCTTTCCATCGGCCTTTACCAAGGCAACGTCGGGACTATTCCAGCCGCCAACGCCGATATAGGATGAGAGCAACCAACGGCTGTCGGGGCTCCATGCAAAGCTAATGTCGCCATCGGAGTAGGAGTAGACAAACTTCCCGTCCATCACCGTGCGCACCGCCTTGCTCTTAATGTCGAGAACGCGCAGGGTGAGCGGTCTTCGAAGAAGGCGATGCTCTTGCCGTCGGGACTGAAACGAGGCTGTTGCGAGGTACGGTCGCTCTTTACCAGTTGCTCTTCTTCAAGTTGAGTGGCGTATGCAAAGCTTTTTCCTTGTCTAGTTTCAGCTTTGTGCGATGGATTTGCCGCAGTCCGCCGCGTTCTGATGCGTAAACGATGCTGCGCCCGTCGGGGCAGATTGTATTTCGCGCTCTTGTTCGGGCGTGTCGGTTATCTGTTTGGTGGTGCGATAGTTGTTAGACAGTGACGTACACGTCGCCATGCAGCACAAAGGCCAGCTCTTTTGCCGTCGGGCGAAAGGTGCAATCCTCCGTTGCGCCCGTGAAGAGCGTCTGCCTGTCAAGGTCTGTGTCTATCTTGTCGGTTACGATGTTCACTTTCAGTTTCTGCGGTTGCTCGCCTTGTTTCAAGGTATATATCTCGCCGTCGTAGCCATAACAGCACGTTCCGTCGTTGGCGGCGGTGAGAAAGCGCACGGGATTGGTGGTGTGGCGAGTTAGTTGTTGCTTTAGCCAGTGCCGTCGATGTTGCGCATGTACACGTTAAACGTGCCGTCTTCTTCGCTCAGATAGTAAAAGGTATCGCCCTGCAGCAGCCCAAACAGTGTGCGGTCTTCGCCGTTAAAGTTGGTAAGCTTGGTGTATGCCGCCGCGGCGCAGCAAATGTCTCGCGTGATGGGCGAGCGATGGTGCTTGCGTCAGGGTCTTCGTAGCCCTTTTTGGTCGTGATACAGCAAGTCGCCGTTGGGCGGATGCTGATGTCCATCATCGGAGGAGCCGAGAAAAGGTGGGGTCAGCTACCGTTGGTGCCCACTTCATACACCTGGGGGAGCATTCTGTTGGCAAAGATAATGCTCTTGGCCGAGGGTATGATGCTACTGGTGTAAAGCACGGTGTTGTTGTCTTTAAATGCGATGGGCGTCTCGCTGTTGCTGTTGGTGGTTAGTCGGCGGGGCGTACCGCCTTCGCGTTGCATCACATACACATCCATGCTGCCCTCTCGGTTAGAGCAAAACGCCAGCTGTCTTGCTGTCAGGGCTCCACACGGGATGTGTGTCGTAGGCGGCGTTGGTAGTAAGTTGTCGTGCTGTTCCACCCGTTGTAGGAACGGTGTAGATGTCGCCTTTGTAGGTGAAAGCCACGGCAGAGCCATCGGGCGAGATGGCGCAATAGCGCATCCACAAAGGAGTTTCTTGCACGATACCGATGTAGCTAGGGCAAGGGCCACGATAGTGAGGGTCGTTTTCATCATCAAATATTGGAATGTCTTTTATATTATAGCGATTGTTCGGATAGCTGATGGTGGGGCAGGGTGGCGTTTGCGCCACTTCGTTATACTGCTCGCTGCAGATGGTTTCTATGTATATGGCTGCAAATATATTGATTATTCACGAGACAACAAAGCGGTTGGGGAGAAAAATTTAACAAAAGTAGATGAGTTTATAACTGTGAGTGGCTGATTACGAGTTAGTAAGAAAGTTTTCGATTGACCTTATATGAACATTGGTAGCATTCATGAAAATGTTTGTTGTGATTGAACGTGTTGGGAGGATGCAGAATAACTTTTCAGATTATGTGGATAACTATTCAGTGATTTTCGAGGCAATAAATAGCTTTTAAAAGATTCAGTACGTGCTGTGCTCGCAACATGGTGTTTACGTCACAGCTAGCAAAAGGCATTTTGCAGTCAGGAGAATGTCGTGTGATAAAGGTTGACACGCGCCGTTGGGGCATTCTATCGTTTGGCCATATGTGCGGTATATGGTGTAGTATTGATGGTGCAAAGTATAATAAAGCGTCAAAATACTTTGAATAATCACCCAAAATATAGTATTTTTGCAGCGTGTTATATGTAGCATACCTAAATCAAGGTATTGCTAATGGGCAAAAAGTTTGTTTTTGTACAGGTTTATGCCAGCATCAGCCAAACTTAGCGTTTGTATCGTGCAGAGTGTGCGTTGTTCTTGGGAAGGAGGCGTTCCGTGTGTCGAAAAGGTAAAGCGCAAACATGCAAACTAGCCCCCAAAACCATGATGCGCAACGCAAAAGGCAGCTCTTTGGCATGGGATTGCCCAGGCTCGCCTAAAACAAACGCGATAGATAACGAGATAATACAAACATAATTAAATAATTAAAATTTCAATCAATTTATGTGGTTAATCAATTCTTCTATCGGTAGAAAGGTTGTCATGTCTGTAAACCGGCGTGGCGCTCGTTCTGTTCCTGACATTCCATATGTCGATGAACATCGTTGCGCTGTTCTCGGAGCGAGGGCATACAACATGATCTGCGAGTTTTGGGTGCCAACTGGTATGCCGTAGTTGCCACGCTTGGTCTGAGCTCGACTGTGGCGCACATTGTGCATGCCTTTCATCCTCACGGCACTAAAACCGCAGGGCCCGCGGAGACGAGGCGTTACGCCGTTACCAGCAGGCACGAGAAGGTGGAGTGGGCATCGCAAAACATGCTTGTTCTGGGTATTATCATCTGCCCTGGGCATGGTGTTGCACCTCTACAACTTTCTGGTACAACATGATGTTTCGCAGAACTTACGGGTGGAATGCAGTATCCATCCAGCCGACGGGTTCGCTTACATCAGAAACATTCTCTAATCCCGTTTATGTAGTGCTCTACATCGTGTGGCTTTGTGGCCATTTGGTTCCACCTTTCGCACGGCTTTTTGAGTGCCATGCAAAGCCTTAGCGTTAACGGCAAGGTATGGTTCAATCGTTGGAGAAAACCATCGGCTTTGGTTTATACCACGCTGTCATGTTGGGTTTCCTCATTGTAGTGTTGGCCTTCGCTTTCGGTTTGCGCACCTAGCTTGTGCTGCTGCGCTTAAATCATGATACGTATAAAAGATAAAGATTATGGCTATTAAAATAGATTCGAGAATTCCCGAAGGACCCGTAGCTGAGAAATGGACCAACTATAAGGCTCACCAGCGACTGGTTAACCCCCAAGAATAAACTCAAACTCGATGTTATCGTGGTGGGAACTGGTCTTGCTGGTGCTAGTGCAGCCGCTTCGCTGGGCGAAATGGGTTTCAATGTGCTGAACTTCTGCACTACAAGACTCACCCGTAGAGCACACTCCATCGCCGCACAAGGTGGTATCAACGCCGCAAAGAACTATCAAAACGACGGCGACTCGGTGTATCGCCTATTCTACGACACCGTAAAAGGTGGCGACTATCGTGCTCGCGAGGCCAACGTTTTACCGCTTGGCCGAGGTTAGTAACAGCATTATCGACCAATGTGTGGCGCAAGGCGTACCCTTCGCACGCGAATACGGCGGTATGTTGGCCAACCGTTCGTTCGGTGGGCGCAGGTAAGCCGTACGTTCTACGCCAAAGGACAAACGGGACAGCAACTTTTGCTGGGTGCATATTCGGCCCTGAGCTGCCAGAGTGCATGCAGGGAAAAGGTGAAAACTGTACACGCGTTACGAGATGGAAGACGTGGTTATCGTTGACGACCGCGCACGCGGTATCATCGCCAAAGAACCTCGTTACGGGTAAGCTAGAACGTTTCTCGGCCAACGCCGTGGTTATTGCTACCGGCGGATATGGCAACGCCTGCTTCCTTTCTACCAACGCTATGGGGCTGTAACTGCACCGCCGCCATGCAGTGTTACCGCAAAGGGCGCCTACTTTGCCAACCCTGCCTACGTGCAAATTCACCCCACTTGTATTCCCGTGCACGGCGACAAGCAGTCTAAACTGACGCTGATGTCTCGAGTCGTTGCGTAACGACGGTCGTATCTGGGTGCCCAAGAAGATTGAAGATGCTAAGGCATTGCAGGCTGGACAAAAAGCGTGGTTCGGACATTCCCGAAGAAGATCGCGACTATTACTTGGAGCGTCGCTATCCCGCTTTCGGCAACTTGGTGCCTCGCGACGTGGCCTCGCGTGCAGCCAAAGAGCGTTGCGACAAAGGGTTTTGGTGTAAACAACACGGGTCTTGCAGTGTTCCTCGATTTCTCTGAGAGTATCGAACGCCTAGGGCATCGATGCCATTCGTCAGCGCTATGGCAACCTCTTCGACATGTACGAAGAGATTACCGACGTTAATCCGGGCGAATTGGCCAACGAGATTAACGGCGTGAAGTATTACAACCCCGATGATGATTTACCCCTGCCATACACTATACGATGGGCGGTATCTGGGTGACTACGAGCTGATGACCTCTATTAAGGGTCTTTTCGCCATCGGCGAGTGCAACTTCTCCGACCACGGAGCAAACCGCTTGGGTGCGTCTGCACTGATGCAAGGTCTTGCTGACGGCTACTTTGTGCTGCCTTACACCATCCAGAAACTACTTGGCCGACCAAAGCTATTTGGCCACGTCTTTCTACCGACCTGCCCGATTGCGGAGGCCGAGAAGGGTGTGCAGGACGAGATAGACAGGCTGATGGGCATTCAGGTCAGCGTTCGGTAGACTCGATACACAAGGAATTGGGCCACATCCTGTGGGAACACGTGGGCATGGGTCGTACGGCCGAAGGTCTGCGCGAGGGTATCAAGAAGTTGAAAGAGCTGCGTAAGGAGTTTCGATAGCAACCTCTTCATCCCTGGTTCGAAAGAAGGTTTGAACGTTGAACTTGACAAGGCTATCCACCTGCGCGACTTTATCATCATGGGCGAACTCGAAGCCTACGATGCACTTTCGCGTAACGAAAGCTGCGGCGGACACTCCGTGAGGAATACCAAACAGAAGAAGGGTGAGGCCAAACGCGACGACGAGAACTTCTTCTACGTTGGTTGCTGGAAGTATCAAGGCAACGATACCACCGAGCCCGAACTCATTAAGAGCCTCTGGAATACGAAGCGATAAAGGTTCAAACACGTAACTATAAGCAATAATTAAGTTAACGAGTTGACAAGTTGACGGGTTAACTCGCCAACTTAAACAAAACTAAATCACATGGACAAAAATATAAGTTTCACACTCAAAGTGTGGCGTCAGAATGGACCCAAAGCCAAGGGCATTTTGATACGTTCGAAATGAAAGATATACCTGGCGACACTTCGTTCTTAGAGATGCTCGACATCCTTAACGAACAACTTATCGAGGCACGTCAAGAGCCTTTCGTGTTCGACCACGACTGTCGCGAAGGCATCTGCGGTATGTGTTCGCTCTACATTAACGGTCATCCTCATGGCCCAGCTACTGGTGCAACCACCTGTCAGCTGTACATGCGTCGCTTTAAAGATGGCGACGTGATAACCGTCGAACCTTGGCGTTCGGCTGGTTTCCCTGTTATTAAGGACTGCATGGTGAGACCGCGGCGCGTTTGATAAGATTATCCAAGCTGGTGGTTATACCACCGTTCGCACGGGATCAGCCCACAAGATGCCAACGCCATCCTCATCCCCAAGGAAGATGCCGACGAGGCAATGGACTGCGCAACGATGCATCGGTTGTGGCGCTTGCGTTGCCGCTTGCAAAAATGGTTCGGCCATGCTTTTCGTTAGTTCGAAGGTTAGTCAGCTGGCACTGTTGCCCTCAAGGACAGCCCCTGAGGCAGCTAAACGCGCCAAGGCAATGGTGATGACGATGGAAGAGTTGGGCTTTGGAACTGCACCAACACTCGCGCTTGCGAGGCCGAATGCCCCAAGAACGAGTCTATCGCCACATCGCACGCTTAACCGCGAGTTTATTTCGGCTAAAGTTGGCCGACTAAGCGCGAGGGCATAACCAAAACCTGCGCAACGAACATCTACACTTGCCTAAGCGCAGAGTGCAGATGTCTCGCCTGTCTTAATCGTGAGACGATTCTGTGGTGAGGCCATAGAACGTTCTCATATTGAATGATTGATGGTTATGCCGATAAATAAATATCACTCTTCAACCAGTAGTGGTGTTATAATAAATTTTTATTGTATCTTTGTTTTGGAACTTGCAGCATGGGAGGTAAGAGTTTCGATTTTGCAACACGTAGCTCAGCCTTATATATAAACTTAAACGTTAAAGACGACTCATTGCAAACTATGATTAAAGAACTTTTCATCCAGTAAGACAGGTGCATATTATTCTGAAAGACATATCTAATAACATTATGTGTATGATTTATGGTACAGAACGCAGAATAGGAATAATAAAGGAATAAAAGTGTAGTTCACCAAAGCTTTAGTAAAGACGAGTAATTGACATTCTCTTTATCTGCATTTTGACCATATCTCTTTGATTGATGAATTGATGAACACTGTAAAGAGCGTAGAAATGTTATACCTTCTTTCTTGAAGCAGGTGAATCTATCTAGTTGTGATTTGCAAGCTCGTAATTTAGTAAGATTAAACCCGGTCAAGAATTTTCTTTGAAATAAAACTCGTATTGGGTGGAGCAAGCTCGAAAGATAAATAAGCAGAATCTATAACTTGTCTAATTCAGTTCAGACTTAAACATATCTGGTAGACTCCGCTAATTATAGCAGTTTTCAGGACTGGGTCTTTATCCTTATAACTATAAATTCCCAGAACGTAGTAAAGGTTTCTTGATAAATTAAATTAAGGAAAAGCACAGAAAATGATTGATGTTGAAGGACTTAGGATGATCCTAAGTGTGTCTTTTCGGCAAACGAAAACAACAAAAGAGTTAAAGAAATCTATAAAGCATTAGCGGTGATTAATCAAAACTCTATGTCTTTTGTGTTCAGGTCCAAAATCATCTGAACATAATTTGTATAGGAGTTGTGGAATGGAAAATGTTGTCATGTGATATTCACTGGTGTGTGTGTTGTTTCCGTCAATTACATTTAAATGCATAGGGTAGCTTGTTTATATATAAGGTGATGGTGATTTGAATAAAGGTAGATGTGGATATATGTAGAGATACAGTGGAATGATAGAGAACGATGCAGATTCACACCATGGGAGTTCGCCTTCTTTTAATGAAAAGTTCTTACTGATGAGATATTTTCTGTGTCCAATTTCTGTGGGAAAAGAATAATTCATGTATGGGCATCCTTCTGCCAAAAGGTTCTTGGACAAATACTCTCGCATGGGAGACTATCCTATACTAGTGACAGAGGATGTTGACAGTCACGTTTATTGAAAAATCTATTAGAAAAACGATTTGTGTCCTTAAAATATATGGGTGAAACAATTTCAACGATCTTTCGATAGTTTATTTTCTTATTCTAAGAACTCTTTCAACTTTAGAGTCGATTAGCCATCTTCATCCACCTTTTCTTGAGTGTGTCTTTAGCTTATTTCATTGCAATTGGTTCTTGTTAGATGATGCAATTAGGTGCTAAATCTGGTATTTATTGCTTCGAAATACGAAAGTGCTGTGCTGCAAACGTGATGCTGTCTGGGTGAATGATAAGAAAACAGGTTCGGAACTTGTCCCAGACGCCGCGTTAACAATAGACGATTGTGTGGGCATTGAGGCTAATGAAGTAGCCACACTGCAACTGAATATTGCAACAGTGGTGGCTAGTAGGGCGATGGATTTGAGGATGAGTATCATCTCGCTGCTCGCGACTAATCTTCATCGCCTAGTCCTTTGCCCTGCAATCACGCCAAACACAGCAGTGGCAATGGCGCAATTACTTTGATGATTAACCTGAAGGTTGATAGTTTCTTGGTGTTCATAGTGCTTTGAAGTTTAAGATTAATAAAATGGGTGGGGCTTTTAAAGGTGAAAGGGTGAAAGATTGAAAAGATGGCTGACGCCTTTTTAAAGGTGAAAGGTGAAAAGAAGGTTGACAAAGGTGAAAGAGTGAAAAGAGGTGACAGGTGAAAGGGTGGAAGAGAGTGAAAAAGAGTAGAAAGATGGCTAACGCCTGCTGACCCCATGTCTTTCTCTAAACGTCCTAGCATGTCTGGGATAACTCGACACCTAGAAACCTATGCTACTCAGTAAACTCTAGTGCTTTGGGAAACCTATAATGCCTAGGATAACTAGAAACTCCCCTAAGATGCCTGAACACCTGGATAAACAGAATCACTCGTCACCCTAAGTGCACCTAGAGTAACGTCAAAACTCTGTAAAACTCGCTAGCACCTTATCACCCCTCGCTGCCCTCTCACCCCTGGTCTGCCCCTCCCTTCCCTTATCAATGTCCCTGGCGTAGGAGCAGGGTGAGCCGCCCGGCCTTCTTCTTTTCTTCTCAATCATGTTGAGGGCAACTCCTCGCGCGGCATCCGTCGAGCAAAGAGCCTTTTGCGGCTCTTGTCTTTGTTTATCTTCGTCTGCGGACGGAAGAGCACATGCGTGCCCACAACATTCTTAGAGGCGTTGAAGTCTTCGGCTGAGAGAGCGGGTTTGGTCTTGATGCCGATGCGGAGCGCCCAGACCATCGAGGCGAACAATCTTTGAGTTTTTGCAACTGCTCTTTCATCACGTCGATCAGTTCGGCGATAACCGCCAGGATGTCTGCCTTCTTCAAGGTGCAGTTCTGCTGCATGATGTTGGCAATTGTTGCCGTGTCCACTGTGTCGATGGCGATGGCACGTGCGTACCATTGACCTCTGAACTTGCTCTTGGGGTTCTTCTCTTGACGTAGTTTATACATTACCGCCATAGTTGTGTGTTGTTTTAAAAAGTTTTTGATTAATAATGTTTACTATGTATCGGTAGTGACTATCCGTTTCGCCCTTCTTAGGGTGGGGGCAAAGTACGTCTTGCGCTAGTCGACATCGCGCATGCCGTGTTTGCCTGTTGGTGAGCGGCGGTGTGGTTGCTACTGATTACGTTTGCAAAGTTACTAAATCAGGGTGCCCTTGTCAAAGCAATGAGTGGTGTAGTGATGGGGATAGTGTTAGGTGTAGCGTTTGTAAAGGCTTGGTTTAAAAGGAATAGAGGGCGGGCGAGGCAAGCGTTTGCTTGTTTCCAGCCCGCCCTATCGTGTTTAGCGGTTGTGTTTTTGCGGGTTAAGCCCTAAACGTCGAGTTTCTAGATTTTGATTTGCGATTGCCTGCGGCGTTATACGATACGTGTAGCCAATAGCCCCTGTCGCTTTTGTCGATGCTCAAACAGCAGCTGGTCGTAGTCAAGGTGTTGGGCAACGAAGTTGAACATCTTCATGCCACCTCCTCGTAGAAAGGTGAATGTCGGCAGCTTGTCCCAGCAGGTGTTGCAATGGTTTGCCGCCCACCAGGGTGTTTAGCTGTTCACGCAACGATAGCCACTGGTTATGCGTATCACGCGAGCGGCGTAAGGGTTCTAATACGTTCTCAAAAGCAGGCGGAGGTTGTTAATTGCGTTGGGTGTCGGGGGCTATTCGCCATGTTATGGCGTATGGCTACGCCTGAACGACGAACTCGGCAAGGGTAAAGTGCGGGGGTTAACGCTTGGTTGAGGTTGATGTGTTTGTGTGTTCATAGGGTGTTTGAATTTTTTGGTTGGAGAGAGGGGCTAAGTTTGACAAGTCTTTTGCTCGTTGACGATGTCAGCTCGTCAGCGAGATGACAGTTACGCTTAGTCAAAAACAACTCACCCAGCCATCCACGTCATGCAGCGGTTCGTTAACGCCCCTGTTCGTAGAGCAAATGGCAGTATCGTTCTAGTCAAAGGGTGCCTGTTTGGTGTTTTCGTTGCATAGCTTTGCCCACAAAGGCACTGGGGTTTCGGGGCATGGAGAGCAAGAAATTGGCGCAGGCGCGTTGCACCATCCATAGAAAAGTGGCAGGGCGACCTTGGTCGTCGCGTACATAAGCAGAAGGTATAGCCAGGTGTACCATCTCCAGTAGGTCGGTCTTTGGTGCCAATCCACCTTTGCTTTCCGCGTGTTGAGCGAGAGCAAGGGCGCAAATGCCTGTGATGAGGTGTTGTCGGGCTTGGGTTAGTCGCTGCTTGCTGTCGATGTGTTCTGGGTTGTTAAGAAGATTATTCATACAGATTTGCTTTTTGATTGATTGTTTTGATTTCTGCTGCAAACTTACGGCGAGAAAAGATGAAAGGATATTTCAAAGCAAAGTTTTTCTGTTAATAAACCCCGAATCGGTTTACACCGTTATTATATGCTTTTGATCGGTCCATCGTTTCCATACAGATTTCGTTTGATTATCGGCATCTTACTATCTTATTTTTGAACGCGTAGCCCGCCCGTCAAGCGATTATGAGCAGAGACTTTGTCTCAGCAATCAAACGAAAGTCTGTTACAGACTGCTATTACACCGTTTGGGGACCAGCAGACCAAAGGAGAAACGCCTTCCCCATGGCTTTCGTTGTTACCACTTTGATCTGCTAGACGAAGATAACCAGCCCATAAACACTTTAGCTCACCCAGCAGCTCCACCTCAAAAAAACGAGGTCGACCTGCCTGCTATTCCTTCTTGCCATTGCCGCTATAGCCCACCTCGGCAGGCAAATACAGCTCCCATTTATCGCCCACATGCATCTGTTGCAAGGCAATTATCCAGCCCTCAATCAGTTGGCGCAGACGGCAAGCCAGTGGCACACCGCCCTGGCTCGTGTCGAATTGGCGGCCGTCGATGGTTCGCCCCGTGTAATGAACCGTTACGATGCTCTGCGGCGAAGGACTTGCGCCGCCCGTTTTGCCCTGCTTTTATCACCTATACATTACGCCCTTAGCTGGACATTTCACCCCGCCTCTTTTTGCTTTTTTCTTCAAGCCAGCGTTTGTTGGCCTCATATATACAATGTTTTGTCATGTTGTTTTAGGGGTTTGTTTATGGGTTTGTGGTGGTGCGCTAAAAACAGGTGCGTGGGGCTAAAACAAGCTGTTGCGCACCGCTTTTTCTCAAATTTAAATTGATTACTTTTGCCTTGGCAGGCTTTTTACGCCCCTTTGTTATAAGCAGCTAAGGTAGGTAAATTTTCTGTCTGCTCCAAGCTCCATCACCCGCTTTTTGTGGGTTTGGCCGTGTGCCTTTTGCCTTTGTGCCGTGCGTGGCATGGCGCTAATGCCCTACATTGGCAAGACCAATCAAGATAAGACATACATATATAATAATGACTAGTTTAAAACAAAGAGACGAATTGCAGGCTGCCATTTGGCGCATTGCCAACGATGTGCGCGGTGCCGTAGACGGGTGGGACTTTAAGCAGTTTGTGTTAGGTACGCTTTTCACCGATTTATCAGCGAAAACTTTTTGCCAGTATATCGAGAACGGCGACGACCAAGTGCATTATGCCGAAATGGCCAACGAGGATGTGCCCAGCGAGGTGGTGGCCGACGCCATCGTCACTAGGGCTACATGATTTATCCCAGCGAGCTGTTTGTTAATGTGCCACATGCCAACACCAACCCCTAACCTTAACACCGACTTGGCGGATGTCTTCTCTGCTACTGAGTGCTCGATTAATGGTACTTTGTTTGAGAAAGGAAGGTCCGTTTAGCCTTTTTTGGAGCCGATGAATATATCAGCAACAATTGAGAAGATATCTTTGTGTCATACCCGAAATGTATGAAAAATATTTGATATGGGCAAATTGAATGAAGGGTTTTGCAGAGGCTTTAATGAGATTGTTTTTAGTTAAAAAGCAATAAAAACCCAAACAGCATAAAAACAAAATGATAATCTATTTTACGGTGTTTTTAATGGGCATTCCAATAAAAATCATATAACTTTGCTTTAGATAAAATATTTTTGAGAACTACAGATAAGATAAATTGCTTAGAAAGTAGTGCTTGATGAAAAATAGAAGAGTGGTAAATGGTTGGCAGATCATTCAAGGAAGTCAATCATATTGTCAACAAGGAGCGTGCAAATTCAACTAAACTTGTAGATTATGTCATCGAACCCTATAATTCTTGAATTAAACATAAAAGATTTGTTTGTCAATAACAAGGATTAATACTGTTACAAATTAATATGCTTAGCTTAGATAGAGGTGTATCATTAAAGTGTATTGACCTTTTTGCAGGTGTAGGAGGCATCCGACTTGGTTTCGAACAGGCTTGTAAAAGTGCTTGGTTTGAATACAGAATGTGTTTTTACAAGTGAAATTGATGGGTGGGCTTGTCAAACTTACAGGAAAAATTTTCCAAATGATAAACATAATCCCTAAGTGATATTACTAAAGTAGATGAAACCCAAATACCTGATTTTGATGTTTTATTAACGGGGTTTCCATGCCAGGCTTTTTCTATTGCAGGAAAAAGGGTGGTTTCAATGACACTAGGGGAACATTGTTTTTGATGTAGCAAGAATAATCAAAGAAAAACGTCCCAAAAGCCTTTCTTCTTGAAAATGTTAAAGGTCTGACCAAATCATAGAGGCGGTAAGACTCTTTGCAGTGATTTTAAATACACTGAAAGAAGATCTTGGTTATACTGTCCTTTATAAAGTTTTAAATGCAAGAGACTTTTGGCCTTGCACAAATGCGAGAAAGGATCTATATTGTCGGCTTTAGGGGAGATTGTGGCGGTGGAAGTTTTCGAGTTTCCGCAACCATTTCCAAAGTCTGAATGTAAAGTCATTCGGGATATAATGGAAGAAAGAGCCTGTTGAAGCAAGATATTGTTATCTACAGCATATATTGCGAGTATGAAAGCTCATAAAGCTCGTCATCAAGCTAAAGGGCATGGTTTTGGGTACGAAATTCGATCAGCTTTAATGAAATTGCAGGGTACAATCGTTTGTGGAGGAATGGGTAAAAGAGAAATCTTATTATTGACCCTCGCCAAACAGATTTAACACCAACACACACATATTAAGGGTGAATACAATAAGGAAGGTCTAAGAAGAATGACTCCCAAAGGGTGGGGAACGTCTTCAGGGTTTTCCAGACGATTGGACAGCAGCTTTAGCCAATGTTCATCGATACAAACAAATGGGTAATTCTGTTGCAGTACCTGTTGTTGAGGCTATTGCATTAAATGTTATTAAAGAACTTCAGAATCCTACCAAACCAAAAGGCTGAGAGAACTGCAGTTCAACTTGAATTTCCGTTTTAATGAATAAAATGTTTAACAATAAAATATACCGAATATAGAAGAATAAAAGTTTAACATAATAGCCTGCAGGCATACACTTTAGGAACAACAGTCGGCAAACTTGGTAGATGACAAGGAGTTGTATGTCCTCACTATCCGTGTCTCAACATGGGTCGGTGGGGGTATTATCATCTATGTTTGCCGACACAGTTCCTTGCCCCCACTCATGTTTTTCTATAAGAAATGCGTTTTCCATGCTTGTAGAGCTCCGACAGGATAGTGATATTCGGTCGGAGTTTTTTATGCGTGCATATAAACAGCAAGAATTTCGAATCAATTAAAAAGAAATTTAGAGGAACGCTTGGGAATGAAATGCCACATTATAAACAACACTAGGTTAGATATCGAAGAAGGAATTGACCTTATGATTGTTATTCAAAGAAACAGCTATGGAATTTGTTTCTCACAGATACTGATAGAGCTTTTACTGGAAGAAAGCTAAAGTGCATGGCATACCCCCTGTTAACAATGTAAGGATACGTGGAGTTACCTAGCGATTCCAATGGTGGTGTTGTAGCAGAAGACTTTTTCCTATACAGATGATAAGAATATAATGAATTATATAACACATTAAGTAAATAGATATGGCAAAAACATTGGAGAATATGATGAAATGAGAGCAAATTTGTATATAGAATTACGTGATACAAAGAAAACCGTTACTATGGAGGTAACTGTAGTTGGTGTTCTCAGTGTGAAGAATTATAAAGGAGAAGAGTTTGAGCCACTCCCTGAAGGAACTGATTTAGCCAGTTAAGTGATTTGGAAGTAGAAAGTTTGGCAAAACAAGTTGGCGCATTTAAAGGCTCCAGCTGAGAGTAAAGCTGACGTTTATGTAAATGACTTAGGAATTTCTGTTAAATCACATCGAGGCGCAAATCCTGCTTTCCTTAATCACACACACCGGGCTGGTTTCCTAAAAGTGTGTCAGAGAATTCGTGTCAGAATTGATGAATTAGACCTGATTATAAAAGGAGTACTGGGAAAAAGAAAAAGCAGGTATTATTCGAGAAGATGTGTCAAATAGTGACCCAAATTCTCCATTTGTGAATCATCTTGAATATCTCAAACCAATCATGAACTATTTCTTGTTTAAAGGCACTGCTCAAAAAGGACTCTCCGTACCCTGCAGAGTTTATCCTTGACTTTACAGATCCTTTAGATGAGTCTAGTTGGAAGTTTTTCAAAGGATGACTACCTTGATGACAACTGGGGCCATATTATTTTTCAGTGCGTTCAAAAGGAATGCCACCATCATATCCTAATGGAAAAGTGCAGATTTTATCAAGCCTTGGGTAGAATATACAGATGGTAAGTATAAAGGTTCTCTTCATGGTCGTGCTCAATTTTGAATATGTTTAAGTTTATAGATTTGTTTTCTGGTATAGGAGGTTTTCATCAGGGTGCCTCATGGGCAGGTGGTGTTTGTGTATTAGCTTTCTGACATTGATGAGGTTGCTAATCAAACATATAAAGAAAATTATGGAATCACTCCAAAAGGAGATATTTACGAAATCAAAGGGAGTGATATTCCTGAATTTGACCTGTTATGTGGAGGTTTCCCTTGTCAAGCATTTAGTCAAGTTGGACAGCGGAAAGGACTTGAAGATGAAAGAGGTATTCTTATTTTCCAAATAATCAGAATTCTTAAAGAAAAAGCAACCAAAAAGCTTTTATCCTTGAAAATGTAAAAAGGGTTATTATCTATACAAGGTGGTACAATTTTTCAAATGATTATTGAGAACTTAGAAGAGGTTGGATATAAGGTCTATACAAAAGTGCTTGAAGCAAAAGATTATGGAACACCTCAACTCCGAAAAAGGTTGTTCTTCGTTGGAATCAGAAAGGATATTCATGTTGATTTTCAATTCCTAAACCAGTCCCTTTTAAAAATACACATTTTCTGATGTGATGGGTGGAGAAACGGAAAGGGACTACTCTTTACCATACGAATAGGAGGAAGAAGATCAGGAATTAATAATCGGTTTAACTGGGATGCATACTTAGTAGATGGTAAGTACGTTACATTACCCCAGAGAGTGTCTTATGTTGCATGGTTTTTCCTAAGGATTTTAAACTTTGTGGCAATCAAGGACAAAAAGTATCATCAGGTTGGCAATAGTGTAAGTTGTTGTATAGTAAATGAGTTGGTTAAACAATTACAATACTATAGTATCTTAGATTAAAGAAATTATCTATAAGTATGGGATGAAACCTCTGCGAAACTAGCTACTCTTAATCCTCATCTCTATGACAGTAAAGAGTAAGGATTTTAAGCAACTGATGACGAGAGGCATAATTTAGCGCAATAACAACCCTTTCTTGGATGTATTTCCTTATCTTTATCTGAAAACAATTGGGCATAATAATCCCTAGTGTCTTATATTAAGTTGTAGGCAATGGATTCCATAATTTGCAGTGCATGTGTTTTGAGAGTCCACCATACCTCGCTATTTCAGTACGCAAACCATCTATGCATAGAACCAAAGGTACGCTCTACTTGCATCATATCTTGCTATTTGAGAAAAGAGTCTGCTTAACCTTGTTTGGGCAAGAAGATATATCAGCAGAACTTGGAGAAGATAACTTTTTGTTTCAATATTATAAAGGAACGAAAACATTTGATATGGACAAATAAATGAAGAGTTTTGCTGATGTCTCAGCTCTGTTTCTACGCCTGTACTCACTTAATCTTGTATATGTTTGCCCACATCATGCTCGCCTTATCGCCCATGCCAGTAAATCGCCGTTCTGTGAGTTTTCTTATCTTGGAAAAAGGGTGTAAATGATTTGTTAAAATGGTAAACATTGTTTACAAAACGCGTTTTTGGCCGAGCCTATTCTAGAAAAATACCTTGAAAACTGATATAAAAATGCACCTGAATGATGGAAATGGCGGTCAACATCGGGTGCTTTTTCTCCTCAACTTTTGCCATTTACTATGTTTTTGCATTTCTCTTTGAAGAAAAATGGTGCCAAATTTGCATCCGCAACAACACTGCTGAGCCGAAAGGCTTGTTTTTGCCACGCATTTAGCACCAAAACACCTGCATTTAGCACTACGCACTGCATTTGCATCAAAACGCACTGCACTAGCACTAAAAACGCACTGCATTTTGCATCAAAACGCATGCAATTAGCACCAAAACGCAAGGTATTTTCCATCAAAACGGGAAATAGGCATAAAAAGGCGTGTAAAGGGCTATTTATGGGCAAATAGCCCCTTAGAGATGAAAAATGGGTTGATGGCTTTTTGGTTGACCGCTTAGCTGGGCTTTGCACCCCAAATTTATGCTAAAAGGCCGTATTTGTGCCTAATTCGTCGTAAGTATCAGTAAGCCAGCGTGTTATAAACTTGAAAAATACACGCCGAATTTCGCCCCATGCTCAGAAAGATTTTTTGCGGCGAGGCACTCCTAATGTTAAAAGAGGTGCAAATATTTTACATTCTTGTAGGCTGTTGTTCCGCACCATGACATGGTTTAAGTGCTTAACCCTCGATGGGCTATTTGCGCCTGTGCCGATTGGGGTTAACAAGAGCTGGCCACAGTTTAACCCTCTGGAGAGGCACTTTTGTGGGCTGCAAAAGGGCACAGCTCGCCCCACGAAGGAGCGAGCCAACAATTTAAAAATGATCTATGGAAAAATCAATGCGCTTAAAGCCAATTACAACTTTGGACCCAGCAGCTACGAGTGCCTTACCAGCCTCGTTGCCTTCGTACTTCTGGAAGTTCTTGATGAAACGGCCAGCCAAATCCTTAGCCTTCTCGTCCCACTGAGCGGGGTCGGCATAGGTGTCGCGAGGATCGAGGATGTTGGTAGCAACGCCTTCGAGAACGGTAGGAATTTCGAAGTCGAAGATAGGCAACTTCTTGGTGGGAACGTTGTTGATGGCACCGCAAAGGATAGCATCGATGATGCCGCGGTGTCCTTAATAGAGATGCGTTTGCCCGTTCCGTTCCAGCCGGTGTTAACGAGGTAAGTTTTAGCACCGTTCTTGATCATCTTCTTTACCAACTCTTCGGCATACTTCGTGGGGTGGAGTTCGAGGAACGCCTGGCCGAAACAAGCCGAGAAAGTGGGCGTAGGCTCGGTGATACCGCGTTCGGTACCCGGCAAAGCTAGCGGTGAAACCCGAAAGGAAGTAGTACTTGGTTTGTTCGGGCGAGAGGATGGACACGGAGGCAGAACACCAAAGGCATCGGCGCTGAGGGAAGATAACTTGCTTAGCAGCAGGGCCAGCCGAGATGGGGCGAACGATGTTCTTGATGTGGTTGATGGGGTAAGACACGCGCGTGTTCTCGGTTGTGCTGCCGTCGGTGAAGTCTATCTTGCCATTGGCATCTACCGTTACGTTCTCGAGCAGTGCGTTGCGACGGATAGCGCCGTAGATGTCGGGCTCGCTTTCCTTATCCAAGTTGATAACCTTAGCGTAGCATCCGCCTTCGAAGTTGAATACGCCGTTGTCGTCCCATCCGTGTTCGTCGTCGCCGATGAGCAAAGCGCTTTCGGGTCGGTAGAAAGGGTGGTTTTACCCGTACCAGAAAGGCCGAAGAAGATGGCGGTGTTCTCTCCGTTGAGGTCGGTGTTGGCCGAGCAGTGCATGGCAGCGATGCCTTTGAGGGGCAGGTAGTAGTTCATCATGGAGAACATACCTTCTTCATTTCGCCACCATACCAGGTGTTGAGGATAACTTGCTCTTTGGTTGTAACGTTGAACACAACGGCTGTTTCCGAGTTCAGGCCCAGTTCCTTGTAGTTTTTCAACCTAGCTTTTGGATGCGTTGTAAACGATGAAGTCGGGCTCTTGGTCCAGTTCTTCTGGTTTACGGGCTTGATGAACATGTTGGTAACGAAGTGTGCCTGCTATGCAACCTCCACGATGAAGCGAATCTTCATGCGGGTGTCTTTTGTTGGCGCCGCAGAAACCGTCTACCACGAAAAAGGCGCTTGTTAGACAGTTCTTCCTTAGCCAGCTTGTTAACGGCAGCCCAGGCTTTCCTTGCTGGCGCGGTGGTTGTCGTTCTTATATTCGTCGGAAGTCCACCAAACGGTGTCGTGAAGTCTCGTCGTCAACGATGAACTTGTCCTTAGGGCGAGCGGCCGTGTAGATACCCGTCATTAACGTTAACGGCACCCAGCTCGGTAACTTGGCCTTTCTCAAATCCTTCGAGGCCGGCTTTGGTCTCTTCTTCGAACAACACTTCGTAAGAAGGGTTGTAAACAACTTCTGTTGTACCTTTTAATTCCGTACTTTTCTAGTACTGACTTGTCAAACTTTGCCATTTTTTAAATATGTTTAAGTGTGAAATTTTATCCTAAGCACATGTCTTTTGGTATGCAGCGCAAAGGTAGCAAAATCATAAATAACCACCAAGCTTGCGAGAGAAAAATATGCGAACGGCTTTCTTTTTAGGTTAAAGAAAGCAAAAATATAGTGCGCCGCCACTTTTGCTATTTGCACATTACAAAAATAAGGGAATTTAATACTTTTGCATGGCAAAAGATTAGCCGAAAACATTTAACAACCCCCATATACTTATATTTCTGACGATAATGAAGATAGTAAATTTTAGCGAACAGAACTCGATTGTAAACCAGTACTTAGCCGAAATGCGCGACGTGGACTACCAAAAGAACCGACTGCTTTTTCGCAACAACATTCAACGCATTGGCGAGTTGGAGGCGTACGAGATAAGCAAGACTTTTGGACTACGAGGCGCGCAACATCACGACACCTTTGGGCAGTCGAGCGTGCAAGTGCCCACGGATAAGATTGTGCTGGCCACTATCTTCCGTGCAGGGATTGCCCTTTCACAATGGGTTTTTGAATATCTTCGACCACGCGGCAATGCCTTTGTGTCGGCTTATCGCGAGTATGTTGACGAGCAACATACCAAGGTGGGCATACATGTGGAGTATCTGGCCACGCCGAACATTGAGGCAAGAACCTCGATTATCGCCGACCCGATGTTGGCAACGGTGGTTCGATGGAACTAGGCTATAAGGCTTTTCCTAACCAAAGGCACGCCCAAACGCATCCATGTGGCTTGCGTTATCGCATCGCCCGAGGGCATTGAGCACATCCGCAAGACGTTCCCCGAGGACAAGACCACCATCTGGTGCGCCGCCATCGACCCCGGATTGAACGAACATAAGTACATTGTGCTGGTTTTCGGCGATGCTGGCGACCTTGCTATGGCGAGAAGGTGTAGACACCATAAAACTTAAATAGCGAAAAAGCGCATACGAGAGCTTTATCTGGCGGATTATATTTTCAGGTTCGCTATTCTATCTAGAAAGCTAGCATACCTAGTCGCCCTCTAAAAGGATTTATCTACTGGTCTATCGGCAATTATAATCCTTTTTAAAGGGCAAAACATAAGCTCTTTCTCTTTCAATATTATATATTGCCTTCCAAAAAGTGTGTGTGCAGAAATTATCTCTTTTCCCAAGCAATATGAAATAATTGCAATCGTTTTTGTGATAGAAAATAATGTGGAGGAGTTTGATTTTGTTGTTCTGCCATTTTCGAACTTTTTCCCAACATCAAACATTGCTAAATCCATCAACTGTTTCATGTCATCAATCATCAGAAGGAGTAATCATGTTGTTAAGTTAATTTCACAATAAAAGGAGAATAAACGTACCCATCACCATTAAAAAGAACGCGTTTCACTATTAATAGCTAATAGCTAAAATCAATTTTATAATACTGGCATATTTGATTTAGCAACAAAAACCGATACCCCGTCCATCAATTTCTCCTTGTTCCAAGATTCTTTTTCCCTCTATATCCTCGTTCTGCAAACCCAGACTCTTCAATCGGATTTAGGCTTGATGGCCCAATTTTAAAGAAACCTGAGTGTTGCTCTTCAAATTGACTATAATTTCGATCGCTGGCGAGAATCACTGATAGCATTTTCCAGAATAATAAATAGGGCAATTTCAGGATTGACCCTGCTTCATATCTATTATAGCTTTTACCCGCTAGTTTACGATGTTACAGGTGCTTTTTCTTGAATCTGTTTGGACAAACATTTATAAACCTTTTCAACCTTTTTGAAATAGGTATTGGTATCAATGTTTGATTTGTTAAAGAGTTGGGGGTTCTACTTAAGTTATATGACCTAATACGAACAGTCATCAAGTTGGATAGGCTAAATGTTTTTCCGCGAGATTTTCAATGTAGTTCTTTATCAGGATGCCTTTCGTTTAAAAGCATTTGAGTTTATCTGCTTGCATTAACTCAACTGGTTGTCAGATTCTCATTTCATGCATTGCATTGTCTCAACGCTTCTTTCTCTGCATCAACAGAAGCTTTGTATCTGGGCTTCTTTCAAATCTGTATCAATGCTAGTATTGAAATTAGCAATTGTTGAAAATGCATCTCAATTTCTCGTATTATCCATATTTGCGCTAATCGCCTCTTCTTTAAGATACTTTTCATCTCTTTGCGCCTACTTTAGATTTTAATGTTCAAACATGAGAAATATGTCTTTTGTCTCCTATAATATAACATCTGCACAAAGCCGTAAGGGCAAACTTTAACACCTTCACTATTAGCTAATGAGGAGTAAAATTCATGACATTTTGGATTATCTTTATTTTGTTTGCAAAAATTCCCGTAATGTTTATTAAGTAGCCATTTTTAAGTTCCCGTGAATAAATTAACTTATAAGGAAAAAGTGAGAGTGTATCATATACCAACAAACTTTTGTTATAGCATTACGCAGTTATTGATAGGAATATCGTTTTCAAATCTTCTGTTATTGTATTTGGAGTTTTATCAAAAAGTGACTAAAATCTTTTTGCCCGTTATTAGCATAAATACATACTTGTGCTCTAATAATAAAATGTCAAGTAAAAGGAATGTTGTCTCTCAATCATGTCTTTGTCTCATTTTCTCTCCCAGAAATTACTTTTTGGGTCTCACGACTCTGTTTTACTAACTTATCTAACAATGAGTCCCAACTATCCTTTGTCTAATGATTTTGAACAATCTCTGCATGTGTTAGCACTGTGTTATCCACTGTCTCATTTGTCAGTATATACGCCATACTCTATGTGGAAATCTTTTGCCGAAGGGCATTGTTAATCCGACTCTTCATATTTATATCTCAATGCCTTTCAACACCGCGGACATCGCAGTACAATAGTGAGTAACTCGAAGCCATATCAATGGCTTTCAATGTCTTTATGGATGTTATACTGTATCCTGCAGTACGCATCTCGTCGAGGTATTCAAAGCTTTGATCGTCAATGATTAATATTTGCATAACTCTTTGTGTCTCTTGGAAAATGATAGAAGTGAAGTGACACTTAAATCATTTATTGTTAATAATCTACAAAATGGGTTTTTGAAAATGTTCATGTCTTTTGTCGAATTTATGAATGTTCTGGAGTAATAAATTTTGATGTTCTCTGATCCAGTTATGGGAAATGGATAATTAACGCACTCTGGTGATAAGTTCCGCCTCGAAACACATTTATCGTTCAATATATAGCAGCTTTACAGTCACTGCATATTTAATCTCTCAACCTAATTTTTGCAGTTATCCAAGCTTTACTGTGGCCAATGCCTTATAGCGGATGCCTAGTTGGCGCAGGGCATCGCCGCCCTTTTTGGAAAAGCTTTTTCGATGATGAAAGCCCCATACCTCGAGGCGTGCGCCAGCCTGTTTGCAGAGGTCTATCACGCCCATCGAGGCGTTGCCGTGGCCAGGAAGTCGTCGATAAACAGCACATGGTCTTGCGGGGTGAGGTGTCGGCCGAGATACACCGTGTAACTGCGGTCTTTGGTGAACGAATGCACCACCGAAGTGAGCATGTTGTCCATCGTTTTAGGCTGCTTTTTCTTGATGAACACCACGGGCAACTGCATGATGTAGCCCACAAGGATGGCGGGCGCGATGCCGCTAGCCCTCGATGGTGACAATCTTGTTGATGTGTGCGTCGGCAAAATGCTCGGCTGAATTCCTTCGCTACTCCATCATCAGGTTGAGGGTCCATCTGGTGATTGATAAAAGCTGTCTACTTTTAAAATGCCGCCTTCGTAGCATTTGCCGTCTTGAAGAATGCGCGTTTTTAATTTATCCATTTGTGAGTTGGTGGGGTTATGAGTTGGTGAGTTGACGAGTTTATGAGTTGGTGAGTTTATGAGCTTTGGGTTTGTGAGTTGGTAGAGTTTATGAGCTTTTGAGTTTGGTGAGTTTATGAGCTTTGGGTTTTGTGAGTTAGTGTTTTTGAGTTTATGAGTTGGTAAGTTTGGGATTTAACAGCTTTCTGAGCTCGAGTTGGTAAGCAGATTGTATGCTCACCCTCAAACTCATAAACTCAATAACTCAAAAACTTACCAACTTATCAACTCATAAACTCACCAACTAAATTCGCTTTCTATTAAACAGGGCGTTAGCTAGGATAGCTGTTAGTCCGCCCGTGGTGATACCCGACGAGAAGATTGTGCGTACCCTTCGGGCAATTGTTTTCAGTATGTCGGGCATTAGTTCGACGCCCATTCCCAATGCCAGCTGGCCGCAATAACCAACACGGCCTTGCGGTCGAGTTTCTCGCCGCACACGATGCGAACACCTGCGGCGGCTACCGTAGCCGAACATCAGTAGCGTGGCACCGCTCTAATACGGGCGAGGGCATGAGCGAAAAACTACGATGCCCACGATGGGAAGAGGCCTCAAAACCACCAACATGGCGGCGATGAAGTAGCCCACATAGCGGCTCGCCACGCCCGTAAGCTGGATGATGCCGTTGTTCTGGGCGAAGATTGAGTTGGGGAATGATGAGAATATACCTGCCAAAAGCGAGTTAAGTCCATCGGCGAACACACCTCCCGAAACGCGCTTTACGTACACTTCGCCGTCTACGGGCTCGCCCTGAAACCATCGAATTGGCCGTTACATCGCCCGTGGCCTCGATGGCCGTAACAAGATAAACCAATGCAACAGCAATGATGAGGAGATGTTAAAGTCGATACCAGCTTGAAAGGAACGGGTACATAGAACGATTTTACGTCGCCTACGTTCAGACTACCAAAGTCTACCATGCCCATGCAGAGTGCCAACATCGCAGCCAATAACCACGCCCTAGGATGATAGAACTCATGCGTACGTATTTGTTGTTGCTGCAATTTAAGGCGATAACGCTGGTCAACACCGTGGCGGCAACGATGAGATTGCGCGGCGAACCGAAGTCTGCGGCTGCAAGATCGCCCCTCCGCAGGCCATTACGCCCTGCCTTAACAAGGCTCAATCCGATGAGCATCACCACGATTCCGCTTACCAAAGGCGTGATAATGCGGCGTAGATATTTAAACGAATAGCTAACGGCCATCTCTACGGGAGCGGCAGCAATGCAGGCTCCGAATATCAAGGGCAGCCCGCCTACCTGACCAATGGCGATGATGGGACCAATAAACGAGAAACTAGTGCCTTGCACACAAAGTAGTCCGCAGCCCACTGGACCGAACTTGCGGCATTGTATGCGAAGGTGGCAAACACCCGATACGAAGAGGGCCATCGACACGAGAAAACCCGTGGTGGCGAGGTCCATCTTCAACGCTTTGGCGATGATTAGCGGCGGCGTAATGATGGCCACGAAGATGGCGAGCAGGTGTTGAACGGCCGCAAAAAGGGTTTCTTGCAAGGGTGGGCGGTCGTTAACGCTAAATAACGGCTTGCTGTCTTTTTGTTCCATGTGTTATCTTGAATAAAAAGCCTCATTCCCAGGCCCTCTCGGCCTCAGTCCCAACCCTCTCAGCTGAGCCCCAACCTCTCCGAGGGAGAGGGATGATGCTTTTGTGACTTTGTGAGTTTGAGAGCTTGTGAGTTTATGAGCTTGTGAGTTTGTGAGTTTATGAGCTTGAGCTATGAGCTTGTGACTTTGTGAGCTTTATGAGCTTGTGAGTTTGTGAGTTTATGAGCTTGTGAGTTTGCGAGTTTACGACTTTATGAGTTTCATGGTTCTTTTACTCTGCAACAAAGCATTTGGCTTAACCCCATAACTCTTAACTCCCTTAACTCCTCAACGTCTTAACTCCTTTACGTCTTAACTCCTTAACATCTTATCTTCTTCCTCTCGCATTCGGGGCATACCCTTTAAGAACATAGTTCACACTATTGAGCTGGAAACCGTCGGGTAACGGCACCACCGGCACCGCCAATTGTTTAAGGCAGAACGTGCGGTGGCAATGTTCGCAGTAAAAGTGCGTGTGCTCGTTTTGCACGGTGCAGTCGCAATCGTCTGCACACACGGCGTATTTCAGCGCGCCCGACCCGTCGTCGATGGCGTGAATGAGCCTGTGGAGCAAGAAAAGCGAGAGTGTTCGCGAGATGGTGCTCTTGTCTATCGTGGCATAGGCGTTCAAGTTCGAGCAACGAAATGGTTTCGTCGCCCCGCATCATCTCGCGAACAATAAGCAGTCGCGTAGCCGTTGGTTTGATGGCGCAGTGTCTAGCTTAGCCACAAAGCAGGCTTCATCCTGCATTTATTCTTTGTAAGCGTCTAATTTTTTCAGATAAAAGTCGCGGAAGTCCTTCCATCGATAATACGAACCGCTAACAGCTTTCAGCGGAAGTGTGGCCTCGTTCTCGTTAAGCATCACCTTGAAAAGCACGTCTTTGTCGGCAGCGTTCTTGCGATAGAACACAAATTGCAGGTTAGATGCCATCGGGAAGATTTTATAGTCCACCCAATTCTCGGCGGCAGCTTTTCCAAGTCGACGATTTGTCGGCCGTTTTGGTTTAGGTTCAGCAAACAAACCAATGGCATCACCATAGTGTCGTGCCCATAGCGCAGCGTTGCGCTGGCGTTAGGCAGCGCGATACAGCCGTCTGCTTGCGATATGATGTTGCGCAACAGGTTACGTTGACTGTAAGGTTGCGTTCCGCCGTTCAATGGCGAAGGACCATAGGCGATGCACCAGCGGGCATTGCCCACCAGCCAGTTGTCGCACAGCTCTTCGTCCGTAAAGAGGTCGAGCAGTTGCAGCTTATGGCGAAGTTCTGTGCTCTGCACGTTGTTGGCCACCCTGATAAGCGTTCGGTTGAACTCGGTGCCGTTAAGGTTTTGTTTCCAATATTCGGGGTCGTTGAAAAGCGAATTCATCAGTCTTTCGTGCATGTCATGTCTCTTCGCAAACGCCGTCCACTCGTCTTTTGCACGTCCGCGCATCTTTTTCGCCCGCAAACTGTCGTCCGTTTGGTTCATATAATATATGTCGTGCATGCTGGCATCATGCTTAATTGTGAGTTGGGGTTGAGCAACAGTTGTTGCAAGGCGTTTTTCCATGGATAAAATGCATGAATAACGGTAGTACTCTTGGCATCGACGGTTGTTCGTCCTGCAAAAACCTCAGGGAAATTCTTGAACATGCGGCGTGCGATGCCCTTATGTTGTTCTGCTCCGCGCTGTGTCAGTTCGCCGTCGCGCCCCATTGCCTCTTCGCGTATCAGTTTTAGTTTGGCCATTGTTGCTTTTCCCAGCGGGGTAAGCTTGCCTAAGCTGTCGGCCTTAGCCGAAAAGAGAAAGGCGGTGTCGTAGTCTTTTCATGCCAATGATAGCGCGACCCATGTCTGCTATAGTGGCTGATGTAAAACGGTTTGTAACCTTGGCGCAGGCGTCTGTGCCTTTTGCGGACCGGGTAGGCCCAGTAATTACCGGCAGACATAAGTCTGTCTTTCTTGAAATCTTTCTTTGGCCTGTTGGGCAAACGCACCAACACTAGGGTCAAAGCGTAAATAGAATTGCAGCTTTTTCCTCATAAGGCGATACTACGAATGTGCAAAGATAATTATTTTTGAACTTGGCCAGACAATGGGGAAGTTAAGGTGAGACGGGGTTGAAGAGTTAACGAGAAAGGTTGACAAGTTAACGGAGAAGACGAGGATGATGAGATTGAAAAGTTGACGAGAAGGCAAGGTTAACAAGTTGACAAGTGACCAGAAGACAAGTTAATAAGTTGACGAGAAGACGAGTTGGCAAGGTTTAGCAGTCGCATGTTGACAAAGTTTAGCAGTTGAAATCAGCCCTGTTAATCTGATCAGCGTAAAAGTTATCACCATTGTTCTAGGTTTAGAATATAATTGTACCTTTGCCCAGCCATTCAACGTTTTGCGTGCGCCGATGGATGCGGCTTAGGCAAAACGAAAGCACAGGCATGCCACATCCGTAGGCCACACGTTATTAGCGGCAACCTTACACATGATAATATACCATACAAATTACATGTACAACCTATGAATAATGGTATCATCTTAATCACGATATTGCTCCTTGTTGTGGCAGTCAATCATATTGTCGTAAACCGAATAAAGGAAAAGAACGGATAAGATTGTGGGGATTTGACTCTGGCAAGACGGGAGGAGAGGTTGAAGAGGTAGGCATGGCGCGCGTTGTTGTGTAGATGGATAGCATAGGCAACGTAATCACCTTAATCACGGTGGTGTTTATTTATTTCGACAACCTATTGCTTTACACGCTGTTCGCTTTCTTTGCCCGTTCCGCTTGGCTTGCTGTTTGCATACGGCAAGAAATGCAAATCGGGTAAAGGCGGTTCTCAACAGAAAAGCACGGTCGCTTACCGTCACCATTGCCATCGTCTTTTCTTCTCGAATTGAGTGGCTATCGTGTGTTTCGTTTCATGGCAGTGCGACATAAAACCTCTCGTTTAACCAAAAAGAGTTGAAAATCCACGCTTATATGTGCCAAACATCCCGTACGAAGACATCAAGACAGCTTAGTTTGAAAAGCAGCTGCTCGGATAAAGCGCCGTTCCAACGGGTTTGAGGCACGAAACAGACAAGGCTGGCAACTTCGCAACGAACGACGATTTGCATCGAGCTCGTTTACACATCTGATACACTTATTATTCGCATCGTTACGAAGAGCAACGAGGTGTATTATCTAAGCAGTAGGCAACCCAACAAAACAAAAACGCTGGGAGAAATACAGGAACGCATAGGGTGCTGTCAAATGATAGTCGTTCTCTCTCTCTCGTTCCGAACGAACCGAATGCTGTTTCAACCCATTAACGCCCATATCAAGCCAACTTCTAGCCCAACACATTTGTTTTCCTCAATTCTTTTTGCGTACTTCGCTGCTGTTTACGGCTTAGCGGCCACCAAAATTCTAGTATCACATCATCACACATATCACAATGAGCAATTAGTTGTTAACTCTTACGAAGAGTTTGCTGCCCATCAGCGAAGAGCTGGGCGTTTCGCCGTGCTGAAATAGACCAAGAGCGCATTAATCCTTCTTTGCCGATGCCACACCAGACCATCAATGGATATCGCGCTGACGTGGACGCGCCAAGCAAGAGAGCCAGTTTAAGAGCACCATCTGCACACGGATACTTTACGCTGTTGCTGCCCCACTCTGCGAACAGATATTGAGGTGAACAACATCAAGATGTTGGGAACCATGGCATGGACAAGATGCGCTTTGACAGGCCGTGGTGACGGGAAGTCGTGCGACTGGCTACCAAACTGCATGCCATCAGCAACATCTCGCGGCATCTGCAAAAACCGAAATCGAGCTTAAGATCGAAATCGAAGGACAGCGCAAGCGCACTGAAGCGCATCGCCACCTCTCTATATTATTTCGAATAAAACTCACTAACAGGCCCATTCCGTACCGCAAAAGTCGTTTGTTGGCTTCGAATGCGCTTTTCGTTGCATCGCCACTACTCAGTCTTCTGGGGCATGGTTCCAAGCGGCTGGCAGTGCAGCTCTCACCTTGTGCTGTTGTTCCAAGCTGCTGATGCCGGGATGTATCTGTTGTTGATACGAGCGTTTTGAGGGCTGGCGGCATAACAAATCGCCCCTCCTTGGTTACGTGTTAGCGTGCGTAACATCTTTGCGCCCAATCGTCATTTCATTACAGAGACAGAGATGAACAAAAATAAGCTTTCGCAATGACACTCTGCCCTAAAGCGACAACTATACAGGCTGGCGTTGCGCATTACGCTTAATGCTCGCGATGCCGAAGACGTTGTGCAAGACACGCCTCATCGAGCTGTTTGGAACCGACGGGAACGCTGGGACGAACTAGACTCTATCGAGGCTTTCAGCCTGACGGTGTGTCGAAATCTGGCGCCAGACAGCATCAAAACGGAAAGGACACGGCAACCCTTCAATAGAAGATGCACATGCCGATAGCCCTGACTTTAACGGCAACCTACGAGGAAATGTTGCATAACGACCGCGTACAGCTTGTGAGAGACATCATCAACGCACTACCCGAGAAAACAAAAGACGAGCATGCAGCTTCGAGAGTTCGAAGGAAAAAGCTATCGCGAGATTGCCCAGATAATGGAAAGTCACCGAAGAACAGGTGAAAGATAAACATCTTCAGGGCTAGACAAAGCGATAAAACAAAAGTTTCACGCAGATGATTGTGGATTATAAATCATCAACCAACTATTGGAGCGCTATTGGAACTGCGAGACTTCATTAGAAGAAGAAGGTATCCTGCGTGCGTTTTCTCAGTCAGAAAGACGTTCAGCCGAGCTGCGCCAGTACCAATCGCTCTTTTCGCTTACCAGCAATGGAGAGCAGGCGAAAAGCATCTGGCGCCGATTTCGACAGCAAGTTGTTGGCCGCAATCAACGAGGAAGAGCCTGTTAAAAGGTGAAGGCACGCACCATCACGCTTACCCAACGCCTCATGCCGCTGTTCAAAGCAGCCGCCGTTGTGGCCATCTTCCTCACGTTAGGGCAATGCCGCGCAAGAGTCGTTTCCAAACGAAACCCACTTCGCCCTGCAGGCATGGCAGGATATAATAAGGTGGAGAAAGGGGCGTCTGTTGCCCTGGGCGACTCGGCCGTTATCGACACCTTGAAGAAGTCGGGCGAACCCGCCGCCTCGCTCAACATCATTAAATAGAAATTTTTCATGCTTTCTCAATAACAATGTTTAGTAAAAACAACATCGAAGCTGTGGGAAGCTTCTTTCTCTCAAATTTTTCATTATACTAACGTAGGTCAACGGCCGCAGATACCCGTAAAAGGTGCTGCGGCCTTACTTTTTAGTGGATAAATGGAACTTGCAGCTTTCTTATGGCTCTCTTTTCAAGAACAAACGGCCATTAAAACAACCATCTGTGATGACACGGACGCTCTATTATTCTTAAGCGCTTACCCACGCATGATCGATCCCGCCTCACCCATAATATAACTGCCTTCAATGAGTACCGCCATTATTTGTTCAATGTCATAATTTGTTCTTTCTATCGTTTTCAGAACGCTATCGTACACCCAAAAGAAATGAAACATTTCCTCTCGTCTGGGTGAAACTCCTTTTGTAAGAAATCTATCAGCCTATCTCAGAACAAAACCAGATAGTACCGCACATTACTTGTAACACTGCAATGTCCTGTTTTAATTGCAGCTTCGTGTACTAGCTCGTTTTCTTAACCGATATATCCTTATGAGGTGTCGCTCAATGTTTGTATGGTGTCGTCTTAAATATTCTTTTATCTTGTCGCTGTGATGAAGATGTGATTTTATCTTTCTCAGGCGATATTCTCGTTAGTATGTCCACATCAGTTTCTAGTTTCTTTTCGTTCTTCTTCAGTCAAAGAACGCAACGATTGTCCATTGCATAGTTTCTTTTTTGCGCCTCAGCCAGTTCTCCATGTAATATATTCCTCTTTATATAACAGCACTCCAATATTTTAGGAAGAAACGCCTCAATTCGTCTCAAAAGTACTTTTCCCCACTGTGTACAGAAGCAAATATAAATTCTATTGCTATCCAGTCAATTTATAAATCTCTGTTCCACCTCCGTTTGTTGGTCACCAATCCGCAAATGCCTTAAAGCCGAAAAAGAATCTCGTCTCAAGGCATCTCAGACACACCCTTCTGCCTGCCCCAGGCTACTTACAACATCTCCAAGCTGCAGGGTAGCCGAGAACGCGCTTACATGCGTCCATATGATACACTTTCTCTAAGTGCACGTTTGAACCATCAACGACTAATGCAGTGGATGGCATTTTCAACTTCAAGGAACGCTTTCGAGTTGAAGTCTGAATCGTTAGATAAATTCTCGTAACACTTACGCACCGCGCTTCCAGGATCTAAGGCATTTTTCTCACAGATGTAGTATCGCACGTACTCATTCACCACCTTATATCTTTTCTGTACATTCTATTACGTTGTAGACTTTGCGGGATGGTTTCTTGAAGTTGGCTCATATTGGCTGTTGCGCATTTAGAATAACTCTTATTCAAAAAATCAGAGTCGGAATATAACCTGATATGTTCTCAGTTTCATTTAGAGAGTCTCCTTATCTGTTGAAAAAGTGACATCAAACGTCCTTCCTTGTTTGATCTCTTTACTTGTAGAGTGTGCCTTTTGAATAGCCGATACGCAACAGCTCACAACAAAATGATGTAACATAGAAATCAATTCATCCAGCTTTTGGAATGAGCTCTCGTCATTAAGAGTTTCGTTCCTCTTTATAATATATTCAATGCGGCTAACACAAGCCTCAAGTATGAGCTGTCATTACTGCAAAATAGCTGATTGACTAAGGAAAAAGCATTTGTTGTGTTTTTCCATACCAAACCCTTTTTTCTTTTTCACACTAGAAATATAGTCGTTTAATTGCTCAACAAACATGCCCCTTGCCTAGTGTAGGGTAGGGTATATTGCAAAACAGTCGTCAGCGTTTATTAATCCCTTTGCCTCGTGATATACAGCTGCACCGTTTCAAATCTCTTTGATATTTCCCTCCCATCCATGCCTTCAAGAGTAATGAAAGTTCGTCGAGTATAGTTAAAAGCATTATTGGCTCTTACTCGAAAAACTATCCAAAGTATCTTTGTAAAGGCCTCAACCATCCCTAATCTAAATAAAATCGTATAGAATCTTCCATCTTCGTGCTATGTTAAAATATTTGTTTTCCAGTGTAAAATTTGGTACTTTTGGCATAAACAAGATAGAAGGGAGCGTCTGTATCAATAGAGACATCGTTCCATGATGTGAGATCACCTCCTACATACATTGGGCATCTTTATGATGCCCTCTTTTCTATGTTTAACAATGCAAAATTTATAGATTTTCTTGCAAAGAAAACAGCAGAAACAACAAAATTGTTTTCTTTTATTATATATTTCTTCTAGCGTTGTATACTCAGAGCAAACCGCAGCTTTAGATGAATCTTTCTATAAATTGAGAGGAGTCACTAGGACCCGTAGCACTGAGCGTAAACAACTCGTGAACGCGCTAACTTCAATGTGCAAGAGGAGGATAATGATGTTCAGCCAGAGGTAAATTCGCTGATCATACATATTTAAAGGCAATGTGCGTCTTAGCGCTTTGGCACATCCGCATATCAGCGTAGTTTCGGTAAGAGGTTCGGTTTTATACCCGTTGTTTGTTTTCTTTGATTTGTCTGCGTCACCAGTCTATCTCCGCACGTTGTTACAATGCCCAGTTGCTCTCATTTCCGTGCGCCTTGCTTTTTGATATTTCGAGGAAATGTGCTCTTGCTCTGTGCTACCGTACCTCATTAAAACAAGTTTGCAGTCCAGACCGTGGTACTGCTCGCTAAAGGGTCGAGACCTAGTCGTTAGGCCTCGTTGAGGCAAGATGATGCGTGTAAGCAGTCCCAGTGGCTTTGGGTGGGGTGTTTTTGTGCAGGTCTTTTCCCACGGAGCAATGGCAGGTAGGTGCCAAACGTCGGTCATTTGTTTGTTGTCGTTCATCTCTTTCATCAGTTGGTAGTTGAAATAATGTGGGACTTGGGGGATTTTCGCCCATATAGCAAACTCTGAACTATGAGTAAGTAAAGTGCAAGAAAATGTTTTGGTGGGGATTTGTCTTATCTACGTGATTACATTAGTATTTTATATCCGAGTTCAGCAAGGCAATTGGCCACGCTAAATATGTTATGATAAGTTCCGCTTTACCCAAATAGTGCCGTTATCTGCCAGCTATCGGAAACTCGCACCTGCGATTGAAAAGGTTGTCTTCGTCTGGCCCATGCGACTTATCCCAATCGCCTATGTTCACTTTACCACCTCTCCACTTTGACAACTATCCCAGCTGCTCTGCCATATAAGTGGATCTCGGCAAAACATTGTATTGAACTTAAAGTCGAATTGGCTAGAAGTTCAATACAATTGCTCTGGTAGAGGTTGAAATGTCTGTCGTCAGACCCATAATAAGTGTTCTATCATTTAAGCGTTGGGCATGTGTGTGAGGCTAGTTTCACCACCTGTTGCTCACGGGCAACGTCCTGTCTCAGTGGGCTTTTCGAAGTATCTTGTTACTACTCAGTTTGTCAACAAAAGGCTTTAAAGGTGGTGAGAGGTTGTATATACTTGGAATGGTGTAGAACGCTTCTTCTAGCTTGCCTTTGGCACTTTCCCATCCCTTTCCGTCCGTAACCCGCCCACACAAACTCGTACCCCTCGCACGCATTAACCTTGGGAGCAAGCTCGGCGTATGCGAGCCACTTCGTTAAGCTTTGCCTCCCGCCACTGTAAAAGTTCACTTCCATGAGGTAAGTCTCAGCTTGGTGTCAAACTTCACAACAAAGTCAAACGTCTGCATATCTGCGCCTAGGGCCTGGTACACTTCAGAAATTTGCGTGAGTAGACTTCTTGTCTGAACTCCACGTTTGCTTTGGTTAGGATGCTGGCAACCCGTCACGTTTGCATGGATATGTCCGCTACGGTTTTTGCGGGCATTTGCATCAAGACCCACTTCCACTCCAAACACATAATCCACAAGATTGGTTATCTGTTTGTTATGCGAAATACTCTTTTCTAAGCCCGTATCTTGAATGAATTCAACCACGCCTTCTGCGAGTGAAAACCTTTTCAATAGGTTGAATCTTGTCTTGTCCGTTAAAAGCAAGATTCTTATCCTTGAATACGCACGCCTCATAAGTATGCGCAAGTATGGTAGATGGCTTGCCGGGTTTCTTCCCATAAGTCGTGAACGGCGGCAGCAATATCGTCTTTTGCCAATCGGGTAGTTGAGCGCATTTAGCCGCATTGATATTTTGTTTACGTTGGCATGGCACTGCGAAATTGGGTGTAGAAACCAGGAGTTCGCATTGGTTTCCTAGTGATGGTTGAGTCACGAACGCATGGTAAACTCTTCTTGGGTGTGCGCTTAATTTTATCCATAGAGATTAGATGCTTATGGCAATGGTTTCGCGCGCAGTGCGCTCTCCTCCTGCCTGATGTTAGAAATCATAGTTCGGTTAACTTTCCTCGTTTGTCCGCATTTGAGTTAATCATCCGTGTCAAAGCACCTGTTGAATCGCGTATACGCGGCATATAGGATATCGAAAAATTGTCCTTGGGGTCATGGCCCTTACATCAGAGTTGCTGAGAACAAACAAGCTACCACGCTGCTTACCTCGTTACAGAAATTTCGTAAGCGCACTTTGTTCGGCATCGTCAAAGGGCTCTTTAACATAAGTGTTGAACGAAGAAGTGCTGTTCAGCGGCTTGTATGGCGGGTCGAGGTAGAACAACGTATCTTCATGCGGCATACCGCTTTGTAGCGATCAAGTCGCCGCAAAGGATGTCCACGCGTTGCAAGAGGTCAGAGTCGGCGATGATAGTTTCGTTCATCGCATATCTTAGGGTGTACATATTTTCCATGCGGAAACGTTAAACTTACCTTAGAGTTCTCGCGATAAAAGGCCATTAAAACAGGTGCGATTTAAGAAGATAAAGATAGCGGCTTGCTCCACGTTTGTTAGTTTGTCATCGTTAAAACGCCTGCGTTTCTCCATAGTAAGCCGTTCGTTCGGCATGGTTCATGGGCAGATACTCGTTTTCGAGCACGCGTAGAGCACCGATAAGCTTTTTTGGGCTGGCCTTAATAACACGATACACGTTTATCAGTTTGCGTTTACGTCGTTGATAACAGCGTGTTGTATGTTGGGATAGTGTTGTAATGGCCAAAACAAAACAGAACTCCGCCAACAGAATGGTTCCACCTAGGTGATGTTCCTGTCGCGAAATCTGTTGGGAAAAGACTTTCTATGTCAGACAAGAGTTGCGTTTTACCTCCTGCCCACTTAACAAACGGCTTTGCGCCTTTGGCTGATGTCATCAATACTTCTTGTCTTGGCAATGCTAACTTCTTACATCGTTATATAAAGGAGGTTGCTGTTTCGCTGCACACCCTATTACGGGTGGTGTTCTACTTCAACCCACCTTATAGCTGCAAAAGTAACAAATAATGCTAAGATAAAAGGCTGCTTAGCAATATTATTTCACGAAAGATGACGCTTGTTTAGTGCTGACAGAAACTAACAACCAATTTTTCGGCTCGGCTTATGTGGCAGTTATTTTTGAAACGACAACAATTGGGGGAGCATAAAAGGCCATTCAACGGCTATACAAACGTTATTCAAGCCATGAAACCGTCTTAGCTTTTAATGTTTCTATAAATTGAGAGGGTTTGGTTTTCTTTGTGATACCAACACAAGATAAACACTCCGCTCGCATACGAAGACAGCACAAATCAACACTGGCTGATAAACTCACGAACACCCGACAACTTCCGAGTACATCACCCCATCAATTTACCAACCCTTAACTCATATATTCGCCAACTCACAACCTTATCAACTTGTCAACCCCAAAACACAAGGTTCATCAACACCAACTCATAAACTCACAACCTTATCAACGTCAACCCTAAAACTTGCAAACTCATCAACTTACCAACTCATAAACTCACAACCTTATCAACTTATCAACCCAAAAACATACAAACTCATCAACTCACAACCTTATCAACTTGTCAACCCTAAAAACTTACAGGTTCATCAACTTACCAACTCATAAACTCACAACCTTATCAACTTATCAACCTAAAAGCACAAACTCATCAACTTACAAACTAACAACCTCACCAACTCCCCAACTCAAAAACTTAATTTCTTGCGTTTTATTTTACGATGTCGCTCTAAATTTCACTCCGTTCTAGCGAAAATATAGGCTAAAAAGTAGGTAAGTGCCACTTTTTCATCCTTCCCATCCTCTTGTTCTGTCGGTTTTTAAGAACAGGGACCTGCATTTTGCACCATTAGCCTTTCTAGTTTGGTCGCAGGCTCGTCATTTTTCAAGTCCAAAAACTCGCTTTTAGCCCCAAATACCCACTTTTTAATGATCATTTTGCCCTTTTAGTCATGTTTGTAATGGTTCTAAAGGTTATATTTATACTTTTGTGGTGGATGTTTATACTTTTCTGCTTGCATCTTGCAGCATTTTGCCCTGCATTTTAGCAGCAAAACACCCTGCATTTTGCACCATTTTACGCTTGCGTTTAGCACCAAAACGCACTGCATTTTGCATCAAAACGCACTGCGTTTAGCGGCATATTGCACTGCATTTAGCTGCAAATGGCCCCAAAAAGCGGGTGCAAATGATGGTCTCTTTAAATAAAAATTCATTTTGCTGCTTTCACAGGTTAACCCTCTTAGCATCAAAACCAACCTTCGCGAGAATCGATTTTTGCGGCAAAAGGTGGGTCATTGGTGCTAAAAATGGCACTTTTTGTGTTAAAATTTATGCTGAAAAGTTGACAAGGTTATTAGTTGACAAGTTGACGGGTTAACAAGTTGACAAGGACTCAAGTTGACGAGTTGACAAGATTATAGTTAACGAGTAGACGAGTAGACGAGAATTCAAGTTAACAAGTTCGCGAGTTGACAAGTTAACAAGTTGGTAAGAATTCAAGTTGACGGGCGTGTTGGTTCGTGAGTTTAGGAGTTTGCGAGTTTGCGAGTTGGGGAAGTTTGTGCGTTTGCGAGTTGACAGGATTGTCGTCCACTCCGTACAAGTTGATTTGGCTTTAACTCTTTAACTCCGTCATCCCTTTTTAACAAGTTTATCCGTTCATTCCTTTTTCAAGGCACAACCACGTTTTTGCCACAGATGGATGGGGCGGAATTGCTGCTTTGTTGTATCTTAGGTCGGTATATTGTACGTGAATGGGAGAGTGTTTATCTTGGTTTTACACACAAAGACAATCAACTCCTCTCAATGAGTTGAATAATGGACCGTAATCAGTTCGTCAGACCGATTACGGTTTAATGCCTGTTATGGTTTCTAACATTGCCCTCATCTAACTTTAAACCGCCGCTCACGGGTACATAACCATAGCCCACTTTGCTGCGCTCATCCCTTGTTTTCCCCTCGCCCCTCAACGAAAAAGAGGAGCTGCCTCACGGCAGTTCCTCTTCCATTTCATGTAAATCTTCAACTTTATTTATAGAGTTCTTCGTTGGGCCATCTAGGGCTTGAACCTAGGACCTCCAGATTATGAGTCTGTTGCTCTAACCAACTGAGCTAAAAGCCCGAACCACCCACTTGATGGGGTATGTTTGCAAGTGCAAAGGTAGTTGTTTTGCACCAAATATCCAAACAATTAAGACAAAAAGACGTAAAAAAGAGATGGGCAACATCAAGTTCAAGCACTTTTATGTATCTTTTGCATACTTGGGGAAATTGTGCCCCTATACACAACTATATAGACGTATCAATGAGTATAGAAACGACATCAGAGAAGTTCGACAACAAAGGATTGACCGACGAACAGGTTGCGAAAAGCCGTGAACAACACGGATATAACGTGCTAACACCCCCGAAACGAGCCTCGCTTTGGGCGCTTTACATAGACAAGTACCGCGACCCCATCATCCAAATCCTGCTTGTGGCCGTTGCCGTTTCGCTCGTTTTCTCGTTCATCAACGGCGAGTTTCTCGAAACCATAGGCATATTCTTGGCCATCATCCTAGCCACCACCATCGGCTTTTACTTTGAAAGAGATGCCGCAAAGAAATTCGACGTGCTCACAACCTTGGGCGAAGAGCAGCCCGTAAAGGTGCGCTGAAACGGACAAACTACCACCGTGGCGCGCAAAGACGTGGTGCCTGGCGACCTGATGGTGATTGAAGTGGGCGACGAAATACCTGCCGACGGACTGTTGCTGCAATCGTCTGACTTGCAGATTGATGAGTCTTCGCTCACCGGCGAGCCCATCATCAACAAGCATCGCAACGCCCGACGTGGCCCGAAGAAGAGGCCACTTACCCCACTAATGTGGTGCTACGCTCTACGATGGTGATGAATGGTAGCGGGCTTGCAAGGAGTAACTCAGCCATAGGCGATGGCACGGAGATTGGTAGAGTGGCACGTAAGGCCACTCGAACTAACGGCCGTGAAAACGCCCTCAATCAGCAGCTCGACCACTGGCCAAGCTTTATCAGTAAAAGTGGGTTCTGCCGTGGCCGTCACCGCTTTTGCCGTGTTCCTTGCCCACGATGTGTTTACCAATCCTCTTTGGCAAGGCCAAGATTACATGCGCATGGCCGAGGTTGTGCTGCGCTATTTCATGATGGCCGTAACGCTGTTGGTGATGACCGTGCCCGAAGGATTGCCCTATGGCCGTAACGTTGAGCCTTGCATTGAACATGCGCCGAATGCTTAAAAAGCAACAACCTTGTACGCAAATTGCACGCTTGCGAAACGATGGGAGCCGTCACCGTGATATGTACCGACAAGACAGGAACGCTTACCGAGAACAAGATGCAGGTGGCAGAGATGCGCGTTTCTCGCGCCCGATACGCCACTCGCAGATGCCATTGCGCTGAACACCACGGCCCATCTGGAAACCAAAAGACAACGTTACATCGGGTGCAGAAACCCACCGAGATTGCCCTGCTGCTGTGGTTGAGGGTCTAAACGGGCCATAATTATCGTGAACTGCGCGCCGCTGGCAGGTAGAAAACCAACTGCCTTTTTCCACCGAACGCAAGTATGGCTACCGTTGCCAGCCCTAAACGGTCGGCGATTGCTCTTTGTAAAGGGTGCACCGAAACCATCATGGGCCTTTGTTTGCTGACAGACGAGGAGCGAAACGCCACAGCCCACTTGCTGCGAGGTTACCAAAACAAAGCCATGCGCACCCTGGCTTTGCCTATAAACCACTGCCCGGCGAGGTGGAAACCAACTTTGCCGATGCCCATCTCATGCAGGGCTTACCCTTCAAGGCGTGGCTGCCATCAGCGACCCTATCCGTCAGGATGTGCCCGCAGCCGTTAAAGAATGTCTGGATGCGGGCATCGAGGTGAAAAGTGGTTACCGGCGACACGGCTGCAACAGCCATCGAGATTGCCCGACAGATGGGAATATGGCACAAAAGATACGCCCATCGAGGCGCAAATAACAGGGTCCCGACTTCGCCGCATTGAGCGATGAGGCCGCCCTACGAACGGGTGAAAGTGCTGCGCGTGATGTCGCGTGCACGGCCCACCGACAAGCAACGGCTGGTTAACCTGCTGCAACAACGTGGCGAGGTGGTGGCCGTTACGGGCGACGGCACCAACGATGCCCCTGCACTGAACCACGCCCACGTGGGACTTTCGCACTGAGCAGTGGCACCAACGTAGCCAAAGAAGCGTCGGACATGACCCTGCTCGACGACTCTTCCGCTCCATCGAACGCGCGCCGTGATGTGGGGCGTTCGCTCTACAACAACATACGCCGTTTCCTCTTTTTCCAGCTTGTGGTTAACCTCACGGCCTTGCTATTGGTGCTAGGGCGGAGCCATCATCGCACTCAGATGCCGTTAACCGTAACGCAGATACTTTGGGTAAACCTCATTATGGACACTTTTGCGGCTATGGCTTTGGCCTCGTTGCCGCCCACACGCGAAGTGATGAGCGAGCGTCCGCGCGAGCAAACCGCCCCAATCATTTCTCCGCCGATGGCCCGTGGCATCATTTTCTGCGGCTTGTTGTTCTTCGCCATGCTCTTTGCCCTGCTCATTTACTTCCGCAACGAGCGGAGGGCAACTCGATACGCACCAACTAACCATCTTCTTCACGGCGTTTGTGATGCTGCAATTCTGGAACTGTTCAACGCCAAGACGCTCAGATTCGCACCCATAGCACCTTCCGTCGTCTTTATGCCGACACGGTTTGCTGCTCGTTTTGTTGCTCATCTTGGCAGGACAATGGCTCATTGAACCTTCGGCGGTCGTATGTTCCGCAACCGTTCCGCTGTCGTTCACAGATGGGCTATCATTGGCGCAACGTCTGCTGCGATGTGGGCGGGGAGTGTGGCGCAGACTGAAACCCAAAGTCCAGCCGATCAACTCCCGGCAACGCCATGCACAGCCAACACCCTCCTGCGTGGCCACTATCGGCTTTTTCGATGGCGTTCATCCGGAGGCATCGCTACCTGATAAGCCATGTTCGGCAGCTGGCTAGGGGCAAAAAGCATGCCCTCGATGGTTGTTACCTTCGGCACACATCCGCGCCAAGTGGTGCAAACTTCCTTTCGTTCCCGCAAGCTGCTTTCAACGCCCGAAGAGAAAACAGAAACTGCTGTGCGAAACAGGGCATCGACCATACGATGGTGTTGAATTTCGACCAGAATATGGCCGACGCACGGCGCGCGAGTTTGTGCAAAGGGTGCTGAAAGAGCGGCTTAACGTGGCGCAACTGGTTATCGGCTACGACAATAAGTTTGGCCATAACCGCGAAGGTTTTCGAAGACTATTGCCGATATGGTGAAATGTTGGGCATCCACGTGGTGAGGCACCGCAATTCGAACCCGATGGGGGCACGTCAGCTCGTCGGCCGCTACGCACCCATCTGCTAGAAGGGCGCTGTAAAGCAGCCAACATGCTGTTGGGCTATGCGTATTCGCTAGGTGGAAAGGTGGTGCGGGCTTTCAAGAGGGCGAAAAATGGGCTCCACGGCCAACCTGCTGGTAAAAACCCTCAAAAACTGCTCCCCTCAAAAACGGCGTTTACGCCACTTGGTGGAGGTTGAAGGTCACGAACGCCCACTAATGGGCATGACCAACATCGGCTAATCGCCCCACTTTCAACGGCAAGGCGTAACCATCGAAACCAACATCCTCGACTCTCGGCCGACATCTACGGGCTAAATGATGCGCATCGCATTCGTGGACCGCATTCGTGCCGAGTGAAATTCGACACGATAGACCAGCTGAAAGCGAAGATGAAAAGAAGATGAAGAGGCGGCAAGGCGGCTTTGTTCAAAACGTGTGATGGGCTTTTACGTCGCCCCCTTGTCAAAAAGCAAAACGGGATGAGGCTCTTTTATGCGCATTAACCCCAATCGGTTGTTAGAGCCTGTGCAGATGTTTGGTTGTTGAGCATATTGCTTTATCTTCTTCTTGAAGGTGTGGAAACGTGCTTCGTCGAGTAGAATAAGACAAGCAAGCATGCCAAACAAAACAAGCGAAAGATGAACAGGAAGGGATGGGAAACAACAAAAATATTTGATAAGCGGTTTAAAACCGATTGGGGTTTAAACAAGTAACAGACAAACATGATAAATTAAAACAAAAGACCATATATGGAAAAAGAACAGCAAACTTATTCTCAACGTGCTAGGCTACCTTTGTGGTATTCATTGCGGTGCAGTTTGTGGTTTCGCTCGTGGCTCTCTACCTCGACGACTCGATAAAACTACCACCATCTGCCAGTGCCAAAGCCCTGACGCTGAGCAGTGTGGTGGCAGTGTCATCATCATCGCCTCTTTGTGTGGCTCAGTGGGCGCCCATATCGCGCATTACATTCAACAAAAACCGTGGGGATGCGCTGGTATGGACCATATTGCGGTTTGGGCGCCATACTTCCTGCAATGGCTGTACGAGCAGATGAACATCACCATGAGACGACGATGTTAAACATCTTTTTCGAGCATCATGGAGCAGTGCAGTTGAGCTATCTCGCACTCGGCATTTTAGCACCTGTGGCCGAAGAGTTGGTGTTTCGCAGAGCCATCTTGCGCAGTCTAATGGCTTACTTCAACTATCGTTTGCCGTGGATTCCCATCGTTGTATCGCTGCTGCTTTTCGGTGCCGTGCACGCTAATATGGCTCAGTTTGCCAACGCCTTTGCTATGGGCTTGCTCTTGGGATGGCTTTACAGCCGCACGCATAGCATCGTGCTAGGGGTGGTCTTACGTTGGGCTAACTACACGGTGGCCTACGTGATGCTGCGCTGATGCCGGAAATGAACGACGGACAGCTTATCGACTTGTTCCACGGCGACGACAAACTGATGTACGATGGGCTTGTTCTGCTCGCTGCTTGTGCTGCTGCCTTCGCTGTTCCAGCTACTAAGCGGAATGACTGCGGGTGGTCGACGCCATCGGACAGGCCTAAAACAAAGGGCATAACACGCTTGCCGTTTGCAAACGGTCACCGCTGTTTAAGCAATGCCCACCGCATGTTTAAGCACCGCGCCAAGCCGCCAACAGCCGCTGTTAAGTCTCGGCTTTCGCCAGCGCAGCCGTCAAGCTATGCGCTTGGTGAAAGCTGAAACGCTCTCTCGCCCATAGCGGTCAACTTCCTACAGCCGCACTCGCTTTTTGATCCCAAACAGCTAACAACTTGAAATATCAAAACCATCATGACAACAATCTATTCACATGCCTACTGCCGCTATGCGTGGCCTGTGCAGCACCTCAGTCGCGAGACGTTTGAAAGATGTTGCGGAGAAAAGCGGAGTGAGTTTCTTTCTTGATGAGGCCAAGAAAAGCTGGTAGATGGTAGCAATGAATTTGGTCTTCGTCTCTTTCAGGTCATGGCAGCAGGCCCATCCCGATAGTAGCATGGTTTTTCGCTATGGGCGTTGTTTATAGTTTGAACATGCTAAACAACGGAACCGATGGAGAAACTATTGGCAGAAATTTGTAGGCGCTTGGCTGCTAAAGGCAAGCTAGGCAGGTGTAAATGCGCTTAACCGGAACCTTTCTCATTGCCCAACGCAAGCAACATACACAGACACCGAGCAAGAGGCGACCCTATAGGCACACGGCCAACCTCCTGCAACTATTAGCGATGACGCGATAAAAGACACTTTTTAAAAAGACTTTTGGCACATAGTTATTTCTGCAAAAACATCTCCGAGACTTCCATCATGGCTCTGCAACAATGCGCCAACCAATGGATAAACGAACAAACAGAAGGGGTTGTAAAGCAGATACCTTGCATCTGTCGGTCGATGCGCCAACCTGCCTTGTCAATACCATTGTGTTCCGTGCTCAATGGACAAAGAGTTTCGATGCCAATCATACCCGTAAAGTTCCGTTTTATTGTGAAGATGGGCGTGTAGATAGTGTATGGATGATGTCTCAATACGTCAATCAAGAAACTTTTAGAGGAATGCACGGCCCGTCTTTTAGTGCCTTATGTTTACCATATAGTGGGCAATTCCGCATCACGCTGTTGCTCCCATCTAAGGGAAACACTCTTGCCAGTCTGATAAAATGTCTTAATGTTCGGACATTGCATCAGATTAACCGCGATATGGAAAGTTTCGGCGAGTTTCATATACGCATTTCACGCATCTATCTTAAATACTCAGTCTCCCTAAACCCTGCTAACACAAGTGGGAATCAAGCAGGCGTTCTCGCATAAAGCCAATTTAAGCAAGATGAGTGCTAAGGCATTGATGTTGGATGACGTGTTGCAACAAACAGAATTAAAGGTGGACGAGAAAAGAAAGACAACTGCTGTGTCGACCACAACAACGCGGTTTCTTGTAAAGGCGAGGATAAAAGTGCACGCAATTTCACTTCACCGCCAATCGTCCTTTCTCCTTTATTATATCTCAGATACTCTGGCAATGTCTGTTTCATCGGGCAATATTGTGGTCCCAAAGCGGTGAGATAAACTGGTGGCAAGCGACCCTTCGCCACTTTCCTTTCAGATTAAACCAATTAACAATTTAAATATCAAACCATCGCTGAAAATAACCTTATTTACATGCCTACTGGCACTATGCGGCCTGTGCAGCACCTCATCGCGAACGTTTGAAGATGTTGCCGAAGTAACCGACGTGGATTTTAAATTGAATGACGCAGAGAAACAGCTGGTAACAGGTAGCAACCAATTTGGTCTTCGCCTATTCCAAGCAATGGTTCAGGCCCATCCTGATAGCAGTATGGTGTATTTCGCCAATGGGCGTTGTTTATAGTTTGAACATGCTAAACAACGGAACCGATGGCGGAAACGCTAACAGAAATTTGTAAGGCCTTGGGCTATGGGAGAAGCGATTTGCAGCGAATGAATGAGCTAAATCGACTTTCATCATCGCACAACGCAAAGCAAATTAAAACGGAATTGGAACAAACGCGCGACTACATGCATACGGCCAACCTTTTAATGGCTGTTGAGAACAGATGCCGTAAAACCCTCTTTTTAAGAATGTACTTGCACGCAATTACTTTGCCGAAACCATCTCGGCCTTTCATACAGATAACTTAGAGCGAAGTATAAGCAGATGGACTGATGAGCAAACGGAAGGGCAAATTAAAGCAAATACCCTTGAAGTTGTCGCCCAATGTGCAGGTGTGTTTGGTCAATGCCATTGTGTTTTCAGGGCTCGTTGGGCAGAACCTTTTGAGCCAGAGTTCACCAAGAAAGCCCCATTTTACTGCGCAGATGGGCGGATTGACAGTGTGTGATGATGAGCGGATACGATAGGGAGAACACCTTTAAGGGCATGAGCAACAATACGTATTCTGCCTTACGTATGCCTTACAAAAGGCCAATTCTACATCACAATGGTTCTTCCCTAACAAAGGGTTTTCTGTTGCAGACTTAGCTTAAAAAGCCTTAATGTGCAGATGTTTGGCATGATAGACAAAAGGTTTGCACAGTGCAACGAGTTCTATGCTGCATGTCCCACGCATCACGCTAAAACTTCTGTCGCCCTCAAACCGTTCCTTTCGAAGGTTGGCATCAAACAAGCGTTCTCGCAACAAGCCTATCTTAGCGGCATGAGTATAAAGCCATTGAAGTTGGACGACGTAGTTCAACAGACGGAATTTAAGCTAGACGAAAGGGAACAAGCGCTGTTTCGGGTAGCTTTATACAAGTAGCCTCGCTGTCTGTTTGCGATAAACCCACTAAATTTCCTTCACACGCCAATCGTCCTTTTCGCTGTTATATCTCGATGGCTGGCGGCAATGTCTGTTTCATTGGGCGATATTGTGGTGGCAAACGTTGAGATAAATGAGTGCGTGCGGAGGTATTAGGCTGCATGAAGGGGTTGTTTTTATGGGTTGGGATAAAGGAATTGCGCCTTTTCTTGCTATTGGTATGGTGAGTCAACACCATTCCAATAGAGCAAGTTGATAGCTGGGGCAATAGGCCTGGTAGTCCGCGGTAACTCGTCCACTTGTTAACATATAAACTCGTCCTCTTGTAAACTTGTTGTCTCGTTTTGTCGTAAGCTAATCAACTCCTTCTCCCTGACTTCCTCTTCACAGCCCAGCAACATTGTCCCGTGATAGTTGCTCACGCAATGCGGGACGTTTCTTAGTGAGATGGTTTTACAGAATGGGCAATTAACCATTTTTGACCATTCCTCAACGCTCAGGATAGAAGAAGTGAGAAAATGGTGCGCGTGTAACGCCAAATATGAAGTTTATAATTCTATTTACAAAAATACACATTATAACTGAAAATTACCAAATTTTTAGTTGGACTTTTTTAAAATTAGCTGAAAACTTCTTTACAAATTGGGCTTATTTCTCTACCAAAAATAGCGTTTCCTTGCCGTTCTGTTGGCTTGTCTGTGTGGCAACTTTGGTCTGTTCTACGTGTTTTGCATATAGGTCCAACAGCATCGCTGTCGTCGAACCTGTGGAAAACCAAATCTACCAACAAAAACTAAATATCAATCAAACTAAAATTATGGGTGTTCTGTTTTTGTCGACAAGTTAACGAGTTCGCAGTTCATGTCGAACGTAAACGAAGTTCGCCAGGTGATGTTGTTACGGGTGTACATACCGTTGGATGGCAGTAATAAATGTCCTTAACGTGTTGACGGGCTTTGCGAGTTAACAAAGCTTTGAGTTAACGAGGGCATGGATTTGCGAAAGCTTTAACAAAAGCGCCATGCCCTTTTACTTGTTAACCATTGGCAAGCGAAAACGCCGATGCAAGCAGCCTGTGAGTCGATTGTATCGAACCGCGAACAGCTTGCTCTTCTTTCTGCACCTTGGGTAGGTCTACCAACACACACCATCGTTCACACGGGCAGCGATAGCCTCACGGTTTTACGTCGCTCGCGGCAAGCGGGGTCTGCTCATACTTCGAGTAGCTGAACTCGCGACGCTGAAGTAGTGCCTTTTTCGTTCTGGTCGGTCGACTCGCTGCTCTCCATCTTGATGGAAGGTTGCCGTCTCGTTCACGTTTACGCTGAAATCGTCCTCTTCAATCAGGAGCGGCAAGCTCAACGGTATATTGTTTGTCGTTCTCCAATACGTTGATGGCAGGAGCCGTGGCGTTAGCGCGTGGCATAAGGTTGCTGTTCAAAAAGTCGTCGAACACTTCGGGCAACCAAATTCCTTTTCATTACCGGTAACATAATCATATCTCCTATATTTATAAGTTGTGTGTGTTTATTGTTCATTTCTTTGCCTCGGCTTTTTCGCCTTGGCTTTCACCTGATTATATACAAGTTCTGTACCAATGCAAGCGGTGTGACAAAACGGCATACGCGTATGACAAACTAGCAAAACCGTGGGTTTGGAACCTCTTACGAGGCTGGAGGCGATGGAACAAAAACCCACAGCTTTTGATGGATGGCAGAAATCCTGTTGGTTGCACACCCTGCCAACGTCTAAGCCTGTTAACTCGGTGGCTTGTAAGCCCGTCAACCCGTCCTCATGTCTACTTGTCCATTCGTCCACTTGTTCGCTCGTCCACCTGTCCACTTGTTAACTTGTCATTTGTTCACTCGTTAACGACGTTTGTAAGCCTGTTATCGTCCTCCTGTCCACTATTTCACGCCTTACTTGCCTTAACTCCGAAAATATCCTTATTCTCGCGTACGATAACTAAAAACAAGACTTTGCCTATCACCTCTGTCGTGAGGTAACAAGCAGGCAAACCAGCTATGAAATCGCGCCCAAGCATGCTTGTGAGTGTCGCAACGAACACATTATTATATATAAGACGTATGTTAATAAGCACAACCCCCACTATCGAAGGTCGCCCCATACAATCGTATAAGGGCGTAGTGACTGGCGAAACCATTATCGGCGCCAACCTTTTTAAAGAGACTTCATGGCTGGTATCCGCGACATTATCGGCGGACGGAGCGGCTCGTACAGCGTTGTTTACGTGAGGCCAAAAGACACGCACTGGCCGAAATGCAACATGATGCACAAGAGCTGGTGCCAACGCTATTGTTGGTGTAGACATCGATTATGAAACCATTGGTCAGAACGGCTCCATGCTCATGGTGGCTGTTAGCGGAACGGCCGTGGTTATCTGAGTTATGAGTTTATGGTTTTTAAACATAAGTTCATGAGTTCGTGAGAGATGGTGAGTTGAGAAAGTTGGTAAGACTATTCGTGTGGCCCGGTGGTGTGAGCCTTTCGTGTTGTGTGATTCATGATTTTTGAGATTATAACTTCGTGAATCTATGGGCTGATGAGGTTATGAGCTGATGATCTGATGGTCTTTTGAACTGATGGGTTCGCGAGTTGATGAGGGTTTAGGTTGGCGAGAGAAGTAGTTTTGCCTGTCTTTCCAACTAACAAAACTAATAAATTAGCCTTTTTCACCGCTGAAAAACTGCCGGTTTCATCAACTACCACCTCAACTGCATAACCGCACCGGCCCCATGAACTCAAAACCTCATCAATCCACCTCATAAACTCACAGCTCACCATCATAAACTCTTCAAGCATGAGAACGACACCATTTCTTTGCCCCTTGCACTGCTCATCGCTGGCGTGGTTGGCCACGCCTTGCAGCCGCTAACATTTGGATTGAGGTCGAAAGTTTTCGAACAAAAGACGCGATGGCTGGAGATCAGCAAATGATTTGAGAGATGGGCTCGCCTATGTCATCGCCCACGGACTAGGGAACGCCCGTTAAGATGCGCAAACAAACGTGCGAATAGATACCGCGGCAACCTATAACGTGTGTGTTCGAACTACAATTGGACTGCGCGTGGCACCCTTCAACGGGTCCGGCGTTTAGCAGTGCATCAACGGCAAACGTCTGCCTGTAACCGTAGGCCAAACAGGCGACCGATGGCGGTAATGGCGGGGAACGGTGAGCCTTAAGCGCGGAATAACGCTGGCACTATGCGATCTTACGGGCTTTGATGGTCGGTGCGATGCCATTTGCCCTTGCACATCGCCCGTTCCGCCGCCCGAAAGCTACGAAGCACTAAAAGATACCGCGACAGATGTTGCGAAGAGACCAACACGTGCGTTCGGCAGGGGTTTCGATCTCGTTGTCGTGGGTGGTGGGTGGCGGAATGAGTGCTGCCGTGGCCGCCGCAAGACTGGGCCCGTAGGTGGCTTTGAGTACACAAAATCGTCCCGTGTTGGGCGGCAATAACAGCTCGGAAGTGCGCGTACATCTTGGTGGGCGCATCAGCACAAGGCAAGTATCCGCGGGCTGAGCGACCTGCAAAAAGTTCGGTCCATGCAAGAAGGAAACGCCATGCCTGCCGAGAACTATTCCGACTGACCGCAAGTTGAAGTTCGTAAAGGGCGAACCTAACGTCTCGCTTTTCCTACAATCATCGCCTGCGGTGTCCAAATGCGAGGGAGTCCTTTTATACCCATGACCAAGCTTTTGCCTGTTTCACAACCCGACAATACCGCATGGGGCTATCCCCAGCATCTTCCGCCTCTGATTCGGATCTGAAATGTAACTGCAAGTAGCAAAAAGGGGTGGAGAGTGAGTCGTTGGCAGCAGACGAAACAGGAAAAATCTAAAGGCAGCGTCCTTTCATTAATCGCGACAATGCCATTGCTTCTGTCACTGTTGCGATGAACGTGCTTACAGGCGAAGAACTGTGTTTCGAGGCTCCGTGCCGATTGCACCCGGCGATGCCACGCTTGGCGTGCTGGCTGGGCAATGTATTCCATCGGTCGCGAGCCGCAATCGGCCTGGAGAGAGCCGCACCGCAACAAGCGAACGATATGACTATGGGTGTTTCTATGCAATGGTACGCTGTGCAGAAAGACAAACAACATCTGTTTCCCCTCTTTGAATACGGTATTAGCTTTAACGAGCAGACGGCCGAAAAACGTTTGAGGGGCGAATGGACATGGGAAACGGGACTGAACAGTCGCATTGTAGATAATTTGGAGCGTGTACGCGACTATGGTATGTTGGTGGTTTACGCTGGTGGAGCTTTATTGAGAAACCGTAGTAAGACCGCCGACGCCGAACGCCAGCAACTGGATTGGCTGGCATACGTGGCAGGCAAGCGCGAGTCGCGCCGATTGCCTGGGCGATTACGTGCTGAGCGAACAAGACATCGTGAAAACATGCCCCACGAAGATGCCTTCACCACCACTTGGAGCATTGACCTGCACTATCCCGACACGCTGAACGCCCGAAACTTCGCCACTGGTCCTTTCAAAGCCATATCGCGGCAGCGCGTTATCTATCCTTACGCCGTGCCTTACCGCTGTCTTTACTCGCGTAATATTAACAACTTGTTCATGGCGGGGCGCAACATCAGCGTTACACGCTACGTGTTTGGCTCGGTGCGCTAGTGCGAACAACAGGCATGATGGGCGGGTGGTGGAATGGCCGCGGCAGTGTTGTCGATGCTAATATACACGGCAGGTTTACGATTTCTGCCCCAGTTGCAAGCGTAGGAGCGTGGAGTGGGGGATGCCAACCTGCCCAACCAAAACTATAACGAAGGATGGGTTGCTTAGAACAGCCACCGCGACTGAAAAGCAAAACATGTAGACCAGAACAGATGAATGAAGGTTTCACCTGTCAACTCCCTCTCAAAGGAGATGTGATGTGGCGAAATGGCAACTCAACATCAGTACATAATGCAATGACAGTTATTATCATGCTGTTGGCCGCCTTTGTCTGCGGCAACAGCACATGCGCGCAGGCAGCGCAAAGCGGGCAGTTCGGATACTGTCTGACAATGGAACATGGCGGGAAGGATCGCTGATCTGCGGCGGTTTCAGGCCATTGTCGGCGAGTGCAAAACTGCAGCCCGACTTCGTTACGCCAGCGGGTGCGCTACGGCGACGGTGACTTTACCCATCGTCTTTGTCGAGGCTTTGAAGAAAAAGGCGCTAACCTATTATTCTTTCGTAGTAAGTGATCTGGGCTGCTAGCAAGCACCCCATTATCGATTAGCGACCCATCTTCCCCGAAAACCGCGACCCTGGCAGTATATATAAGCTGGTGGCAAAGGTTCAAGGCGTTGAAGTGGCCGTGTACGCAGAGCACCTTGACTATCTGGATTGCGCCTATTACAACGTTCGTGGCTATGACGGCAATACGTTTAAAAAACAACTAAGCCAGCATCGACGAGGTGTTGCGCCTGACGACTTGTCGTGCGCGACAACGCCATACAGATTTTCCTTAACGAGGCTGGCCACGACATCGCAGCTGGGCGTTGCGTGGTATTTGGCGGCGATTTCAACGAGCTTCACACCTGATTGGATACATGCCACGGCCAATCTATACGATCACAACGGGATGGCCATACTCGGACCGTGTCGACGATGCTACACACGCGGGCTTTTGAGGATGGTTACCGCGTGTTATGCCCCAATCCCGTAACGCATCCGGGCTTTACCTACCCGTGTTTTAACATTGCGGCAGAGATGTCGAAACTCACTTGGGCACCAAAGGCCGACGAACGCGAACGCATAGACCTGCTATATTATAAAAGGGCGTGAGTATGGAAGTGACAAAGGCCAGATATTTGGCCCAAACGTCTGTATATGCCGTTCATAACACTTAAGATAAATGGGACGACCCCGCTTTATTGCCCAAAAGGCGGTACATGGCCACTGATCACCGCGGTTTGTTGGTTAAATTTATCGTGAGTAAAGCTGCCAGTGGTGCTAATGTGGTATGAGCGTTCTTTTTGCTTGTGCTTTGCCCCAAAGCACAGGCAAAACCTGCCGTAGCCTAATTATATCTATTCCGCCATGACAGCAACCGTGTTTTTGCAGCAAAAAGGAGTTATCGTAGCGAGTTTGTCAAGTGACAACCATAATATGATGCCACTTACTATTTCGTGTCGCATTTTCTCCAACTCGCGACCGCACAACCGACCAAAATGGTCTCAGGCTGCGCGGTCGGGCAGCAGAATAGTGCCGAAGGAAGTGAGGCCGCAACTACTTCGGCAGAAACAGAAATAAAAGCTAACTCAAGTGGCAAAAGGCTAGCTTAGAGGAACTGCTTTGTTGATTATGAAGACTACACTTTCGCGTGCGAGAAAGGTGCACTGGACACCTGATCATCCGCGATTTGAACGGATGAGGCACCATGCAAGCAGTGACCGCATCGGGTATGAGTACACTAAACCTGCCAAAGTTGACCGATGAGGGTTGAGCTAACCTCTGCATAACACTTATCAACCAAGCAACCTATATGCTCCGACATTTGATTGACAAGCAACAAAAGATGTTTTTACAGAATGGTGGAGTGAAAGGAACAGATGACAAAAGCGAGGTTGAAGTGGAGGAAAGAGATATGGGGATGATGGACGGTCGGACCAGTCGGACTTGTCTGACTCAGGTCTGACCTGTCCGACCAGTCCGACTGCATCTGATCGTCCGACCAGTCGACTAGTCCGGCAACAACCATCCTATTTCCCTACTTCTGCATTCTCATCTCGCAGGTAGTACGGTCGCCAGCCAGTATCTGTTTTACCCTTGCAAACAGCTCGATACCCATCAGCGTGAACGAAATAGCCTTGCCGTCGGGCGAAATAAGGATGCACTTAGGTATGTCGCGGATGCCGAACAGCTTGGCGGCAGGCGACACCTCGTTTTGCGAGTCGTAGGCTTTGCAACCATCCCGTCGCGGTTAATGCCCTGCGAGTTTGGCGAACGTTTCCAAGTCTCCTGTCCTTCGTCGATAGAAAGGTTCACCATAACAAACTTATCGGCGGCGTTACGCGTTTCATCATATATGCGTTTGATGCTGCATCCCCGTCAAGGCAGCCCGGAGCCCACGATGCCAGAACGTTAGCAGCATGTTTGCGCGCAAGTCGTAGAGTTGTACGCATGCCCACTCAGCGGCAGGCGTGTGTCGAGCGCCTTCTTTTCCTGGCGATTCAGTGCCTTGATGTGCCATTGCTTAGCGAAGAACGCGTATAGGGACGCCTGAGCGTGGCGAAAAGGCTTGCATCAGATTCGGTCCTGCGCACTTATCGACGTATCGGCAACAAGTCGCGCCGTGCAAGTATGGCGGCGCCGGTGGCGGGTCCTGGCATGTTCCAGCACAAATTGCTTTGCGGTTGTGTAACCTGATTGCTTTTCAGCTGCTGCCCGCGAAAGGCCCGTCGTGCATCTCTACCCGCATTCGTCGCCACAAAGTCGTTTCCCTGCCGGTGCCGTGTGATGCCACCGAGCTGCGCTGAGCATCGTCTGGTCGCGCTGTTGATTGCAGGCAAGAGCGCATATGCCGGTACACGCGCGTAGTTGGTTAGTTGGTGCGACACCTTGGCATTGGCTGACTGGCTGGGCGCTGGCACCACGATGTTCACTTCACCAGGCTCCACCCAAAGGGTATGCCTTCGCTTTCAGTGCCCGTGCCGGTAATAGACGGACGGATGTGGCGGTGGCGTTATGTCGCGATTCAGCGGAATCCGGCCTTTATTGGTGACGGTCGAGGCCACTTGGTACCGTAGCTGCCGTCACGCGCATAGTCTCTGCGCATAGCGCACATTCTTTACGTCGCTTTGGCACCCGCTGCCGCGACGACGTGTCTGTCCGCGTATGACGCAGGCGGTTTCCTTCTCCGGAATGAGCGTGGGCGTGGGCAGCTGTGCCGCAACTTTGATGCTTGCGCCTCATTATGGCTATAAGCAATAGACTTCAAAGCGCATCCATGATGTTCGCCATTGTTAATATGGTTATATCTTTTGTCTCACTGTTGCTTTCCGTTGTCCTTGTAGTATCGCTTAGAGTGTGTAGCATAATGCAGCGTGAGTAGCTTTCTGTTGCTTTGAGTGTGCGAGGCTTAATCACCTGCATTTCATCGCTCTTTCTGGCGGCAAACCAAAACCCTGACTGTAGGGATGAAAACTGCACGCGTGTAGCCTTGGCGGCAGATGCAGTACGTCGCGCTATGTTGTTATAGGGCTTGAGCTTTTTCATGGTTTTTATTTTTGTACGTTTTTATTCTCTTATCCTTTTCTTCGGCCACATGTGCACATATAATATTGTGCCGTTCAGGTAACGGTTGGTGCATGATGCAAGTGTTTTGTTGGTCGTGCGCTGTTGCTTGTAGCTTTTCGGCATCGGCCAGCAGCTCTCAGCTTGGCGCTGTAGATGCAGTGTCGGGCCTTTCCTGCCTGCGGCCCGCCGTCCTGCCTTTATGTTTTGCTTGCGCAAAGGCCTCAAGAAGGTTTGTGGTGCGACCCTGTCAACTGTTTTACCGCTGCGTTGCAAATAATAATCTTAATGTAATATAAATTGAAGATTAAAAAGATTAATTGCTGGCGTTTTTGTGTTGCATTGTTGGTTGATTACGTGTTTATTGTAGTCGTTGTTTCGGGGCTGTTGATGCTGGCGGTAGTAAGGGCACCGCTCCCGTGCTGTTGACCGCGCGTGTGTGCAGTATAGTTGTTTGTCTTATTTTTCAGCATGATTTTTAACATAATAAAGTGCCCTTTTACCTCGACCAACTAGATTCACCCTGCCCCAAAAACGATTCTCGCGAAGCGTTGTTTTTGATGAAGAGAGGACTCGATCCGTGAATGCAGTCAAAATGAATATTTATTTCAAGCAAACCGCCATTTGAGCACGATTTGCTATTTGGTGCAAAGCGTAGTGCATTTTGGTGCAAAACGCGGTGCACATGCGTGCAAAAACGCAGTGCGTTTTGCGCGATGCATGACATGAAATGTGCAAAGCACGTGAAATGTGCTAAAATGCGGTGAAACTGCACTAAATGCAAGACGAAAAGCATAAATATCCACCTGCAATGGTATAAAATAAAACCTTTTAGACCACATAAGAAAACACTTGTGACTGAAAAGGCAGGAAACGTGCCGCTGAAGAAGTGGGGTTTTAGGTTAAAAGGGTGTAATCGGACTTGAAAATCGTGGGTTGCCACCAAAACTAGAAAGGCAAACCGTGGTGCAAAATGCAGTGGTTTTGTCTCTTTAAAAATGGAGCAGGGCAGAGGGTGAGACTCGAAATGGTGTCATACTTTAACTACTTTTGAGCCTGTTTTCGCTGCTAGAAACAACGTTGAAATTAGAAAGAGGTTGGCACACACAAGATATTGAGACTTCTGATTGCATGGCTGTGTAAGTTGATGGGTTTGTAAGCTGATGGGTTTGTCTGTTGACGAGTTCGTCGAGTTGATGAGTTTGTCCAGTTGATGGGTCTTTGTGAGTTGATGGGTTTCGTGAGTTGATGAGTTTGCAGCTTAGCTGAGTTTGGACATGATTGATTAGTTTGCAGAGTTGATGAGCTTTTGAGCCGATGAGTTGATGAGTTGCTGAGTTGCTGAGCTGCTGATTGATGAGCTGCCGAGCTGATGGAGTTGACGATAAGCCGATTTCTTCTGGAGTGGTTTGGCTTTCGTGAGTTTTACTCGGCCACGAATTTATCGCTAAGGAGTTGATAAGTGCTGCAGCATCTCACGTATATGAGAGGCGTGCTTATCACTTGTATTGGCATCACAAAGACGACAGAATTTCTTTCAGTTTGTTAGAATATCAAAGGCAGAGTTGGGTCTCCATTCCGTAGTTTCAGCTTTTCCCTCATTGCCTCCATGTACTATTTCTTGTCGCTCTTATCACCGCTATTCTTCCTTAATAAATCCATTGAGGTTTTCTTGTTTCTAGCAGCTGTCTGAATTGAGAAATCAGGGTCTTTCATCAAAGTCTCAGATGCATCTGTCATTTTGTTTTCATAGTAACCGTAAACCCGAGCACCGAGTTGCTGTCTGTGCAAAGAAACCTTAGCACGTCAATGGGTGGCATGTTTGTTGTGAACGAGCCACGCGCTTTCTCTCGGGGATAAGTTATGAATTATCTCAGAGATTGGCTTCGGAAGATAATTGTTCCATTCGGTCCCATATTATTATCTTCTAAAGTTATTGCTGTCTGCTAATTTTACGTATTCTGTGCTGTCAATCATATAACAATCCTCCGCTTTTTCTTTTCTCCCTTTAGAAGTTTATTTTGGTTTCTCTCTCTCTTCATGCAAAGACACTTGTAAATGCGATATAGCCCCCATCCCACCCAACTAGTCACAGTCTGCGGTGTCGGACCTATTTCACACTTCTCGGCATGGGTACATTCTTATATTTGTTCAGCACCAAAGCCTGCCATCTGCGGCAGAGAAAGATACGCGATGTGGAAAAAGAGCTGAGGCCATAAATACAGAGCGCTAATCTGAAAGAGACAAGGTCACCGGCATATATAAGCTATGTTGTTCTTCTGTACAAAAAGACAAGCTCTCCTCTGAAAGGCCTGGCGCCAATTTGTTAAGACAATGTGCGCTTGGGTTGTGCTTTCTTTTGTTTTGATGCGGCTCTTTGATAGAGCGCACGCTTCAGGACTGATGCCCAGGACGTCGCCGGCATCGGTTTCTGCCTCTTGCCCAGCTTACCCGTTACGATGAGGGTAAAGCATATTGACGGCAGAAAGGTTGTTGTGGGTGTTGTCTAACGAGCATGAATGTTGGGTCGGCAAACTAGATGCATCGATGAAATCGAAGCGAAATCGTTCGTGCTCCAATGTACGGTGGAATGAGAGTTTCTCGCATGCTTTTCAGCTGCAGCATGCCGTTGCTCAGCACTTTCAGTTCTCATCTTTAAGGTTGTTCACCCTTTGTCTGAGGGAGTTCAGCTCTTTATTGACCCTCGGTTTGCTATGACACTTTTAAATTGGTCGATGCGGTCATGTTGCATTCGCTAATGACAGTCGTTTCTCCAAGATGCTCGCTTGGCTCTGGCTACCTTTGTACTGCACTGGTAGCACGCAAGGTGATGGACACTGGCAGCACCAACTGCGCCGCAGCACGTGATGTAAATGCGATACGAGCGTATTTCGCGCTCGCTGGCCTCGATGTCGAACCTGTTTTGTATTTCGTGAAACGTTTGTTGGCCTGCCATTCCTTTTGCTGTTTTTCTCTTGAGAGACGGCAGCGAGTCGACCGTGTTGGCAGCTCACGTAGTCGCCCATTTTCTGTTTGCAGCTCGAAAACAAAGGTTGTAAAGGGCTTTCTCGCGTGTATACCGTCGTCGCTTTGCAAGGCGCTTTTTGCAGCAAAGTCGAATCGCCTTTCTGATATTGTCCTTGCCGTATATAGGTCGGTAAGAATGGTGTAAGTGTAGTTGTCGGGTCAGCTCTTTAGTGCGCGAGTAAATTTGGCCGATTTCACCCGTGTCTCCTTTGGCTGCATACGTCGCCGATGTGGCCAGCAACAGTTTGGCTGGTGTCGAGGTGTATGTACAGCTAAGCGCTTTTAAGCAGGTAGTTCAGGTTGTTGTCTGGTACGTCCAGTCCGTTATACGCATTGGCGATAGAGGAAAGATCTGTACGCCATCCACAGGATCGTTGTTGGCGCGTGTAGCCATGCCGCGCGCCTTTTTCGGCATAATTCAGTGCCGTGTTGCAGTTTTGTGTGCAGAGGTTGATGTAGCTTAGGGTAGAGAAATATTTTGTGCATCAAGGCCAATCCGCCATGCCCTTGGCGGTGTTTTCGGCTCCTTTTCAGCGGTTTTATGGCGCGGCAGTAACGTTGTTGTGGCTGACAGCGAAAAGATGCAGGCCTTAGTAGTAGTATGCGCGCGCCAACTGTTCTTGGGTCCGTGTTGTTCGTAATAAAACACGGAGATGTGCTATCGAGTCGTTGTCGATTGGGAAATCATGTTTCGGTAGGTAGCTCAGTTTTAGGGCAGCGTAAACAGGGGCCATTTTCATCGCTGTTTTCCATTTCGTGTATGGGTATGGCCCGCACAGCGTGTAGGGCCTTCTCCATGTTCTCTGACTTAACAACGAGTCTATCTGCTCCATCTCGAGGTGCGGTTATGGCAGGCGCACATCAGCACGTTAGGGCAAGCAGCGCATAAATGGAGGTTGTTTCTGGGCGCACATCATTGTTTGTGATTTCGTTGATAGCTGTCCGCTTTCATGGCGCATGCAAGGTTGGTTTGACAGTTCTGTTAAATCTCCGTTGTAGCTTGTCGGTCTGAGCTGAATGGGAAATCTTTGTCCATCAGAGGCGGGTTTCATTGTGCGGCATGTAGGCGGCTCATTGGCAAAAATTATGAAAAATAGTTTCGTATTGCGAGCATCCTAAATGCAGATAAGTGGCCGTATTTGTTGCTTAGGTGCTGCGTTGCACGTTTTCGTAGCAGCATAAAAACAATGGTTGTAGGGTGTAGATGGGTGTGATAGATGGGCGGTAAAGACCATGCCACTCACGTCACGCCAGGTGGGGCGATAAGTTGTGGGGGAGAGGCTGGGATGGACCCCTTTGCCAACATGGCGTTGACAAAAATGCTTTGTGTTGCTGGATTGTCGGCGGCATGTTGTGATGAGGGCGTGCGGATTTATATTCTCACCGCATGTTTTGTTGTGCCGGCACCACATATCACACGGCCATGTTAGAATTTGAATATCGTCGGACTTTTCGTTGCAAATTAGCCAGCTTTCTGCTTTGTAAAGCCTCGAAAACCCTCTTTGAGTTCATCGGGATGTTGCAGCAAACTACTTCATGTCGTCAATGAATCCCATTTTGCTGGATAAAAAGGTGGTATATTTCATGAAAAATTGTTTTTGCGCCACTCTTCAGATAGCTGCAACCAACCTAGCTGTTACCTATCGGCCACCGCAACACTCCTATATATATATAGGCATAAAAGGCGGCAAATATGCCTAGGCGGCGCGGAACAGAAAACCTTAACGATAGAAACCCGAACGTCTTAATCAACCATCGAATAACTTCAATACTAAACAAGAAACAAAAGGGTTAAAATAACAGATTACAAACTCGAAAATTGTAATGGCGCGTAAAAACTTATCAAGACCAGCGAACGTGATGTTCTGTCATGAGCATTGTTGCGTGTGGAGCCAGCGCATGCAGCAAGGCCGTCTCAACGGGCAACAGTACGATTGAAGGCATAGTAATCGACAACAATACGAACGAACCCGTTGTGGGCGCTACGGTGAAACTTAAAGACGGAACCGCAGGGCACGGTTACGTCGCCGACAGAAAGTTCGTGATGACAGGCTCGTCGATGGCAAATGTGGTTCACGTTAGTTTATCGGTTTCAGCCTCGCCAGTTTACCGTGGCAAAGAAACGATGATAACGGTTTATCTGGAAGACGATGCCAACCAGCTGACGCAGGTGGTGGTTACGGTTTTCAAAACGAAGAAAAAACAGTTTTACGGGTACGGCCACGGTGGTGACTCGGCGACGAGTTGCGAAAGGTGAACGTAAAGGACGCCGTGAAGGCGTTGGAGACTTTCGACCCTTCCGTCGTATTATCGACCGCGGCGATGGTTCGGACCCCAACCATCAACGAAATCAACATCTGCGGTGCATCAAAGCATCCAACGACAAGAGTTCGATGCCAACGGCCAAGCGCTGGAACGGCGCACCAACCTTTTAGAAACCCAAACACGCCCATCTTCATGCTCGACGGTCTGGAAGCTGCCCAGAAAAATCTACGACATGGATATCAACCGCATCCAAAGTATGACGATCCTCAAAGATGCGGCGGCCACGGCACTCGTACGGCTCGCGCGCGGCAAACGGCGTGGTGGTAGTAACGTCCGTTCCCTGCAAAAGCAGGCGAGTACGCATCGATTACAACACTACCCCTGGAACTAACTCTCCCCGACCTGTCGGACTATAACCCGACCATGCCGCTGAAAAACCGTGCAAGTGGAGAAAGACGCGGTATTTATACGGCAAAGAGAACTGGCAAAAGGAGGAGAAGGAAATTCTGTATAACAATAGGGCTGAACTGAGATACAGGCGCGGTGAATCACCGATTATTGGCTGACCAGTCACGTACGTGATGAACTGGCGCAACAGCGTTATGTCTCGGGTGGTAGAAACTCGATGCGTTATGAGTTGCTTTCAACTACGACAATAACCGTGGTGTGATGAAAGGGTTCGTACCGCAACCGTTGGGGTAGTGGTGGTTTAAAGATAGACCATCGCCTACGCGAATGGTCTGGCAGCAGATACAAGACAACGTAACCATTAATCGCACCTCGTATGAGGATTCGCCCGTCGGTTCATTCTCAAACTACGGCGCATACTTTGCCTAGATGCCATTATGGCGAATATGAGTATCTGCAAAAAGCTACCCCAATCGGGACATTGTGAACCATCTACAACAACAATAGCTGGAAAAGCTATAACGGACGAGGCACCATCACCGACATTACTCAACAACCTGGAGTGGTAACGTGTGCATTTTCACCCCCTGCCTTCTATTGAGATAATGTCTACAAGTCACAAACCAACGACGACGTTTTCATCGACCCCAAGCACGCTTTCAAAGGAGTGGAGAACAAAAAGAGGAGAACTGAGCATATCAGAGAATACGACCTGAAAATGGAACCTGAATGCAACGCTCCATTTTAATCAACGCTTTAAGAAACACTTTCGAACTTAACAAGCGGTGTAGGAGGCCATTGAGACTAGTTTCACATCCGATTGCTTACGAAATACCAGGGTTTCAGCCTCGGCTCGCAGAACAAAACCATCGTATAGCGCGTCTGCAGGATGGTGTTACAAGAGATACAGAAATAAAAGGTGCGTACGTTCGGATTGTTGGCCGCATTAAATTACACATACGATGAAATTTAGTCTTGCTAGATGCACGTTCCGTTTGATGGTTCATCGCAGTTCGGTGTGAGCGGCGTTTTGCACCCTTGCCTCCATCGGCGTGGGTGAATAGCACAATTATGATTTCATCAAACGTATGCCTGGATAAACAGCTTGCGTTTAAAAGGCACATACGGAAGCTACGGGTAAGGTTACCTTCACACGTTTCGATGCGATAAGCTACGTGACGACGGCACCGTCATGGTATTACACAGGCCCGGCTATTTGCTGGCAACATTTGAAATCCTGACTTGTCTTGGGAGTTGACGAACTTTGGACCTAGGCTTTCGGTGGAACTGTTCAAAGCGTTTCTTCTGGATAGTTACCTACTACCACAAAAGCCACAGACCGCATGATAGACAAGGTAAAGGTTCGCCCCGTCGTCGGGATTCGACGAGCTATAGTGAAACGTAGGCGGTGTGCTTAACGAAGGTATAGAACCAAAAGACTAATGTAACTGTTTTGCGGAATACGTTGCACAGTGTGCTGTAACGCCAACAGCACATAACAAGAATACCATTACAAAAGCTAAACCGTGCGAAGAGGATAACTAAGAAAATGCGATAACTACTCTTCAGAATCTTCTGGGCTGTTTCACCTGCAGCTCCGCTGTTTATTACGTGGGTGCATCTACCCCGGCTATCTATGCCGTGCCCTCGTTTGGGTATCGATCCTTACCAGGAACAGAATTCTTCCGTGTAAGATGGAAACCGTGACACGGGTGTGAGGATAAGAACGACATGGTTGTTGTAGAGCGACTTAACCCTGACGCAGGGTACCTCGCATTAATGTGCATGGCGAGGCATTTATCTTAACGCAGGATTCAGCATGCGTATGGGTGGACAGGCCTACAACAACACGCTGGTGTCGAAGGTGGAGAAATGCCAACATTGAAAAGGAGAACGTAGACAGGCGTGTCTTGACCGACCGCTGGTACCGTGGCGATGTAGCGCAGATTTTATACATACATGTGAGAGAGGTCTCACCAATGAGGTCGTCACGCTGCAGAACGACAACTTAGTCTCGTTCAACAGCTTGTCCATTGGTTACGACTTCAACAAGCGAATAACTTCCTCTTCAAACTTAATGCCCTCCTGTGGTTTTCAATGCCGCCGACCTAGGCCGTTGAGTACCATAAAGGTGGAACGAGGACTCTCTTATCCTTGACGCACACATATGGCCTTACGTTGCGTGCATCATAGTAGTGGACAAACAAAAAGAACACGATTATGAAACGTATAGCATATATGGCTACGGCGATAACCATCGTTGTTGCTTTTGACAGGATGTAACGAATGGTTGGACGTTCCCGGTGGAAGGAAAATCCACCTTCGAAAGAATTGTTCGAGAAAGGCGATGGGTATCGGAGTGTGTTGCATGGCCTGTACACGTCATACATGGCAGAAGATGTGTTTACGGCAAAACCTGCAATGTGGCTGTTGATCTCAAACCAGTATAACGAACGTTCGTCCCGAAGACTTAAGTAGTACGGCACTTATCGCGGCAGGTACGCGATCACAAACAAGGACTTGCGCCCTGAGATAGACAAAATGTGGATGGTGCCTTATAATGTACAGGTGCCGCCAACGTTATCAGAACGTAGGGGCGAAAATGCGAGGCAAGTTCGCGAAAGGCGAAATGGAGAAAGAAACCTGATATTAGTGAGGCAAGGCTGTACGTGCATACGCGCATCTAGACACGTGCTCAGGCTGTTTGCACCTGCTCCGAAAGATGATGGCGGCGGTGTGTATGTTACCGTGACACGCCTTTCTCTAACACTTAGCCCAGCACATGAAGACGAGTGAGGTGCTTGTACGCGTGATTAAAGACCTTGGAAGGAGGCGCGAATTGGTTAAGTCCAGCCGACTTGCTCAAACTCGTGGCAATGAGGCGAGATACCTCTGGGAAAGCTCATCTTTTATAGCGAGTTCGAGTATGGAACGGCATTTATACAACCGACAAGACCTCGACGAGTCTCTTTCGTTGGACGTGGTTGGTCGATTCTCCTAGCAGGCATAACCGCTGCATTGGCTCGTGCTCACCAGCATAAAGGTGTGCGTGATGACACTTTTCACGATAGGGCCAAGCGGTGTGCAGAGAGGAGATAATCGAATTCTGAGTACTGTGGCAAGGGATAAAAAGCGATATTATCCGTTTAAGGGAAGAACGACTGATGGTTTCTCTTTATGCGAACGACCAGAAGATGAGGGACGTACGCATGGTTGGCAACCTCATTACGGGCGTGTATAGGGACAACGTTGCCAGGTTGACTGATTTCGAACATGCTGGCACAGTATCCCCGAAAGCGGGCGTCGTTGCACAAGACCAACTGTTTATCGTCAATACCGAAGGGCAAGACATATTTCAAGACGGTGGATATATAGATGAGTCGGCAGATACATTCGTTGTACTTGCTCCCATTTTATGTTCGACGGAGCGTGCAAGACCAATCTGTCGGTGAAATGGTATGTTAAGGAGAAACGACTGGTGGAACGCGACAAGACATCGGACATCTTCCCTTGATTGCGAACTTCGGAGATGCGATACATCATTGCCGAGACTGAAGCGCAGAGTAACTCTCGCCGCAGCGCATACAAAGGCAATCAACGCATGCGCGAACACCTGGATTAGGAACAGGCCCCATGGCAGTTAAGAGTACATTCAGCGACTTCCAAAAAGATTCGTAAGAGAGCGCAGCGCAGAATGGATAAGCTTGAGGGCAGCTGTTCTACCTTTATAAAAGGCTCCGGGGCAGATGTGAAAACGCGACGACAAAATCAGTGAAAACCATTCTCCAGCAGAAGCGGATTGCCCTTTACCTACTGATGAAAATCTCTGACCCACAACATTTATCATTATGCGAAAGTTATTGTTTACGCTTTGGCGGCAATCGCCTTGATTCTCTTCTGAAGGAGGAAGCTCTGACAACTGTTCGGCGATGACCATTACCTGTATTTCGACAGATACTATGAACGAAAAAGAGCCTGAAAGCATATGTCGACTCTACTTTCGCCTCTTGTTCTTTCTTGATGACTGACGATAGATGCCTAGATGCCATGCTCAAGTCATTTGGCTGGGGAGAGACCTAACTGAAGGACGAAACCTTTCAAATTGCGTGTGACACCCGAAGGAACCACTGTTAACCCCGACGAGTAGCTAAGTTAGCAGACACATATACGTTTAGGTGCAAAGGCCCCGCCTGCAAATGCCAACAACTGTACGAGACACCAGCCGTGTGACAAGATGTATCGAGAGCTGACTTAAAGACCTGCCTGAAACAGTGCGGCTGATGCGGAACTGGTTCCACTGGGCGATCTGCAGCTGGGGCAGACCGATACGACAGGCGATTGTTACTAACTCGCGATGCCATCAAGCCTGCTGGTGGAACAAGGAGAGTAATCAGCGTGCTGGGAGAGTATTCCAGCCGCAGTGCTTTGTGACGCACACGACCCAGCAGCGTCACTGAACGAGAGTATGTTGTCTGACGCTCCTTGGAAAGCAAGGAAATTGGTTCGAAGTTTAAGGAATGGCTGGGAGCAAAGCATCCTGACCAGGCCGTAGAGGAAGACGACGTGCGCAATGACCATTAAAAGTGTGACACCTTATAAAATAGAAAAATTATGCGAACTTGAGAATATGCATCTGTAATGCTTATGCCGCTGATGCTGGCATCATGTTTTAGTGACGACAGGAAATTTACGAAGATGAGTCGTTGAAACCCGGCCTGCATGGCTCGATAATTTTATGGATAGCCCAATACAGGTATTGGTTTATGGCGGGTCGGCCCGTGCCGCGATGGCTCACGCTACTCAATTGAAACTGGATTCGTTGCAGCGTGGCCAAGAGGTGCTTATGAGTGGCGAATGAACGGAAAAGGGTGCAGCACGGAATTGAAGGAGGAGATCACTGATGAGTTCTTGAAAAGAATGGGAGTCAAAAGAAATGCCTGTCAAAGAAACAGTCTGGTGACTTCTCCATCATCGAGAAATCTTCGGGTGTGACATTCAAAGTAAAATGTACGCTGTTTTAAACCTGCAATTGGTGGAGTGCGACTCGCATAGTTATCCGGCATGCCAACATGCTGGGTAAACTAACAGATGTTTAGGCTTAATTACTTGAAAGAGGTGCAAGCTGAAAGAAAATTTTGAGTTTGGCAAGCGCGGTAGACAATGTTCGAACGCCGATCTTCGGATGTGGCTATGTGAAGAATGTCGGTGCTGCTCGGCTCGGCTCAGCGTTGATAACCGGAAGAAGGTGATGCAATGGTGTATATGCGCAACTTGAAGAAAGGAATGGATTTAAGTTCGTAGTTTGCCGATGGCACAATCGATAACCGGCGTTAGCGGGACGGAGCGGGTGAAAGAGATGGTGGATGAATACGCCTGCTCGACTTGGGGTTAGCTACGAAAGACGGGCGATTGTTCTCACGCCAGTTTGGTGAGAACTCTTGGGCGGGTAAATTCATCAGATCCATCATATTATATAGACTCATTGGGCTATAAAGGATTTACAAATCTGGGACACACGAGTGAGAGTGACCAATGTGCCCTGTTAGTGATGAGAAGAACTGAAGGGTTGTTTTAGCAACCTACCACCAACTCCTCGGACGGTAAGTACGTAGCTTTGGGTAACATTCAGACCACCACCGCCTGCGTGAAGACGTCGAGCAACGATGCCCACGACAATGACGGGACAGTGAGACAATCGTGAAGTTGGTTTCCAGGCTTACTACACCACAGGAGTGAAAATCTATGGAAGCTGGAGTCGCGAGACAATTACGCGCCGATTGGATCGGCACATGAACTATGAGTCCGCATGAAACAGGCACCTGTTCACAAACGAGACGGTGTTTGACGGCGTCGGGGAGAGCAGCACGAACTTCAAAGGCCTATACCGACTTGTTCCGCTGAATGCGTTCAACGAGTTATCGCAGCAGATCCTTACTTTGCGCAAAGCTGAGCGAACAATTAAGAAAATCCTGCAGCGAATAAACATCTAAAATCACCCATATGGGTTCATGGCGATGTCATGGGCTATTGACGTCGATCACGGATTGATCCCCATTCGAGTGGTGGCCGCGCATGGCTGACGTACGACTTCATTACTACATGCGGTTCCTGTTAAGCATGCATCCACGATTAGTGAAGAAAAGTATAACGAGTGGACGCGGCAAGGGCAGCCACTCAGCCAAGTGGCCATGCCTAGTGAGTTATCTTTGACTTATATTACTGAATACATCATCACGCGCATCCCCTGGCCTTGGGTGGTGGGTAGTCGCAAAACAAAAACAGATAAAATGCAGAACAGATTGTTTTAAAGAGTAAAGCGCCCGCGCGCTGACGGATTGGCCGGCGCGGCGTCGCCAAAAGCGCAGAGTGGAGATAAGCGATGTTTGAACGTTAGCGCCGTTAGCAAGGGCGGCGCGCCAACCGTTACGCTCAAAAGTCGGCCCGAATGCCAGCGGGCCTGTCCCTGGGCCTGTTCACATCAGACACTGCCGGCATCATCAAAGACGAGGTTGTTGACGGATATCACCGGCAGAAGAAACCCTGATACACTGACAACGCCAAAGATAAGAAACTGGTGACTACTGGATTGGTGGTTGTTCCGAGAAAGAATACACCTCATCGCCCTCGGTTGGCGGGGACGGCAAGCCCGGCAAGGTGTCTCGCACGCAGTTTACCGCCTCGCAGACAAGGTTTCGCCTCGGCGCAGGTGCTGGCACAGGTTATGAACATCGGACCCGACTAGCGTTACGGTGAAGTTTACGCCCAACATCGATGTGGTCTGGCGCTTATGCCAGTTTGAGGGTGGAACCATCGAACAAAACCGTGAAAGAACACGGCCCCATGATGGGTTTCTCTAACGCTTTACGACATGATCTAAGCAGTTCAGCAAAGACTACTACCACCGAAAAGCAACACACTTGGCGCGAGATGGTGCCTGATGCCACTACGAAATCTGCGTGTTGCGCATGGGATAAGAATGGCGTTTTCAAGAGATAACCAAGGTTCCCGTTACGAGAAAGCTTGGCGGACCTGGCAGCCACAGTCGACATAAAGATTGGCGAGTTTGGCGGCAGTAAGAAAGGCGGCTACTATCAAGATGTAGTGTACTCGCCCAACGACCAAGCATCGTTTCACCGCGACATCACTCATCACCGAAGAGGCCTTTAACAAACCCGACATGGGCAACATCGATATCAAGATGCTGCAAAACCGACCATCCAAAGACACGACTGGCGAACCACATATACGCGTGGATAGGGCTAGATGGAACGCATCAACCGCACCACCTAATACGCTTGCTCGAGACAGACGAACGATGTAGAATCAAAGGTGAAGTTTCACTACGCCCTGCCGCTAAAAAGAATAACGCGAAATCTAAAACTCGCTCTTGATGGAACCTTGATTTTAGCTGGCATATTTTGTCATCGCTAGGGTTGTTCGCCAATCGCAAACCCATCAGCTGTGAGGCAAATGTGCCCGCTCAGGTCAATGCGTATGGAATAAATGAAAGCGGCAACGAACAACGCAAACGTGATATCAGGGCTTATAAAGCTGGTTCAAAAATCCACAGCTATTTTCGAGAGCAACTTTTGTAAATACACGCAGCTAGTCGATAACAGAAGCGTATCCAGAAATGTGCTTCTAACCCCCAAACCCGCATAGCAGGTGACGAACTGCCCCCGGCATTTCTCTCGATCCCAGCATCTCAGCTATTCAACTATACATAACCTAGGGCATTTTCCAACACTTTTCGCCCCCATATACCCTTGCGAATGCCGAACGAGATACAGCGAGGCGGACCTGCCGTGCTACGCGTTTATCGCGAGCAAAAACTGATGTTTCTCGCACCGCCAACAAGTAACTGAATTATTGAAACAAGAATGAGTAACCTAAACAATCTCTGCGGGCTAGGGCACTTCCATCTCTGCTTTTTCCCCACCAACCTGCGTGGACAAGGCGTTAACCAGGCCCCACCTATCCCCGTGGACACCGCCGTGATAGTACTGCCCAACGGACTGACTATCATACACGCCATAACAACTGCACAGAACGATCGCGCCGACTTCATATCGCACAGAAGGTGGGCTCGATAAGCAGAAGAGAGCCAACGCGGATCTGCCCACTTTCCTTGAACACATGTGTTTTAACGGAACGAAAAGCATTTCTCGGCAACGAACTTATCCGTTACTTGGAAACGCTTGGCGTGAAGTTGGCGCGACCTCAATGCCTACACCTCCATCGACCAAAACCTGTTTACAACTATATCCAACGTGCCTACCACGGCGCCAGACGGCACTCGACTCGTGCTTGCTGACACCACGACTGGGCAATGCGCTCACACTCGACCCAACCGAGACTGACAGAGCGCGGAGTGATACACGAAGAGTGGCGAACGCACCGAGCCACATCACGCATGCTAGAACGCAACCTGCCTAAACTTGGTTCTGGAACGAAGTACGGCGCGCGTTTCCCCATCGGACTGATGAGCGTGGTGACAAATTCAGCAAAGAGCCAGCGCGACTACTACGAAAAGTGGTATCACCCATCAAATCAGCATTATGTGGTGGGCGACATCGACGTAGCTCACACCGAGGCCAAGGATTAAGAAGCTTTTCTTTGAAGAACCCCTGACAACCAAGCGAAAGTGGTGGATGTGCGTGCGGACAACGAAGCAAACCCATCATGCGTTGTGATAAGGAACAGGACCAACAGCTCGGTGAAGTGTCGTTCAAAAACACGAGGCTTTGGCCCACCTGCTCAAACGCAACGTAGACTATTCTTTGGCCAATTATGCCAAGAACATGGCACTCAGTGCAGCTCAACGACCGCCATGCCGAGGCTGTCCAAAACCCACCAACTGTCTTACTCTGGCGCGCATCGGCGCTGATGGCAACTTTCATCATTCGCCAAAACAAAGCGCGCTTTCACCATTAGTGCAACGCCGCGCGACATGGCTGGTACTGCCGCCGCATTGCAAGCCGCGCTTGTTGAGGCTCATCGCGCCGCCAAGTTCGGGTTCACCCAAAGCGAGTACGACTGCGCCAAAGCCAATCTGCTCGAGTGCATTGGAAAAAGGCACAATGGTCGCGATAAGCGTGGCAACGCCTGCTTTGCCGACGACTACAAAGGCCATATTCTCTCGCAAGAGCCCATCCCCGCCTTCTGAAGACTATTACGAGATAATGAACAATAGCGGTGCCTCAGCTATCCCGTTAATCCGACATCAACGCCATTCTGCCGCAGCTGTTGCCCGAGACCGACCGCACATGGTTATCGTATCAACTCTCAACAACGAGAAGCGAAGGCAAACGATGTCCTACGCGAATCCTTGTTGCAAGCTCAGTACGCGCACGCCAAAACCAAGCGGTAGAACCCTTACGTTGATACGGTGAAGGAGGTTCCATTGATGACCAAGTTACCTCGTCCCGGCAAGATTGTGCAGAGAAAAAGAAATGCCGAACTGGTTATACCGAGCTGAAACTGCCAATGGCGTGACCGTTATACTGGAAGAAAACCGACTTTAAGAAAGACCATGTGAACTTTCTGCAGCAAGCGCACATGGGGCAAGTCGCTAGTGGTCCGAAAGGACTACACCAACTGGCCGTATTCAACGACATCGTGTCCATCAGTGGCTTAGGCGATTCCGGCACTGGAACTACCCAAAACTTGCAGGTAAAGATTGCTGAAGCGCAGGTCTTTCCATCGGCGATAAGTGGGGTATGCCGGTGGTTCGTCTAAACGCGATGTCGAAACGATGTTGAGCTGGTCTACCTGCATCTGTCGGGTGGCATCACCAAAGACGAACAGGCGTTTGCCACTGCTGATGGACCTCGTAGGCGACGGCTCTAAAAACCGCGCCCTCAACCACGACGACATGCCTTTCAACGACTCGCTCTGGCCACGGTCTACGGCCACAACCCACGTCTTCGCCCCGTGTTGAAGCCAGACCTGCCCGACATCAACTACGACCGCATACTGCAAATAGCACGCAGACGCACGAACAATGCCGCCGCATGGACGTTTAGTTTCACTGGCGACTTCGACGAACCGCAGCTCCGCAAGCTTATCTGCCGTTATCTCGGCTCGCCGCCCACTAAGCGAAAGGTGGCTAAAGGTCATTCTCACCAGTTCGCTGCCAAAGGTAAGATGAGAATGTGTTCCAGCCGTCAGAGATGGAAAATCACCCAGCGCAATGGTTTGCGTTATGGACACCACCGACGTACCATGGTCAGTGAGAATGCCGCGTACGGCTGAACGATTGGTCAAATTCTCTCATGGCTTTACATCAAGACCAATCCGCGAAGACGCATCGGCAGCCTAGTCTGTGCCGGCAGAGGTGTGAGCATCATCGAAGCGCGACTACCACGACTACCCGTACTGGTATACTGTCCCCGTGAAACCGGAGAAACGCGACACGCCATGGCCATCACTCCATCGCGAGGCCGAGAACATGACGCGCACTTGCGATGCTGCCATGCTCGACAAAGGTGAAAGAGTATATGGCGTTAAAAATGGCCAGTGCCGGAAAACCAATGCTTATTGAGTGGCGTGTACAATACGTATCGCCGCCAGCATCAACAGCACACCCGTTATCGCGACATGATTAAGCATAAACACCCGAAAAGCTGTGTGCGCTGATGAAAACAAATCTCGCAGCAGGAAACCGCGTCACTGCGTGAAATGCTGCAAGATAGTAGAAAGAGTCGTTTAAAAGGTGAAAAGGCATTTAAAGGAAAGGGAGAAAGGGTGAGGTGGTCACTTTATACAGGCGGTGTATGCTGCGCCCTACGTCAGCACCGACGTACAGTGGGAGCTAGTTTCGACCTAGAGGTTCAAAAAGCTGCATGCCAGAATAACTAGAACCTGCATAACTAGAAAACGCTCAGTACAGCCCAGATAGGCTAGTCACTACCAAACCAAATGCTTGGTCAACCCGGCAAGCTGTACCAACCAGCTATGTTTCACCTCGCACCTTCATCTTGGCGCGGATAAAGCCAAGAAATCCAGAGTGATGATAAAATGTTTGTGATTTTAATGGTTTGATGAATTAATGGAGAAACAAACTGGTTCGTGGACGAATAGGTTTCATCGGAGAAGCTGCGAGATAGTTGGTCTTCGCGTCCCTTTTTGGGCAGAATTTCTACGCTTTGCCCACACTCATTTTTATGGCCTTTCCGCGTGCATCTGTATGCAACAAACACGGGAGAGCGCCAATATCTCGACCATACTAAAAGCACAAATGGCAAGTAGCAATTTATCCCTATGTTGGGTAAAGGGTTGAAATGCAACGATTGTCTAGCGTTAAGGGCTGGCAATCGCTCGTTCAATGGTCTTCGCGCATAGGGACTTTTATTTGTGTTTGTTAGAGTTCGTTAAAGCCTAATTAAGACACATGCTTTTATTGTCAAACAGAATTGCTGTTGGAAATAGTTGTTGAAGAATCGAGGCGGTGTAGCATAGCATCAATAAAACTTATACAGAAGAAAAGGAGCATCTTTGTTTGCTTACGATGCAGTCCATGACTTTCCAAAATCCATTTCTGTTTTGACTATAAAACCAAAGCGTTACGATACTCTTCCTCTCGTGCTCTGAAATAGCAATGACCAACCAACCATTTGCCCATATTCAGTGTCGGGAAAAATAGCAGAATGCTATTAATCCCAGTCGGTCTCATTAGGCCGTTCATCAAATATTATAAGTTGCTTTCCATCGCTCTCACGTTCCTCCTTCTTCGTTTGTTTGCCGCATCCTGTCTCGTCTTTTTCTTGGCGTGCGCTGGCTGGCGTCAAGAGAAAAGGCAGGCACCTTTGCCCAATAATACACAAATTCAGTAACGGCCGATTTGGGCTTTGCACACGACTGTGTCGCATAAGCCCAAACTCATGCCCAGCACTTTTCACCTTTAAAGCAAGCGCCATCTTTTCACCTTTTCGCTCTTCACCCTTTTAAATGCCTCACTCTTTCAACTTTTATTTGCAATTGTACTGAACAATGGTGCGCAGCATAGCGTCTCTCTTTCTCGTTGCGCCCTAGATCATAAGCCCTCCAGAAGGGTAATAGGGACTCAAGCCCTTCGGCATATAGCAGGGCGTCAGGATAAGACGTAGAATAAATCTTATGGCGCATAAATTAGCAAATAAACATTTTGGCCTCAGCTCAACAATCAATGTAATTTTACACTCAAAACATCCCAATAATGGGATAGCAGGTAGCAGCAAGAAACAAACAACACCATAAACCACCGATTATGAATACACTGAACATTGGGCCTTGATACGGGTAGCAAACAGCTCCTGCTTTGTATGGGCTGGTATGCAGGAGATGCTGAACGGAAACTACACGTTGGTGAGATCGCGGCGAGATGTTATCTTTCAGCGAAGCGCGTAAAGGCAGAAAAGGCGTGTAGAATCGTCTCAGCGGCTTTCGAAAGAACGCTCGTCTTTGCGCGCGCAGGCGTTAGCCGCGGCGTCTACGGAAGATTGATACGCCCGGAAAGTGCCGAGTGTTCTCGACCCATGCCCCTTTATCTTCCGACGAGCATACCTGAGCCTACATGGAAAGCCGAAGAAAACATATCCGGTCACCGACGTGACTTTCGTGTATACGGCAGCGTTCGAGTAGCGAGAAGAGACGCTATTGTCGCTATCGCCGCCTAACGCAAAAGCTCGACCTCACCGACCAAAGCCAGCGTCTGGGCAGGGCATTTCATCACCGGGCGCAAACGTCGTGTTTCTTTAGCAGCAACAGGCCTCGACACCACGGCCAGATTCCTGGTCGAGTCGGGTAAACGTCATCGGGTACAGCCCAGTTTTCGCAGAGATGGAAAAGGCTGGCTGCATGTTTCTAGGCGCGAGTATTTCTATCAACTCTCCCCGAGCGCTCAACACGGCAGCCAACTGGTCAAGCTACGAGCCGATATACCGGACAGGAAAAGAACATTATATATAAAGGAGAGCTTTCTGGCCATCTGCGTAGCGCGAACTGACGCCCAATGGGTTGAAAAGACTGCAAAGGGCCTTTGTATTTCCAACGCCCGTTAAAGCCGCACCGCAAAGGGTGTAGGCAGCGTACCTTTCTGAGCCAAGAAACCCGCGCTGCAGCCGAATCGCACTGATTACGGTAGCAGCCCAGGATGCCTGCATTCCTGGCCAACATTAAGATAAAACCCAAACGATCGTTTCTGTTGGCTGACTGCTAAACGTGGAAGAACGCGAGATGTGGCCAAGCTGTTTTTCAGGAAAGTTCAAGCCCAACTGATTTCTTCGGAGGACATCGTAAAGGCATTGGCAGGTTAAAACAACTACGCCTGGTATAAGGATGGTCTGAAAACCATACAGGTTTAACTACCGCACGCACTGCCCAAGGCGTGCCGGTTGTCCCGTAACAGCGCAGCGATAGACCCTCTTGGCGCGGATTGGAAGCGCAGGTACTGCCGTACATACACGGGCCGTTGAAAAGAAGAACGGCACAAAGACCATCAGACGAGATGGTCTGATGATGCTTGGAACGTGCTTTCATCACCCGTCGAAAAGATGCTAAAGCGCTTTCGCCACCGAGAAGTTGGCAATCTCGATGCGCAAGCTGTGCCTACTGAAGTCGGCCAACGTGTAAACGTCCGCATGGCTCAGCCATGCTAAGTCTCAGCCATTCGGCAATCCCTGCCTGCTTCTTTTGGCGCCAGGGTTTCATTTCACGCTCACGCCGCACTCTTGGCCGGGATGCCCGACATCGTTACAGCGCTGTTTGGAAACGATGCCCGACAAACGCGAGCAGATTCTTTTCGCCGCTGGAGGTAATCAGAAACTATAACCCCAAATGACCGTGGTACTGAGGGCTGATAGACTGCACTAAAGCCGCCTGCAAGATGTGGCCGACCTGCAGCCCAGGCGCTGCCGATGCACTCTTATTTCGCCTCGATGATAGAGAGGCCTATCCCGAGTGCAAAAGTTTCAACAAGAGGGCGTGTTTCAGCGGTAGCCTCTCGCACTCAACGCGCTATCCGCAACCCTGCGGCCATGCGCGCTCGCTGCAAACATATTGCAGCAGTGTGCGTTACTAGCCGGTTGCGCGATGGCACGCAATAGACCGCGACACGGAGGCATGCATGAATATGTCATCTGAACTGAATGATGCTAAACAAAACGCAGGGCACAGCCGATTATCAAAGAGATAGCGAACACAAGCGTGCGGATTATCGCATAACCATTGTTGAAGAGTGATGAAACAGTGTCAGGCAAAGAGATAGAACCCACTGACACTGACATTCTAAATATCAATTGTGGGAAGAACAAAACCGACAGATGCCACAAGGACAGCGAGATTGGGCATCTGTGATTTTCAGGTGACAATCCCAAGTTCGACATCGCATATACCATCCTCTGAAGTGTTAGCGGCGATAGCACGCAGATGAATCCTAACACTTGCGATGCGATGTTCATAGGCAGGTAAAGCAGCACCTACCCAGCCACTGCCTAAACTACGCGTGACATATTGGCAGAATTGCCTTGAAAAGCAAGGCGCGAAGACCTGCGAAAGAAACTACGACAAGATACTGCACGTCTGAGCGGAAACAGCTATGAAAGAGCAGCCAGATACAAAAACGCCATCGGCCTAAAGATGGAGCTAGACTATTGGCAGGGCAAGAAAGCGCGGCGATGACCGAAGGTACCCGAAGGGTTTTGAAGTCGCCGTCAAGGTGCGCATTGCTCGTTTCCAGCATGCGGGTTGTTCAGTCGCTCATGCGCAGACAACCCCAACAAGAGCAAATGCTACGTGGTGAAGGGCGAAACCACAGCCGAGTTCAGGCGTATGGGGAGCCATACAGGAGACTGAAAAGAAATCGCGACTTAACCACGCACCATTGCATCGATGCCATAACCATAGCCCGGCATCGGTAAGCACTGAATACGATGACAAGAGCGGCGCAATACTTCATCACGACGAAGAAGTGTCGCGGCTGGCACGTTCTGCCGGCAAAACCCCATTTCAAGAAACCTTGGCCACCTCACGGAAGACGGCGCCTTTAGAACAGTCGCTCTCGGATCAAACACCTCACCAAAGACAACATGCGTTTGCCAGGCCAAGGCGTAAAAGGCGTGCGAACAGCAGCGGGTAAAACATCTTCGCCCGTTGGAGATGCCGTTAGAGGTCTGCCGGCAGACAAGGAGCACTACTGCGGTATTGCGTTGAGAAAAGATGGCAACGTAGCCGCGTGTTACGGCAAACCAATAGACAAATTTGAGAAAGAATCGTTGGAATCTTTGAAAAATCGTAGACCGCCGTTATGAGGAAGAGAGCGCGGCTACGTTGCTGGTAACTTTGAACGGCAGCTCACAAGCGGAGCCCGAGTATCGATGAATGTCAAGTGAAAAGGGTATAAGGATAAACAAGGTGAGGTAAGCAAGTGAAAAGCCTCAGGAACGCAGATTTCGACAACAGCGTGACCTCATCGACAAAGCTGAACATGCCAAACACCCTTTCTGCGTAAAACGAGGCCACTCATCTATTGGCCAATCTCGCATGAGGAGAAGTGAAGGGAAAGAAAGAACGCACTTGTAGTAGTCACAACTTGATGTTGCCGCTTATTTAAAGAGGTGAGCAACAAAGGTAAAGTGGCCCACTTGTACCACATGTACGGAGTGTTGAACGAAATCTCCCTCGTTGGCTAGTATTGCAACGAGGCACGCAAGCATATGAGGATTCTCGAAGTTAAATTTTGTGTTTGATGTCCCGCGAAGACTTAGTGAGATCGCCTGCACAAAGTTGTGGGAATTAATACTAAAAGGGATGAAGAAGGACATCACTCCTCTGGCAATATTGAGTTGGATGTCTCATCAAAATGCTCAGACGAAAGACGACGTGAAGCTGGTGCTGATACAAGAATACTGCGCGCGCCACCAAGCATAGTTCTTTCTCATAATCAGTTTAAGGCACTTGCTGAAGACATCGACTTTTGGAGCTGACACATCCTTGGCGAGATAAAGAAGAAAGAACACCATGCTTAAAAGAAGTCTTGTTTTTACTTTGCCCGCAACTCTGTAAGTTGCGGGTGGCTGGTAGAGAAACGACATAATACAATCCATCTATTGAAAACTAGCGCGGCCTTTATTAGCTGTGGTCGACAGCAGAAACGATATAATACAACTCGTGATCTGGCGTGCGGCCACTTCATGCGTATGGCTGCAGGTTTGATGTAGAGAAACGATAATGCTAAATCTATATGCGCTTAATCGCTACACATACGAATTAGTTGGGTTTGATGCAGAGAACGACAGTACTGCAATCTCAAGCTGACGTACGCATGATGCGGATGCTGTGGTCTGACGTAGAGAAACGATATAATACAATCGAACCTCTAACTGTCGCCGCTGTTTGGTCGTGGTTTGACGTCAGAGAAACTGATAATACTAACCCAGCCTCAAGTCTTTAAGCTGACTTTAAGGGGTTGTGGTTTGATGTAGAGAAACGATATAATACAACGGCTGTGAGAATAAAATGATGTTGTGGCTTTGACGGTAACCGGACTCAGTCATTTTCTTAATATTTCTATAAATAGAGGAGCTTGTTGCTCCTTGTAAAGTTAACAGCACAAGATAAAACTACTCCTCCCACGCCCGATGTGTAGGGACAAATCAACTGGTTGGCTTATGAACTCGCGAAAACAAACAACAGGCAAGTGCATCAACTCATCAAATTGCAATCAAGAACCCATCAACCATTCAACCCATCAACTATTCAACCCACAGTACACCAACTTACAAACCCTATAAGTCATCAACTCAATTCGTAGCCCATCAACCAATCGCCTTTGCAACTCACAAACTCACGGCCTCACAACCGCATCAGATCATGGAAGGTTCATCAGTTCATCACCTCCAAACCTCATAAAACCGCATCTTTGTTATTTTTACTTACATTATCGCTCTTTACCCTTTCGCCCGTTCTAGCGAAAAATAAAGGCGATAGTCTAGGGGAACAGCAACATTTTTAGTCTTCACGACTTTTGTTTTGTCTCGCTTTTAAGCAACAGACCCGCATTTTTGCACCATTTTGCCTTTTCAGATTGGTTGAGCGTGCTGCCGTACTTACGAAAACGGCCTTTTTACCCTTTAAAAATCTACTACTGGTTATTTAGCACCTTTCTGGCATCGCTAGTGCCATTCGAGCAGAAAGGTTTTTGCACCTACATCACAGCATATTTATACATACTAGCCTTTGTATTTAGGGCAAACTGCAGCAGTGTAGCAGCATAGACTACCCGCAGATTAGCACTCAAAACGTGCAGTGCATTTTGCAATCACAAACGCGCAGCGCATTTCCGCCGCAATAGCCCAAAATATGCGCAAATGAGGTTTTCGAACACAACATTCATTGCAGGGTGCGCTTTACGCTAAACCGTTTTGCTTAGAAACACCTCCTGCGAGAATCGATTTTCGCGGCGCGTTAGTGGTTGATGGACAGCGGCACTCTAGTAGTCAATTTCTTGCCGGAAACAGCGGACAGAGTGGCTGACGAGCGACGATGCCGGACGGTGACAAGTCTGGGCGAGCGAATAAGCTGATAGCCGAAGCATCTTTTTACCGCGTTCTGTGGTCTATCAACACGTTCGATTCATCAACCCGAGCGATAGCATGAACTCATCTTTCTTATCATCTTCGGATACCTACCAACCCACCAACTTCTATCAACTCGAGTTGCAAAGCCGGAAGATACTTTTTCATCATGTTCCTATACTCATCACTCATCAACTTCATCAACCGGAGCGATCAGCGGCTCTTTTACCGCTGTTCCAAAATAACCCACGCGCGTGCAGCTTTATCAATTGTTTTCAGGCTATTTGCATCGCCGCCCGTCTCACTCTTTCGTTTGCTTTGTCGGTCTTTGCGCGCACCCTGTCCTTTTTGACGCAACCCGCCACGCTCTTCAACGCGGACAAGAGATAGGTACAGGTGCTGCAATAATATGGCAAGGGCTTGAGCGGCACCGAACGGCCGATTTGGATATGTACGGCAAGTATGCTGCGGCATGTACGTGCAAAAGATGGCATAGAAAACCAATCTCGCTTATCCTTTTGGGATTTCTGCCACCAGGCAAATGTGCGGGAGGTTTATTTCACCATCATCTGGCAAACCTTATTGTTTACGGTAACAATGCATGCGCGCTTTGCGAGAGTGTCGCTTTGGGATTGTCGTTCATCTTGGCTTCCTTTGTAACCAAAACCGCCGTTTATGCACATACGCTATCTGGTAGCTTCCTGTTGCGCTCTCACTGACGATACCGCCTTCAACAAACTTTGATAAAGGTGTCGGTGTTGTCGTATTTACACCCTCGATGCCAGCTGTACTCGGGCATGAAACGGATGTGCTTGGTGTGAGCAACAGCTTGGGAACTTTCGCATTGAGTCATTACGCGAAACCAAGTCTCGTAGCGTTTGGCTATCGTTTCAGCGTAGTAACGCCGTTGGTTACGGTGTATCGTCATCTACATTAAAACTCCTCGCCTTTGAGTTTCCGTTTTATCTACGTTCACTATTACCCGTAAAACCAGCGGTACACGGTGGGTGTTCCGTCGATGACCGCCTCTGAACTGAGGTTCACCCTTGTTGCTGTTGGCACTAACGTCAACGGGCTGGCCTTTTGTAGGTACGATGCGCGGCAGGCTGCCCGTTGTGGGGGCAATGAGGAGAAAGCGGAGGTTGTTGGCCAACAAGGTTCAGCGCACGCAAGTAGGCGTTGTTCTCACGTTGATGGACGGAGCTTGTTGTTGCTGACGAAGAGCTGACCCAGGCTGAGCAGGGCTTACAGTCGAGCGACGTCATCGAGTTGGGCTGTTAGGTCGAGGCTTCCAGTGCTGTAAGTCCGCGAATTTAACCTCTGTCAGGCCTGTTTCGGCTAAGGCTTTCACCACTACCAGCTCTTTTGTTCTTAGTAAGGTCGAGCTTGTGAGCTTGTTGTCGGACATGGACAAGTATTCGAGCTTGGGATACTTCTGAGAGGTCTAGTCAGAGATGTTGTTGGCTCAAGGTCCAGTTGCTTTCAGTGCGTGCTAGGCGCGAAGTCGAACTCTGGAGAGCCAACGTTGTTCAATGTAATAGAGCGGGTGTCCGCCAACTTGCTGATATTCACTGAAGACATCTTTGGCGTTGGTAGCCGAACACGGTAAGTTTCTTTCGGGTTTCGACACCAACACGCGCACCTTTCACGCCTTTGCTGGTAAGGGCGGTAAAGCGTGAGGTAGTCACTTTCAAAACGTATTGGCTCATGGTCTCCCGTCGCCGCGCCAATCGAAGCAAACAGACATGCCCTCGATGTTGCCACGCAGTGACAGCCGTACGCCGTCTTGTTGTTTGTGGTAGCTGATGCCAGTTCGTTTGTTGGTACGGGGATGCTGCACCCAAGGTAGTGTCTTTAAGATGTTCTTACCCGTGAATGCGATAGCTCGGGTGATATTTCGCAAACACTCTTGCCTTTTGGTTAGGTTCTAAACTCCGGTAGAACCCCTTGTCGTCCAGTAGTCGGTTCCCCAGCACGGTGGGTTGTCCGCCTTCGGGTTTTCCAAACGAAGTTGGTGCTCTGTTGATGGTTACGTATTGCTCGGGTGAGGTCGATACTGGCGATGGTACAATCACCACTTCGCGTTGCGGAGCGTACGTAAAGGAGCTCGTCTAGGCCAAACCTGTTGGGCGTTGGCCAGCGTGAAGTGGTTGTTGCCGATGTCGAGTCGGCAACTGCGCTTAGGGATAATGCCCAGCAAGGTAAGCTCGTTGTTAGAAACGTTTATTTCTTTTGAGCTGTTCGCTGTGGTCGAGAATCATCTCTGTAAGCTTGTTGTGAGAGGTTTGCCTCTACCAGTGCATCGGCACGTCGCAGGTCGAGTGGCCATGTTGTTGTGGGCTTAGTCTGTCGCAATGGTAGCTAATCGTCTCACTGATTGTCTGCAGTTGCTAGGTAACTGAGGTTCACGCGCGAGCAGACTCCGTATTGCGACTCAGACTTGCTTTTCAGCGAGATGGCTCTGAGCTGGCTGAGGACAAGTCTGAGTTTCGAGCTGAAGTTGTTGCGTCCCCAAGTCGATGGTGGTGTTCGTGTATACGAGCGACAGCACGCGCAGGTCTGTTAGGTTCGGCAACATCTATGCTTGTGGATGTTCAGTCTTTCACCGCTGTGCCGTCACATGGTTGTCTTGCGGTACGGTCACCACGATGTCTCCGTTGCCCGCCTGCTGACCCGTGATGCTGGCGGCAGGGCTTTCGGCGGTGATGTTAACTTTTTCAGTTGTCCGCGCTCGTTCTTAACTTTAGCGGGTTTCTGTGGCGTTGCGCCCTTCATTCCCACGGTTAGGTTGATGGTTTGTCCAGCTGTTGCTGGTGGCAAAATCTATTGCCCTACGTCCTTACCAAATCGCTATCGTCTTTAACGGTGAAAGGTTCGGTAAATAGGGATATTCGTTGAAAAATGGCGTTGGTGAAGATAAGCACTCACCTTGCCGTCTACGGGCCTGCCAGCGTTACCTTCCGTTATCGTAGTAGTAATAGCCGGCATCTAGCTCGGTACGTTTGCCAGTGGTCCTTATCCAGCTTGTAGAGCTTGCCCAATGTGGTGTTCCTTTCGCGCAAACTTGTTTAGAGTAGTCGAGCACGGTACCCACCTTTGTGAGTCGTCCAGCACCAGGTCGCGTTGGTCGTAGTAATACTCGCGCCAGGTGTGTCTCTTTGCTTTGGGCAGCGAGGCGAACGTCACCGGTTTTTGCGCATGTTGAAGATGTATGCCGGGACAATGGCTGCCGCAGTCATGAGGTGAGTTTGTTGTGGTTTTGTTCCCAACGTAACCAGCTTAGGCACCTTGCTCAGGTTCAGCGAACGCAGGCTGCTGCCCGCACACATGAAGTGGCGCAGGTCAGACAGTGGGCCGATCGATGTCGCCGAACTTCACATCGGTGCATCGTACCTGAAGCATGCTCTATGTGGCGAGCTCGTTCAGCCTGGCAGTTTTTTGCTTGATGTCTAGCTTGTTTACCGCGCATCGCTGTAACGTTCAGTACATTCAGGCTGGCGCTGCGCGAAACGTCGATGGTGCTGATGTCGGTCATGTCGAGGCTCAAACGGCGCAGCGTGGTGCAGCCTCTGCGTCACCTCTGTGATGTGCGGCAGCAGGCAGGCCGAAAGAAACCAGCTGGGAAAAGTTCTTTAACCCGAACTTAGACTGTACGTATGCGCATTGTGCAATCCCAGTTCCAAAAGTTCGGGCATGTTGTCAGCCCAAGCGGCGCTAGCGAGAAGGGGTTGCCGCGCAGGTAGAGGAACTGCAAACGATTTGAGGTTGGAAAGGTCTATCTGCTTAATGGAGTGGTAAAATAACGCAGGTAAGACAGTTTCAAACTTGTGAAAGGTGATTTGGTCCATCTACAAACCCGTAGCGTTGAAGAAGTCGATCTGTTCGGGTCGCTGCGAAACTTTACGGATTCCTTCCTGCAACCGTTCCCGAGTAGTCTGTACCTGTGGGCACTTGCGCCTTTTGTTTGCAGCTTGGCAACGCCAACAGACAGTTCTTCGCGTCCGTTGACCGCAGTCTATTTTCACGTACTTTCGTTGCCTTGTGCGCTACCGCAAGCGAAGCGTTACGATAGGCGATTCGCCTCATTTTCCTATACACGGTGGTATGGAATGGATGATGGGTTGCTGATTTTGTTCTGTGCGAACGCTCGGCAGGCTCACCATGCCATCAATGCCAGCGCAAAGATGCAAGCAGTTTTTGTTTGTAATTCATACGCTGTTAGTATAATAATATCGCTGATTTTTCCGTTCACTTGATGAGGTAAACGCCTTTGCTCCATGCGCTGGCGTTCTGCGGGTTGTTTCGTCTCCCACGGCCGATTGGGTGTGCAAGCGGCCCCGCCAGCGCGCACCTCCATCTGCTCGCCAGCCCCAAACACGTTAAAGCGCCTGGCCCGGCCGGGGTGATGATGGTTTTCGTTGTCGGCTTCGGCGGTGTTGATGCCTGTTGAGCCGCCCTCGCGGCGTAGCACCTCTTTCAGTCCGGCGTAGGCATCGAACTTTCCCGCGCCCCATTGTACGGGGTCTCTTCTCACATCATTGTCATAACAACAGCCGTTTTTGCGGATGATGTCGGCAACGTCTGCGGGCTAAGTGTTGGGTCGGCTTCGAGCCAGCGGCGGGCGATAGAGCCGCCACAACAGGTGTGCTGCTACCGACGTGCCCCAGGGTTTGCGCTGATGCTACTTGCTGTTAACGGTGTGCTCGGGTGTCAAGCCCTACAGGAGTAAACGCCCGTCTGCAATACCAACGGTGAGAAGTTAACCGATGAAATGACCACTGCACCGGGAGCGCAACCAATGGCAGGTTGCGACCGTCGGCAGGTGCCGAACGACGCAGAAGCGCGAACCTACCTTTGGGAAATTCGGTTCTGTTGTAGCCACACAACCGTCCATAGCGGCCCAGTGGTCGCGAACGCATGTTACTGCTTCCACGGTATCATGCCGCCGCACTGCGCTATGTCGTTGATGGTGCCGTAGCGCGAACCCTTCGTCCAATGCCGACCACCTCCATTGCGGTCGTTGAAGCGCCGTCGCAGTCGTCATGAAGTCAAACAAACCGCGCATCGCCGCACAGGGTCTACGCGTTTGCCGTCCTTCCCTTCTGCTAGCAGCGCCTAATTTGTATTTTACCATCGTTTGCGTTGGTCTTTTGGTTGTCGCTGGTTAGGAAACGGGCAATGCGTAGTAACGCACCCGTCTCTAGGGTCTCTGTTCCGCCCACCATCACTATATCCATCGAAAGCCTGGTTGAGAAACCGAGTTGCTGGTTATGGCCTTCTTCGGCATATTCTTTTGCAGAGCATACATGGCTAGCTCAAATGTTGGGACTGCGTCTCTACGGGTGATGCGTGTGGCTATACGGCCGCGTTCTTCGTTAACACAACCACTTGCATCTTTTAAACCCGGTGGCATCCGAGCTGTAAGCGACACCCGCCCATTGCGAGGTTGTAGTAATCTTTGTCCACGGTTTTGTTTCTCCTGCTGCCATCGGGCGTGGGAAGGTTTTGCAACCGCTGTCGGTTTGCGTGAAAGTCTTGTTAAGCGCCACGCGGATAGTCGTCGGCCTCGTTGCCTGCCGCCACGCAGATGATGGCACTGTCTGCAGCTGGTTAGAAGCGGTTCATCACGCTCGTGCTGTCGCGAACCCAGGTTGCCGCCCAACGAGAGGTTGACGCACGGCTTGGCCTTTCCGGTCCGGATAGGCGGGGCGTATTGATAAACGTCGTCTGCGCCCAGCGTGATGAACATGTCGCGCAGGTCTCGCACGAAGCCACCAACCTCGATTCTGTTGCATTCTGCAATGAAGGGTTCATTTCGACGTTTTTCGACGTCTTATTGTTCTGGTAACGGCAACGGTGGTGTTTCCTATACCTCCGCCATAATCTCGCGGTGGGTGCGCGGCGTGAAACCGCCCTCTCGTTGTCGGTTTCAAAAGTTCTCAATGGCAAAACACGTTGTCCATTGATTTCTGTGTTTGGCTATTTCGGGCAACTGTGCCTTGGGGAAATAGTTCTCCAGATGTACCATGTCCTGCCTGCACCGCTGGTGTACAGCCCGCTTAGGTAACTCATATCGTGCTTCCGTCCGGTTTCATGGTTGATGTTGTTGGGGTCGATGCCCCGTCTACGATCTCCTGCAACCACCCCTTTCGCCTGTATAGGGCTTGTGGCAGGCCAACGCCCCGTGTATTTTGTTTACGCCAACGGCTTCTCTAACGCGGTCCATTTTTCGCAACAGGCCGCGAGAGCTGTGTATTCTGCATACGCATTTCAGTTCGGCTATCTGCTCCAACGCCATTTAGCGGCACGCTAACGATGGCGATGATAAGCGCTTTTACCCGCAATACGCTCACATCGCTTTTTGGCAAGAGTTCCAAGAGCCTTCCCCGTCAAACTCAATCGCGCCAATCGTCTCGCTGCTAGTCTTGCCGTACCGATGCTTCTGGTTTTGTGGGTTGTAACGTGGAATATCACGATTAAGCTCTTCTTTCAACGTAACTTGGCTTTGTAAGTCGATTTTTCGATCGTGCATAGCCTCCCAGCAGGAGGCCAGCACAAATGGTGGTGAGAAATGTTCGCTGTCAATACTTGTTGACAAAAATTTCCTTCCGTTAATGATATATCAGTCCTTTTGGAAGGTTCTTTTCTTCATCAACGCGCGTTCCGTCGAGTCGGTAAACCACGCGCTTGTTGGTCTTGTTGGCGGCGGCAGGTTGGCAATGCCGTTGGTTGAAATCCTGTTGAACCACATTTCAAATGCGGTCGCCGTTTGCAAATCTCAAGTTCGTAGGTGTGTCCTCCACCGCCCGTTGCTTCACCGTTCTTTTTCCGTTGAGCCGCACTCTTTAAGTTTGCTCAGGTCGGTTCCGTCGAGCGCCAGTGTGAAGGGGTTGTCGTCTCACCGAATTTGATGGTGTTCTCTCCGTTGTTCAGTTGCACTTCCGTTCGGTCTTGTCGGTTGAAGTAGAAGAAGCGGTCGGCCAGTTGTTTGCTGTCTACAAACACGGTAGCCGTTTTGTCGCGCTTGGGTGCCGAAGTCTCAACGCCGATGTTCATTCCGTTTTTCAGCGTTATTTCGTACACGCCGTCGATGTTGTTCGTATATTGTTTGCCGTTCAGTCTCAGTACTCAATCTTGCATCCGTCCTTTTGCCCCTCACCCTAACCACGCAGTTCGTTTCGGGCAGTTCGATGCGTGTTCGCGTCTTGTAAGGCAAATGTGGTTTCTGGTCATAGGTCCCATCCTTGTATAAGATGATGTTTTTCGGCATGGTCTATATAGAACATGGCCTTTCACCTTTCCAAGCTTATGTGCGGCTATGTCGATGTCTCGCGTCATCGGTAACGTGAGGTTCAGGCTGCCGTATATGGTGTTTGGCGTTCCGTTCACCTTCACCGCATCGATGGCGTGGTGGTGGTGTTGAACGTGATGGTGAGCCTGAGCCGGCCTTTACCGGAGAAATTTGGGGTCGGTAGGAGTTGGTTGCGGGCTTGCCGTCTACGGTAACGCTGCTTTACAACACCCTTGGCTTCTTCTTCGGTGTTGGAAATGCGAATTTAACGCGGCAGTCTTCGTCGGGATAGTTTGCGGTGATGTCCATCAGTCCGCCGTCTTTGGGCTTAACTGTATAGGATGTGTTGCGCTTTGGGCAGTTGCAATCCGTCTACCACGATGCTGTAAAGCGGTGCGGCCATGTACGATACCGTAGCTGATGACAATTTCTTTCTCCACGTCGGGAATCCAATGGATGGTGTTGTCGCCATTTTTAGCACCACGTCCGTAAATGTTCCAGAGCGTTGCACCTTCACTTTTGCGGCATTGTTCACTCTTTAACGGTGCACGAGCCGTGCGTAATTTGGCGAAAGTGTTGGTGGTGATGTTGATGGTGAGCCATTGTCGTCGGGCAGGTCTGATCGCAGACATAGCAGCTGGTCACGCTGTAAATGTTTCTGTTTTGTGTCTCCCTTGGCAGTTTTCTTTACCACGTCTACCGGCAATTCGCCGTCTGTTGCCTTCACCTCAAACGAGCCACTTGCGGTTAGTGGGATGTTGTTTTCACCGTTAACAAGGTTGTTTATTGCAACGCCGTTAACCTTAATACTCACTCGGCTGGTCATCATCAACGTTTATCTTGATGTTGCTGTCGGCATAAGCGGCCGACGAGACCATAGCTAAAATTGTCTCCCAAAAGAAACGAGTAGAACTTCTTCATAGGCTCAAAAAGCATAAAAATTGCAGCAGTTGATGTTTGGTTGATACGAAATTTCCAATAGTCGGCGGTTGGTACGCCCAACTCTGTTTTGTGTCATTAAATATATTTTTGGTGGATTGAGCTGCTTCAACCTACCATATATAGTTCCTAACACGCGGTAAAAGTTAGTGAAAATGATTAGAAAAAGCTCTTTAAGGCTGATTTTTACTATTGCTAATATGGCATTTTCTGTATGAAATCTGCTTTGTGAAGGCACGTAATGTTATATTTTTGGTGCTTTATCCGTTTAAAGAAGAGTGAAAAGGCGTATTGTAGTCGTTTTAGATAGTTTTTCGTTTCTTTTTGAAAAGAGATTTTGTGGTAAAGCTTGATGCTTTTTAGCAATATGCGCCTTTGTTGTAGTCAAATTGATAGGTTTAGTCAAAAGAAGCAGCGGTCATGTGGTTCAGCGTCTGGTTTGCGACTTTAATTTGTGTGCGTTTCTGGGGGACTACGTTATTTGTCGATGTTGCAAGCCCTCTGTGGTGTGTAGGTTGTTCCTAGTGTGAGTACAGACCTGTAGTGTGCGCACAAGCCCCCGTAGTGTGGCTACAGTCGCTGTGTTTTAAAAAGCAAGTGCTTGCAAAAACCCACTAAATGGAGTCACGGGTGGATCGTTACCTCTTGTTTTAGCTTATTCTGCTTTCTCCTCCCTAAAAGGCTAGGCAGCTTTTTCCATTTCACGGATTCGCCCTTTACCTCAGCTTTTGCCCCACGCATTTGAGAAACCTCGTAAAGGCCTTGACGAACTGGAGCGCAGGCCGAATTCTTCGGTGTGGATGTCTCGGAGCGAGCCAGAAACACTCGGCGGCATCGTCCATCGTTTGCAGTTGGTCTCGTCTTCCACTTCGCAACGGAAGAAGAGGTCGAGCGTATGCACGTCAAATTCAGCGTAGCGGTAAACGTCTTGGCTGGCAAACAGTATTGGCAATTGGTTACGGTGAGCCCCGTTTCTTCTTTTCACCGCGGCACACGCCCCTCGGCCGTTTTCGCTGATGTCCGAGTAGCCGCAGGTAGGTCGAGTGTACTCTTGCCGTGGGTCTCTTTTCGGCGTTCACACGCACCCGCCTGGCGTTAACGACGAAAGCCACGTTGGCACTGCTGGGATTGAGGAAACATTCGAAACCGCAACTTTGCAAACCCTACTTTTTTCGGTGTTTTCTTCAGCGCGAGCTGCCGCAGCAGGGGCAATATTCTAAACTTCAATGGGTGCATATCCTTCAAAACGTTTTGTTAGTTTCGGCTGTACAATATTACAAAAGTTGTGAATTTGGCAAGTTTCTGTGGTGATTTTGTCACTGCTAAAACATCTGTTCCGAAAAAGGGCGTTCTCAACTTTTATTGCTAACTTTGCAGTAAGCAAACACAGTATAAACAAAAAGATATGAGAACCAGAGATTTTGTTGGCTAGCGACTCTGATGCTTACTGCGGCAACATCGGCCTTTGCCCAAAAGAGCTTTACCCTTAACTTTGTAGGGTCGTCGAAACCTGCCGTCGCAGGCAGCGACGATAAGGATACGGCATGGTGCAGGTGTTTTTGCCGCGCGAAAATGGCTGCACGGCAGGGCGGTGGTTATCTGTCCGGGTGGCGGATACCAAACGTTGGCGATGGATAGCGAAGGGCGCGACTGGGCTCCGTTCTTCAACGACATGGGCATTGCGGGCCATTGTGTTGAAGTATCGTATGCCCAACGGCGACAAGCAGGTGCCCATCTCTGATGCCGAAGAGGCCATGAAACTGGTGCGGCGACATGCGGCCGAATGGCGCATTAAGCCTAACGAGGTGGGCATTATGGGCGCATCGGCTGGCGGACACCTGGCCTCGGTGCTGGCAACAAAGGCAACGGGCGATGCCCGACCCGACTTCCAAATTCTGCTCTATCCCGTTATCACCATGCAGCTGGGGCTTACCCATCGCGGTTCGCTGCGAGCGTTTCTTGGGCAAGAACCCCAGTAAGGCCGACGAACGTGAATACAGCACCGACCAACAAGTTACGCGTTCTACGCCGCGGGCATGGATTGCGCTGAGCGACGACGACCGTACGGTGATGCCCATCAACGGCGTTAACTATTACGCAGAGCTTTATCGGCACGATGTTCCGGCATCGCTGCATGTCTTTCCTGGTGGAAGAGCACGGCTGAGGGCGCAAGCAGACCTTTTAAGTATAACTAGAGATGGAACTCGAACTTAAAGCTTGGCTGCAGTCGTTCTAGACTTTTAGGCGCAGCCCAATCTTTGGTGCAGCAAATCATTCTTCATGGCTACCCGTGTGGGGAGCGTGGCAAACTGCGCGATAGCGCACCCCTCTTGCAGGTAGCCATGTTGCGTGTTGGCGATGGTGCAAGGTTTGCGGCCTGTTTCTTCCTTAACAAGGCGGTAAGCGAAGGGCGTTATCACTGTTTTTAACCTGCAAACGTAGGCCCTATTCCAAGGCCGAAAAGCCCCATGTTGCTAACCCTGTTTTTGAGCCATATTGTGGGCGTTATGCCGTGAAACATGGCGGTGTGCAAAATGCAATTTCTTTTTCTAAAAATTTTTCGTAACCCATTTATTTTCATTACCTTTGCACCGTCTCAAACACGAATGTTGTCTATTGTGACTGGGGCAACGGTTGGTTGGACAAGTAATAATAGACAAGGTTTCTAGGTTCGTGGGTTGATGAATTCATGATATTTTGATAACGATTAGCAACGATGAAGTCATCAACAAACAAGGTTTCGTTTGTGTAAACCCCGCTTGTGGTGCGCTCTGGGCTTGCCAAGGCTTGCATCTGCTTTCGCAACATGCCCCTAAGTGGGCGGTGTTGACGGTAGATATGCCGTTTGTGGCGTTATCTTTGGTTTTGATACGACCCCAACCGCGAAAACCATTTTAACAACAAGAAGAATTGAAGATATTTGAAGAATTTGGGCGTGAGCGAGCCTTTATGCCGCGCCATCCAAGAGCTGGGTTCTGAGCAACCCATGCCTGTACAAGAAGAAGTGATCCCTCACCTGCTGGGTAATGGCAACGATGTTATTGCCTTGGCACAGACGGAACAGGCAAAACTGCAGCCTACGGCATACCCGTACTGCAAAAGAGTAAACCCCGAAGAGAAAAGCATACACAGCTCTTATACTTAGTCCTACGCGCGAACTTTTGCCTGCAAATAGCCGACGATTTGGCCGACTTTTTCTAAGTACGTGCAAGGTCTGCACGTGGTGCCAGTCTATGGCGGTGCATCTATCGAGATGCAAACTCGCCAGTTGCGCAAGGGCGCACAGATAATCGTGGCCACGCCAGGCCGACTTATCGACCTGATGAAACGCGGCGTTGCGCAACTAGACAACGTGAACAACGTGGTGCTGGATGAGGCCGACGAGATGCTGAACATGGGCTTTTACCGAGAGCATCAACGCCATATTCGAGGCGTTCCTGCCGATCGTAACACGCTGCTCTTTTTCGGCAACGATGAGCAGGGAGATTGAAAAAGATAGCCAAAAACTACCTGAACGACTACAAGGAAATTGTGGTAGGAAGTCGCAAACGAAGGTGCGAAAAGGTGAAACCACATATATTATATGGTGAATGCCAAAGACAAATACCTGGCACTTAAAACGTCTGGTTGACTTCTATCCGCGCATTTTTCGCCATCATTTTCTGCCGTACCAAGCTCGAAACGCAAGAAATAGCCGACAAGCTTTATTCGCGACGGATACAATGCCGAGGCTTTGCACGGCGACCTAAGTCAGCAGCAGCGCGACCTCACCATGCGAAGTTCCGCAACCACAACGTGCAGTTCTTGGTGGCCACCGATGTGGCCGCACGTGGATTGGACGTTGACGACCTGACACACACGTTATTAACTACGGACCGCCAGACGACATCGAAAGTTACACCCACCGCAGCGGACGAACAGGGCGGCCGGCAAAAAGGTACGTCTATCAGCATCATCCACACGCGCGAACGCTCCCAAGGTGCGTGCCATCGAGAAGATTATCCAAAAGGAATTTGTAGACGGAACGTTGCCCACGGCTAAGGAAATATGCAGCAAACAGCTGTATAAGGCTATGGACGTCATATCTAAGGTCGACGTGAACGAGGAAGAAATTGCCCGTTCCTCGAAGAGATTAACCGCCACTTGAGTACATCGACAAAGAAGACCTTATCAAGAAGATTGTAAGCATGACCTTCGGCCGTTTCTTGGACTACTATGCCAACGCGCCCGAAATAGAGAAACCGTCGCTGAAACGCAACGAACGCGAGGGCAAAAGGGCCGAACGCGGAGGCGGTCGCGATGCCTCAACGCGGCGCACGCGGCAAAAGCGAACGGAGCGCGGCGCACGTGTGCCACGCAAGGCCGAGGCGGGTTATCGCCGCCTGTTTGTTAACCAGGTGGCGACGATGGGTTCTATCCCGGCGAGGTAATGCAGCTTTATCAACCGCAATGTTCAAGGTCGTAGCTGTGGGTCACATCGATTTGCTGGGCAAATTCTCGTACATCGAGGTTCCCTGAAGGCGATGCCTCGCGCGTTATGCAAGGTCTGTCGGTGCTAGCTATAAAGGTCGCGACGTGAGATGCAACGATGCCGACGAGAGGGCGGATTACGGCCGTTCGGCCTCGGCTAAAAGGGCGGCCGAAAAGGCAACGCTATGCCGACTCGGCTCCCGCAGCAGGCGGAAAGCGCGGGACAAAAAGGCGCAACGCCAGTTTTAACGACGATAACGAAACGGGCGATTGGCGACAGTTTTTCCAACAGCCTGCGCCCAAAACTCCAAAGGCGCAGAACCCGATTTCTCGGAAGAAGGATGGCTAGGCGCAGGCCGAAAGCCTAGGGTAGGCAGGCTACCAATCGAGTCAAAAATCGGACTGTCCGACTAGTCTGACTCATCTGACCAGTCCGACTGGTCCGACTAGGTCTGACTGATCCGACCAGTCCGATTAATCAAAAATCAGGTAAAAACGAAAAATAACGCATTGATTATTCGTCACTTTCTTTTTATTACCTACCTTTGTGCCAATTTATTTTTAGATGTTTTAAAACAATAAGTTTTTAGATGAACGTAATAACGAAAACACTTTCATTGCCTGATGGCAGAACCATCAGCATTGAGACCGAAAGTGGCAAAAGCAGGCCGATGGTTCTGGCTGTCGTTCGTATGGGCAACACCGTACTACTTTGCTACTGTTTGTGCTGCAAAAAGATGCAGTTCCCCGAACAGATTTTATGCCTTTGCAGGTTGATTACAGAGAGCAGTATTCTGCCGCAGGGCGTTTCCGGTGGCTTTTACCAAACGCGAAGGCAAGCCTGGCGACAACGAGATTCTACTCGCGCCTAGTAGACCGCGTTTTGCGGCCCCTTTATTCCCCGTCAAACTACCATGCAGAAGTTTTATGTAAACGTGATGCTGTTGTCGGCAGATGGTGTTGACCAACCCGACGCTTTGGCCGGCTTGGCCGCGTCTTCGGCAATGGCATGTTCAGATATACCTTTCGATTTCTACATCAGCGAGGTTCGCGTTGCTAGGGTTAACGGCGAGTATGTTGTTAATCCCACCTTCGAGCAAATGAAGGAGGCCGACATGGATATCATGGTGGCGCAACCAAAGATAACATCATGATGGTGGAAGGAGAAATGGACGAGGTTACCGAACAAGACCTTATCCAAGCCCTCAAAGTGGCTCACGATGCCATTAAGCCCATGTGCACCATGCAAGAAGAACTGGCTAAGGAACTGGGCAAAAGACGTTAAGCGCGAATACGACCACGAGGTGAACGACGAAGATTTGCGCAAGCAGATGAACGACGAGCTGTATCAACCCGTGTACGATGTTACCAAGCAGGCCCTTGCCTAAAGCAAGAACGTCACGATGCTTTTCGACAAAAATCGTTACCGACTTCTGGAGAAGTACGATGCCGAAAAACGCTGAAAAGCTTACTGCCGAAGAGCTGGAAGAGAAGCATGCTTTGGCTGCACGCTACTACGACGATGTGTTGCGCGATGCCATGCGCCGTTGCATCCTCGACGAGGGCAAACGCCTTGATGGTCGTAAGACCGACGAAATTCGTCCCATTTGGTGCGAAGTTAGTTCGTTGCCCATGCCTCACGGCAGCGCCATCTTCACCCGTGGCGAAACGCAAAAGCCTTCAACATGTACGTTGGGGACAAAAGCTTGATGAGAAATGGTAGACGATGTACTCGACAAGAGTTACATGCGTTTCCTTTTGCACTATAACTTCCCTCCCTTCTCAACGGGCGAGGCCAAGGCTCAACGTGGCGTTGGCCGTCGCGAAATTGGCCACGGCCACTTGGCGTGGCGTGGTTTGAAGGGTCAAATTCCCGCCGACTATCCCTTACACCGTGCGTGTGGTAAGTCAGATTTTGAGAGCAACGGTTCTTCGTCTATGGCCACCGTATGTGCCGGAACGCTTGCTTTGATGGATGCAGGTGTGCCTCTTAAAAAGCCCGTTAGCGGTATTGCTATGGGGCTTATCAAGAATCCGGGCGAAGAGAAATACGCCATCCTCAGCGACATCCTTGGCGATGAGGACCACTTGGGCGACATGGACTTCAAGACAACGGGTACGAAAAGACGGACTTACGGCCACGCAGATGGACATTAAAGTGCGACGGCTTGAGTTTTGAAATTCTTGAAAAGGCCCTGATGCAAGCTAAGGCAGGCCGCGAGCACATCCTTGGCAAGCTTACCGAAACGATTGCCGAGCCACGTCCCGAACTTAAACCCCAAGTTCCACGCATCGTGCAAATCAGAAATTCCCAAAGAGTTTATCGGTGCTGCTATTGGTCCCGGCGGAAAGATTATCCAGCAGATGCAAGAAGACACTGAGCACGACGATTACCATCGACGAAGTGGATGGTAAGGGTAAGGTTCAGGTGAGCGCACCCGACAAAGCCAGCATCGATGCAGCCCCTATCAAAGATACGTGCCATTGTGGCCGTTCCCCGAAGCGGGCGAGATTTTACGAAGGGTACGGTTCGCTCGGTTATGCCTTACGGCTGTTTCTGTAGAGATTATGCTAGGCAAAAGACGGACTGCTGCACATCTCGAAATAGATTGGAAACGCCTTGAAACAGTTGAAGAGGCTGGCATTAAGGAAGGCGACAAGATGCAGGTGAAACTGCTCGACATCGACCCCAAGACGGGCAAGTACAAGCTGTCGCGCCGCGTGTTGATGGAGAAACCCGAAGGATATGTAGAGCGCGAACGCCGTCCACGTGGCGACAGACCCGAAAGAGGTGAACGCTGCGGCCGTCGCGACGATCGTCACGACCGCGATTAATGCAAGTCGCCGCAAAACCTTGTCGGCCTATCGCGCCGACTACATGCGCGCGCAACAAGCGCAGGCGTCTCGGCGCACACTGCGCCTCACACAAGCATGGCTGGCTGACCAGCGAGCCGCTACGATAAAGCAGTGCCCACTTTTTGTTTATAGGAGAACAATAAACCACAGTGCCGTCAGTTTACAGCTTGGCGGTGGATGCAAAAACTTACCACCTGATCGAGTTAGTACAACTGTGCGGAATTATCGCGTGCGCAACTTCAAATCGGCTTGGCTTTTCTATCGGCGTTGGCCATCAAACTAGGCGTGTTGGCGGATTTCGTTTTCGAAAAGTAAGCTTTCCAAAACAACGTCATCCCAAAAGTTCTCTCCGTAAAGTGCTCTTTATCAGCAGGCGGTTACAATTCAACATAAGCACGCAATGGCGTTGAATTAAACGAGCATAAGATTGCGTAAACACATGTGTACCAAGATTTATCGATTATGAGTGCCCCTCGCCGTAAAATTTGCGGCGATCGGTCGGATTTTCGCTCGCATTTTTAAAGTTTGTAACCTGCTTTGATTTATCGGCATTTGGCCCGAGAAACTATGGTGCACATGCTATTTAGCACGTATTAGGGGTGCAAAACAACATGAAGCGCTCAAACCAAACGCCACCCGCAGTTTTTCATTTCACTGGTCAAACAGTTTGCAAACGTCGGTCAGCGAAAATGCTGCTTTTTATGGGTTTTGGCTGCATTTGCTTAGCAGTATTTTACCTTGCATTTGGTGCATATTGCGATAGTTTATGCAAATGCACCGCGTGTTTGGCATGCATATTGGCATTGCGTTTTAGTGCATATTGCGATGTGTTTTGGCAAAATGCGTTGCAGCCACCAGCGATTAGACTTCCATTTTCTCTTGTAGTTGTGGATGTCAAATTTCAGAGAATCTTCAAAGAGAAACCAAGCAAAAGCATAGTAAATGGCACAAAATGGAGGGGATAAGCACTCAACATTTGCGAAATTTCACTCGTTTAGGCGCATTTTATATGTGGCTTTAACGCGGTTATTTTCTTCCAGAATGGTTCGGCCGTTGAACGCAGTTTGTAAAACACATTTTCACCGCTTAACAAATCGCAAATAGGCACTTTCCGAGATAAGAACGCTCATCTTCGCTGTTTCCAAATCTCCAGCGCGACAGCAACAACAAGGAATTGATTTGAGACAGCTGTTTGCGACATATCCCGTGGACTTCGCCGCCAGCACATCAACACAATACGTACATGCAGCAATGCTACACAGCAGAGCGTCGTGTACTGATGTTTGCGCCCGAATGTCGCAAACTTCGCCCATAAGGCAATCTCTAATTGCGTAAAGCCAATTCTTGATGATAAAGAATCAAAACCTCACTCGCTATCGAAACTCTGCTGTAGCACATCAAACGATTTTCAGTTCGGGGAAAGTCGGGGAATGTGCAGGCGATAGAAGTTGATGGCTAGTTGCGTACAGCGGTTCCGCTCGTTGTGCGAGAGGGCGAAACGGTGCATCGTTTGGGGCGTTATGCGGCATAAGCGTGGCTATTTGGGCGGCATCGGCCGAGGAGAGATAATCGTTGTGCATGGGAATGGCCGGCACGAAACAGCCACTTGCAGGTCGAAAAGGCAACCCGGGCGAGAAGTCTTTCCCAGTTTGGATAGAAACCTAAGAACGCGCGAAAGCCTTATCATAAAGGCTAGGTGGAAGTTGGCGAACAGGTGTTGCGCGCCGTCGAGCCAGCGAACACTTGCTTTCACGTAGCGGTATAGCGGCACGTTTTGCTGTTCGCTGCGTGTGGCGTGGCAAAGAAACTCGGCCACGAAAAGCGTTATGGCCAATTTAGCCTCGCTATATGGTATGGACGGAGGGTAGAAGCATGCGCGCATCACGTAGTCGTTGCAGTCGCAGCGTTGGGACGGTGGTCTAGCTCAATCTCCAAAATCGTCAGCGGCTGAAACAGCTGCTTTTCAATCTTCGCTTTGCGTGCGGGGAATGTTGCTCACAAACGACACGTCGCCCTGAAACGTCTCCGTGAGCATGTCGGTTATCAGTTGGCTGTCTCCGTATTTGATGGAGCGTAGCACGATGGCATGAGTTTTTTACGAGCATAGGGCCTGATGATATTATGTAATGAGCGAAATGGCAAAAACACGCTTTAAAGTGGCTTTACCTTGCAAAAAATACGAAAATCAGCCTTTTTAGAGAAAAATATCACATGAAAAGTTTGGTGGAAAGGATGATGTGTACCTTTTGCAACCGCAAACAAGCAATGGTCCTTCTGTTCTATCGGTTAGGACGAGATTTTTCATTCTCTAAAGAGGAGTTCGACCTCCTAGGGACTACTAAAAATAAAAAGGAAATAAGAGATGGCAAATCACAAATCATCATTAAAGAGAATACGCCAGACAAAGGTGCGGACTCTGCATAACAAGTATTATGCGAAGACAATGCGTAATGCTGTTCGTAAGCTGCGCGCTCTACCAACAAGGATGAGGCTGTTAAGCTTTTATCCCACCGTTCAGAAGATGTTGGACAAACTTGCAAAAGACCAACATTATACACAAGAACAAAGCAGCCAACTTTGAAGTCGAGCTTTGGCACTGCATATCAATACGTTTAGGGCCATTAGCTCGCGTTTTTGAGGTCGACATTTTACAAATCCGCAGTTCCGAAAAAGGAGCTGCGGATTCTTGTTGTTTAGCCTTGCGTGTGCCTTTCTCTTTAATCTCAAGTATTGATTGAGAGAACGGCGTCACTACCAAAAGTAAGCTGAACTCGAAGGCTAGTGAAAAGCTGATTTCACGATTAATGATGCCGTGAACAACTATTTTGACGCATACGTTTGTGCCACGTCATCGAGAAAAGACGGCGAAGTATCACTGTGCATGTGGGTGCGGAGATAGCGACAAGACAAATTAAATGTTAAGGAAGATGAGAAAATTATTGATATTGGCAGCGCTGTTCTCCAACCAGTTACTGCAGCTTTTTGGCTCAAGATGCCGCAGGGGAGAGAACCGTGAATGAGCAAAGGTAAGTTTGTTTCTGGAAGATTTAGAGATACATAAAGCCGACTATACAGAAAGTCGCGCTAGGTTTTATAATGATAAGACAGGGCTGAGTGCTGTCGCTAAAGGATGTTGGCCTGATGGAAACAGGCACGCATCCCATCCGAAAACAAAAAGCTCATCGGGTCGGTGCCTTATATTGATGCGTCTGGATGCGTTCAAAGAACGGAAAAGCTGTACTGGCTTTCGACGTAAGCCGAAACCGCCATGCAGATAGTGATGAGTTTAGTAAACCGTCGTGATGATTAAGGCATGGATGGAATACGCATATTGGCAGACAATGAACCACATCGTAACGGACATCAGCTGCCTCGCTCTGATAAGTGGGCGTCACGGGTCAAAACCTGAATAATATGCACAGGTTGTAGGTGTGGGAACGACAAACGCGCATTCTCTGCAAATCCTTTAAACGGTAAACTAACATTTCGTGTACGTCAAAACGCAGTTAAACCTTTCTGTTTCTCGCTGATTTTTAGTATCTTGCATATTAAAATTCCTAATCAAGACAATGGCAGAAAATCAAAACAACGAGAACAACCACTCGGCCAGTAACATCCGGCGCTTTGAAGCGTCGGAAGCGGTGCGCAGAACGCCCCGCTGATGTACATCGGAGACATCAGCGGTGAGGGACCGCACCACCTCGTTAACGAAACCGTGGATAACTCCATCGACGAGGCTATGGCCGGTTATTGTACCTACATCGAAGCAACGATTAACGAAGATAACTCCATAACCGTGCAAGACGACGGGCGAGGTATTCGCAGACGAACACGAAAAAGCTACACAACGGCACTGAAGTGGTGATGACCGTGCTGCACGCCGGCGGTAAGTTCGACAAAGGCGTCGGCAAGGTGAGCGGTGACCGTATGGCGTGAAGGGCGGCTGCGTAAACGCATTGTCTTCGAGAATGCTCTCGCAGGTGTTCCGCGATGTACCACCAACAAGAGTACGAAACGGTAAGCCGCTTATCCGGCAGTAAAGGTTGATGGCGACGGATAAGCGCGAACGCGCCAACAATTTCTGGCCCGACCTCAGCATTTTCACCACAACCGTGTATCGCTGGGACATTGCATCGCGCTATGCGCGAACTGGCATACCTAAACGCAGGCGTAAAGATAACGCTGACCGACCTTCGCCTCGATGAAAACGGCAAGACACGTACGGGAAACGTTCCATGCCAAAGATGGTCTGAAAGAGTTTCGTGCGTTACGTTGACCGCCACCGTACGCACCTCTTCGACGACGTTATTCTACCTTAAAACAGAGAAACAAAACATCCCCATCGAGGTGGCTGTGATGTATAACACCGATTACAGCGAGAACATGCACTGTATGTGAACAATATCAACACCATTGAAGCGCGGCACCCACCTTACGGGATTCCGCATGGCCCTTACGCGTACGCTGAAAGCATACGCCGACAACGACCCCGTTATATCCAAGCAGATAGAGAAGTCGAAGATTGAAATAGCAGGCGAAGACTTCCGCGAAGGACTTACCGCCGTTATCTCCACTCAAGGTGGCCGAGCCGCAGTTTGCGCCAAACCAAAACCAAGCTGGGCAACAGCGAAGCGTCGGTGCCGTCTCGGCAGGCCGTAGGCGAGGCCCTTGGCTATTATTTGGAAGAACATCCCAAGGAGGCCAAACTTATTTGCGACAAGGTGATACTGGCCGCCACGGCGCGTATCGCCGCCCGCAAGGCACGCGAGAGTGTTCAGAGAAAGAACCCCATGTCGGGTGGCGGACTGCCCGGTAAAGCTGGCGGACTGCTCTAACAAAGACCCCAAAACATCTGAAATATTCCTCGTCGAGGGCGACTCGGCAGGTGGTTCGGCCAAGCAAGGGCGCGACCGCTACACGCAAGCCATACTTCCACTGAAAGGAAAGATATTGAATGTAGAGAAAGGTGCAATGGCATAAGGTGTTCGAGGCCGAGTCGGTAATGAACATCATACAGAGCATTGAGTGCGTTTTGGCGTTGAAGGCGAAGACGATAAGGAGGCCAACATCGACAAGTTGCGCTACGATAAGATTATCATCATGACCGACGCCGACGTCGATGGCTCGCACATCGACACGCTTATCATGACCCTTTTTCATCGTTCATGCCCCGCATCATACAAGAAGCGTCACCTGTATATCGCCACACCGCCCCTGTACCTCTGCTACGTATAAGAACAAGGGTGCGCGAGTATTGCTACAACGAGCAGCAACGCTAAGCCTTTATCGACAAGTATGGCGAAAGGCAGAAGACAACAAGAGCATACACGTGCAACGCTATAAAGGTTTGGGAGAGATGAACCCCGAACAGCTTTGGGAAACAACGATGGACCCCTCAACGCGCCTGCTTAAACAAGTGACGCATACAAAACGCCGCCGATGCCGACGAGATTTTCTCCATGCTTATGGGCGACGACGTGGAGCCGCGCCGCGAGTTTATCGAACAAAAACGCCACTTACGCCAACATCGACGCTATACAGGGCAAACTGAGCATATGGCAAAGTTTCTGAGTTCGTTAGCTGGTGTGTCCTTTTCGCCTCCAAACGCTTTCGGATGTATAAAGCAGCAGGCTTTGGGCAGAATGGAGCGCACAGCAGAAAAACATCAAGCTAACAACTCGCAAGCTTACATGTATATATAATAAGGAGAGACTGCCTTTCGGTGCAGCCTCTTCTTTGTTGATGGGCAGGGTCTAAAAAAACAAGCGTAGACTTTTGTTTGAACATGCCATTAACTGTTAATATTAGCAACAAAGGCCAGGCTAGGCTGCCTAAATGTTTGTGCAGACTGTGCATTGCGTGTTGCACGCCTGATGGCGTAGACAAATAGCAAAAGCGCATGGTAGGCGTGGCTTTTGCCCCATATCTTTCCCACCCACAAAACAACAATCGACAAATGAGAAAGACTATCTTAGCAACAGCAACCCTACTTTTCGGCCCTCACATCGTTCGCCCAGGTGTTCCCTTTGCGCATTTGGGACAATCGCCCAGGCTCCTTTCTTCGAGAACAGCATGCCCATTGGCAACGGAAAACTCGGCGCAATGGTAGACGAAAAACCCGCATTGCGACTATCTTAAACTGAACGACATCACGCTGTGGAGCGGCAAACCCATCGACCCAAACGAGGATGCTGGCGCACAAGTGGATTCCTGCAGATACGCAAAAGCCCTGTTTGAAGAGAACTATGCGCTGGCCGACTCTGCTGCAACTGCGCGTGCAAGGGCACACTGGTCGCGGTATCAGCCGCTCTCCACCCTTGTGCATCCGCGATGGAAAGCGGCTGCAAACGCTGATGCGCCTTTTGAAGAACTATCGCCGAGAGCTCGACTTGGATAGTAGCTTGGTAAAGGTGAGTTATGAAAGTGAGGGCGTGAGCTATCGTCGAGAGTACTTCGCCTCGCATCCCGACCGCGCCATCATGGTGCGCCTTACGGCCAACAAACCCCACGCCATCAGCCTGCAACTGTCGCTACCTCGTTGCTCAACCATCAGACCACGTGTGAAGGCAGCACCATCAGGCTCACCGGGGCACGCCGAAGGCCACCCCGACAGCACCGTTCACTTTTCTGTAACCTGCTGCAAGCGAAGCCGACGGCAGCGATAACGGCACAGGACAGCACGCTCTGATAAGCAACGCCACGGTGGTGCTGTATATCGTTAACGAAACAAGCTATAACGGCTTGACAAGCACCCCGTAACGCAGGGCGCACCTGTGTGCAACCGGCGAAACCGACTGAAGAACCTGCAAAACTGCACTTCGAACAGCTGAAAACAAAACCACACGGACGATTATCAGCTCTTTTCGGCCGACTTGCCCTGCATTTGACGGCGCAAAGGCTAGATACGCCCGAAACTGAACCGAGCAGCAACTGCAGACTACACCCAGCAGGGGAGAAACCAATCCTTATCTCGGAAACGCTTTACTTTCAGTTTCATGATACCTGCTCATCAGCTCATCGGCACACCTGGCGTGCCTGCTAACCTGCAAGGGCTTTGGAATCCGCACGTTAGAGCACCCTGGCGGAGCAACTATACAGTTAACATCAACCCTCGAAGAGAACTATTGGCCTGCGCAAGTGGCGGCTCAGACCCTGACCACGCCTTTGGTGGCATGGCGGCGGCGTCTATCTGTGAACGGGCGTTACGCTGCACGAAACTGTACGGCATCAACGAAGGCTGGTGTTCGAGCCACAACACCGACCTGTGGGCCATGACGAACCCTGTGGAGAGAAACGAGAAAGTCCTGAATGGGCCAATTGGAACTCTCGAGGAGCATGGTTGCTGAGCAACCTTTTGGGAACAGTACTGACTTTACACGCAACCGCCATTATCTTCGCTACACACTCTACCCACTGATGAAAGGCGCGTGCGACTTTATGTTGCAGTGGCTCGTGGAAAACCCCAAGCAGCCGGGCGAGCTGATTACTGCGCCCAGCACATCGCCCGAAAACGAATATGTTGCGCCCGATGGCTACCACGGCACTACGGTGTATGGCGGTACGGCAGACCTCGCCATATTGCGCGAACTGTTCGCCAACACGGCTACCGCAGACGAAATTCTGAACGGACGGCCCAACGGCTTTGCAGCAAAGCTGCGCTAAACGATAGGCCGCCTGCACCCATACACCATCGGCAAAGGAGGGCGACTTGAACGAATGGTACTACGATTGGAACGATTTCGACCCGCAGCATCGCCACCAAACCCACCTCATCGGGCTGTATCCGGGGCATCACATCGCGCCCGAAACAACGCCCGAACTGGCCGAGGCCGCCCGAAAGACGTTGGTGCAGAAGGGCGACATCTCTACGGGATGGAGCACAGGATGGCGTATCAACCTGTGGGCTAGGCTCTACAATGGGGAGAAAGCCTACCAAATATATCGTAAACTGCTGACCTATGTGGCCCCTGATGCCGTCAGGAAGAGCGATGCAGGCCCTGGTAGGTGGCACCTATCCCAACCTTTTCGATGCCCATCCGCCTTTCCAAATAGATGGTAACTTCGGCGGAAACGGCTGGCGTTTGCGAGATGTTGATGCAAAGCTCACGCGGCATTAGGGCTCGTTTCGCGTTGCCCGCGGCGTGGCTTCTGGGCAGTGTTAAAAGGCCTTGTGCGCTGGTGGTTTCGTTGTCGACTTCTCTTGGCACAATGGTAGGTAACCCAGTGCGCATTAAGAGCAACGTGGGCGGACAAACCACGCTATACTATAATGGAAAGGCGCACAAAGTGAAATTGCAAAGCGGGTAAGGAGGCTCGTGTTGCGATGAAGTGTAGGGCGTGCATGATGGGCGTTGTCGGCGTCCTTGTTGCGTGGGTTGTGTCGGTGCCTGTTCGTGGTGCAAAGGCCACGTTTGCAGGCACGAATGTGGTTTGCGCGCATAACGGCGATGGTTTTTCGTACTACCGAAGTGCGATGGTATGCGGCGTGCCGATACCGCTTTGGCTGTTGTTCCACATCGCACGCCCTGTCTTCCGCCACCACTCTATTATATATAAGGAGTACGACGGACAAGGTAACGCTGCTCGGCACAGTTGGTGAAAGCGTTGTAGCGTCGTTCTCCGCTACTCCTATTATATATAAGGAGTGTCACGGGCAGGATAATGCTGCTTTTTCGCACAGACGCGAAAGAGTTGTGGCGGCATGTTCCGATACCCTATTATATATACGGCTCGCAGATGCAGAGTAGGGACTCGCAGTTGGGTGGTGAAGACGGTCTGGTTGCACCGCGTTCATTTGCCTGAATTGAAATCTTTCCAAACGCGTTGAAAACGAGAAAGCGACGCGCAATTGCTGCCCGCGTACCAACGTCTTCCACACGTCTATCCCCTCATCATGCACCTTGGATAAGCGCACCGCAGCCAGACTCCCACCGCGATGCAGTGGTTTCTGCGAACATATAGCAGAACGGCCGACCGCAAAGGCCTACGTTAGCGTGGCCACCACAGGCAAAAACGCAACTGCTGGTGAACGGAATGAACGTAAGCCGAAACCTCTTTGAACCCCATCGCGCACAAGGCGACACGTCGGTTGTTAACATCGTCTACGACGTTACGCCTTTCCTATCCCCCAACGTTAACACCTATCTCGCTGTGGTATGTCCCCCACAATGCCCCATGTTGGTCGCCGACAAGCGGTTGTTTGTTACTGGGGCGAAAAGTGCTGATGGCACTCCTTTCGCCTTCCAAAGCGATGAGAAAATTGGGCTTGCAGGCGAGCAAACCGAGGACTGCAACCACCCGAAAGTGAGTGGCAAGACGGCAGCGACAAGCCTTTTGCCCTGGCAAGTGAACCTTGCCTGACACCATCTCTTGGCAATCGCCCGTGCGCTATGCGCATCCCGAAACACTGCCTCCCGCCACACCCTTTGCGGTCTCGTCTGACACTCGCGGGTGGTCAAAGTGTTCGGCCCAAGCTATGTAGACGTGCGCAACGATACGCTTACATACGTCTTCCCCATCATTTTCAGGGCGTTGTACGTATTACTTTTAGGGGAACTCGAACGGGAGAAAG
>BNJU01002774.1_pt1 | contig 107796 bp, 111 predicted proteins | sample 8539281 | NCBI WGS metagenome assembly BNJU01 (sample SAMD00202456, study PRJDB9452) | human saliva metagenome | isolation source: human saliva | place: Japan
GTTACGTATTGCTGCACCGCGGTAGATCATGTCGAGATGTACGTAACAGTGAGGAAACCGTCGGCCACGACGAACGACCCGAAGAACGGCATGGTGCTCAACTCGAGGGCCAGCTGTGGCAGGTAGTGGAGTTCCAGCACGTCAAGCCCGGTAAGGGCCCCGCCTTCGTGCGTACCAAGATCAAGAACGTCCTGTCCGGCAAGACCGTCGACAAGACCTTCAACGCCGGTCTCTGTCGAGACAGCGACCGTCGACCGGCGCGACATGCAGTACCTCTACAAGGACGGCGACGACTACGTCTTCATGGACGTCAAGTCCTACGAGCAGACCTCCACGTCCTCGGCTACATCGTCGGCGACGCCACCTCTCATGCTGGAGAACCAGGAAGTCATCGTAGCCTTCCACGAGGACTCGGTCCTGTTCGTCGAGCTGCCGCCTCCGTGGTCCTGACGATCTCCCACACCGAGCCGGGCCTCCCAGGGCGACTGCTCCAGCGCCGGCACCAAGCCCGCCACGGTCGAGACCGGTGCTGAGATCCAGGTCCCCGCTGTTCCTCAACACCGGTGACAAGGTCAAGGTGGACACCCGCTCCGGGTCCTACATCTCCCGCGTCAACGACTGATGACCGAGCATCCCGAGGAGGGCTCGACCCACTCGAGCCCCGCGTCGCGCAACCCGGTCACCGCCCGCACCAAGGCGCGCCGGCGTGCCATCGAGATCCTCTTCGAGGCCGATCAGCGCGGATGCTGGGCCACGAGGGCTCCGAGGGCTGCGCTCCTTCGCGCAGCTGCGCGCCGTCAGCTCGGCCAACCACACAGAGGCCCCTGCCTACACGCGGGAGATCCTCGACGGTGTGTGCGACCACCTGGACGACGTCGACGAGACGATCCAGACCTACGCTCAGGGGTGGACCCTGGGGCGCATGCCGGCTGTCGACCGCGCCATTGCACGAGTCGCCACCTGGGAGATCGTCTACAACGACGAGGTGGATGCACCCGTCGCCGTAGATGAGGCCATGACACTGAGCCGGATGCTCTCCACCGACGAGTCACCCAGGTACCTCGGAGGACTTCTGGGACGTATCGGAGACCTCGCGGACACCTTGCGCTGAGCCACGGAGCGGAGCGGCTCACGGCATGGGGATGACTCCCTATGCCGCGAGCTGCCCTCACACGGGGCCCCTGGCCTAGTCTGAAGCCAGCCCCACTGCCGACGCTGGAGTACCCCGTGAGTCAGCTTCCTCCCCAGGATCCCAACGACTACCCCTACATCAAAGGCACCTGCGCTCCCATGGGTGGGGCGAACAGCGTCAAGAGCCCCGCAGCGTTGCCGCCCGTCTCCGATGTCACTGGCTACCCCTGGGCAGGACCGGGACTGGTCTACCCCGCAGGGACTTATCCCTCCGGAGGTTTCCAGCCACCTGCAGGAGCGCCCAGCGGATATCCGTGGAGCGTCCCCATGCCTGTTCCCTACGACACCTTCCTTCCGACTCGGCCGGCTCCTGTTCCCGGATTCGTCTGGAACGACCCGGTCCTCACAGTCAAGCGGAAGCGCGTCGCGAATCGTCGGGTTTCGCTGTCAAGCGGTATCATCGGCGTCGTCACCATGATCGTCCAGATGATCATCACCGTCACCATCCTCCTCGCTACCGGCTACCTGGGGCAGCGGGACTCGTTCTTGATACTCCTGTCCGTTCTCATCGTGGTCTTCGCTCCGATGATCGTTGGCGTCGGGTGGATCACGACCTTTATCCTTGCTCTTATTTCCTGTATCCAGGCGCATTCCCGGATACCTCAGGTCCAGCCCGATGGATGGACCGAGGCCAAGATGCCAACGTCAGCACTGCTGGCAGCGAGTATCGTGGCGGGAACCCCAATTCTCGTCATGTATATGTCCCTGTACCGAGGGCTCTCGCGCAGCTCCGCCGACGTGTTCATCGGTGGTTTTCTGGAACCGCTGCTCATCGCCTGCGGCTTGGCCCAGGTTCTGATCGCAGTGGGAATCGCCTTTCTTGTCCGCATGAGTAAGGCGCTGGACCCAGCGGTCAGGGCGCCACAGGTCGAGGGGATGCAGGTTCCATGATCTGTTCCCGGTGCCGATGAGAACTCGGGCACCGGCGCATCCCCTCGGCCCGTGCCGGCTGCTCCTGACGCATCGGCTGGCACGGGCCGAGGAGGACTGCATCAGCTACCGATCCATGGCGTGTACGACGATGTAGTCAATATCCACCTGGGCCTGAGTGAAGTCCTCATGCTTGAGTCTTCCTCGGTGGATGCTTCCGCTGTGCGTGGTCAGGCAGATGTGGTACGCGGCGTTGCCACCGAAACACTCATCGAACTCCTTCTCCGACGCCAAACGCGCGACCTCATGGTACGGCTGCCCATCGAAGAGGAAGAGAATGCTCTCAGGGGTCTTCTCCATCCCGTAGGTGTGCCACTGGGTGAGATCGGGGCGCGGTGAGACTCCCAGATTGCTTCCTGTACCTCCCGCCTGGCCGAAGTGCACCGTCGACTCCGCGATGCCGGTGGCGCTGCCGCCACCATAGGTCTCCACGACATCGATCTCGCCTCCGTTGTCATCGTCGTCCGCACGCAGCCAGATCCCCGCGAAAAGGCCTTCGACCGACTGGGGGAAACGTGCCCTGGTCTCCAAGGAGCCGTAGACGAAGGAGAACAGCCCCTGCGTGGTGACAAAGGCCTGGTCGACGTAGCGGAGGGTCTCGTCCTTGTCGAAGCGGTTCTGAAAGCCCTTGAGGGGGGTGGTGCGCTTGCGCCACAGGAGATGCCCGACACCGTTGCTGACGCTGTGGGTGTCATGGGTGAACACCCCCCAGTCGTAGCTGGTGCACGACTCTGGCTCCGAGCGATTGTCCCGCCAGCGTGACGGGGAGAAGTCCATCCCGCTGGAGAACTGCTCGTCGAAGATGACGCTACTGAATTCGTGGGACGACTCGGCTGCCGCGGCCGGCGAAGGGGACAGCAGACCGGCGGTGGCCAGTCCTGCACCAGCGCCGAGGCCGGTGATGATCGAACGTCGAGTAGGGAGCGTCATGAAAAACATTCCTTGCTTGAGAAGAAGTCGCTGACGCAGCAGCAACACCGGACCTTGTCTGCATCGCGACATCGTTCAGCTCTCAATCGGGCTCAGATGGATCCGGCACTCACTTCTCAAGCTCTCGACATGTTGTGACGATCTCGCAATCAGCGTCTGACGACGCCGGAGCATTGGGCCAAGACTAAACATTGTCACGGAAGATTTGTAGATGCGAAACACGTCCTGCCGCGACTCACGTCAGATGCTGAGCCGTTTCACCGGCCGTCACGTGACCTTCGTCTCTGTGAGTCGCGCTGCCTGGGCGAGCACAACCCGCCGGAGGAGACGTAAACTTGGCGACGACCAACATCCTTTAAGTCCGTCCAGAGAGGCGGGGAAGGAGGCCTGAAATGGCCGAACGTTTGTCAGGCGCCTCTGGCGCACCATCCCAGGGCAAGGAGATCCTCGGACCTCCCGAGATAGCCCGATCCCTGTTCCGTATCGCGCACGAGATCCTGGAGCGCAACCGCGGGACTCAGGACGTCGTCGTTCTAGGGATTCCCAGTGGGGGAGCGCCACTGGCGCACAGGCTCGTCGAGGCGCTCGCCGTTGCCTCGAGCGAAGGGACGCAGTGGTCCGCGCAGGCGGGGCAGGCACCGGCCGCCGGTGCCAAGGTCCCGGTCGGCACCCTGGACATCACCATGTACCGCGATGATCTGGGACGTCACCCCATCCGGGTTCCTCGCCCCACCGAGATCCCTCAGGGAGGCATTGACGGTAAGGTCGTCATCCTCGTCGACGACGTCCTCTACTCCGGGCGCACCATCCGAGCCGCCCTCGATGCCCTAGGGGCCGTCGGTCGCCCCCAGGCCGTGCAGCTCGCCACTCTGGTGGACCGAGGCCACCGGGAGCTGCCCATCCGTGCCGACTACGTGGGTAAGAACCTGCCGACCTCCCGTGCCGAGAAGGTCGTGGTCTCCCTGACCGAGCTCGGCGCCTCCACCGACGCCGTCACCATCGTCCCCGCAGACGTCCCTACTGAGCGTTCGAGCGAGCGCAGCAACCAGGAGGCCACCCGATGAAGCACCTGCTCTCCGCCAAGGACCTGACCCACGACGAGGCGGTCATGGTCCTGGACACCGCCGAGGCGATGGCCGCCACCCAGAGTCATGCGGTCAAGAAGCTCCCGACACTGCGCGGCAAGACCGTGGTCAATCTCTTCTTCGAGGACTCCACCCGCACCAGGCTCTCCTTTGAGGCCGCCGCCAAGCGCCTGAGCGCCGACGTCATCAACTTCTCTGCCAAGGGCTCCTCACTGTCCAAGGGGGAGTCCCTCAAGGACACCGCCCAGACGATCATGGCCATGGGGGCGGACGCCGTCGTCGTGCGCCACTCCGCCTGCGGTGCCGCGCACCTGCTGGCCCACGCCGGCTGGATCAACGTGCCCGTCCTCAACGCGGGCGACGGTACCCACCAGCATCCCACCCAGGCCCTCCTGGACGCCATGACCCTGCGCCGCTGGTACGTCCCTGGAGCCCCCGCGACAGCGGACGGCAGCCCCTGCCCGCAGGGACGCGACCTGGAAGGCGCCCGCCTCATCATCGTCGGAGACGTCCTGCACTCCCGGGTGGCCCGCTCCAACGTGGACCTCATGACGGCGCTCGGAGCCAAGGTCACCCTCGTGGCGCCCCCGACGCTGCTGCCCGTCGGCATGGATGACTGGCCCTGCGACGTCTCCTACAACCTCGATGAGGCGATCGAGGAGATCCAGCCCGACGCCGTCATGATGCTGCGCGTCCAGCGCGAGCGCATGAGCGCCGCCGGCGGTGGCTTCTTCCCGAGTCCTGCTGAGTACTCCAGCGTCTACGGCCTCACCTCGGCCCGGCGCCGGGCCATGCCGGAGCATGCCATCGTCATGCACCCCGGCCCCATGAACCGCGGCCTCGAGATCACCGCCGAGGCCGCCGACGACCCCCGCTCACGCATCATCGAGCAGGTCGGCAACGGAGTCTCCGTCCGCATGGCCGCCCTCTACCTCCTCCTCGCTGACGAAGGGAACCAGCTGTGACCTCCCACCTCCTGACCGGTGTCCGCCCCTACGGCGAGGACCCCACTGACATCCTCATCACCGACGGAACCATCACCGCCATCGGCCCTGACGCCGAGGCGAAGGCTCCGGCCGATGTCCAGCGCCATGACCTGGACGGGCTCATCGCCCTGCCCGGGCTCGTCGACATCCACACCCACCTGCGCGAGCCGGGAGGGGAGTCCGCCGAGACCGTCTACTCCGGTACCCGCGCCGCGGCGATCGGCGGTTACACCGCCGTCTTCGCCATGGCCAACACCACGCCCGTGCAGGACAACGCCGGTGTCGTTGAGCAGGTGCTGCGGCTGGGCCGTGAGGCCGGCTGGGTGGACGTCCAGCCGGTGGGCGCCGTCTCAGCGGGGCTGGCAGGCGAGCACCTGTCCGACATGGGCGCCATGGCGACCTCCGCTGCCCGCGTGCGCGTCTTCTCCGATGACGGCAAGTGCGTCTCCGACCCCGTCCTCATGCGTCGGGCACTGGAGTACGTCAAGTCCTTCGACGGCGTCATCGCCCAGCACGCTCAGGACCCCCGCCTCACCGAGGGCTCCCAGATGCACGAGGGCGTCGTCTCCGCCGAGCTGGGCCTGCGCGGCTGGCCCGCGGTGGCCGAGGAGTCGATCATCGCCCGCGACGTCCTGCTGGCCGAGCACGTCGGCTCGCGCCTGCACGTGTGCCACCTGTCCACCGCCGGCAGCGTCGAAATCATCCGCTGGGCCAAGTCCCGCGGCATCAACGTCACCGCCGAGGTCACACCGCACCACCTCCTGCTGACCGACGAGATGGCCCGCACCTACTCGCCGCTGTACAAGGTCAACCCCCCGCTGCGCACGGCCAAGGACGTTGAGGCGGTCCGCGAGGCCCTGGCCGATGGCACCATCGACGTCGTCGGCACTGACCACGCCCCGCACCCGGTGGAGGACAAGGACTGCGAGTGGCAGGCCGGCGCCTTCGGCATGACGGGACTGGAGACGGCTCTGAGCGTCCTGATCGAGACGATGGTCAGCACCGGCCGCATGACCTGGCGCGACATCGCCCGGACCATGTCGTCGGCCCCGGCCCGTATCGGCCGCCTGAGCGACCAGGGGTGCGAGCTCGAGGTCGGTGCCCCGGCCAACATCACGGTGGTCAACCCCGAGGTGCGCCGCACCGTCGACGGCACCGCCCAGTGGACTGCTTCCACCAACACCCCCTACGCGGGGATGGAGCTCCCGGGCCAGGTGATGGCCACCTTCCTCCACGGTCGTCCCACCGTCCTGGACGGCGCTCCCGTTGAGGCCCCTGCCGGCTCGGCTCATGCCTGAGTCGAGCCACCGCCCAGCCGCCCTCCTTGTTCTGGAGGACGGCTGGGCCCTGCGGGGCCGCAGCTACGGGGCTCAAGGGCGCACCATTGGAGAGATCGTCTTCTCCACCGGGATGACTGGGTACCAGGAAACACTGACCGATCCGTCCTACTACCGCCAGATCGTGGTGCAGACCGCGCCACACATCGGTAACACCGGGGTCAACGACGAGGACGCCGAGTCCGATCGCATCTGGGTGGCCGGGTACGTCGTACGCGAACCTGCCCGGCGAGCCTCCAACTGGCGCTCCCGTCGGGAGCTGGAGGACGATCTGCGTGACGCCGGCATCGTTGGCCTGTGTGAGGTCGACACCCGGGCCCTGACCCGGCACCTGCGCGAGGCGGGCGCGATGCGCGGCGGCATCTTCTCCGGGGACGCCCTGCCTGCCGGAGGCACCGACCCCGGTGGCCCTAGCCCGGCCTGCATTGACATCTGCCTGGAGGCCGTACGCAGCGAACCGCCCATGAACGGCCGTGCCCTGGCTGCCGAGGTGACCACTGCCTCCGGCTACGTCGTCGAGCCCACCGGAGCGGCCGATGGGCAGGAGCCGGTCGCGGTGCTGGCCGCCATTGACCTGGGCATCAAGTCCCGCACCCCATGGCAGTTCGCTGAGCGCGGCGTACGTGTCCACGTCCTGCCCCAGTCCACCACCCTCTCCGAGATCCTTGCCCTCAGGCCCGATGGCGTCCTGTTCTCCAACGGTCCCGGAGACCCGGGAAGTGCCGACGCCGAGACCATTCTCCTGCGCGGTGTACTCGACGCCCATATCCCCTTCTTCGGCATCTGCCTGGGCAACCAGCTCCTGGGACGTGCCCTGGGCTACGGCACCTACAAGCTCGCCTATGGGCATCGCGGGGTCAACCAGCCCGTTCTGGACCGTGCCACCGGCAAGGTGGAGATCACGGCCCACAACCACGGCTTCGCCGTCGACGTACCCGTTGACGAGCCCTCCATCGCCCCCTTCGACAATGGCCGCTACGGTCGGGTGGAGGTCTCCCACGTGGGACTCAACGACGGTGTCGTCGAGGGGCTACGCGCGCTGGACCTGCCGGCCTTCTCCGTCCAGTACCACCCCGAGGCCGCGGCCGGCCCCCACGACGCCGAGCACCTCTTCGACCGATTCATCCGCCTCATGCGGGAGCACCGCCAGGGCCAGGACCGCGAGGACACGAACTGACATGCCTGCTCGCCCTGATATCACCTCCGTCCTGGTCATCGGATCGGGACCCATCGTCATCGGGCAGGCCTGCGAGTTCGACTACTCCGGGACCCAGGCCTGCCGAGTCCTGCGCGCTGAGGGAATCCGCGTCATCCTGGTCAACTCCAACCCGGCCACGATCATGACCGACCCGGACATCGCCGATGCCACCTACATCGAGCCGATCACCCCCGAGGTCCTGACCACCATCATCGCCAAGGAGCGGCCTGACGCCCTCCTGCCCACCCTGGGTGGGCAGACGGCCCTCAATGCCGCCATGAGCCTGGTCGAGCGGGGTGTGCTCGAGGAGTATGACGTCGAGCTCATCGGCGCCTCCGCCGCGGCCATCAACGCCGGGGAGGACCGCGACGAGTTCAAGGACGTCGTCGAGCGCTGCGGCGCTGAGGTCGCCCGCAGCGTCATTGCCCACACCATGGATGAGTGCCGCGCGGGAGTCGATGCTCTGGGCGGCTACCCGGTCGTCGTGCGCCCCTCCTTCACGATGGGCGGCCTCGGCAGCGGCGTCGCATTCAATGACACGGACCTGCATCGCATCGCGGGGGCGGGGCTGGCGGCCTCCCGCACCACCGAGGTCCTCCTGGAGGAGTCGATCCTGGGCTGGAAGGAGTACGAGCTCGAGCTCATGCGCGACACTGCTGACAACGTGGTGGTCGTGTGCTCCATCGAGAACGTCGATCCTGTGGGAGTGCACACCGGTGACTCCATCACTGTCGCCCCGGCCCTGACCCTCACCGATCGCGAGCTCCAGCGGCTGCGGGACATCGGCATCGCCGTCATCCGGGAGGTCGGGGTCGACACCGGCGGCTGCAACATCCAGTTCGCCGTCGACCCGGCCACCGGCAGGATCATCGTCATCGAGATGAACCCACGTGTCTCCCGGTCCTCAGCCCTGGCCTCCAAGGCCACCGGCTTCCCGATCGCCAAGATCGCCGCACGCCTGGCCGTGGGGTACACACTCGACGAGATCCCCAACGACATCACCGGCTCCACCCCGGCCTCCTTCGAGCCGACCTTGGACTACGTGGTTGTCAAGGTGCCGCGCTTCGCCTTCGAGAAGTTCCGGGGCGCTGACCCTAGGCTCACCACCACCATGAAATCGGTGGGTGAGGCCATGGCGATCGGTCGCTCCTATACAGAAGCCCTCCAGAAGGCCTTGCGCTCTCTGGACAAGAAGGGTCCGTCTTCCCACTGGGACGGACCGGCGCCCCAGCCAGCAGCAGACCGCTGAGCTGCTGGAGTCCATCGCCGTGCCCACCGAGCACCGGCTGGTTGACCTCCAGCAGGCCGTACGCGGTGGAGCCACGATTGCACAGCTCCACGAGGCCACCCGCATCGACCCCTGGTTCCTGGACCAGATGCTGCTTCTTGAGGAGGTGGCCCAGGAGGTCAAAGGCGCATCCGCGCTCACTGCGGAGGTCCTGACCCTGGCCAGCGCCACGGCTTCTCCGACGTCCAGGTCGCCGCCCTGCGCGGCATCAGCGAGGACACGGTGCGAGAGGTCCGCCATGCCTTCGGCCTGCGGCCCGTCTACAAGACCGTGGACACCTGCGCCGCCGAGTTCGCCTCACGTACCCCCTACCTCTACTCCAGCTACGACCTGGAGACCGAGGTGGCATCCCGTGAGCGTGAGGCCGTCATCATCCTGGGCTCGGGCCCCAACCGGATCGGCCAGGGCATCGAGTTCGACTACTCCTGTGTTCACGCCGCGATGGCGCTGTCCGATCGCTACGAGACCGTCATGGTCAACTGCAACCCCGAGACCGTCTCCACCGACTACGACATCTCCGGCCGGCTCTACTTCGAGCCCCTGACCTTCGAGGACGTCATCGAGATCTACGATGCCGAGCTGGCGGCCGGCCCCGTGGCCGGTGTCATCGTCCAGCTCGGTGGCCAGACACCCCTGTCTCTGGCCGCCAGGCTGGCCAAGGCCGGGGTGCCGATCCTGGGGACGAGTCCCGAGGCCATCGACGCCGCTGAGGACCGCGAAGCCTTCGGCGTCGTTCTTCAGCACGCCGACCTGCCCGCTCCGGCGCACGGCACCGCTCTGAGTGACGAGCAGGCGCGCTCAGTCGCCCAGGGCATTGGCTATCCGGTCCTGGTGCGCCCCAGCTACGTGCTTGGGGGCCGCGGCATGGAGATCGTCTACGACGCGCAGGGACTCGACGACTACCTCCAGCGCGCCGGTCTTGAGCCCGGCGGCGTCTACGGGACCGGGCCGCTACTCATCGACCGTTTTCTCGACGACGCCATCGAGATCGATGTCGATGCCCTTTACGACGGCAGCGAGCTGTTCCTCGGTGGGGTCATGGAGCACATTGAGGAGGCCGGCATTCACTCCGGCGACTCCGCCTGCGTCATGCCGCCCATGACCTTGTCCGACACGGAGATCGCTCGCATCCGACGCTCCACCGAGGCGATCGCCGAAGGGGTGGGCGTGCAAGGCCTGCTCAACATCCAGTTCGCCCTCGTCTCCGATGTTCTCTACGTCATCGAGGCCAATCCTAGGGCCTCGCGCACAGTCCCCTTCGTCTCGAAGGCATCCGGTGTGCAGCTCGCCAAGGCGGCAGCCCTCATTATGATGGGGGAGACGATCTCCTCGCTCAGGCGCTCCGCTCACCTTCCCGAGGCCGACGCCACCGTCACCGATCCCGATGATCCGATCGCCGTCAAGGAGGCGGTCCTGCCCTTCAAACGGTTCCGTACCATCGAGGGCGCGTGGTCGATACGATCCTGGGACCGGAGATGCGTTCCACCGGGGAGGTCATGGGCTACGACGTCGACTTCCCGCGGGCCTTCGCCAAGTCCCAGGCCGGTGCCTACGGTGGCCTACCAGGAGAGGGCACGCTGTTCGTCTCGGTGGCCGACAGGGACAAGCGCGCCATCATCCTGCCGGTGGCCCGGCTCGCGGAGCTCGGCTTCACGGTCCTGGCCACCACCGGTACCGCGCAGGTGCTGCGCCGCAACGGGATCGACGTCATGGCTGTGCGCAAGATCAGTCAGGGTGTCGGCGCCCACGGCGAGCAGACGATCGCTGGACTCATCGAGTCCGGAACCATCGACATGGTTGTCAACACCCCCAAGGGTCAGGGTGCCCGTGCCGACGGGTACTCCATCCGCGCGGCCACCACCGGCGCCGACCGTCCCATCATCACCACCGTCCAACAGCTCCAGGCGGCGGTCCAGGCACTCGAGGCCCAGCTGCGCGGTCCTTTCCAGGTTCGCAGCCTCCAGGAGCACATCGCCGCCCGCCGATCCCGGCGAGGCTCAGTGCCCGAGCCCCATCCCGTTGCCCCTGTTGACGACAAGGAGACTCGATGAGTCCTGCAGTCTCTCACCAGCCCAGTGGTTCCAGACGCCCCTTCGGATCCCGTCTGGCTGACGCCATGGACGACCACGGACCGCTGTGCGTGGGAATCGACCCCCACCCGAACCTGCTTGAGGCCTGGAATCTGGCCGACTCGACCGCGGGTCTGCGGGACTTCGCCCTGCGGACCGTCGACGCAGTCGGAGGGCATGTGGCCGCCGTCAAGCCGCAGTCCGCCTTCTTCGAGCGTCACGGCAGCGCAGGCATCGCAGTCCTCGAGGAGACCCTGGCGGCCCTGCGAGACGTTGGCACGCTGTCCGTTCTTGACGTCAAGCGCGGTGACATCGGTTCCACGATGGCCGGTTACGCCCAGGCCTACCTGTCCGATGGCGCTCCTCTGGCCGCCGACTCCATCACAGTCTCGCCGTACCTGGGCTACGGCTCCTTGACTCCCGCGCTCACTCTCGCCGAGGCGAACGGACGGGGCGTCTTCGTTCTGGCTCTGACCTCCAATCCTGAAGGAGCCGGTGTCCAGCACGCCGTCAACGGTGACCAGTCCGTGGCCGCAGACATCGTGGAGGGCGTGACCGCCTCCAACGCCCAGGCCAGCGGGGAGGGCCGACTCGGCTGCATCGGGCTGGTCGTGGGTGCCACTGTCGGTGGGGCCGTCTCTCATCTGGGAATCGACCTGCAGCGCGCCAACGGCCCGTTACTGGCGCCCGGGGTCGGAGCCCAGGGAGCGGGGCCGACCGAGCTGGAGTCCGTTTTCGGAGCGGCGCGTCGTCAGGTCCTGGCCTCCACCTCGCGCGGGGTCCTCAAGGCCGGCCCCTCCATCGAGACGCTGCGAAAGGCCGCGTTGGCGTCCACCTACGAGGCTGCGACAGCTCTTCGCTGAGCCCCCTGATCTGCTGTAGCCCGCCTTGGGCGCGGGGTGTGTGCGGAAACACGAAGTCGGTTGTGGAATATGGGCCCCTGCGAATGCGAGTGCACGTGACCCGACTTATGCTCGTGGTGCGGGTCACTGGTACTGGACTGGGAGGAGACACACCATGACGCTTCCTACACTGACACCCGAGCAACGGGCTCAGGCACTGGAAAAGGCGGCCGCTGCGCGATCGCAGCGCGCTCGTATCAAGTCAGAGCTCAAGAGCGGGGAGCTCAAGCTCTCCGAGTTCTTCACCGCCTCAGAGACCGATGATGTCCTGGGCAAGATGAAGGTGAGAGCACTGCTCATCTCCCTCCCACGTGTCGGGACCACTACAGCTGATGCCATCCTGGCTGATATTCAAATCGCCGAGTCCCGGCGGGTCCGTGGGCTGGGAGCGAATCAGAGAGCGGCACTGGTGGAACGCTTCGGCTAGGGCAGTTGTTCAGACGCAGGGTCGTGCTGGCAGTGCCCGGTAGGCCATGATGTGGCCATGACCGACGTTGCTGCCGCAGACCCGCCCGTTCCCGCACTCGCCCGCCTGACCGTTCTGGCCGGCCCCACAGCGGTGGGCAAGGGCACCGTCGTCACGGAGCTGCGCAGACGCCATCCAGACCTGTTCATCTCGGTCTCGGCCACCACCCGCCAGCCCCGTCCCGGCGAGGCTGACGGCGTCCACTACCACTTCGTCAGCGACGAGGACTTCGACTCGCTCGTCGCCAGCGGCCAAATGCTTGAGTGGGCACTGGTCCATGGCAAGTATCGCTATGGCACCCCCCGCGGCCCGGTCCAGGACCGGCTCGATGCCGGATGTCCCGCACTGCTGGAGATTGACCTGGCCGGCGCCCGCCAGGTTCGCCGGGCGATGCCCGAGGCCCGCCTCGTCTTCCTCGCGCCGCCGAGCTGGGATGAGCTCGTCCGCAGGCTCGTCGGACGTGGTACTGAGGACGCCGGGGAGCAGGAACGCCGCCTGGCCACGGCGCGCACCGAGCTGGACGCGGCCGGTGAGTTCGACCATGTCGTCGTCAATGACACCGTGGCGAGTGCCACCGCGGAGCTGGAGAGACTCATGGGATTGGGCAGTTAGAATAACGTGGCTCTGAACTATCGAGATTGAACCGGAGGCATGCACATGCTCGGAACCTCTCCCCAGCCCGAGGGCATCACCAACCCGCCGATCGATGACCTTCTGGAGAAGGTCGACTCCAAGTACGGGCTCGTGGTGGAGGCCGCCAAGCGCGCCCGCCAGATCAACACCTATACCCAGCAGCTCGAGGACAACCAGTTCGAGTTCTTCGGTCCGCTGGTCGACTCCGAGGTCGGCGAGAAGTCTCTGGGCATCGCTCTGCGTGAGATTGCCGAGGACAAGCTCGAGGTCATTCCCGGAGACGTGGCCCGCGCCCGCCGCGCCGAGGCCGAGGAGGCCCGTCGGGCTGCCGAGGCCGATATGTTCAGCGACATTTCGCTGGACGCGCCGGTCTCCCTCGAGGGGGGCGAGACTCCCACCAGTCTCGACGACATCCAGTTCTGAGCCGGGCTCGCCATGGACGAGCCGCACGCTGCTGCGAGTGAGCGCGCCGTGACCGCCTTCGAGGGGCCGCGGCGCGTCGTCGTCGGCGTATCCGGGTCGATTGCCGCCTACAAGGCCCCCTTCGTCGTTCGACTGCTGCGTCAGGCCGGGCACGAGGTCAAGGTGGTGGCCACCGAGTCGGCGCTGAGGTTCATTGGGGCTCCGGCGCTGGCGGCGGTCAGCGGCCGGACCGTATCCACCGGTGTCTTCGACGATCCGGCTGCGGTCGAGCACGTGGCCGTGGCCGAGTGGGCCGAGCTCGTCGTAGTCGCTCCGGCTTCGGCGGACCTGTTGGCGCGGGTGCGAGCAGGACGGGCCGATGACATGCTCGCCGCAACGATACTGACCTGTCAGGCCCCCGTTGTCCTGGCGCCGGCCATGCACACCCAGATGTGGGTCAACCCCGCCACCCGGGAGAACGTGGCTGTACTGCGTGAACGTGGTCTGACGGTCATCGAGCCGGACTGCGGCCGCCTGACCGGCAAGGACTCCGGAGTGGGACGGATGCCCGAGCCCGAGCGGGTCGTGTCGCAGGCCCTGGCTGCTCTGAAACAGCTCGCTGACGTGGCGGGAGCGGAGGATGCCTCGGGGGAGGGCGACAGGCGTTTGGAAGGACGGCACGTCGTCATCTCGGCCGGCGGGACACGTGAGCCCATCGATCCGGTGCGGTACCTCGGCAACCGCTCCTCAGGGCGTCAGGGCTGCGCGCTGGCGGCGGCTGCCGCCGAGCAGGGGGCCCGCGTCACCCTGGTGCAGGCCCACGTGGCCTCCGACCTGCTCAACGCCCTGCCCGCAGAGGTGAGCGTTGTCGCTGCTGGCACCGCCTCCGACATGCTCCGCGCCGTGCGCGACGGCGCCCGCGACGCCGATGCCGTCATCATGGCAGCGGCTGTCGCCGACTACCGACCAGTCACCGTGGCCGCCACCAAGCTCAAGAAGCAGGCGCCCGCCGAAGCGGATCACTTCGGTGAAACGGCCGTGTCCATCGAGCTCACCACTAACCCGGACATCCTGGCCGGGCTGGTGAGCGACCCGCCTCGGCCAGGTCAGATCGTTGTCGGATTCGCCGCTGAGACCGGGGACGAGAACGGTGACGTGCTCTTCCACGGCAGGGCCAAGGCTCGCCGCAAAGGGGCTCACCTTCTGGCAGTCAATGCGGTGGGGGAGGCGCTTGGTTTCGGAGACGTTCCCAATGCCGTCGTCGTCCTGGATGCCCACGGTACGGAAGTGGCGCGGGGACAGGGCAGCAAGATGGACGTCGCCCGTCTTCTCATCTCCCTGACCGCTGACCTGGTGGACGCGGTCTGACGCTCGGCCCTGCTTTTCGTGGGTAACGCCACGACGGATCAGTGCTGGTGGTGACTACGATGGGCGGGTGAGTTCCTCCTTGCGTCTGTTCACTTCCGAGTCGGTCACTGAAGGACACCCGGACAAGGTCTGTGACCGTGTCTCTGATGCGATCCTCGACGCCATCCTCGAGCAGGACCCCACCGCGCGCGTCGCGGTTGAGACGATGGTGACGACCGGACTGGTGCATGTGGCCGGAGAAGTGACCACGGAGAGGGCCTACGTCGAGATCCCCGAGATCGTACGCCAGGAGATCTCCGCGATCGGCTACACCTCCTCGGACGTCTGCTTCGACGCCCGCTCCTGCGGTGTCTCGGTATCGATCGGGCAGCAGTCCGCGGACATCGCGGCCGGAGTGGACAAGTCTCTTGAAGCCCGCAGGGACGACACGGACATCGATCCTCTCGACCTGCAAGGCGCCGGAGACCAGGGGCTCATGTTCGGCTACGCCTGCGACGACACCGCGGCCCTCATGCCGCTGCCCATCCATCTGGCTCACCGTCTGGCGGAGCGACTGACCGTCGTGCGCAAGCAGGGCATCGTCCCGGGCCTGCGTCCCGACGGCAAGACCCAGGTGACGATCGGCTACGACGGCCAGCGCCCGGTGAGCCTGCACAACATGGTCATCTCCACCCAGCACGACGAGGACCGCACTCGTGGCTGGCTCACCGACGCTCTGCGGACAGAGGTCATCGAGCCGGTACTGGCCGCCGAGGCCGAGGCCGGCACCGAGCTCGACACCGCCGGCACCGAGGTCCTCATCAATCCTTCAGGACAGTTCGTCATCGGTGGTCCGGCAGGTGACGCCGGGCTGACGGGACGCAAGATCATCGTCGACACCTACGGCGGAATGGCCCGCCACGGCGGGGGCGCCTTCTCCGGAAAGGACCCCTCGAAGGTGGACCGCTCCGCCAGCTATGCCATGCGCTGGGTCGCCAAGAATGTCATAGCAGCAGGGCTGGCCAGAAGATGCGAGATCCAGGTGGCTTACGCCATCGGCTCAGCCCACCCCGTGGGCGTCTACGTGGAGACATTCGGGACCGCGACCGTTCCCGAGGAACGCATTATGAAAGCCGTCAACGAGGTCTTCGACCTCCGACCGGCCGCGATCGTGCGGGACCTCGACCTGCTGCGTCCCATCTACCGAGCCACCAGCTCCTACGGCCACTTCGGGCGTCCCGGCTTCAGCTGGGAGGCCACCGACCGCGTCGAGGCTCTGCGCCAGGCCGTCTGAGCCCCGCGTACTCGGGCGGGAGACTTCCGAAGGTTTGTATGGCAACCGGCTACGAGGACGCTGCTTATGCTACCGGTGAGCCGGACGAGCCGGCGCGTAGTCAGGGCGTGAGCAGGCAGGGCGAGCTTTTGGAACTGCCGGGCCCGGTCAGCGCACGGTGACGGTGGCCGGGGTCCAGGACCCCGTGGCCAGGGTCCTCCTGGACTCCCCGGTACCGCACCTTGATCGCACCTTCGACTACCTGGTGCCTGCGGCACTGGCCCAGCAGGCGCTGCCTGGCACCCGGGTGATGGTCCGCTTCGGTGAGCAGGAGATGCGGGGCTGGATCTGGGAGCAGGGGTGCGACAACGACGCACATCGGTCGGCTCTCTGCACTGCGACGGGTGGTTTCCGACCTCCAGGTCCTTCCAGCGAGCTCACGCCGCTTGGTCGAGGCTGTCGCCTCCCGCAGCTGCGGAACACGCTCCGACGTCATCCGTCTTGCGGTTCCCGCCAGGCACGCCACGACGGAGAAGAAGGAGAGGGACAAGCCCGGCCTCAACCTTCCCAGCTGGGAGCCGCCTGCCTCGAGCGAGCAGAGTTGGCGCCCTTATGACGGTGGCGAGGAGTTCCTGCGCCGGCTGGCCCGACGGCGAGGCTCCACGAGTGGTCTGGTCCGCCCTGCCGGCGCAGCCAGGACCGCACCAGGCACGTTTGTCGGGCGGCGACGGTCGGCCTGTCGCGGTGGTTGAGCCGTGGCAGGCGTGCCTGGCCCGGGCCGTCCAGGCCACGTTGGTGAGCTCCCGCAGTGTCGTCGTCGTTGTGTCGACGACTCATCAGGCTGAGACCCTGGCCGCCTGGCTGGGACGTGAGCTGGAGGGGGAGCCGGTGGTGGTGCTCTCAGCCGAGCACGGGCCGGCGCGCCGTTACCGAGCCTTTCTGACTCTGCTACTGGGGCGCGCCCGGGTGGTCGTTGGCACGAGGGCGGCGGCCTTCGCTCCGGTGCATCGGCTCGGGCTGGCGGCCGTTTGGGACGACGGGGACAACCGGTTGGAGGAGCCTCACGCTCCCTACAGTCATACGCGCACGGTGCTTGCCCTGCGCTCCACGTTGGAGGGTGCCGGTCTGCTCATCGGTGGTTTCAGCCGTTCCGTGGAGGCGCAGTCACTCGTTGAGCAGGGGTGGTGTCAGAGCCTCGTGGCCCCTCGGCATGTCGTGCGCAACGTGGTGCCCCGTGTAGAGGTTCCTGGCCCGGCGGAGCTGGATCGGGAGGGCGCTTCCGGGGCGGCCCGAATCCCATCGCTCGCCCATCGAGTACTGCGGCGCGCCCTGCAGGACGGACCGGTTCTCGTCCAGGTGCCACGCGCCGGGTACGCGCCGTTGGTCGCCTGCGCCCGGTGCCGCTCGGCCGCTCACTGTTCTTCGTGCGGGGGCCCACTGGCGATGGACCATCTGGGACGTACCTCCTGCCGTTGGTGCGCTCGTACGGTGGGGCAGTGGGACTGCCCCGAGTGCGGCGGCCATGGCTTGAGGATGGCGACGATCGGGTCCACGCGCACGGGGGAGGAGCTCGGGAGGGCCTTTCCCGGTGTCCCCGTGGTGGTCTCAGGAGCGAGAGAGGCCCACGGCGTCGTGGACGAGGTTGACGCCACGCCGCGCCTTGTCGTAGCCACGCCCGGGGCTGAGCCGGTGGCCGAGGGTGGATACCGGGCAGTCCTGCTGCTCGACGGCGGGGCCCTGTCCTCACGACCCGATCTTGGCGCAGCGGGTGAAGCACTGCGCCAGTGGTCGAATGCTGTGGCATTGGCGGCGCCGTCGGCCCGCACTGTTCTCCTGGGCGGTCCGGATCCGGTCGCGGCACAGGGCCTTGTGAGATGGGACCAGGCGGGCTTCGCCCGCAGGGAGCTCCTAGAACGAGCCGAACTGCGTCTTCCGCCCGCGTGGCGAGTGGCACGTTTGGACGGTCCGGTGCGTGGCGTGGAGTCCCTCCTGGCCCAGGCCGACGCCGATGGTTTCGAGGTGCTGGGACCGGTGGCTCCACCGCCCGTTCACGGTCAGGTGCCCCCCGGCGTGGCCAGGGCTCTGGTACGCGCTCCGCTGTCCCGTGGCAGGGCACTTGCAACCATGCTTGGGGTCAGGCTGCGTGACCGGTCGGCCCGGCGTGAGGAGCCGGTGCGTGTTGAGCTCGATCCCACTCGTTTGTGGTGAGGAAGTCGGGACGAACCGGCAAGGAGAACGAGGAGCACGACCAGCTGGACAGACCCTAATCGGCGCTACTACTCGACTTGACCATGGCGGGCCGTGTCACGTGAGCGGTGGAAGCCGAAGCGGCACCCACTGTGGCACCAGGCGCCTGGAAGGGCGGCATGCCGTGAGCCAGGGAAATGAGATCAGTCAGCAGTCCCGCTGCGGTGGACTTGACGTTCCACCCCTCGCTGAGGGCGGTCACGGCCGCACCGTCGACGATGGCAATGACCATCTCCGGCTCGAGCGGGCTGTCGAGCTGGCGCAACACACGACGCAATGCAGCGTTGAGGCGTTGTCGTCCCTGGCGGTATGCGTGCTTGACCGGGGACGCCTGGCTGGCCGAGATGAGCTGGAGATAGTGCCCGAAGTAGGCCCCATGGGCGGGGAGGGTCGCCTGGAGGATGAACCGGACCCGCTGAGGGATGTCTGGAACGCCCTTGAAGGCCTCCACTCGGTCGGCGACATGCTCCGCCCGGGAGGCCCACAGCCCGATATTGACCAGCCCCGCCTGATGGAGGAGATCCTCCAGGCCATCGAAGTAGTAGGTCGTCGCGGACAAGGAGCACCCGGCTCGCTTGGCAACACTACGATGGCTGATTGCGGAAGGACCTGACTCACGGATGATGGCTGCCGCGGCTTCGATAATGGCCTGACGTCGGTCCTCGCCTCGCGGTGTGACTCGGGACTCCGCTCGAGAGCCTGCAGGTGTGGAAGCGTCGCTACTCGCTGCGTCTCCAGCGGTGTCTGCATCGGTAGTAGCCATGCTCATCATCTTACGATAATGAAGCCGTCATGTCCGTAACAAGACGGTGATAATGGCCTCGTAAAGAGGCAGTCTATATTCGACCTGTTACCAATTGCTCTGAGTGAGTGGATCAGGCTGAAGGCTGAGTCTGCTCCTCCGTCAGTTCCGACCCGTGAATTGTGCGGGACTGGAAGATTGCCACCATGGCGATCAACGCGATCATCGTGAGATAGACCGCCGGCGCCAAGGGGGATCCGGTGAGCTTGATGAGCCATGTGACAATGAATGGCGTCGTTCCACCAAGAAGCGCGTTGGCCCCATTGAAGGACAGGGCGAATCCGGAGTAGCGGACATTGGTCGGAAAGGACTCTGCCAGGAAGGTGGCCAGAGTTCCATCATTAGCCGTCAGAGCTACAGCAAAGACGATCTGGCACAGGATGACCACTGCAAGCATGCCTGCGGCCTTTGTCATGACAACAAACAACGGGATGGTGAGAACGATGAACGCGACACAAGCGGCGATGAGCATCCGCCGACGTCCGAAGGAGTCCGACAGGTGCCCCATAAGAAAAATCGCGCCGATGTACACGACCAGCATCACAGACGTTGCCAGAGTGGAGGTGTCCTGCGAGAATCCGAGCTCTTCGTGGACATAGGTCGGCATATAAGTGAGGAGCATGTAGAAGGCGACGGCGTTGAGACAGGAGACTCCGAAGGTGATGAGTGTCTCGCGCAGGTGGTCTCGCAGCAGCAGGCGCAGCGGTTCGACCCAGCTGGCGGTCTTCTGCTCCTGCGGCATCTCCGCTCGCATCTCCTGGTAGGCGGGGGAGTCCTCCAGATGCACCCGGATATAGCGACCGATGAGTCCCAATGGGCCGGCCAGCAGGAAAGGAACTCGCCACCCCCAGGTGTTCATGGCGTTGTCACTGAGGACCGAGAACATCCCTGTGACCATGAGGGAACCGGCAAGCAGGCCGCAAGCGGTGGAGGCTGGAACCAGGGAGGTGTATATCCCACGGCGCGACGGCGGTGCGTACTCAGCAAGGAATGTTCCGGCACCCGCATATTCACCTGACGCAGAGAATCCCTGAATCATGCGCAGGACAAGCAGGCCGATGGCGCTCACCATCCCAATAACCGAGTATGTGGGAAGAAGTCCGATGAAGAACGTCGATCCGGACATGATAAGAATCGACCAGGACAGCGCCCAGCGACGCCCCCATCGGTCCCCCCAGGCCCCCCACACGACAGCTCCGATGGGACGCAGAATGAATGACATCGCAAACACTGCGTATATCGACAGCAACTGGATGGATTTGTCTGCCTCTGGAAAGAAGGCGTGACCAATGACGGTAACCAGGTATCCATACGAGGCGTAGTCGAACCACTCAATGAAGTTTCCGATGAAGCTCGCTTTCGCTGCACGCCTCAGCGCAAGACTTCGTTCTGAGTCCAGGTGATGGTCGTTCGTGCTTCCTGAGTGGACGGTATTCATAGCCTATGGCTCCGGCTCGGTGGATGTCGACGTTGACGTAATAGCGTCCCGTGAAGAGACGTTGATGATTATACATGTGATCCTGCCTGCCTGCAGGAAGTCAACGCAGGCAGGCAGGATCACGTGATGATCAGGCCTCGGAGGCGCGTGATTTTCGGGAGACGGCATCCACGATGATCGGGGCCAAACCTCCACCGACAATGAGCAGTCCGCCGATCATTCCCATAGGAGTGAGTTTCTCTCCCCAGACGAGGAGGCCGCACAGAATGGCCACCGGGCACTCCCAGTAGGAGATCGTCGAGTACTCCACTGCAGGGCAGGTTGCGCCCTGCAACAACCAGGAACCCCAGTGCGAAGAGGCCGCAGACGAGGAAGAGGGCTACTGCCCACATCCAGTTGGTGGCGGTGAAAGAGGCAACACCGTGCCAAGGACGCAAGACAATGGACATGACCAGCGTCGCACAGGCGGCCCAGAAGAAGTTCCACACGCCGCGGACGACTGAGTCAACATCCTTGCGATACCCGTAGAAGAACAGGGCCAGTCCATAGAACACGCCGGACAACAGCCCTAAAAGGTCTCCCCAGGCTCTTCTGTGGAAACTCAGGAGTCTTAGCCGACAGATCTAGTCCGAAGGTGAGGCTCTCGTTCTTGAAGCCAATGATGCCGATGGTCAGCAACATGCCTATGAACACAAGAGACAGGAAAGATTCCAGAGAGCACGCTGATCTTCTCTTTTCGGAAGATGCGTGCGAGCAGTGCACAGAACAGGGGCCCTGTGTAGATGAGAAAGACGGCATTGGAAATAGTCGTCATCAGCGTCGAGGAGATGTAGCAGCCCAGGGACAGGCCGATGCTCACCCTCCCAGGATCACGGTGGTGCTCAGAGCGGGTGCGGCTGAACAGCCAGCTTTCCCAGTGAGAACGAGGATAACAATGAACCCGAGTAGTCCGACGCTCATGCGGCCGAAGGCCAGGAACGAACCGATGACGGACTTGTCGGCGTGAGCGAGGCCGGCGGTCGTGCCACGACTGATGGTGCCGACAAGCCCCATCCCGGTGGCGGAGAGAAGCATGGCGATGGCGCCCAGCTTCTTGTTCATGACGTACTCTGTGACAGAGGATTCAGCGGACGATGTCTGTGACATGGCAGTTGTGTCTCCTGAGTTCTCCCCCGGCGTGCGCGACGGACCGGCATCCTTGCCAGGTCTCACGCGGTCAGGAGGGCCTTCCCAGTCCTATGGAGCGTCCGCTGACCGCGCTGCGAAGAGCAGAGCTGGGAAAGGTGCGGGCGGCAGCCCGGTCCCATGAGCCGCCGCCCCGCACCCTTGAGATCAGACCAGGGTCGGGTCAGCGACCTGGTTGGGAAAGTAGTCCTCGCAGCCACCCTCACGGTAGACATCGGCCGTTGCGCAGTGCAGACCACCGCCGAAGGCGTAGGCGTCACGGAAGGGAACCGGGATGACGTTCATGCCGAGCTTGTCCATCTGCTCCATCTGGTGGACCTCACTGGCCTCGACACACACGGTCTTGTGGTCGATGACCAGGCAGTTCATGGACAGCCAGACGGAGGAGTAGCACAGCGGCGGCGGAACCTCGTGGGCCGGGGAGCGGCGTCGACGATCTGCCAGTCGTTGGCCTCGAAGATCTTACGCTGCTCCTCGGGCAGGCGGCGGTGCGGGTTGTTGATGATGAGCCCGGGCCGCAGCGGCACGAAGGTGGCGTCGATGTGGATCGGGATAGGGGTCGCCGGGGAAGTTCACTGCGTGCACCCGCAGGTCCGGGTAGTAGCGCTTGAACCACTCCATCGCCTTGCGGTTGGTGGTCAGACCGTGCTGGATGAACAGGGTCCTTACCCACGCGCATGACGTCGGCCGCGTCCCACATCGGCTCGACCTCAGTGGTCACGAAGTCCTTGGCGGCGGTGCGCTCAAGGCGCTCCTCCAGGAGATCCGCTCGTCGTAGTAGTTGTGCTTGTAGGACTTGTCCGTCAGCCGCGGACGAGGGGCCTGGGTCCACTCGAACTCCGGGTCCTCCTCGAAGTACTGGTTCGCGAGGGGCCAGTAGGGCGAGGTACTCGAAGTAGCGGCAGCGGAACGAGTTGGCCGACGCCATGATCTCGTCACCGATGGTGAGCAGGATGTCGCGGGGGCATCTGGGTGAAGCCCGGACTCCGTGCGGAAGTCAGGCGTCTGGATGGCCTGGTTCCACTGCAGCGGCGTGGGGCGGTCCACCTGGACGCCCAGACCCTCGAGGATCTTGACGTAGTTGTCGAGCTGCTCGTTGGCGGCCTCAACGGTGGCGGTGGGACGGGGGCCCCACATGCCGCGCATCTCGGAGTCGATCGGCACCTTCTCAGAGGTGGCGGGCTCTTCGGGAGGAATAACCGAGAAGTCGGCGCGTCCGACGATGACACGCTTGAGAGGGTCGAAGTCGTTCCAAGAGTTGACGATCTTCGTCATGAGTAAAGTCACTCCTTTGTGCTCGATGTGGATGAGTGAATGAAGACAAGTGATGTGTCTATGGCTCAACATAGTCATTCTACTCTGAACGAACCGCAAATGTAGCCGTAGGAGTATCTGAGTATAAGAATGATTGCTGAACCGTGGCACGGTCATTGTGGGTTCAGGGTGTTCACCACCTCCTTGAAAGACCGATGCCGTTGCGCCGGTCAGGCCCTGCGGATGCGCGTGTCGAGCTGCTCGGGAATTGGGGGGTGGATATCGTCCGGCCCCCCGTAGTTTCCCCCGGGAGTCACGATAGTCCCTGCATGGCCCTCAATGATGGAAACGGCGTCCTCAAGACGTCCGATTGCCGCCATGTCGCCAGTCAACTCAACAAATCGGCACACCGCCTCAACCTTTGGTCCCATGGACCCACTGGGAAGTCCCATGGACCGCAGCTCTGCCGGCGTCGCCCTCGGAACCTGTTTCTGGTTCTCGGTCCCGAAATCCTGAAACACTCCATCAACGTCCGTGAGGATAAGAAGCGCATCGGCCTCCAGGGCCTCGGCCATGACCGACGCCGTGAGGTCCTTGTCGATGACGGCTTCAATACCCTTGAGCTTGCCCTCCTCGCTGCGGACGACGGGCACACCGCCGCCCCCGGAGCAGACGACGATCGCGCCGGCATCCAGCAGTGTGCGCACTAGACGGGTCTCGATGACGCGCTGCGGCATGGGGGAGCCGACGACGCGGCGGTAGTGCTCGCCGTCGGGCTTGACCACCCAGCCCCGCTCCTCAGCCAGCTTCTCGGCCTCCTCCTTGGTGTACACCTCACCGACGAACTTGGTGGGGTTGGAGAAGGCCGGGTCACCGGCCATCACCAGGGTCTGGTTGACCATGGCGGCCACGTGGCGACCGGGCAGGGCGTTCTGCATGGCCTGCAGCAGCCAGTAGCCGATCATGCCCTGCGTCTGGGCACCGAGGGTGTCGAAGGGGTAGGGCTCGGAGAGACGCTCGTCGTTGGCGGACTGCAGGGCCAGCACCCCCACCTGGGGGCCGTTCCCGTGAGTCAGGACCAGCTCGTGCTTCTCCGCCAGCTTGGCCAGCTCGTGGGCCGCAATCTCGACATTGCGGATCTGGGTACTGGCGTCGGGCTTCTCCCCGACGCAGCAAAGCGTTTCCTCCGAGGGCGACGACGATTCTCACAGGTCAGTCCCACTTTCCCAGGGTCGCGACCATCACGGCCTTGATGGTGTGCATACGGTTCTCGGCCTGGTCGAAGGCGACGTTGCGCTCGGTCTCGAAGACGTCGTCGGTCACCTCCAGGCCCTCCATGCCCGGTCTTGGCGAAGATGTCCTCACCCGACCGTGGTGTTGCGGTCGTGGAAGGCCGGCAGGCAGTGGAGGAACTTCACGTCCGGGTTGCCGGTGGCCTCCACCAGCTGGGCGTTGACCTGGTAGGGCGCGAGCAGGGCGATGCGCTGGTCCCAGACCTCCTTGGGCTCACCCATGGAGACCCACACGTCGGTGTAGAGGAAGTCGACGCCCTTGACGCCCTGGGCGGTGTCGTCGGTGATGAGGATGCGGGCGCCGCTGTCCTTGGCCAGCTTCTCAGCCTGAGCCACCACCTCGGGAGAGGTCTGCAGCTCCTTGGGGGCCACCATCCGCACGTCCATCCCCATGAGGGCCGCCGAGATGAGCAGCGAGTTGGCGACGTTGTTGCGCGCGTCGCCGAGGTAGGCGAAGGAGATCTGCTCGATCGGCTTGTCGGCGTGCTCCAGCATGGTCAGCTGGTCGGCCAGCATCTGGGTGGGGTGCCACTCGTCCGTCAGTCCATTCCACACCGGGACGCCGGAGAGCTCAGCCAGAGCCTCGACGTGCTCCTGCTTCTTGCCGCGGAACTCGATGCCGTCATAGAAGCGGCCCAGCACCCGAGCGGTGTCCGCCACGGACTCCTTGTGGCCCATCTGGGATCCGGAGGGGTCGAGGTAGGTGACCTGTGCGCCCTGGTCGTAGGCGGCCACCTCGAAGGAGCAGCGGGTGCGCGTCGAGGTCTTCTCAAAGATGAGAGCGATGTTCTTACCGGTCAGCCGCTTCACCTCGCGGCCGGCCTTCTTGTCCGCCTTGAGCTGGGCGGCCAGCTCGAGCAGGGAGCTCCACTCCTCAGCCGTGAAGTCGAGCTCTTTGAGGAAACTGCGGTTGTGCAGGGGGTGGGACATGAGGATTCCTTCGTCCAGTATGGTGATGTACTGATAGTTCTTCTTGTGTGTCGGCCAGGGCCGACTCAGGCAAACGGGTCCCGCAGGGTCGGGCAGCTCATGCAGTGTGGACCACCGCGACCGCGACCGACCTCCGAACCGGGAATGGTCAGGACCTCGATGCCATGGGAAGTAAGGTACTCGTTCGTGTTGACGTTACGTTCATAGGTAACGATGACACCGGGGGCGATGGCCAGGGGAGTTGGAGCCGTCGTCCCACTGCTCACGGGCGGCGGCCATCGAGTCCTGGGGCGTGATGAGGACGTTGAGCTCGTCGACACCCAGGGCCCGGGCGATGACGCGGTACATGTCCTCGGGGGCGTTGCGTGTGACGCTGATCTGCTTGTCGCCGTCCGGGCGCAGCGTGAGCGTCGGCAGCTTCCCCAGGCCGCCGTAGATGGTGAACGTGCCGACGTCGACCATGGTCATCACCGTGTCCAGGTGCATCTGGGCGCGTGTCCGGTTCATCTCGACGGCGATGATCCGGTTCACCTTGCCTCCGGCGAACGAGCCGGCTGGCGAGCCTCTCGATGCCCTGGGCGGTGGTGCGCTCGGAGACTCCGACCAGAACGGCGCCGTTGCCGATGATCTGGACGTCTCCACCCTCGACGGTGGCAGGACCGGCCTGAGTGCCCTCGGACCACACGGGGAAGTCGGAGTCCGGCGAAGAGGGTGCCAGCGGTAGATCGCCTCGTAGTTGATGGTCTCGCGCTGCCGGGCCGGCATCATCATCGAGTTGATGGACACCCCGTTGTAGATCCAGCAAGACGTGTCGCGAGTGAAGAGGTGGTTGGGCAACGGCGGCAGAAGCAGGTCGTCGTCGTCCATGGAGGCCAGCACGAGCGAGTCCGGGCAGGAGGTGCGCTCGAGCAGCTCGGCCTTCGTGATCCCGGCGATGAGCACCTCGGCCAGCTCGGCCCCGGACAGATCCTGGGCCAGGGCGCGCAGCGGCTCGGCGGCGACTGGGGCCGTTGGTGTTCTCGTTGACGACCCGATCCAGGACGTAGTCCCTGGCTTCGGGCACCTCGAGGGTCTGGGCCAGCAGGTCGCTGAGGTAGAGCACCTCGATGTCGCGGTCGGTCAGAACTCGTGCGAACTGGTCGTGCTCCTCCTGGGCCCGTTCAAGCCACAGGACGTCGTCGAACAGGAGGTGGTCCTTGTTCTGCGGGGTGAGTCGGAGCATCTCGTTGCCGGGCCTGTGCAGGATGACCTGGCGAAGCTTCCCGATTTCGGAATCTACGGAAAAATTTCCATGACTCCCTCTCTGACACAGCACTGTGTCGCTGATGTGGATCATGACGCGCATCACGCGCTCTGACTGTCAAAGTGGTACGCCTGTACCGGATTGGTACGAGCGTACCAGAGTCCATAGCGGTTGGAAACCCCCTGGTAGGAAGAAGTTCAGGGCACGTCGATCGAGCGGCTTTTGCCTATGCGTGATATTGCTCCCACCAGGCGCTTCATTGCTCTTGGAGGTGCTGCCGAGCATCTCTGATCCAGCAATCTGAGTGGCCCCGCATCAGTAGATGACTCACAAATGTCAGAGGCGCTCCGTCCCAGGTGGACTCGCGCGGAGACCCGACGGCGCAGGCGTGGGAGGATGCCAGGTGTGAACGTGCTGATCCCGGGCCTCAGGACCTCCACCCCCGCCGTCTCCGTGAGCGCCGTCGTTCTCGACTACGGCAATGTCCTGTACGCCTGGGAGCCCATAGCGTCAGTCGCCGGATACGTCTCGGCCGATGCCTGGGAGGAGTTCGTGGTCGATGGCGGGTTCCTGACCTGGAACGAGCGGCTGGACCTGGGGGAGCCCTTCGAGCAGGTGCTCGCCGACTGCATCCGAGCCCATCCCGATCGCCCTGACTGGGCGGAAATCCTCTCCCTGTACCGTCAGCGCTTCGCCGCCTCGCTGACGGGCCCCGTTCCCGGTATGGCGGATCTGCTCGACGACCTCCTCGAGGAGGGTGTGGCGCTGTACGGGCTGACCAACTTCGACGCCGCCACCTTCGAGGCGGCCAGGCTCCTGGTTCCCCAGCTCGAGCGCTTCGTCGGCATCGTGGTCTCCGGGCGCGAGCACCTGGCCAAGCCCGATGCCGCCGTCTTCGAGCTGCTCCTGGAGCGTTACCGCCTCCAGGCCTCCAGCACCCTGTTCATCGATGACTCGGCGGTCAACATTGAGGCGGCCGGTCGGCTGGGGTTGCGCACCCACCGCTTCACCGGCTCAGGACGGCTGCGGGCAGAGCTCATCGCCCTGGGCCTGCTCCCCACGCCGGGCCGGCGCTGAACCCCGCACCGGGCGACCCGGAGCCTTAGACTCGGCCGCATGCGTGTGCTTTTCGCCGGAACCCCTGAGGCAGCCCTGCCCACCTTGGAGGCCCTTCTCGCCAGTAAGCACGACGTCGTCGGGGTCCTCACCCGTGCGGACGCCCGTCAAGGACGCGGCCGGACACTGCATCCCTCACCTGTGGCGGCCATGTCTCGCGACGCCGGGCTCGACGTACGTACCCCCGCGACTCTCAAGGGTGAGCATGCCGACGACGTGCGCGACTGGGTGCGCGCCCTGAGGGCCGACGTCGCCGTCGTGGTCGCCTACGGGCGCTTGGTCCCGGCCGATCTGCTGGACGTCCCTGTGCACGGCTGGTTAAATCTCCACTTCTCGTTGCTCCCTGCGTGGCGCGGAGCCGCTCGGTCCAGCGGGCGGTCATCGCCGGCGACGAGGTCACCGGGGCCAGTGTGTTCCGACTCGAGGAGGGCCTCGACACCGGCCCCGTCTATGGCCGACTCACCGAGGCCATCAGTGGCCGGGACACCAGTGGCGACCTTCTGGAGCGGCTGGCACAGGCCGGGGCGCCCCTCGTCCTTGACGTCCTGCGCTCCGTAGGGGACGGGAGCGTGCGTCCGGAGCCGCAGGATGACGCGCTGGCCACGCTGGCGCCCATGCTCTCCTCCGCCGACGGCCAGGTCCGGTGGGACGATCCGGCACTGACCATTGACCGCCGGATCCGGGGCGTCAGTCCGGCGCCGGGTGCCCACACCATCTACCAGGGGGGCCAGGTTCCGCCTGGGCCCGGTCACCCCGGTCCCTGAGGTCACCGACCTTCTGCCCGGCCAGCTGCGTGCCACCAAGCATGAGGGCTCTCGTGGGAACCGGGGCTGCGCCGTCCGTCTGGGACAGGGTCGCGCCCGCCGGGCGCAGCTGGATGCCCGCCGACGCCTGGGCGAGGGGGGCGCGTCCGGAGGCGGGCGTCATCCTGGGGGACTCGTCTCTCAGGAACAATGACGTTGAGGGAACGATCTGATGGGGGAGCGATCGGCACACCGGAGCCCGTCAGATGGGCACGGCGAGAACCGGCGAGGCGGAAGCGGCGCGCCCGGGAGGCGCCGTGAGCAAGGCAGCAGTCGCAGTAAGCGCGGTGGTCACCACGCGGGCGGCCGGGGGCGGGGCGGCTGCCTTCCAGACAGCACGGCCCGTCCACAGGCGCATCACCGCGCTCAGCGCGACGCCGATCGGACCCGGCGCGTCAGGTGGCCCTGGAGGTGCTCACCCGCGTTCGCCGCGATGACGCCTTCGCCAACCTCCTGCTGCCCGAGCTGTTGGAGACCGCCGACCTGGATCGGCGCGACGCCGGCTTCGCCACCGCCCTGACCTACGGGACCCTGCGGCTCCAGGGGCGCTACGACGCGATGATCGCCGCCTGCACGGACCGCCCTCTGGAGCGCATCGACCCGGCCGTGCTCGACATCCTGCGCCTGGGAGCCCACCAGCTCATGGGTATGAGAGTGGCCCAGCACGCCGCCGTCAGCACCACCGTGGACCTGGCCACCACCTCCTGCGGGCGCGGCGCGGCCACCTTCGTCAACGCAGTCATGCGTCGGCTCAGCGGGCAGGACCTGGACTCCTGGATGGCTGCCCTGCAGCAGAACGCACCTGATGAGACGTCCGCCCTGGCCCGCACCCAGTCACACCCGGAGTGGATCGTCAAGGCACTGCGCCAGGCCCTGGTCACCCACGGCCGCAGCAGCGATGAGCTGGAGGCGCTCCTGATCGCGGACAACACCGACCCCGAAGTGGCCCTGTGCGCCAGGCCGGGCCTCATCGCCCCGGAAGCGCTGGCCAAGGTTGCTCGCAAGGCGGACCGGGCACACGACGTTGAGCCGCGTCCCGGCAGGATCAGTCCCCTCGCCGTCGTCATGGTCGGAGGAGACCCTGGCAGGATCGAGGCGATCCGCGACTCCCGGGCCGGGGTTGAGGATGAGGGGAGCCAGCTGGTGGCGCTCATTGCGGCACATGCTCCCCTCGAGGGGCGCGACGAGCGCTGGCTCGACCTGTGCGCCGGGCCCGGTGGCAAGGCCGCCCTGCTCGCCGCGCGGGCCGCTCAGAAGGGCGCTCAGCTGCTGGCCAATGAGGTCAGCCCCCACCGGGCCGACCTGGTGCGCTCCGCCCTGCGCGCCATCGCGCCGGACGTGGTCCGGGTGCGATGCGGCGACGGACGCGACCTCGGCCGTGATGAGTCCGGCACCTACGATCGTGTCCTGGTCGACGCCCCCTGTACGGGCCTCGGGTCACTGCGTCGTCGCCCGGAGGCCCGTTGGCGCCGTGCGCCGGGCGACGTCACCGTCCTGGCCGAGCTTCAGCGGGAGCTGCTGGCCAGCGCCCTGCGCGCCGTGCGGCGCGGGGGAGTGGTGACCTATGTGACCTGCTCACCGCACGCTCTGGAGACGACCCTCGTGGTGCGGGACGTGACGCGACTTCTGGAGCGGGAGGGCCTGCGCACTGAGCCCCTGCACGCCGGGGACGTCGCCACCCGCCTGGCCCCGCAGCCACCGGCCGGATCCGACCGGGAGACGCTTCAGCTCTGGCCCCACCTCGACGGCACCGACGCCATGTTCTGCGCCTTGCTGCGCCGCACCAGCTGACTGACAACCACACCAGCGCATCACGAGGAGCACCCCGATGACGGCCATCCACCCCTCGATCCTCAACTGCGACATCGCCCATCTGGCCGACGAGCTCGACCGGGTCACGGGAGGTGCTGGCACCCCGGGCGCCGACGGGATCCACGTCGACGTCATGGACAACCACTTCGTGCCGAACCTGTCCTGGGGGCTGCCGGTGGTCGAGGCGGTGCTCGCCCACTCCTCGCTGCCCGTGGACGCCCACCTCATGATCCGCGACGCCGACCGCTGGGCGCCGACCTACGCCGAGGCCGGCTGCCAGATCGTCACCCCCCACGCCGAGGCCACGACAGCGCCGGTGCGTCTGGCGCGTGAGCTCCACCGACTCGGCGCCGGCGCGGGCATCGCACTGAGGCCCGCCACACCTCTGGAGGCCGTCGCCGACGTACTGGGGGACTTCGACCTTCTCCTGATCATGACCGTGGAGCCGGGCTTCGGAGGCCAGTCCTTCATCGAGTCGATGCTGCCCAAGATCCACCGCGCTCGCGAGCTGGTCGGCACCAGAGGACTCGACCTGCGAGTGCAGGTCGACGGCGGCATCACCTCACAGACGATCGAGCGCGCCGCCGAGGCCGGCGCCGATGTCTTCGTTGCCGGGTCCGCGGTCTACCGGGCCGACGACGCCTTGGCCGCCATCTCAGAGCTGCGTGAGGCGGCCTCCTCGCACCGCCATGACGCTCACGGCGGCCACTGACGACACTGAGGGGCGCTGAAGGCGGCCACCATCAGTGCCCAGTCCCGTCAAAGGAGGTGCTCATGATGCAGGCGTGACAGTCGATGTGCAGAGGCACCCCACGCCATCAGCCTTGTGGGAAACCTCAAAGGCGTTCGAGGAGCAGGAGGCACCTTTGCGAGGCCCCCGTTATGCCGCTCCATTACTGGGGTCTCGACTGTTACACCAACGCAACTCTTGGTCTTTGTGAGGTTTCCACAAATGGAATGTGGTGCCTTGACCACGTAACGTCGTTACCCAGTGGATCTGCCCTTCAGCGATTGTAGGGAAGGTACGGACCCACCCCGCCGGCCCAAGGATGGCCCGCCGCCAGCCCGGCACCGTCCAGGTAAGGAGACTCTTGGTGACCCTCTCCCGTATCCTCATCGCCAACCGTGGCGAGATCGCACTGCGTATCGTGCGAACCGCCCGCGATCTCGGGGCGACGTCGATCCTTCCGTACACGCACGAGGACCTCATGAGCCCCGCGGCGGAGCTCGCCGACGAGGCCTACGCACTACCTGAGGGGTCGTCCTACACCGATGCGGCAGCGCTCCTCGAGCTGGCCCGCACCACCGGTGCCGACGCCATCCACCCCGGTTACGGGTTCCTGTCCGAGGACGCTGACTTCGCCCGCTCCATCATCGAGGCCGGCATCACCTGGGTCGGCCCCTCGCCTGAGGCCATGGATGCCCTCGGGGACAAGATGAGTGCCCGGGACACCGCCGAACAGGCCCGGGTCGCCCCGGTACCGGGCATCACCGACTCGGTCACCGACGCTGATACCGTGATCGACTTCGCCGCCGCCCACGGCTACCCGGTCGCTCTGAAGCGCACCGACGGCGGCGGAGGACGCGGTATCACCGTCCTGCACAACGACGACGAGGTCAGGACCACCCCTGCCTTCGAGTCGGCGGCGCAGGGCGGTGGCACCCTCATCCTGGAGCGATTCGTGACGGCCGCGCGCCACGTCGAGACCCAGTGCGCCCGCGACTCCCACGGCGGATTCGCCGTCGTCTCCACCCGCGACTGCTCCCTGCAGCGACGTAATCAGAAGCTCCTCGAGGAGGCTCCCTGCACCTTTCCTGCCCGAGGGCGTTCACGACCGGCTCGTCGAGGCCTCCCGTCGTCTTTTGGAGACGGTCGACTACGTCGGGGTGGCCACCTGCGAGTTCCTCCTGACCCCCGAGGGCAATGTGTGGTTCCTGGAGGTCAACCCCCGTCTCCAGGTGGAGCACTGCGTCACCGAGGAGGTCACTGGCACCGACCTGGTCGAGGTCCAGCTGCGCATCGCAGAGGGCGGTCGCCTCGGTAAGCTCAATGAGCCTCGCGGTCACAGCCTCGAGCTGCGCATCACCTGTGAGGACCCCTCCCGTGGCCTGGCTCCCTCCACCGGCACCATCACTCGCCTGCGCTGGCCGGCCGGCCCCGGTATCCGTATCGAGTCCGGAGTCACCGAGGGTGATGTCGTCACCTCCCTGTTCGACCCGATGCTCGCCAAGATCATCGTCACCGGCGCCAGCCGGCAGCAGGCCATCGCCCGAGCCCGACGCGCCCTGCGAGAGACGGTCGTCGAAGGTGTCACCGTGTGCACCGCCCTGCACGCCGAGGTCCTGACCCGTCCCGACTTCACCGCACCCGACAAGGCCGGACAGCTGGCCGTGACCACGCGGTGGATCGAGAACGAGGTGCTGCCCGACCTCGATGACACCGCTGCGGCGTCGGAGGCCGACGGCTCCCCGGAGACGGTCGCCAATCCGCGTACCCGCTCCAGCTACGTCATCGAGCTCAACGGCCGCCGCATGCAGCTCACCCTGCCCGACGGGATCCTCGCACCCACCAACCCGGCGCGAGGCTTCAGCCCCCGCAGCAACCGGGCCCAGCCGCTGCGCAGCCGTTCCGGCGAGGCCGCTCGCCCCCGGAGGCGCAGCCTCCGGCGACAACAGGGCCATCGCCGGTGAGCCCGGCGTCATCGCCGCCCCCATGCAGGCCATCGTCACCCGTATCTGTGTGGAACCGGGCCAGCAGGTCTGCCAGGGCGATCTGCTCGTGGTCCTGGAGTCCATGAAGATGGAGAACTACGTCCACGCACTCGGCGACGGCACCATCTCGGAGATCCCCGTCAGTGCAGGACGCACCGTCTCGGCCGGCGATGTCCTGGTGCGCCTGCACACCCCCGAGAACGACGCCGAGGAGGCCTGAACCGTGACCACCGATCCCATCACCGGCCCCGGAGCGCCTGCCGAAGCACCGGGCCAGGGAACCACCATGGCCGACTCGGTCGCCACCACCGCCTTCCGCCAGCGCATCGCCCGCATCGACCGGGAGGCCGAGGAGCGTGCCGCCGCTCGCCAGCACGCCAAGGGCAAGCGCACCGCCCGCGAGCGCATCAACGACCTGCTCGACGACTCCACCTTCCTGGAGATCGGTCGCTACACCGGTTCCGGAGCCGGCGACAAGGCCCGCCCCTCGGGCGTCGTCACCGGCTTCGGTCAGATCGATGGCCGCCAGGTGGCCGTCTACTCGCAGGACTTCTCCGTCTCCGGCGGCGCCCTGGGCACCATTGAGGGGGACAAGATCGTCCGTCTCCTGGACGACGCCCTGCGCCTGCGCATCCCCGTCATCGGACTCATCGACTCCGGCGGCGCCAAGATCCAGGAGGGCGTGGGAGCCCTGCGCCAGTACGGGCGCATCTTCAACCGCACCTGCGCGGCCTCCGGACTGGTCCCGCAGATCAGCGTCATCCTGGGACCCTGCGCCGGCGGCGCCGTCTACAGCCCGGCCCTGACCGACTTCGTCATCGCCACCCGCCAGGCCTCCCACATGTTCGTCACCGGTCCCGACGTCGTACGCGCCACAACCGGTGAGCAGATCAGCGCCGAGGACCTCGGCGGCGCGAGGATCCACGGCTCGGTCTCCGGCGTCGTCCACTACGTGGCTGAGGACGAGGAGGACGCACTGGGGCAGGTCCGCAGCTTCCTGGCCTACCTGCCCTCCTCATCCGGGGTCAGCGCCCCCCCTGTACGCCTATGACGACACCGACGCCCAGGCCGACGCCGAGGCCGCCCGCGGCGTCGGCGAGATCGTCCCGGCCTCCACCCGCCAGGCCTATGACGTCGTCGAGGTTGTCTCTGCCGTTGTCGACCACGGCGAGCTCGTCCAGGTCCAGGAGGAGTTCGCCCCCAATGTCGTCGTCGGCTTCGCCTGCTTCGAGGGCCACCCGGTGGGGATCGTCGCCAACCAGCCGCTGGTGGACGCCGGCACCCTGGACGTCGACGCCTCCGAGAAGCTCGCCCGCTTCGTGCGCTTCTGCGACGCCTTCGGGCTGCCGGTGGTGACTTTCGTCGACGTTCCCGGCTACCGTCCCGGAGCCGAGCAGGAGCACGCCGGCATCATCCGCCGTGGCGCCAAGGTCATCAACGCCTACGCCACCGCCACCGTGCCGCTGGTGACGATCGTCCTGCGCAAGGCCTACGGCGGCGCCTACATCGTCATGGGTTCCAAGGCCATCGGCGCCGACCTCAACTTCTGCTGGCCGGGAGCCGAGATCGCCGTCCTGGGCGCTGCCGGCGCCGTCGGCATCATCCACCGTCGCGACCTGGCCAAGGTCCGCGACGAGCAGGGGGAGGAGGCCGCCGCCGCCGAGCACGAGCGGCTCGTGGCCGAGTACACCGACGCCGTCATCAACCCCGACAAGGCCGTGGCCATCGGTGAGATCGACGCCGTCATCGCCCCCGAGGACACCCGCAACGTCATCGTCGACTCGCTGGCCGCGCTGCGCGCCAAGAACGACGCCCGCCCCGAGTCCCCCAAGAAGCATGACAACATCCCCCTCTGAATCAGGCCACGAGTCCCACTGGCCGCTACGTTCCCCGTCGTCACCCGACCTCAGTTCCGGTAACTGTTCCGAGACCACCGACCACGCTGTCGCCACACCGAAGGACACCACGACCGTGCACACGAACTCGCAAGCCCCCAGCCCCGCGACCACCATCGCTGAGCGCCTGAGCGGAGGCGAGCCCTACATCATCACCTTCGGAGGCCAGGCCACGCCCTGGCGCCAGACGCTGGCCGACCTGGTCTCCCTGGACCACGTCCTGGCCGATGACGTCGTGGCGATCGACCGGGCCGTGGCCGAGCGCTTGGCCCCCGTTTCCACCGATCTGCTCACCGTGACCCCGCGCGGCTCGCGGCTCCTGGACGACGAGGCCGCCCCGGTCGCGCCCCAGCACCGCACCACCGCCGACGGCGCCGACGTCTCCGTGCCCGGCATCCTCATGGCCCAGCACGCGACCCTGGCCTCCCTGGCCGGCGCCGGCATCGACCCGACCGCCCACGCCCCGGTGGGCGCCATCGGCCACTCCCAGGGCGTTCTGGGTGTCAGCCTGCTTCAGGCCGTGCAGGCCGGTGAGCGCGAGAGCGTCATCGAGGTTCACGCCATCGCCCGCCTCATCGGCGCCGCGGCCACCCGCACCACCCGCCGCCTCGACCTGGGCACGGTGGGGGAGTCCACCCCCATGCTCTCGGTCCGCGGTGTCACCCGCAGCGTGCTCGACGCCGTCCTGTCCCGGGTCCCCGGCTCGGAGCGGATCTCCGTGGGCGTGACCAACGGCCGTCAGGCGCACATCCTCTCGGGGCGCCCGGCCGATCTCGAGGGCGTCGTCACCGCGCTGGAGGCGGCCGCCGCCCGCAGCGCCAAGGCCCGTAAGGACCGCCGCCGCGGCGGTGCCGTCCTGGCCCCGGTCACCGAGTTCCTCGCCACCTCGGTCCCCTTCCACACCCCGTTGCTCGCCGGTGCCGTCGATGACGTCGCCGTCTGGGCGGCCACCTGTGGCCTCAACGAGAAGCTCGCCCGCGAGCTGGCCACCGCCGTGCTCATCGACCCGGTCGACTGGCCCGGCCTGGTCACCGAGGCCCTCGGGATCGGATCGGCCGCCCCGGTGCGCACCGTCCTGGACCTGGGACCGGGCAACGTCCTGGTCCGTCTCACCGAGGGCGTCGTGGCCGGTACCGGAACCACCGTCGTGCCCGCAGGGACCGCCAAGGCCATTGACGACCTCGACCGCGCCGGCGCAGCCCCCCACCCCAGTGTCGACCGCTCCCGCTTCGCCCCGCGCATCACCCGCCTGCCCGACGGCCGCCTCACCCTGGACACCGCCTTCACCCGCCTGACCGGGCGCAGCGCGGTGCTCCTGGCGGGAATGACACCCACCACCGTGGATCCCGCCATCGTGGCGGCCGCCGCCAACGCCGGCTACTGGGCCGAGCTCGCCGGTGGGGGCCAGACCACCCCCGCCGTCCTGACTGAGAACCTCGAGGGCCTGGAGAAGGCGCTCGAGCCCGGGCGCACCGCGGCCTTCAACGCCATGTTCATGGACCGCTACCTGTGGAACCTGCACCTGGGGACCCAGCGTCTGCTGTCCAAGGCCCGTGCCGGGGGCGCCCCCATTGACGGCATCACCATCTCCGCAGGGATCCCCGAGCTCGAGGAGGCCACCGCCCTGCTCGAGCGCCTCCACGCCGAGGGCTTCCCCTACATCGCCTTCAAGCCCGGCACCGTGGACCAGATCCGTCAGGTCCTGGCCATTGCTCGGGCCGTGCCCGACAGCCCCGTCATCATCCAGATCGAGGACGGGCACGCCGGTGGCCACCACTCGTGGGAGGACCTGGACACCATGCTCCTGGCCACCTACGACGCCATCCGTGCCGTGACCAACGTGGTGCTCGTCGTCGGAGGCGGAATCGGTACGCCCACCCGTGCGGCCGACTACCTCACCGGCCGCTGGGCCGAGGCCTACGGAACGGCCGCCGCCCCCGTCGACGGCGTCATGATCGGCACCGCCGCCATGACCTGCCTGGAGGCCAAGACCAACGACGACGTCAAGCAGCTCCTCGTCGACACCCCCGGGATCCCCGAGGACTCCGGGGTCGAGGGCGGCTGGGTGGCCTCCGGGGAGTCCATCGGCGGCATGACCTCCGGGCTGTCCCACCTGCGTGCCGACCTCTACGAGATCGACAACTCCTCGGCCCGGGCCTCCCGCCTCATCCAGGAGCTCGCCGGTGACGAGGCCGCCATGGCCGCACGCCGCCAGGAGATGATCGACGCCCTGGCCAAGACCGCCAAGCCCTACTTCGGCGACGTCGAGGAGATGACCTACCTTCAGTGGGCCACCCGCCACGCCGAGCTGTGCGTGGCCCCCCACGAGGGTCGCTCCGCCACCCGCGCCGACTGGGCCGATGAGGGCTGGTACGACCGCTTCATCGACCTGCTGCACCGCATCGAGGCCCGCCTGAGCCAGGCCGACCACGGCGAGATCCCCACGCTCTTCGCCGACTACGACGCCGTCATCGACTCCGACGCCGCCCTGGCCGCCCTGGCCGAGCGCTACCCGTCGGCCGCCTCCACTCTGGTGGAGCCCGTCGACGCCGCCTGGTTCGTCGACCTGTGCCGCAAGCACCCCAAGCCCGTGCCCTTCGTGCCCGTGGTCGACGCCGACATCCTGCGCTGGTGGGGCACCGACTCCCTGTGGCAGTCCCAGGACCCGCGCTACACCGCCGACCAGGTGCGCATCATCCCCGGTCCCGTCGCCGTGGCCGGCATCACCACCATCAACGAGCCGATTGGCGAGCTGCTGGGCCGCTTCGAGACCGCCGCCGTCGAGGCCCTCCAGGAGGCCGGCACGGGCGAGCAGGAGGCCGCCGGCCGTCTGGGCGCCGCCCCCGCCGTGGCCGACGGCGTCCTGGCAGCCCCCGTGGCCGACGCCAAGGAGCTCGTCCAGGTGGCCCCCCACGTCCTGTGGAACGGCCACCTGACGGTCAACCCGGCCACCGTCCTGGATGACGACGCCTACAACGTCGTCGCCCGCCCGGACGTGGCCGAGGACGCCTACGACCTCGACATCCGCCTCGACACCCACTGGGACGGCACTCCCGGCGGAGACAAGATCCACGCCGTGCGCCGCCTCGTGGTGCCGCTGCGACTGGCTCCGCGCCTGGGACGGCGCCGCCCCGTTGGTCGACCCCGAGCGCATCAGCGAGACGATGAATGACCTGCTGCGGGCCACCGCCGGCGTGGGGGCCGTGTCCATCACGGGTGACGACGTCGACCACCTGCCCGAGGTCCGCCCCGCGCAGGCCGGTGCCACGGACGTCCTGGGGCGTCCCACCACCCAGCCCTTCGGCACCATCCACGGCTCCTTCACCCTGGCGAGCACCCTGGGCCACGACCACGCCTCAGTGACGGCCGATGCCCTCCCGGCGGACCTGTCTGCCGCTCCCTTCGTGCCCGACGCCCTGCTCGGCCCCTGCTGGCCTGTGGTCTACGCCGCCCTGGGCAGCGTTGTCGAGGACGGCATGCCGCTCATCGAGGGCCTGCTCGGCGCCGTCCACCTGGACCACACCATCGACCTGCACCCTCACCCTCCACCAGCTCCAGGAAGCAGCGGCCACGACCAGCCCCACCATCAACGTCACCGGCTGGGTCGCGGCGCTGGAGGAGTCCAGTGCCGGTCGCGTCGTCGACGTGCGCCTGGAGCTGACCGACGCCGGCGACGGCACCGTAGTGGCGCTCATGCGTGAGCGCTTCGCCATCCGCGGTCGCGCCTCCGGCAACGCCGTGCCCAGCGCCCCTGAGCTCGCCGGCGGCACCGGCCGCGAGACGGCCCCGGCCGCTCGCCGCATCCTGCGCCGCGCCACCGTTACCGCGCCTGCGGGCATGACGGCCTTCGCCCGGGTCACCGGTGACTTCAACCCGATCCACACCTCCTACAACGCCGCCCGCGTGGCCGGTATGGAGGCCCCGCTCGTCCACGGCATGTGGCTGTCGGCCACCGCCCAGCAGGTGGCGGCCTCCACCGCGGTCGACGGCTCGCGCCACGTCCTCGCCGGCTGGACCTACGTCATGACCGGTCCGGTGGAGCTGAGCGACGACGTCGAGATCACCGTGGAGCGCACCGGCCTGGTGGTCGGCGGCGGCTACGTCCTGGAGGTCGTCTGCCGCATCAACGGCGAGGTCGTCTCCCGCGGCACCGCCGTGACGACGCCCGAGCCCACCGCCTACGTCTACCCCGGCCAGGGCATCCAGGCCCCGGCATGGGCCTGGACGAGATGAACTCCTCCAAGGCCGCACGGGAGATCTGGGAGCGGGCCGATGCCCACACCCGCGCTGAGCTGGGCTTCTCCGTCATCAACCTGGTGCGCGACAACCCCACTGAGATGACCGCCCGAGGCGTCACCTACCGCCACCCCGAGGGTCTGCTCAACCTCACCCAGTTCACCCAGGTGGCCCTGGCCACCGTGGCCATGGCGACCACTGCGCGCCTGGCCGAGGCCGGTGCCCTCGTGGACGGCGCCGCCTTCGCCGGCCACTCCCTGGGCGAGTACACGGCGCTGAGTGCCTACGGGCGCGTCATGCCCGTGGAGACGACCATCTCCATCGTCTTCCAGCGCGGCTCCACCATGCACTCGCTGGTGCCCCGTGACGCCGACGGCGCCTCGAACTACCGCATGGGCGCCCTGCGCCCCAACCAGGCGGGGATCAAGGCCGACGAGGTCGAGGCCTACGTGCAGTCGATCTCCCAGGAGACCGGCGAGTTCCTCCAGATCGTCAACCACAACCTGGCCGGCGTCCAGTACGCCGTGGCCGGCACGATCAAGGGCCTGGACGCCCTGGCCGCCGACGCCCGCGCCAAGGCCAAGGCCCGTGGCGGCAAGAACCCCTTCATGTTCGTGCCCGGCATTGACGTGCCCTTCCACTCCGAGGTGCTGCGCCCCGGCGTGCCGGAGTTCCGTGGCCGCCTGCTCGAGCTCGTCCCTGACGACCTCGACGTCGAGCGCCTGGTGGGCCACTACGTGCCCAACCTCGTGGCTCGGCCCTTCGCCCTGACCCAGGACTTCGCCCGCTCGATCCTTGAGGTCGTGCCCTCGGAGCCCGTCGAGGAGATCGTGGCCGACTGGGACTCCTGGGTGAAGCGCCCCACGGAGCTGGCCCGCGTCCTGCTCGTCGAGCTCTGGCCTGGCAGTTCGCCTCCCCGGTGCGCTGGATCGAGACCCAGGAGGTCCTGCTGTCCTCCCCGAGCGAGGGCGGCCTGGGGATCGAGCACATCGTCGAGGTGGGCCTGGCCAATTCCCCCACCTTGGCGAACCTGGCCACCAACACGCTACGACTGCCCCAGCACGCCGGGCGCCACGTCACCGTGCACAACGCTCGCCGCGACGAGGCCCGGGTCCTGGCCACCGACACCGATCCGGCCGTCGAGCTCACCGAGCCGAACTTCGATGTTCCGGCCGCCGAGGAGCCGGCTGCTGAGGCCGCTACGGCCGAGCAGACCCCGGCTCCCGCAACCGAGGCCGCGCCCGTTTCGGCGGCTCCGGCCGCAGGCGGACCGGTGGACGACCTTCCCTTCGGGGCGACCGACGCCCTGACGGTGCTCCTGGCCCATGCCTCGCGCATCCGTCCCGAGCAGATCGGAGCCACTGACACCACCGAGACGCTCACCAACGGAGTCTCCTCGCGCCGTAACCAGCTCCTCATGGACCTGGGCACTGAGCTCGAGCTCGCCTCCATCGATGGCGCCGCCGACGCCGACATGACGGCCCTGGCCGCCACGGTCGCCAAGGGCGCCCCGGGCTACAAGGCCTTCGGCCCCGTCCTCACAGAGGCGATCCGAGTGGGGCTGGGCCGCCTTCTGGGCCCCTCCGGCGTGCGCGCCTCCCGCATCGCCGACCGCGTCACCGGCACCTGGGGCCTGGGGGCAGGGGTGGGTCTCCCACGTGACCGCCGCTCTGTTCCTGGGCACCCGGGAGGGAGCATCGATGCGCGGCGAGGACCTGGCCTCCCTGGGGTCCTCGGCCCCGTTGACCAGCGCGAGCGCCGTGGACACCCTCATCGACTCCGCCGTCCAGGCCGTTGCCGCGGACCATGGCGTGACCGTCGCCAAGCCGAGTGCCGGCGGCGCCGGAGGCGCCGTGGTCGACTCCGCGGCCCTGGACGCCTTCGCCCAGAGCGTCACCGGTGATGAGGGCGTCCTGGCCACCACGGCCCGCACCCTCCTGGAGGCCCTGGGCCTGACCGAGAAGGCCACTGTCCCGGCTGATGCCGATGATGAGGCCTCCCGTACCCGGGCTGCCCTGGCGGCCCTGGACGCCGAGCTCGGCGCCGGATGGGTCACGTCCGTCACCCCGGCCTTCGCCCCAGAGCGCGTCGTCCTCATCGACGACCGCTGGGCCACGGCCCGTGAGGACGTTGCCCGCCTCGGCTCCGGCGAGACCGACCTGGACGCCTCCCGCCGGCTCCTGGCCCCCGAACGCTTCGTGGGCCTGGGGCAGGCGGTGGCTGATCACGCCACCTGGTGGGCCAAGCAGGTCAAGGACTCCGATCTGGCAGACGGCGCCGAGCGCGCCGCCATCCTGACCGGGATCGCCCAGGCCGCGCCGAAGGCCCCCCAGGCCGGCGATCCCACGGTGCGCTGGTCCGAGGACGTCGCCGTCGTCACCGGTGTGGCCCCCGGCTCCATCGCGGCGGCCGTCGTCGGAGAGCTGCTGGCCGGTGGCGCCACCGTGGTGGCCACCAGCTCGCGCCTGACCCACGAGCGCCTCGAGTTCGCCACCACCCTGTACCGCGAGCACGCCGCGGCCGGCGCCAAGCTGTGGATGGTTCCCGCGAACCTGTCCTCCTACCGGGACGTCGACGCCCTGGCGGAGTGGATCGGCAACGACCAGGTGGTCACCTCCGGAGGCTCCACCAAGGTCGTCAAGGAGGCACTGGTTCCCACCCTCCTGTTCCCCTTCGCCGCGCCGCGAGTCTCGGGCACACTGGCAGACGCCGGCCCCGCGGCCGAGTCCCAGACCCGCCTGCTGCTGTGGTCGGTGGAGCGCACCATCGCCGCCCTGAGTGCCATCGGCTTCGACACCCACGTCGACCACCGTCTGCACGTGGTGCTGCCCGGCTCCCCGAACCGGGGCACCTTCGGTGGTGACGGCGCCTACGGCGAGGTCAAGTCCGCTCTGGACGCGATCGTCAACCGCTGGTCGTCGGAGCATGCCTGGGCTCAGCGCGTCACTCTGGCCCACCCCCGTATCGGCTGGGTCAAGGGCACCGGCCTCATGGGCGGTAACGACCCGCTCGTCGCTGCCGTCGAGGCCGCCGGGGTGCGCACCTGGACCACGGAGGAGATCGCCTCCGAGCTCGCCGGCCTGTGCACCTCCGAGGTGCGTACCCGTGCGGCCCGGACTCCTGTGAACGCCGACCTCACCGGGGGACTGGGCGACGACATCGACCTGGTGGCCCTGCGTGAGAACGCCGCTGCACAGGCCGCTGCGCCCACCGAGGAGACCGAGGCCCCTGCCGTCATCAGGCCCCTGCCCACCCCGGTGATGCCCGACTCAGCCCACCGCCCCCAGCTGGGGGCGAGGTGAGCGCCGACCCTGACGACCTGGTGGTCATCATCTCCACCGGAGAGGTCTCCACCTGGGGATCGGGCCGTACGCGCCGCGAAGCTGAGCTGGGCATGAGCGGCGGGGAGGACGTCGACCTGACCGCCGCCGGCGTCCTCGAGCTGGCCTGGGGCATGGGGCCTGCTCACCTGGCAGGACTCGCCCTCAAGGCTGGCTGGTACGACACCGATGGCAGACCTGGTTGACGAGTCCGACATCCTGCGCGTTACCGCGACGAGGTCGTGGGCCCGCTGCGGTATCCGCGAGTTCGTTGACGACCAGCGTCATCGCCCCGGTGGCAGATGAAGAGGTTGAGCGTCTACCTCGACCGCGACATCTCCCTTCAACGTTCGCTGACGAGGCTACCGCCCGCACTATCGCTGAATCTGACCCGGCACACACCCTGATCCCGTGAAGACAGCGAAAGTGGCGAGTGGATCGTCACCCGCCTGGCTGGTTCACTGGCCCGCGTACCGCGCCGCGCCGCGCTGTCGCCGCACGGTCGGGTGGCCAGTTCCCGCGTGACTTCGACCCGCAGCGTTGGGGCATCCCCGGCATCCATGACCCGAGGGTCTATGGACCCGATCGCCTCCTGGAACCTGGTTACCGCCGTTGAGGCCTTCCTCAACGCTGGTTTCAGCCCCGCCGAGCTGCTGCAGGCTGTGCACCCGGCCGACGTGGCCTCCACTCAGGGCACCGGTTTCTGGTGGCATGGAGTCGATGCGCAAGATGTTCGTTGGCCGCTTCCTCGGCGAGGAACGTCCCCAGTGACATTCTGCAGGAGGCCCTGCCCAACGTCGTGGCCGCCCACGTCATGCAGTCCTTCATCGGTGGTTACGGTTCCATGGTGCAGCCGGTTAGCGCCTGCGCAACCGCAGCCGTATCCATTGAAGAAGGCTGGGACAAGATCGCTCTGGGTAAGGCCCAGGTGGTGGTTGCCGGTGCCATCGATGACATCTCGGTTGAGTCCGTGGTTGGCTTCGGCAACATGAACGCCACCGCCGAGGCGGCTGCCATGAAGGCTAAGGGCATCAGTCCGCGTCACTTCTCACGTGCTAACGACCGTCGTCGCGGCGGCTTCGTGGAAGCCCGAGGGTGGCGGTACCGTCATCCTGGCCCGTGGCTGACGTAGCGGCCAAGCTTGGTCTGCCGGTTGCTGCAGTGCTTGGTTTCGTCTCCTCTTACGCCGACGGCGCCCACACCTCCATCCCAGCCCCGGGCCTGGGTGCTTTGGCTGCGGGCCGTGGCGGTAGCAACTCGCGTCTGGCTAAGTCTTTGGCCAAGCTGGGCGTTGAGGCTGACGACATCGCCGTAGTTTCCAAGCACGACACCTCCACCGGTGCCAACGACCCCAACGAGTCTGAACTGCACACGCTCTGGCGCAAGCGCACTGGCCGTAGCGAGGGCAACTCGCTGGTGGCGGTCTCCCAGAAGACCATCACTGGTCACGCTAAGGGTGGTGCCGCAGTGTTCCAGGTCGCGGGTTTGACCGAGATCCTCGCCACCGGTGTGGCCCCGGGTAACGCCTCGCTGGACTGCGTGGACATCAAGCTCAAGAAGGATGGCTTCTGGATCTGGCCGCGTAAGGCTATGCGCCTGGCTGGCCGTGGCGGCGAAAGCGGTCGCGTGCCCGGTGCTGGTCCGATCCGTGCGGGCCTGGCTGACCTCGCTGGGCTTCGGGCACGTCTCTGGTCTGCTGGCCATGGTGCACCCCGGTGCCTTTCGAATCTGCCCTGCGTCAGGCTGGCGGCCAGCAGGCGGTTGACGCCTGGCTGGCCTCCGCCAACGCCCGCCTGGCCGCCGGTACCCGGCGCCGCCGCGCCGGCATGATCGGCCGGGCCCCGCTGTTCGAGCAGGTCCAGGGCCGGCGCCTGGGGGAGGAGTCCAAGCAGCGCGACCCGCACGAGGTCGAGGCCGCCATGCTGCTCGACCCCGACGCCCGCCTGGGCTCCGACGGCGTCTACCACGCAGGGGAGACCATCGCCTGACGCCGAGCCGATTTCGGCCCGCCGCCTACAGGCGGCCGTTGCCCCCTCCACCACGCAGCCTCAGCGGAGGGGGCGACGGTACACCTCCTGTGGGAGACGCTCCAGGGTGTCCTTTTCAGCTCCACCCGGCCCGAGAACATCGAGGCCATTCGGCTCGTCGCCGAGCCCGACGACGCTGGCGAACCTGGCATGGGATCCGGACGATGAGCGAGCCCCGACCGCCGACGCGGCGCTCGGCACCGATGTCGACCTCGTCCACATTCTGTCGCTGGTGCACGAGCTGACGATCCCGGGCACCGGCTTCGCAGCACGTGCCTTCGCGGCCGGCGGGCTGCGCGTGGTGTGGCGCCGACGAGACCGAATCCCTTCAGGTGGGGCGCTTTGCCGCTCGGTTGGCCGCAAGGAGGCCGTCATCAAAGCCTGGTCCGAGGCCGTCAACTGCCGCAAGATCGAGCTCGTCTTGGACCGGCCGGGATGGTGCTCCCTGTGCCTGACCGGGGAGGTCAACTCCGTCGTCGCTCCCTCTCGGACAGGGAGCTGCGGACGCGATCTGCTGGCCCGTGTCGCTGAGTCCGACGGCGACTGGGCCATCGCCGTCGGACTCAGCTGCTCCGCTCAGTAGCTGGTTGGCTCCGCCTCGGGCTCCCGGCCTGCCCGTTCGTCGATGAAGAGGGCCGCGAGCCCTTCGGACTGCCGCGCCAGGAGAGCGACGTCCGCGCCGACGAGGATGAAGTCGACGCCCTGATCGAGGTAGCCGTGGGCGAGCGCCGGGTCGAAGGCGTTGATACCGACCTTCTTCCCTGCTTCCTGCCCGGCGGCGATCGCCCGCTGGACGGTGTCCACGACCTCCGGGTGGCCCTGCTGCCCGATGAGGCCCATCGAGGCGGCGAGGTCCGAGGGACCGATGAAGATCCCGTCGACACCCGGCGTCGCTGCGATCGCTTTGGCGTCCTTGACGGCTTTGGCGGACTCAATCTGGACGAACAGTGATACGAGCTCGTCATCAGCCCGCTGCAGGTACCGTTCGACCCGGTTCCACCGTGCGCCGCGAGCGAGGGCGGAGCCGACGCCCCGGACGCCCTCGGGCGGGTAGCGGGTCGCCCGCACTGCCTCGGCCGCGGCCTCGGCGGTGTCGACCATGGGCACGAGGAGGTTCTGCGCGCCCAGGTCGAGGTACTGCTTGATAAGGACCCGGTCGTTGAACGGGACTCGTACCACCGGCGTTGCCGGGTAGGCGGCCACCGCCCGGAGCTGTTCCTGGATCGAGGCGAGCGAGAGCGGCGCGTGCTCGCCGTCGATGAGGAGCCAGTCTAGGCCGCTGCCAGCGCAGATCTCGGCGGCCGTCGTAGAGCCCGAACAGACCCACATTCCCACCTGGGCACGCTCGGCGTCGGCGAGCCGCTGCGCGAAGGTGGGGGGCAGGATCACAGGAAGCGGCATGAGATCGTCCCCATATCTCCGTAGTCGCAGAACACGGCATCCCCGCGCTCCACCCACATCGGGCGAGTGAAGGATCCAGCGAGGATGATTTCGCCGGCCTCGAGCCTCTGGCCGTGTTGGTGGAGCTTGTTGGCGAGCCAAGCGACCCCGGTACCGGGGTGGTTGAGCACCCCAGCGGCCAGGCCCGTCTCCTCGATTGTCTCGTTGCGGTACAGCAACGCGCCGACGCGGCGAAGGTCTACCGCGTGCGGAGGCGTCGGGTTGCCTCCCAGCACCATCGCACCGTAGGCCGCGTTGTCCGAGATCGTGTCGACGATCGTTCGGCCCTCAAGCTCGACGTGGGAGTTGAGGACCTCGAGGGCCGGCGTCACGTACTCCGTCGCCCGCATGACGTCGAAGAGTGTGCAGTTCGGTCCCTCGAGAGCGTCCTTGAGGACGAAGGCCAGCTCGACCTCGATGCGGACGTTCGCGAAGGAGTCGAAGTCGAGGACCGCGCCGGTCTGGACGACCGTGTCCTCGAACATCACGCCGTAGTCGGGCTCAGTAATGCCGGTCGCGGCCTGCATCGCCTTGGACGTAAGCCCGATCTTGCGGCCGACGATCCGGTGACCCGCGGCCAGGCGCTGCTCCTTCCAGACGTTCTGGATGGCGTAGGAGTCCTCGACGTTGGCCTCGGGGTAGCGTGCCGTGATCCTCGGGATGAGAACGTGGGTGCGCTCGGCCTCCGCGAGCTCCGCGGCGAGCGAGTCGATCTGATACTGGGTGAGCATGTTGAGCCTCCTCCTGCAGGTTCAGGCTAGTCGGTGAGGTCGAAGACGCCGTCGAAGAACTCAGCGATCTCGGCCGTCCCGGTTAGCGGTTGGATGTCCGCGACGTACTGGTCGGGCCGGACGATAACGATCGCGCCATCCTCACTGATCCCACGGGCGCCGAAGATCGAGTCGCCGGGCACGGCGGACCAAACCTGGTTCCAGTCCTCGACCTGGAACGGGCCGTTCTTCGGACGGAAGCCCGCGGGCACGTCCGTGATGTCGTAGGAGCGGTGCGGCTGGCGATAGATGACCTTGGCGTCGAAGAGCGTGTTGAGGTCGTCGCCAGGGCGGGTGTGGCGTACCGCCGGGGAGTCAGGGGCCTCCGCCCACCAGCGCGCGAAGTCAGTCACAGGGCCGTCCTCGCCAGGAGCAGCGGCATCGGCGAAGACGTAGACGCGCCAGCGGCCGTCGGCCTCGTGCTGGTGGCCGATGTGTAGAGGCACGGCGTCGCAGCGACGCACGGCCTCGTAGGACTTAACCGCTTGCCGAGTGGGTAGCCCGTGGCAAGCTCCTGCCGGGCACGGCCTGAGATGATCATCGAAGGCTTGTACTCCGTCATGAAGCCAGCCGGGAACTCAGCGGTGCGGACATAGAAGTCCTCGATACACTCGTCGTCCGGGGTGTTGCCGGCCATGCGGCCGGACCACGACAGGTCAAAGTCGATGAGGTCCTGGGCGATCTGCTGACGCTCGGCGTTGTAGGTACGCAGGAGCTTGTGCGAGGAGTAGCCGCGCAGCACCTGGGCGAGCTTCCACCCGATGTTCCAGGAGTCCTGCATGGACACGTTCATGCCCTGGCCGGCTTTTGCGGAATGCGTGTGGCAGGCGTCGCCGCAGATGAAGACACGGGCCTCGCGGTCCATGTCCGGGTCGAGCCCAACCTCGTCGAAACGGTCGGTAACGCGATGGCCCACTTCATAGACGCTCCACCAGGCGACCTCTTTCGGGACGATCCGGTAAGGCGCAACAATGGCGTTCAGCCGGCGGACGATCTCCTCGAGTGGGGTCTTGCGGACCTCGTGGTCGTCGTTCTCGGGAACCCGGCCGAGGTCGACATAGCTCCGGAACAGGTAGCCGCCCTCACGCGGGATGTGGAGGATATGGCCCTGGTTGGAGGTGATGATGCACTTTGGTGCGGATGTCCGGGAAGTCGGTGTCGGCAACCATGTCCACCACGCCCCAGGCATGGTAGGAGATCTTGCCTTGATGCGTGGCGCCGATGGCCTTGCGCACGCCCGAATGGGCGCCGTCACCGCCGACGACGTATTTTGTGCGGACCGTGAGCTCCTCGCCCTCGCGCTCGCCCGTGCTGCGGCGCAGACGCACCTCGACGGGGTACTCGCCCTCGCCGATGGTGAGGTCGACGAACTCGTAACCGTAGTAGGGGGCATTGCGTGAGGGTTGGCGGCCCATGAACTCGCGGAAGTAGTCGAGGACGCGCGCCTGGTTGACGATCAGGTGGGGGAACTCCGAGATACCCTGAGGGTCGTCGTCGGTGACGCGGCTGCGCACAATGTGCTCCGGGGCCAACGGGTCCGGGGTCCAGAAGGCCGTCTCGGTGATGCGGTAGGCCTCGTCAATGATCTCGTTGGCGAACCCGAACGCCGCGAAGGTCTCGACCGACCGGGCCTGGATACCGTCAGCGTGACCGAGTTCGAGGCGTCCGCCCCGCTTCTCGATGAGGCAAGTCGTGATCTCGGGAAAGACTGACAGCTGGGCTGCGGCAACGATCCCGGCTGGGCCCGAGCCGACAATGAGAACATCCATGGTCTTGGGCAGATTGGGGGAGCGGTCGATGCCGATGCCAGCGGCGGGCTTGATACGGGGATTCTCGGAGACGTAGCCGTGGTGGTTGAACTGCATGGTCATTCCTTATTCGGTTGCTGGTCGTCACCCTTGACGAGGTAACCGCGGCCCGGTCGGGCCGGGTGCTCACTCCGTCGTGAACGCCTCGGGTAGGTGGTTCTTCATAGAGGCGAGTTTGTGCTCGCGTGCGTAGTGCTCGATCTCGTCGGTCGGCGCACCGTCCCGGATGAGGTCGATGAGGTGATCGTGCTGAGCGATCGAGACGCTCGAGGTCCGGGGGCTGAAGCCAAGACCCGAGCGGCGGATCATGTTGACTCGCTCGGCCTCGGTCCTCATGATCCCGAGGATCCGCTCATTGCGGCAGGCCGAGGTGAGTACCGTGTGGAAGCGGCCGTTGAGGTCCCGGTAAACGCTGGAGTCGAAGCCTTGCTCGAGGAGCATGCGCATCTCGTCGTTGATCGCGGTCGCTTCCTCGAGGTCGGAGCGGGTGAGCCGTGGTGCCGACAGCGCCGTGGCCATCCCCTCAAGGAGAGCGAGGGACTCCATGGAGTCCTGGTAGGCAGACAGGTCCACGCCAGAGACCTGAGCACCAATGTTGTGCCGGTACTCGACGAGCCCCTCGGACTGGAGCCGCCGGACGGCCTCACGGACGGGGACGACGGAGACGCCGTGCTCTTTGGCGAGGACCGTGAGGACGAGCCGATAACCGGCCGTGTAGCGGCCATCGAGGATCCGGGACCGCAGTTCGTCGTAGACGAGTCGGGACTTCGAAGCGGACGGAGTCCTCAAGAATCCTCCTGAGTTGATGACGGGGCTGCCCACTGCGGCGGACCGCGCCTGGCGGACGGACTCGCACAGTGTAGGGGCAGCGCCCGTCACCATCGTCAACACCCGCTTAGAATCCGGCGCCGCGATCGAAGGTCGCCTCGGTCGCGTGGTGGGTGCGCGCGACCTCGTCGATCCTAGCGTTGAGCTCGGCGTCTGCGGCGGCCGAGAGGTCGCGGCCGGTGCGGTCCTTGAGAAGAACGGTGGCCATGAGACCGAGAACGGTGACGACGCACAGGTAGCTGGCGACCGCTATTGAGGTGTGGAACTGGGCTTGGAGAGCCGTGGCAATGAACGGAGCAAAGGCGCCGCCGAGGATCGCACCGAAGGCATTGGCGAGGCCCGCGCCCGAGTAGCGGATACGGGCCGGGAACATCTCGGCGAAGAGCGCGGCCTGGGGGCCGTAGGTCATACCGAGCGGGATCGTAAGGACGACCATGCCCAGGCCAATAAGAATGTAGGACTTGGTGTCGATGAGCTTGAAGGTGATGAAAATCCAGACCACCTGGATGAGGAACCCGATGAGGTAGACCTTCTTGCGCCCGATCCTATCGGAGAGCATGGCTGAGCCGAGGGTCGTGCCGACCCAGCACAGCGCGGCGAGCGAGACCAGGTGAAGGATGTTCTCGCGGACGAGGCCGAGGTCGTTTGTCGTGTAGGACAAGATGTAGCCGCCAGTGATCATGTAGCCGGCGACACCGTTGCCAGCGAAGATGATCATGCCTTGGAGGAGCGGCCGCCACGAGGTGCGGAACATGTCGACAAGCGGGAGACGAACCTGCTCGTCGGCGTCGGCGAGCTCGTCCATGACGGGTGACTCAGAGACCCCGAGACGGATAATCATGCCGATGACAACAAGCATGACCGATAGGAGGAACGGGATGCGCCAGCCCCAGCTGGTGAACTGTTCCTCGGTGGTGAAGCCGTCGACGATCGCGAGTGCGAGGGTCGCCAGGAGCATCCCGAGAGGGACGCCTATCTGAGGGAAGCCGCCGAAGAGGCCGCGCTTGTGGGCGGGGGCGTGTTCGACAGCCATGAGGGCCGCGCCGCCCCACTCGCCGCCGGCCGCGAACCCCTGGACGATCCGCAGAGAAATAAGGAGGATCGGGGCCCACACGCCGATGGCGGAGTAGGTCGGCAGGATGCCGATGAGAAAGGTCGCCACGCCCATGAGGATGAGCGTGAGAACGAGCATGGACTTGCGGTCGAGCCGGTCGCCGAAGTGTCCGGCGACGGCTGCGCCGAGCGGCCGGAAGAAGAAAGAGATTCCGACGGTTGCGAAGGAGATAAGGCGGCCGGCGGCGGCGCCCGCGTCCTCAACGAAGGGGTTGAAGAACAACGGCGCGAGGATGATGGCGGCCGCATTGGCGTAAATGAAGAAGTCGTACCACTCGACTGCAGTGCCAACGAGAGTGCCGAGGGCAACCCTGCGGTCCTCCGGCTTCTTATGGTCGAGAATGATGCCCTGTGGAACTCCGGAAGCGCCGGTGAGGTGCGAGGCGGTACCTGCCATCAGACCTGACCCCCGACCTTGAATCCTGCCTCGGTGTCGCCCTTGCGCGTGTACGAGAAACCGTCAGCGCCGATAGTGACATCCATCTCCTTGACCTCGGTGCGCTCGATGACGGGCTGCGGGTTCCCATCGAGGTCGAGCACGAGGGAAGCGTCGGTGTACCACGAGGGCACAACCGGGTTGCCCCACCAGTCGCGGCGCTGGTTGTCGTGGACATCCCAGACGACTTCCGGGTTGTCCGGGTCGCCGGTGTAGTAGTCCTGCGTGTAGATCTCGACGCGGTGGCCGTCGGGGTCGCGAAGGTAGAGGTAAAATGCGTTGGAGACGCCGTGGCGGCCCGGGCCGCGCTCAATGTGGTCGGACATCCGCAGGGCGCCGAGTTTGTCGCAGATGTACAAGATGTTGTGTTTCTCGTGGGTCGAGAATGCGATGTGGTGCATGCACGGGCCGTTGCCACCGGTCATCGCGGTGTCGTGGACCGTGTGCTTGCGTGTCATCCAGGCGGCGTAAACGACGCCGTCGTCGCCCTTGATCGATTCGGTGGTCTTGAAACCGAGGTCGTTGAGGTATGCGGTGCCTTTGACGACGTCGGGGTAGACCTGATTGAAGTGGTCAAGGCGGACAAGCGCGCCTGCGCCTTGGAGCTCGTAGTTCCAGGCGAGCCGCTCGACGTGCTCGACCTCGTAGAAAAACTCGTAGGGGAAGCCAAGCGGGTCGACGACCCGCAGGGCGTTGGGGACACCCTTGGTGAACTTGCCGCGGCGGGTTTCGCAACCGAGCTCCTTGTAGTAGGCCTCGGCCTTGTCGACCTCCTCCTCGGAGCGAACGCGGAAGGCGAAGGCGGCGACACCTGCGACCGGGCCCTTGCGCAGGACGAGGTTGTGGTGGATGAACTCCTCGAAGGAGCGCAGGTAGATCGTGTTGTCGTCCTCTTCGGTGACGACGAGGCCGAGGACGTCGACGTAGAACTCGCGGGAGGCCGCGAGGTCGGTGACGACGAGGTCCATGTAGGCGCAGCGCAGGATGTCCGGCGCGGCGACGGTGGGGGTTGGGACGAGATCTAACATGACAGTCTCCTCTGGCTGTGATGTGAGTGTTGCGGCGTGCCGCTGGTGATGGGGTCGGGCGTGGCCCTTGGGGCCAAGCGGTGGATGGTGGGCGCCGCGCGGGGAGCGTTCTATCACTCCCTACGCTGGCGGGCGGCCAGGGCTCAGGCGCTAGGCCCGCCAAGGCCGAGGTCGTTGTCCGCGTAGCCGGTGGCGCCGAAGCGGGTCGTGTGTGGACGTCGCCAAGCGTGACGTGAATGGACTGCTGCACGGAGTAGAAGTCGAGGGACCGGTAGCCGCCCTCGTGGCCGAGGCCCGAGCCCTTGACGCCACCGAAGGGCGTCCGCAGGTCTCGGACGTTGTGGGAGTTGATCCACACCATGCCGGAGTCGATGGCGTGGGAGACGTTGTGGGCGCGGGCGATCGAGTTGGTCCACACGTACGCAGCTAGGCCATACTCGACGTCGTTGGCCAGAGCGATGGCCTCTTCATCGGTGTCGAAGGGGGTGATCGAGACGACGGGGCCGAAGATCTCCTCTTGGAAGATGCGGGCGGTGGGTGGGACGTCGGCGAAGACAGTGGCCTGGACGTAGTTGCCTTCGGGCAGGTGCTCGGGGCGCTCGCCGCCAGCGACGAGACGGGCCTCGCCCTTGCCGATCTTGATGTACTCGGTGACCTTCCGGTAATGCTCCGGGTGGACGAGGGCGGCGATCTCGGTCTTCGGATCCGAGGGCGGGCCGACCACGATCTTCTTGGCGCGCTCGGCGTAGGCCACGACGAAGCGGTCGTAGATGGGCCGCTCAACGAGGATCCTCGAGGAGGCGGTGCAGCGCTCACCATTGAGGGAGTAGACGCCGAAGAGCGTGGAGTCGAGAGGCGGACTCGAAGTCGGCGTCGGCAAAGACGACGGCAGGGGACTTGCCGCCAAGCTCCATCGACATGTGTTTCATGTTGCGGGCACAGTTGCTGTAGATGACCTTGCCAGTGCCGAGCTCGCCCGTGAAGGAGATGAGCGGGACGTCGGGGTGCTTGACGAGGGCGTCACCGGCGGACTCCCCGAATCCGTGGATGATGTTGAAGACACCCTGAGGGACACCGGCGCGCTCCATGATTCCGGCCCACAGGTGGGCAGAGACGGGGGTGAACTCGGCGGGCTTGAGGATGACCGTGCAGCCGGAAGCGAGCGCCGGGGCCAGCTTCCACGACTCCTGCATGAAGGGCGTGTTCCAAGGAGTGATGAGGCCGGCGACGCCCAGCGGCTTGCGGTTGACGTAGTTAACCTGGCGGTCGGGCATCCTGAAAGCGCCGTCGACCTGGGCAACGATGAGGTCGGCGAAGAACCGAAGTTCTCGGCGGCGCGGTTGGCCTGGCCTTTGGCCTGGCGGATGGGCAATCCGGAGTCGAAGGACCTCGATGGCGGCGAGATCCTCATTGAGGGCGGCGACCTCGTCGGCGATTCGGTTGAGGATGGTGGCGCGCTGGCGGGGGAGCATGCGAGGCCAGGGGCCCTCTTCGAAGGCGCGCTTGGCTGCGGAAACGGCGAGGTCGACGTCGGCCTGAGATCCGGAAGAGCAAGTGATATACGCCCGGTTGGTCGTGGGCTCGAGGACGTCGAAGGTCGCGCCGTCAACGGAGTCGACGAGGACGCCGTCGATGTAGTGCTGGATGTGGTCCGGGAGGGACATGGGCGGGTTCGTCATGGTGGTCTCCTCGTTGAGGTTGTGGTGCAGTGGCGGTGTCTGTAGTGGGGCCGGGGTCCGGTGACGGACCGACGACGCAGCGTCAGGTTCCGTCCACGCTCTGGGGTGGCAGCGTGGGTCAGGCGCCGGTGGCGGCATCCTGCTCGTACCTCTCGCGCCACTCGGGTCCGAGGGGGAAGAGCCCTTTGAGCTCGTGCCCCTTCTGGACCATGCGGGCGATGTACTCCTCCTCGCGCTCCCTGCCTCTCGGCGTCGGCGAGGACCTCCTCGACAAGCTCGGGCGGGATGACGAGGCCACCGTCGTCGTCCGCGACGATGACGTCGCCGGGTTGGATGGCAGTCCCACCGCAACTGATAGTGACGTCGACGTCCCAGGGGACATGGACCCGGCCGAGGACGGAAGGGTGGGTGCCAGCGCAGTGGACGGGCAGTCCGGTTGCGGCGACAGCGGCGGAGTCGCGGACGGCACCGTCGGTGATGATGCCGGCAGCGCCGCGGGCGAGGGCTCGGAGAGCGAGGATGTCGCCCAGGGTGCCAGCGGTATCGATGCCGCGGGCCTCCATGACGAGGACCTCGCCGGGGCGGAGAGCGTCGACGGCGCGCTTCTGGGCGTTGTAGCCGCCACCGCGAGCCTTGAAGAGATCAGGGCGGTAGGCGATGTACCGCAGGGTGCGGGCGGTGCCGACCATGCGGGTTCCGGGAACGAGCGGGTGGACGCCGTCGATGGTGGTGTCGGGCAAACCGCGGCGGCGGAGCTGGGAGGACAGCGTGGAGACGGCCACGGCGTCAAGTCGAGTGCGCAGCTCAGCGCTGAGTGAGAAGGTCGAGGGCAGGCCGGCGGCCTCACGTGAGCCCCAGGCATCGATGCGCTGCTGGTCGTCGACAGCGGGGGCGGAGCCGATGGGGGCGAGAGCGGGCGCCTCGACGACGGTCGTGGTAAGGGGACCGGTGGTGACGGCTGGATCGGTCTCGGAGAAGACCTCGACGGAGACGGTCTGGCCAGGTTGGAGGACAGAGCTGCCGGCAGGGGTGCCGGTGAGGATAACGTCCCCGGGCTCAAGGGTCATGACCCGGGAGAGGTCGGCGATGAGGTGGGCGAAGGGGAAGAGGAGGGTTGCGGAGGAATCATCCTGGACGATCTCGCCGTTCACAGTGGTGCGGATGTGCAGGGCGGCGGGGTCGATGTCCTCGGCCGGGATGAGGGTAGGGCCGAGAGGCGTCATGCCATCGCCGGACTTGGAGCGGGTGTTGGAACCGCGGTCGGCGGCGCGCAGGTCGAGTAGGCCCATGTCGTTGCCGGCGGTGACCCATCCAACGTGGCTCCAGGCCTCGTCTTCGGTAACGCGGCGGGCGGCGGTGCCGATGACAAGGGCGATCTCGCCCTCGAAGACGAGGAGCTCGGTGTTGGCGGGGCGCTCGACGGTGCCGGGGTCGGCAATGGAGGACGGGGCCTTGATGAAGTACGAGGCGTCGGAGGGAATCCGTCCACGCTGGGCGGCGCGGGAGGGGTAGGAGAGGTGGACGGCAATGATCTTGCCGACGGCGTGGCCAGTGGTCCTCGAGACGATCGTGCCCTTCATGACGCTCCTCGCAGGTGGTCGTGGGTGGTGGGGTGCTTCCTCGCACTGCGCACCGTATATGAAGTCGTATACGATGCGTGTTAAGATCATGACGCAGATCACGGAGTGTGTCAACATGTTCCGAGGACGCGATTCTCAGACGTCATCACTTTGGGGTCGCCGACGCCGTCGGCCCCAGTATCCCGAAGGAGAAGCACCCATGACCAACCAGCCCCCGCCCCCATCAGCGACGCGGGTATCCGTGAGCTCCTCGACTCAATCCCCACCGGCATCCTCATCGGAAACGAGTGGCGCGAGTCCTCTTCAGGGGAGCGCTTCGACGTGCTCAATCCCGCCACGGGGGAGGTCCTCACCACCGTCGCCTCCGCCACCCCCGAGGACGCCGCCGAAGCCATGGACCTCGCGGTGCGCACCCAGCGCTCCTGGCAGGCCACGAGCCCGCGCGAGCGCGCAGACATTTTGCGGCGCGCCTACGACCTGGTCGTCGGTCCGTTCCGCGAGCGCCTCGCCCGGGTAATGACACTCGAGATGGGCAAGCCTCTCGACCAGGCCGACGCCGAGGTCACCTATGGCTCGGAGTTCCTGAGGTGGTTCGCTGAGGAGGCCGTCCGGATCCGTGGCGACTACTTCCGTCTCCCTGAGGGCCACCTCCAAGCGGTTGTCGTGCGCCGTCCGGTCGGCCCGTGCCTGTTCATCACACCGTGGAACTTCCCGCTGGCCATGGCAACCCGCAAGGCCGCCCCAGCCTTCGCGGCCGGCAATGTCGGCATCCTCAAGCCCTCGCAGGACACTCCGCTAACCTCCCTGCTCTTCGCGCAAGTCCTCGTCGAGGCCGGCCTGCCGGCGGGCGTCCTCGCGGTCCTGCCCACAAACCGCAGCCGCGCCCTGACCGGATCCCTCATCGCTGACCCACACCTCCGGAAGATCTCCTTCACTGGCTCGACCGGCGTTGGCAAGGCGCTGCTGGCCGAGGCCGCCCAGGGGGTTCTACGCACCTCGATGGAGCTCGGCGGGAACGCCCCCTTCATCGTCTTCGACGACGCGGACCTCGATGCCGCAGTCGAGGCCGCCGTCATCACAAAGATGCGGAACATGGGAGAGGCCTGCAATGCCGCGGACCACTTCTTCGTCCAGGGCGGCGTCTACGACGAGTTCACGCGTCGGTTCGCCGAGGCCATGGCCTCCCAGCGGGTCGGCAACGGCCTGGAGCCGGGCGTCGCCGTCGGCCCACTTGTCTCCGCACGCCAACGAACTTCCGTCGCGGAGCTCGTCGCCGGCGCCATCGAGTCCGGTGCAACCGCGCTCGTAGGCGGCTTCGTCCCCGAGGGTGCGGGATTCTTCTACCCGCCCACGGTTCTCATGGACGTCGACCCGCACGCCGAGATCGTCACCAACGAAATCTTCGGGCCTGTTGCCCCTGTCATCCGGTTCAACGATGAGGAGGAGGTCATCGGCCTCGTCAACACCGACACCGTGGGTCTGTCCGCCTACCTCCACACCTCCTCGACCGCCCGTATCCTGCGGATGGCCGAGCTCCTCGAGGTCGGCATGCTTGGGGTCAACTCCGCGACCATCTCGAATGCAGCTGCCCCTTTCGGAGGCGTCAAGGAATCCGGGATGGGGCGAGAGGGCGGCAAGGAAGGAATCGAGGACTACCTCGAGACAGTCTACGTCGGTATGCCGGCGCCCGACCTCCACCTCGAACGAGAGTGAGCGCTAAATGACACTCCCAATGGAAGACGCCTGACACATACATGCATCCACTCATCGAGTGACGTGCACCAGGCACCCATCCTGACTCCGGTGTCCCCGTCCTTTGCGGGCGGGGGCACCGGCCCCAACAACGACATCGACGACAACATTCGTTCCGGTCACGACCTCAGTCCCTGGCCCCTGGATGGGGCACTCTCAGTCGGAGCCTCGGACGTGTCCGAATGGATTCTCATATTCCTCCCCGGCGCCCTTTACGCCATCGGCCTCACCGTCATCTACACGCTCATCGGCGAGGGTCCTCTCGCTGTGTCCGATACTGACTTCATCCAGGGCTTCATGATGATCATGGCCCGCGTCATGGAGCCGGTCGTCGGCGTGCGGAAGCTCGAAGGGTCAGCCAAGGCCATTGACACCGTGGCCTGGGGGTAGAACGGCACGATCCTGGTGCTCGTGGCGCTCGCCTAGGCCGGTTTCGGAGCCGCCTTCGGGCCGACCGTCCTGAGCAGCCTATTCTGGAAAGAACTGATCACCCCCCAAGAGTCGTGGCGGGCACGGTCGCCAGCGCCTCGCAGTGGAAGCTGGCCGCTCTGCCTGAGACAGCTGATGCCACGACCCGGGTGGGACGCCGGGAGCGTGCGCCATGGAGTTGAGTCCAGCGGGTTCAGATCACGGACTGGGGCGTACGTTAGACTCCCCACTTCCCCGGCGTCCCCGGAGTCGAAGATGTTGGGAATCGAGATGAGCCAGCCCGACAGCAGCCCTGTCTGTCCAGGCCGTAGGAGCGGATCTTATAGCCACTGCGCACGATCCTGCGTCCCTGCATCCGGGGTACCACGTTGTGGCGGTCTCTCAAAAGACCATCACCGATCATGCCAAGGGCGGCGCCGCAGTCTTCCAAGTCGCTGACTTGACCGAGATTCTCGCCACCGGCGTGGATCCCGGTAACCTCTCCCTCGGTATCGTCAAAGCCCGCCTGGCCGCTGGGACCAGACGCCGCCGCGCTGGCATGATCGGCCGGGCCCCGCTGTTCGAGCAGGTCCAGGGCCGGCGCCTGGGGGAGGAGTCCAAGCAGCGCGACCCGCACGAGGTCGAGGCCGCCATGCTGCTCGACCCCGACGCCCGCCTGGGCTCCGACGGCGTCTACCACGCAGGGGAGTAACCACCTCACCTCAGCGAGAGCAGGACCGGTTTCACGGGTAATGGATACCATTTCCGTGGAACCGGTCCCTGTCTACTCTGCACAGTCTTTCCAAAAAGGAAATTCTTCGATGATTTGTAAGCTCTTCTTCATTGGAACTCGATGATGACAAAGCCGCGGCTTCCAGATGTTCCGCAGACCCCCCTCGATTCCACTGTTCTGGCGGTGGGCACTGACCTGGTGCACGTTCCTGGTTTCTCCGCCCAGCTCGATCTGCCCGGCACCGTCTTCGCACAACGCACCTTCACTGCGCGCGAGCTCCGCGAGGCCCGGCGTCGCTCGCAGGAGAGGGGATCGAGCCCGGCCCAGCACCTGGCCGCGCGGTGGGCGGCCAAGGAGTCCTTCATCAAGGCCTGGAGCCAGGCGCACGTTCTGCGTGCAAAGAAGTCGCGGGACGAGTACTTCTCCGGTTATCCTGGCCGAGGACGTCGACTGGCGTGAGATCGAGGTTGTCACCGATCGGTGGGGCCGGCCTTCTTTACGTCTGAGCGGCACCGTTGCCCACGCTGTTGAGCGCAGTCTCGGAGAGGAGGTATCGACCCCAGGGTGTTGGCCGGTTTCCTTGAGCCATGACGGCGATTACGCCGCGGCCATCGTTCTTCACGTGCGTTGAGTCGTGCCCACACAGAAGGAACAATGAGGAAACCTCGACCATGATCTTGTGAGCGGTCACTGCTGCCCGTCATGTCACGCACGGATTTCCAAGTCATCCGCGGTGCTTGTCCGTCACTCGTGGTCACGCCATTAGGAATACCAACGACGAGCCGCGATATACCGCGCACGCCGATTCGGATCACTCACGAGACTCCACGAGTCCTTTCTCCAACGGCGGCAGCGGTATGTCTCCCCTCTGACTGACGTGAGGACATATAGATGACTGCCACTACCTATCAAGCCATCGCGATGATTGTCTATTTCGTGGCCATGCTCGCCATCGGGGGCTGGGCCTATCTGCGAACGGACAACTTCGACGACTACATGCTTGCCGACCGCGACCTCAATCCCTGGGTGGCGGCGCTGTCGGCGGGAGCCTCGGACATGTCGGGGTGGCTGCTGATGGGACTGCCGGGAACCCTGTACGCCACCGGACTGGTCGAGGGGTGGATCGCCGTCGGACTGACGATCGGTGCCCTGGCGAACTGGCTGCTGGTGGCGCCTCGCCTGCGCGCTTACACCGAGGTCGCCAACAACTCCATCACGGTCCCCAGCTTCCTGGACAACCGACTCCACGACACGCACCGGCTGCTGCGGTGGTCCAGTGGTCTCATCATTCTGGTCTACTTCACCTTCTACGTCTCCTCCGGGATGGTCGCCGGCGGCCGTTTCTTCGAGTCGTCCTTCGATATGGACTACCGCCTCGGCATGGTCATCGTCGCCGCGATCACCGTGGTCTACACGCTCATCGGCGGGTTCCTGGCCGTGTCCTACACCGACTTCGTCCAGGGAGTCATGATGGTGACCGCCCTGGTCATGGTGCCCGTCGCAGGGGTCATTCGGCTCGGGGGGACTGACCAACCTGAGGCAGGCCATCGCCGAGGTCGACCCTCACTACTGGGCCATCTGGGGCCCGACGTCAACACTGCTCGGCCTCGTCTCGGCACTGGCCTGGGGCCTGGGTTACTTCGGTCAGCCGCACATCATCGTCCGGTTCATGGCCATCCGCAGTCCCAAGAGGAGGCCGTGGCCGGCGGCACCATCGGGATCGGCTGGATGCTCTTCGCCGTGCTCGGTGCAGCCGGCACCGCCATCGTCGGCGTGGCCACGTACCAGCACGACAAGAAGCAGCTGGCCGATCCGGAGACCGTCTTCATCACGCTGGGCAAGCTGCTCTTCCACCCGCTGGTCGCCGGTTTCATGCTGGCAGCCATTCTGGCCGCCATCATGTCGACGATCTCCTCCCAGCTGCTCGTGACCTCCTCGGCGCTCATCGAGGACCTGTACGGCTCCTTCGCCCGCACTCGAGAGGAGAAGATCAGTGGCAACCGCATGGTGCTCTACTCGCGCATGGCGGTCTTCGCCATCGCCCTGATCGCGGCCGTCATGGCCTGGAACCCCAGTAAGACGATCCTCGACCTCGTGGCCTTCGCCTGGGCCGGCTTCGGCGCGTCCTTCGGCCCCACTATTCTGCTGTCGCTGTACTGGAAGCGCTTGAGCGCCATGGGAGCCTTCGCCGGAATGATCACCGGGGCCGTCGTCGTCATGATCTGGGGGAACGTCTCCGGTGGCCCCGGTGGCATCTTCGACCTCTACGAGATCGTGCCCGGATTCCTGGGTAACCTGGCCGTGGCCTGGGCCGTGTCTCGCACGAGTCAGCCATCCAAGGAGATCTCCGAGGAGTTCGAGGCCGCCGTCGCCGCCTCGCGTTCATAGCCGACCGGCACCGTTGGGGACGGATCCTCTCGATCGTCATCGTGCCTTGAGAGGTCCACGACTGTGCTGTCGTGACCAAGATGGTGGTCGCCACAGCACAGTGGCCGTGTAGCGATCGACGTTGTACTCTTGCCGTCAGCAACGTGCTCCGGGGTCGGTGAAAGTCCGAACCGGCGGTCACAGTCCGCGACCCGCTCGTGCCACGGCAGCGTCAAGCAGCCGGGGAACCAGCGGCTGAGCCGGTGGAATCCCGGCACCGACGGTGAGAGTCCGGAGGGGAGGATGCGCGTGGCGCTCGGCGGGGAGACCCGCGGCTCGAGACAGTGTCCCGAGCTCACGGACAGCCGTGAGCTCACCGGATGGTAAACCGAGCGGGCGCCCAGCACGTGTGTGCGCCGACCGACGGCGTGCAGGCGGACCCCGGTGCAGCCGGGAGCGCCCGTTCCCGGAACGACCCGGGAGGACGCCGTCGTGTACAGTCCCAGCCCCATCGGCAAGGCCGCGCGCTCTCAAGTTTCCTCCGCCGAGCTGCCCAGTGACGTTCCGGAGCCGTCGACACCCTCAGCCTCACTGGAACCCTCGGTGCCGGAGTCCGTCTCAGGGCCCTTGCAGAAGTCTTCGGCTCGTCGTCGACGTCGTATCCGCGCTGCTGAGCGCAGCGGGCCACTACCCGCCGTCGTCCTGGGAGCGGCACTGCTCATCATCTGGCAGCTCGTCGCCGGCTCGAGCGCCGTCCCCGAGATCTTCCTACCCAGCCCCTGGGCGGTCGTCGCCCGCCTGTGGCTGAACCTCACTCAGGCCGGGCTGGGGTGGAGAGCCTGGATCACGCTGCGTGAGGCCCTCCTCGGCTGTCTCCTGGCCGCCGTGTTCGCTCTGCCCCTGGCCTGGGCCCTGTACCGTTGGCGGCTGTTCTCGCGAACCGTCCTGCCCTATGTCGCCGCAAGTCAGGCGGTCCCCGGCATCGCCGTCGCGCCCCTCATGGTTCTGTGGATCGGTTACGGAGCTCTTCCCATCGTGGTCCTGTGCTCCTTCATGGTCTTCTTCCCCATCACCATCACGGTGCTCCTGGGGCTGCGCAGCCTGGACGCCGACGTCATGGATGCCGCCCGGCTCGACGGCGCTCATGGCCTGCGCATGCTCATCCACATGGAGCTGCCGATGGCCCTGCCGGCGATCTACACCGGTTTGCGTACCGGTTTCACCCTGTCAGTCACCGGTGCGGTCGTCGGCGAGCTCATCATGGGCGGCGAGGGCCTGGGGACCGTGCTCTCCACGCAGCAGAGCCGGGGCGACACCACCGGCGTGTTCGCCACGATCACGCTCCTGTGCGTCCTGGCCACATCCATCCACTGGGCGCTCCATGAGCTCGAGCGACGCAGCCGCACCGTGGACGCCCTACGAGGTCGACGCGCCACCTGAGCCCTGCGCGGCTCCGCTTCTCACCCCTCCCACACAAGGAAGCTCCTCATCATGACTCTTTCTCACCACGTCGTCTCCCAGTCGTTCCTCTCGCGCCGTCGCCTGCTGGCAGGGGGTTTGGCGCTCACCGGCGCCGGGGCACTCGCCGCCTGCTCCTCGGGCACGGCAAGCCGCGCGGCATCGGCCTCGGCGGCCGGAGGCGCACTGACCATCGGCCTGACCTACACGCCGAACATCCAGTTCGCTCCCTTCTACATGGCTAAGAAGGATGGGACATATGCCGCCAACGTGACGCTGCACCACCACGGGGCGCAGGACGGCCTCTTCGACGCCCTCCAGAGCGGCCAGGAGCAGCTCGTCATCGCCGGCGCCGACGAGGCCGTGGTGGCCACCTCCAACGGCTCCGACCTCGTCATCGTGGGCGGCTGCTACCAGTCCTACCCGGCCTGCTCATCGTCCCGGAGAGCTCCCCGATCAAGGCTCCCGCGGACCTCAAGGGCAAGACCGTCGGCACTCCGGGACGCAAGGGGGGAGACCTGGTACGCCCTCCAGCTGGCCATGTCCACGGCCTCCCTGACCGAGTCGGACCTGACGATCCAGGACATCGGCTACACCCAGCAGGCGGCACTCGTCGGCGGCAAGGTCGACGCCGTCGTCGGCTACTCCAACAACGACGCGATCCAGATCCGCCAGGCCGGCACCCCCGTGCGTACCATCCAGGTCGCCGACCGGATCCCCCTCGTGGGCGTCTCGCTGGTGACGACCCGGTCTCTGCTGGACTCCCGTCGCCAGGACCTCGAGACCGTCGTCAAGGCCTCGATCAAGGGCATGACCGCATTCGTCAAGGACCCCGACGCAGCGGTCGAGGCCACCAAGGACCACATGGACGACCTCAAGGTGGATCAGACTCAGGCGGCCCGTGCGCGCGAGGTCGCCGTGGCCACCGGCAAGCTGGTCAGCGGCGATGGTTCCCACCCCATCGGTTCGGTGCGGGTCGACGACATCGCCTCCATGATCAAGTTCCTCACCTCCCACAAGCTCCTGGGCGACAAGAAGACGACCCAAGGCCGCCGAGGTCTGCGTGCCCCTGGCCCAGTAGGCTGCAGCAGGGCACGACAGGGCATTGGGCGCCATCCCGGACGTGCCGGGGAAGGCCTCTACAGTCGGCAGGCCAGTAGTGAGGAGACGAGGATGGCGCGCGCCCCGACCTCGTAGAGCTCATCCATGACCCGGTTCATATCCACCCGCGGGACCATGGCGCGCACCGCCACCCAGTCGGGGTTCTGCAGCGGGGAGACGGTGGGGGACTCGATGCCCGGGGTGAGGGCCGTCGCCAGGTGCAGCTTGTTCATGGGGATGTCGTAGTCGACGAGCACATAGGCGCGGGCACGCAGCACCCCCCTCCAGGCGCCGCACGAGCGTGGCCAGTCCGGGTTCTCCGCGGAACTGCTCGGTGGTGATGAGCACCGCCTCGCTGACGAGGATCGGGTCCCCGAAGGTCTCCAGGCCTGCCGCCCGCAGCGTTGTGCCGGTCTCGACGACGTCGGCGATGAGGTCGGCCACACCCAGCTGGACGGAGGACTCCACGGCGCCGTCGAGGTGAACGGTCTGGGCCTCCACACCCCGGGAGGCCAGGTAGCTGCGCACCAGGATGTCGTAGGAGGTGGCCACGCGGCGCCCGGCGACGTCGGCCAGGGAGCTCATCGTGCCCTTGGGGGCGGCGAAGCGGAAGGTGGAGCGGGCGAAGCCCAGGGGCAGGTGCTCGACCGCGTCGACCCCGGAGTCCAGGAGCAGGTCCCGCCCGGTGATGCCGGCGTGCACGGTGCCCTGGCCGACGTAGACGGCGATGTCGCGCGGACGCAGGAAGAACAGCTCGACGTCGTTGGCCTCGTCGACGAGCACGAGCTCACGGCCCGTGCGGCGGGTGCGGTAGCCCGCCTCGGAGAGCATGGTGATGGCGGGATCGGACAGGGATCCCTTGTTCGGCACGGCGATACGCAGCACGGCGGTTCCTGATCTGTGGTGGGGGAGTCGAGTGAGGAGGCCTGAGAGGTCTCAGGACCTACAGGTGGCGGTAGACGTCCTGGAGGCTGTAGCCCTTGGCGACCATCATGACCTGGGCGTGGTAGAGCAGCTGGCTGATCTCCTCGCAGGCGGCCTCATCGGACTCGTGCTCGCAGGCCATCCAGGCCTCAGCGGCCTCCTCCACGAGCTTCTTGCCGATGAAGTGGACCCCGCGGTCCAGCTCCTCAACCGTCCCGGAGCCCTCGGGGCGGGTGGCCGCCTTGTGCTGCAGCTCGTTGAAAAGGTCCTCAAAGGTCTTCATGGACCTAGGCTATCGGAAAGCCAGTGGGGCACTGACCGACCGTTGACCTATGACCTGGGTGAGACCCGAGCAGCCCCTCGGCGCTCACCACCGTCGCCACGGGTGGAATCATCCGTCCGAGAGCGGTGCCCCGACCCGAGGCGACGGTAGGACTTGACCAGCTGCCCCGGATCGACTCACTCCCGGATGGCGGCGCGCCTGGCTCCCATGACCGCTGCCCCCATCGCCGTCGACCCGATGAGCAGGCTGAGGACGACGATCGTCAGCCAGCGTCCCGGGAACTGGTGGGCGACACTCATCCAGGCCCAGGGAGCAATCCGCCACAAGCCGGTGGCCGCCATGACCTCGTTGCCACCAATGAGCAGCCCTGTGACGACCAGGATGACGTTGAGGACGATCGCCACGACGATCCGGGTGCACAGAGCCACCGCCAGGCTGACGGCCGCGATCATGAAGGCCACGGCCGGCATCACCATGAGTCCATAAACCGCGCCGGTCACCGCAGGCAGGCTCGGGTCGGTGCGGGTCAGAGTGTCGCCCAGCACAGTCACGATCCAGGAGACGACCAGAACCGGGACGAGGAAGACAGCAGTGAGAACCGTCGCCGACACCAGAATCCCGCAGGCCCCCCGTCGAGTGATGAGGGTGCGCCAGGCCGGCTGAAGTCGCCCCCACACCGTGATGCCGGTGATGGCCGCGGCAACCGGCATACCGACGAGCTCGAGGAAGCTCTGCCCGTACCCAGGTGGGTAGGCGGTGTGGAGGACACCCAGGAAGGCGAGCAGCAGGGTCGCCAGGACTACCCACACGATCCAGGGCAGGACGCCGGCCATTGCCAGCACGGCGCTGCGCGGCCCGGGAACACGGGCCATGCGGGTGGCAGGCGTGGCTCGGCGATTCGGGATGCTTCGGGGCCGCGAGGCCGGAGCCTGCTCCGATGACTGCACCGAAACGGTCTCCGACTCATCGTCGTCAGCGGCCCTTCCACCAGGAAGCAGCCGGCTGAGCCGGGAGACCGACGAAGTCGAGGACCCGGCACCACCGGGAGCGCCGCTGAGAACGGCCAGTCCGACGCCGATCAGGGTCAGGCCGGTCGTCAGCAGGAACCCGGGCAGGAGCGGGTAGCCCCACACCGGCGAGCCCTCCTCGAGCAGGACGGAGTTGCCGTGAACGCCCAACAAGGGCAACGGGACCCGAGCCGTCCAGGCCCACGGGAGCATCCACCAGTCGCTCCGCTCGGCCGGGAGCACGCCCACCACGGACCAGACGAAGCCCAGGACAGGTGCGACTCCGACGGCGGCGGCTCGAGCCACCCGAAAGGCCGCCATGCCCCAGGCGCAGGCACCAGTGACGACGATCCACATGTAGGTGGCGAACAGCAGGTACCGGTTCCAGGGCCCCCAGCCGTTGCCGACGATGAGGGCATGGCCCACCACCGGGGCGACCAGTGCCACCTGACAGGCCAGTGCCGACAGGCTCAGGACCACGATGCGGGCGGCCACTACCCGGCGCGGCTCGACGGCGCGCCAGGCCGTCCCGCCCTGGCGCCACCGCTGCTCACGCCACTGGGCCATCGCCCCGGTCAGCAGTCCCAGCGGAACCGCGAAGGCCGCGGCGTACAAGTGCATCCACGCCAGAGCATTGCCGTTCCACTGGAGCTCCTTGACCACGCCTGAGGAGATCGAGGCGTTGGCCAGGATGATGGTGTGAGCGGTGAAGATGAGGGTCGCCCCGATGACGCCCCAGGTGAAGGTGCGCCGACTGCGGGTCATCTCGGCGCGCACCAGGTCCCACAGGCTTACCCTCACTTCTGCCCTCTCCTGCACCTTTACCCGGATCTGCGGCTGCGCAATGGTGCTCATGCGCCGGCCTCCGTCCCGATGCGACGTCCACTTCCAGTGACCGCAGCCAGGAAGGCTTTTTCCATGGCTCGCTCGTCGTCTGCGTCGGCGAAGTCGACCAGCGGACCCTCGTAGACGAGGTGCCCGGTGGCCAGGACCCCGATATCGTCGCTCATGCGGGCGATCTCGCCGAGCTGGTGGCTGGAGACGACGACGGTGCGCCCCTCGTCGGCCAGGTCCCGCACGAGATCGCGCAGCTCGATGATGCCCTGAGGATCCAGCCCGTTCTGGGGCTCATCGAGGATGAGGACCTCCGGGTCGTTCAGAAGCGCCATGGCCAGGGATAGCCGCACCTTCATACCCGTGGAGAAGGAGCCGGCACGCTTCCGGCCGACTCCCGCCAGCCCCACGCGCTCCAGGAGCGGGACGATGGTCTCCGGCGAGGTGCCGGTCAGGCGGCAGTGGACGAGCAGATTGCGCCGCGCGGACAGCTGGGGGAAGAGCGCGGGACCATTGATGGAGGCCCCCACCCGGGCCAGGCTGCGTCGGCTGAAGGGGGCACCCTGAATCTCCACACGACCGGCGTCGGGCCTCAGCAACCCCAGAGTGATGTTGAAGGCGGTCGACTTGCCGGCGCCGTTGAGACCGAGCAGCCCGTAGACACGGCCGGGATAGGCCGACAGGTCGAGACCGGAGAGCACCTGCTGGCGGCCGAAGGACTTCGAGACCCCCGTCAGTCGCAGCCCAGGGGTGAGACCGGCGCCGTGAGTAGGGGAGCGGAGAGGTGATGCCGTTGTGGTGGCTGTGTGGGGAGATGTCATGACCCTATGCTCGTGCGCGACGGTACCTCGGCGGATCCCCATCAGGGATACGGCCCGTGCCCGCCACCGTGGCCCCGTCTCCTCCCTGGGGAGGAGAGCTACTGGAGCTGGACGAGCCCGGTGGTCAGCGCGTAGATGACGAGCTCGACCCGGTTGCGGCAGCCCGTCTTGCCCAGGATCGTCTTGACATGGGACTTGACCGTCGATTCGGCGACATGGAGCCGCTCACCGATCCGTGCGTTGCTCAGCCCCTGGCACACCAGGGCGAGCACGGCGTCCTCCCGACCGGTGAGAGCCTCATAGGGTCCCGACGGCGCCCCCACAACGGGCACGGCGCCATCGGTCGGCCCCGACGGTGAGGCCGGCGACTGCGGGGCACCGGGTTCGGTACCTGCATCAAGGTGCGCCAGAACAGTTCCTGTGACGGCCGGATCCAGCCAGGACCCGCCGCGGGCGACGACGCGGATCGCCTCCAGCAGCGTCATCGGCTCGGCATCCTTGAGGAGGAATCCGTGGGCGCCGGCACCCAGGGCCGCCAGGACGAGGTCCTCATCATCGAAGGTGGTCAGGACCAGGACCCGCAAGGAGGCGGTGGCCGGTGCGGCACGCAGTTCACGAATGGCACTGACCCCGTCCAGGACCGGCATCCGCAGATCCATGAGCACCAGGTCGACCGCCCCGTGATGACCGGTGGCCCGCGCGGTCAACCCCTCGACGGCCTGACGCCCGTCGACCGCCTCCAGCACGACCTCCATATCGGGCTGCGCGGCCACGAGAGCACTGAAGGCACTGACCAGCAGCGGCTGGTCATCGACGACAGCCACCCTGATCACACCGGTTGTACTGAGCATCATCTGGAGCCTCCTGAACCTGACTTGTCAGCCATTGTGGCGCTCGCGGACAGCTCGAGCGGTGCCACGGGGAAGTCGACGTCGATGGTGAAGATGCTGTGGTCCTCTCCGCCGTGGACACCGTGGGTCATGGTTCCGCCCACGAGCCTGAGCCGCTCCTCGAGGCCGACGAGTCCACTGCCTCCGAAGGGGGAGTGCTCCGCGGCATCGGGCACCGGGTTGGCGACGTGAAGGTGGCAGGAGTCCTGTGACAGTGTCAGGCTCAGCTCGATCTGGCCGGTTCCGTGCCTGACGGCGTTGGTGAGGGTCTCTCCCACGAGACGCACGAGGGTGAGACGCTGTATCGCCGACCACGCCGAGTTGCAGCGCTCCAGGACCCCCGGTTCCGGAAGCGCGGCGCTGATCCGGCTACCTGAGCTGCGGGTGGTCTCGACAAGGGCGGAGATGGTCCGCAGATCCGCCAAGGGGGTGATCTCGCCGGCGTCGGAGCGCAGGACGGAGACGAGCTGGCGCACGGATGCCAGGGAGGTATCGGCCGTGTCCCGCACCGTGGTCAGGGTGCTGCGCAGCCGTTCCTCACCGCCCAGGGCCAGGCCGGTGGCGGCCTGCACCTTGATCGTGGTGAGGCTGTGGCCCACGAGGTCGTGGAGCTCTCGGGCCAGGCTGAGGCGCTCGGCCGCAACCGCCTGGGCCGCGGCGATGCCGACGTCGAGGGCTTGGTTCTCGGCGAGCCGGCGCCGGGAGGAGGCCAGCAGGTAGGTGAGCACCACGGTACCGACGAAGACCAGGCTGGAGAGCGCTCTGACCAGTAGGATGGTTCCGTCCCAGCCGGAGCCTGTCGTCGGGTCGGCGTCTGATTCGTAGGGCGGGGTGTAGGAGGCGAGGGTAACGGGGTTGACCAGGGCGCCGGCCAGAGCCAGCAGGAGAGCCGCCGTGCCCCACCGCCGGTCGGGCTCCCAGCGGGTGACGGTGTAGAGACTGGTGATGGCCGTGGCGATGATCGGGTTGAGGCCGAGGTTGACGGGGGAGAGGGCCACGAGGATCGCGTAGGCCGCCAGCAGGGCATAGGTCGCGATGAAGGAGGCACGCAGAAGGCGTAACCGTCCGAACTGCGTCAGCGCCAGCGCCAGGCACAGGGCGAAGTGCGCAACATAGACGGCGTAGCCGCCGAAGCGCAGGACGAAGGTAACCGACTCCAGAGCGAAGGCGAGGAAGACGGTACCCAGGGCGAGATCCACGACCGGGACCGAGTACCGTGACCAGCGCCCTCTTCGCCCCGGCACCATGCGGTGCCGTGCGCGCCAGTCGTAGGCCGCCGACAGGTTCGTCGCCAGTGGCAGCAGCGCTTCATCGACCAGCGCGGCCAGGTCAGCCATTCACCGCCCCCGCATCCAGGATCCGGCGGACATGGCGGCCGGCCGCCGCCGCGGCGATGAAGGCGGCCGCGTCCTCATCCAAAGCCCCGTCGCATGGTGGACAGTCTCACCCCGGTCTCCGCCTCCGCCACGCGCAGCAGCTCCAGGAGCCCGTCAGCGGCAACCTCGACGAGTCGGTGCTGCCCGGCGCCCGGCCGGGGCGCGCACAGGGCCTTAGCCTCCTGACGCACCTGCGCCCCCAAGGGGCCCTCCAGGTCGGGGACGACGACGTCGGCCCCCGCCAGCGCGACCCGCCCGTAGGCCGTCATCGAGTGGTGGGACACGCCCCGGTGGCGGGCGCGGGCATCGGCCTGGGAGACACGCAGGCAGGCCACCGGGCGCCCGCCCAGCGTGGCGATGGCGTTGATCGCGTCCCCGCAGGCCACGCCCGGAGAAGCCCCAGGGCGTCTCGGTGCCCAGGTTCCCGGGCCCCTGGATGACGACGGCGGCGTCGGCGTGCAGGACGTGCCGGGCCGCCAGGAGCGCGTTGTGGACGCTGACCGCCTCGATGTCGCCGCCCCAGGCCTGCCCGGCCGTGATGGTCCCGGTCAGCCACCCGGCCTGGCTCAGGGCGGCAACGACGCGTGAGTAGGCCAGGGGCAGGGCCCCGCCGTCGGTCATGATGTAGACGACGCGTGGATGCTCCTGGCCGTCGGGGGAGCGCAGGCCGGTGAGCACCGCCGGCAGGCTCGAGTGCAGGTCGGCCACCACCACCGGCATCCCCTCCAGGTCGAGGCTGCCGATCGGCTGGGACAGCAGGCCGTGGTGGGCAGTTCCCTGCTCGTCGACACCGGTCACCATGACCTGGTCCGGCATGTAGCGGGCCTTGACGAGGTGCCCCTCGCGCGGCGGGTCGGCGGGCAGGACGTCCAGGCGAGAGGTGACCATGGCGTGTCCCGCCCGTGCCCAGGGCGCGGTCGAGGGCCGAGACCTCCAGCCTCACCCGCTCCCCGGTGACGGGCAGCCCGGTGATGGCCTCGTAGGCGACCGCGCGGACTTGCTGGCCGGGCAGCAGGCTGCCCGCACCGCTCGGAGCCCCATCGATCTCCACCTCCAGCTCGGCGCAGGATCGCCCCGCAGGCCCCCATGCCGTCCTGTTCCCGGTCACTACGCCGTCGCGCCACATCATGGCGGCAGACTATCCGGGTACGCGCGTCTCCAGCCGCAGGCCACCGGACTCTTCTAGGCTGGGGGACCGTGAGCCAGCAGATCCGTAGCACTGAGGAGCGCCTGGTGAGCCTTCTGCTCACCTTGCGCAACACCACCACCGGTCTCAGTGCCGAGGAGCTCGTGGCCAGTGTGCCTGGGTACGCCTTGGCGAACCCGTCCACCAACCCTGTCTCGGCTCGCCGCAAGTTCGAGCGGGACAAGGACACGCTGCGCGAGCTCGGCATTGAGGTGACCACCACAGGACGCCCCGAGGAGCCCCGGTACCGGGTCGTTGAGGAGGACTACATCCTGCCCGCGCTGCACTTGAGCGCCGAGCAGGCCGCCTGCCTGAGCCTGGCCGCCTCCGCCTGGCGCGACGGTGATCTTCCTGTCACGGCCCGGCGGGCCCTGACCAAGCTGCGCGCCGTCAGTGAGGGACCGGCGGGAAGCAGCTCCGCCGGCCTGCCGGCCCTCACCGCGGACCTGTCCGGTGACGAGATCCCCGAGGAGCTCATCACCGCGGTCGACGAGCGCCGCCTGGTCACCTTCGACTACGTCTCCGCCCGCTCGGGCAGCACCCGGGCCCGCACTGTCGAGCCGCATCACCTGCGCCTGGCCGAGGGCGCCTGGTACCTCGACGCCGTCGAGCCCTCCGGCACTCTCGACACGGACAGCACCGAGGAACCATGGAGGATACGGAAGGAAGCGCCGCCAGGCTGCTGACCTTCCGCCTGGCCCGCATGACCGGGTCAGTCACCGTCCATGGATGTCCCCGGGGCCTTTCACCCGTCTTCCCGCCAAGTACCCCAGCCGCCGGCGCGCGCTGCTCGCCGCTCTGCCGGGGCGGGCCCTGGGACTGCGTCTGGCCGGCGCCCACCTCGATCCGGCTCAGGACCCGCAGGACGACCTGCCTGCGCACCTGGAGGGCCGTGATCTCATCGCCGTCGAGTACGAGGATCCCTTCTCCTTCGCCGGAACCGTTGCCGCTCTTGGCGAGGCCGTCGTCGTCCTCGCCCCCGACTCCTTGCGCCAGGCTGTTCTGTCCCACCTGCGAGGCGCTGCTCGGCTCATGCCACAGGAGGGGGAGTGACGATGGCGCGCGCATCTGCCTCCGACCAGCTCACGCGGCTGCTCGCTCTGCCCGCCTGGGTCGCGGAGAACCCCGGCGTGACCGTCAAGGAGGCCGCCGAGCACTTCGGCGTCACCCCTGCCGTCATTGAGCGCGATGTCAACACGCTGTGGGTCTCCGGTTTGCCCGGCGGCATGCACGGGGACCTCGTGGACTTCGACGCCGCGGACTTCGAGGCCGGGCGCCTGCGCCTGTCCGAACCACTGGGGCTGGACCGCCCGGTTCGCCTCACCCGGCAGGAGGCGATCTCTCTGCTCATGGCGCTCAGAGTGCTCGCCGACCTCCTGGCCGACGATGACGCCTCCGCACCCGTGATCGCCTCCACCCAGCAGGCGGTGACCGCCCTGCTCACCTCAGGCGCTCTGCCGACGACGCTGACATGCAGGCCGATCCGGGAACCGTCACCCGTCCACCGGTCCCGGTCCCCGCAGCACGCCGGACGTTCCAGCCATACGTCCCGGATCCTGGCCGCCGTGCGCTCCGCTCTGCGGGACAGGCGCCGTCTCCACCTGGCCTATGTCTCCGCCACCGACACCCTCTCTGAACGAGACGTCGATCCCATCACGCTGGAAAGTGATGGATCACATATGACGTTGGTGGGCTGGTGCCTCAGCGCGAAAGCCGAGCGCAGCTTCCGCCTGGACCGGATCACGTCGGTCGAGGTTCTTGATGTCCCATCTGTCCGGCATCGCGTCCCACGTAGAAAGCACCGGTCCACCATCGACCGCTCCGTGGGGAGAAGCCCCGTGCCACACTGACCCTGCGCCCGACCGGCCGCTGGCTCGCCGAGCAGGTCCCGTGCCTGTCCCAGGAGGAGACCGCAGACGGCAGCCTCAGAGTTGTCGTTGAGGGACGCGACCGCGCCTGGCTCATCGGCCTGGTCCTCTCGGCGGGTCGCCATCTCGTGGCGGTGGAGCCCCGTGATCTCGCCCAGGAGGCGGCAGCAGCCGCTCAAACAGGCTCTGACCTCATACAACTGCTGAGCCCTGCCCCGTCCGCCTTGGGGAGAACTGCCAGGGCCGCCGTTCTGAGGCGCCAGCCCGGGAGGCTACACTCAGCGCGTATCGATAGCCCCTACCACAAGGAGCAGCACCGTGAAGTTCTCTCCGACGCACATCGTCGTCCTGCTTGTCCTCGTCCTGCTGATCTTCGGCTCCAGCAAGCTGCCTGACATCGCCCGCAGCGTGGGGCAGTCCATGAAGGTCTTCAAGAAGGAGGTCAAGGAGCTGCGCGACGACGACTCCAAGGACTCCCAGGCTCAGATCCAGCAGCCGCAGGAGGGCACCTACTACACCGAGCCCACCCAGGACGGTCAGACCTCCCAGAGCACCGAGGGCTCATCCCAGAAGTGATGTCATCCGGCGAGAGCCGGTGACCTGCAGACGAAGGAGGCCGCGGTGCCCAAGCTCCCTCAGATCAAGCGATCGAGGCGCAAGGACAACCCCGAGGCGCGCATGTCCATCGGGGACCACCTGCGCGAGCTGCGCAACCGGCTCTTCATCTCGGCCCTGGGCGTCCTGGTGATGTCGGTCGTGGGCTATCTGCTCTACGAGCAGGCCTTCTCCCTCATCACCCGGCCGATCGAGGCCGCCAATGCCCGAGGCGCCAACCTCACGTCTGAACTTCGACACGATCCTGGCCTCCTTCGACATGAGGCTCCAGGTGTCGATCTGGCTCGGCGTCCTGTTCTCCGCACCCACTGTGGATGTACGAGTTCTGGGCCTTCGTGGGACCGGGCATGACCCGCAAGGAGAAGGCCTACACCTGGGCCTACGGTGTCGTGGGGCTGTTGCTCTTCTCCGCCGGCGCAGCTCTGGGGATCTGGGTGATGCCGCATGCGGTTGCCATCCTCACCAGCTTCATTCCTGATGGCCCCACGGCGGGACTCATCAACGCAGGCGTCTACCTGTCCTTCGTCATGAGGCTGGTCCTCGTCTTCGGGATCGCCTTCCTCCTGCCCGAGCTGCTCGTCGCCCTCAATATGCTCGGACTCATGCAGGGAAAGACCATGCTCAAGGGCTGGCGCTGGGCGGTTGTCGCAATCTTCACCTTCATGGCCTTCGCCAACCCGCTACCGGATCCCTGGTCCATGATCTTCATGGCACTACCCATCACCGGCCTGTACTTCCTGGCCTGCTTCATCTCCATCACGCATGACAAACGGGTGGAGAGGAAACGCGCTGAGCTCGACGCCGAGCTCGAGGCCGCCCTGGCCGAGTAGGCGGGTGCATCGGCCCGTCCCTGCCTGACTTGTCGCATCCTTTCCTTCTATGCGTATCGCTCTGCTGTCCAACCCCTCCTCAGGTCGAGGGCGTCATGCTGCCGCCGACGACGTCGCCCGCCGGCTGCTGACCGAGGCCGACCACGAGGTCCTCCACGTCCGTGGCAGCTCCTACGAGCAGGCGCGTCGCGCAGGGCGGGCCCTCCTGGGCGACGGGCCGTACCGGAACGTCGAGGCACTGGTCGTCGTCGGCGGGGACGGCATGGTCCACCTCGGGGTGGACATCGTCGCCACGACGGGCGTGCCTCTGGGCATCGTGGCCACTGGCACCGGTAACGACATCGCCAGGCACTTCGGTCTTCCCAGTCGGGATGCGGCGGCCTCAGCCCGCCTCATCAACCAGGCGCTGTCCGGCGAGGGGGCAATCACGGCCGTGGACGCGATCTACGCCTCCCGCCCCGACGGCACCCTGCTGGCCCCACAGCGTCGCTGGTCCCTGGCCGTGGTCAGCGCCGGGGTGGACGCCGCCGTCAACGCCCGCGCCAACACCCTTTCCTGGCCGGCACGCGAGGGACGCTACGTGCGCGCCTTCACCGCCGAGCTCGCAACGCTGGCGCCCTACGGATACCGGGTCACCACCGACGAGGGCACCTGGGAGGGGCCGGCGCTCCTGCTGGCGGTGGCCAACACCCGTTACGTCGGCGGCGGCATGGACCTGGCGCCCCAGGCCGACCCCACCGATGGCCTGCTGGAGGTGCTGCGCCTGGATCCCGTGGGCCGCACCCACCTGCTCACCCTCTTCCGCCGGCTCTTCCGCGGCACGCACCTGACTGACCCGGCCGTCCACGTGGAGCGCAGCCGCACCGTCACCATTGAGGCGCTCGCTGAGCGAACCGGCCGCGACCGGGGGCTGCGCCCGCCTCCTCACCCCTTCGCCGACGGCGAGCCGCTGGCCGAGCTGCCCCTGCGCCTCGAGGCGGTCCCCGACGCCGTCCGGCTGCTCCTACCGGCTCAGGGCTGATCCGGCCCGTAAGGTGTTGCCATGAGCTCACCAGCCGAGCGCTATGCCGCATCTCGACGTCGACAGGCCGCCTCCAGCAGTGAGCTCGCCCGCTTCGCCCAGGGCTACGACTTCCCCCTCGACCCCTTCCAGGAGGAGGCCTGCGGCGCCGTCGAGAGGGGAGAGGGCGTCCTGGTCGCCGCCCCGACGGGCGCCGGCAAGACGGTGGTGGGGGAGTTCGCCGTGCACCTGGGCCTGGTCCGGGGGCTCAAGACCTTCTACACCGCCCCCATCAAGGCACTGAGCAACCAGAAGTACCTGGACCTCGTGGCCCGGCACGGTCAGGAACGGGTGGGGCTGCTGACCGGTGACACCTCCGTCAACCCCCACGCGGACGTGGTGGTCATGACCACCGAGGTGCTGCGCAACATGCTCTACTCGGGCTCGCGTGACCTGGACCGGCTGGGCTTCGTGGTCATGGACGAGGTCCACTACCTGGCCGACCGCTTCCGCGGGCCGGTGTGGGAGGAGGTCATCATCCACCTGCCCGCCGAGGTCCAGGTGATCTCCCTGTCCGCCACGGTCTCCAACGCCGAGGAGTTCGGCGACTGGCTCGGCCAGGTGCGCGGCAGGACCGCCGTCGTCGTCTCCGAGGAGCGTCCCGTCCCGCTGACTCAGCACATGATGGTCGGTCGCCGGCTGCTGCCGCTCTACTCCCACCCCGCGGATGCGGTTGAGCACCGCGACCAGATCGACCAGTCCGAGCAGACCGGGCAGACCGAGCTGGAGCGAGCAGGCGGAGCGGACGGGGCAGCCCCCGCTCAACCCCGAGCTGCTCAAGGCCGTCAAGCAGGCCCGGCGTGCCGCCGCTTCCGGAGGCGCTCCAAGAACGGACACCACGGCCACGGTGGCCGTTCCGCCCGGGGGCCGCAGCCCTGGAAGCGCTCCGCCCGAGGTGGACGGGCGCCTCGCCGTGGCGAGGGGGAGCCCGCACGGCCAGGCTGAAGCCGCCCTCGCGACTGCAGGTGGTCACGGCCCTGGAGGGGGCGCGCCTACTGCCCGCGATCGTCTTCGTCTTCTCCCGGGCGGGCTGCGAGCAGGCCGTCCACCAGGTGGTCAGCGCCGGGGTGGACCTGACCACCGAGGCCGAGGCGGCCCGGATCCGGGAGGTCATCGAGCGGCGCACCGCTGACATCCCCGCCGGCGACCTGGGGGTCCTCGGCTTCCACTTCTGGGCCCACGCCCTGGAGCGCGGCGTCGCGGCCCACCACGCGGGTCTGCTGCCGGTGTTCAAGGAGACGGTGGAGGAGCTCTTCAGCGCGGGCCTGGTCAAGGTCGTCTACGCCACCGAGACCCTGGCGCTGGGGATCAACATGCCCGCCCGCACCGTGGTCCTGGAGTCGCTGCGCAAGTGGAACGGCTCGGCTCACGTCACCCTCAGCCCGGGGGAGTACACCCAGCTGACGGGACGGGCCGGGCGCCGCGGCATCGATGTGGAGGGCCACGCCGTCGTGCTGGCGGCTGACGACGTCGAGCCGGCCACGGTCTCCTCACTGGCCTCCCGGCGCACCTACCCGCTGGTCTCCGCCTTCCGTCCGACATACAACATGGCCGTCAACCTGCTCGAGCGCATGCCGCGCACGCGGGTGCGTGAGGTGCTCGAGCAGTCCTTCGCCCAGTTCCAGGCCGACCGCGGCGTCGTGGAGCTGGCCGCTCAGGCTCGCCGCAAGCGCCGCAGCCTGGAGGGCCTGGAGAAGGACATGACGTGCCGTCTGGGCGACTTCCGCGAGTACGCCTCCCTGCGCCAGGCCATTGCCGAGGCCGAGGCGGACCTGTCGCGGGACAAGTCCGCGGCGCGCCGCAGCGAGACGGGACGGACCATGAGCTCGCTGGGACGCGGTGACGTCATCGTCTTCCGCAAGGGGCGACGCCGCCGCCACGGCATCGTCCTTCAGGTCGGTGCCGACCGGACCGGGACCCCCACCATCACGGTGCTGGGGGAGGACTCGCGAGTGGCCAGCCTGACCCCGGACACAGCGCCGGACGGAGTCATGCGTGTGGGTGCGCTGCGGGTGGCGGACTCGGTGGACCCGCACCGGCCCCGGGATCGGGACCGGCTCGTTCAGCGTCTGGTCGACGCGCTGCGCTCAGGGGACCTGGAAGGGGGCACGAAGCGCACACGCACCCGCTCCAGCCGGGCGCAGGCCCGCCGAGACAGCGCGATCGAGAACCTTGAGCGCCTGCGCCACGAGATGCGCTCCCACCCCTGCCACGGGTGCCCCGACCGGGAGGAGCACGCCCGGGTGGGCCGCAAGTGGTCGCGGGCCAAGGCCGATGCCGAGCGCCTCCAGCAGCGCATCGAGACCCGCACCGGCACCATCGCCCGCCTCTTCGACGCCGTCTGCCAGGTGCTGCTCGAGCTGGGCTATCTGCGCCCGGTGGACCGGGGTCACCCGGAGCGCGAGCTGCGAGTCACGGGTGCCGGCAAGGTACTGGCCCGGATCTATGCTGAGCGGGACCTGCTCATCGCCGAGTGCCTGCGCACGGGAGTCTTCGAGGACCTCAGCGCCTCAGAGCTGGCCGGGGCGCTGAGCGCCTGCGTCTACGAGCCACGACTGAGCGCCCAGTCGATCGGGCTGCCAGTGGCGCCCGGGTCCAGGCTCGGCCAGTGCCTGCGCGCACAGCTGGGGGTCTCACACCGGATCCACGACCTGGAGTCCCTGGCCCGCATCGAGGCATCCTCGGGAGCAGAGCCGGCGCTGGCCGGGTCCGTCCAGGCCTGGTGCGATGGCGCGCAGCTGGCGGACATCCTGGATGCCACTGAGCTGACGGCCGGGGACTTCGTGCGCTGGTGCAAGCAGCTGCTCGACGTCGTCGGCCAGATCGCGAGCCTCTCACCACCACCGGACGCCAGCCCCGAGCAGGCCAGAGCGGTCACCAGCCTGTCGATGCGCGCCGCCGAGGCGTCCCTGGATCTCAACAGGGAGTGGTGAGCTGGTCCGCGGTGTGACGCTGCGGCTAGTACTCTCGTTCCCAGCCGATACTCCGGACGACAGGACTCATGCCCCTATGTCAGGCTTCTTTGCCCTCCTCGACGACATCGCCACGCTCGCCAAGCTGACGCTGTCCACCGTTGACGACACGGCCTCCATGGCCGTCAAGACCTCGGCGAAGGTCTCGGCGGCCGCCGTCGACGACGTCGCCACCACGCCCCAGTACGTCACCGGCATCACCCCGGACCGTGAGCTGCCGATCATCAAGAGGATCACGCTGGGCTCGCTGCGCAACAAGCTCCTCATCATCCTGCCGATCGGCCTGCTGCTGACAGCCGTGGCGCCGTGGCTCCTGCCGGTGGCGCTCGTCATCGGCGGCGCCTACCTGTGCTTCGAGGGCGGGGAGAAGATCCTGGAGCGCTTCGGCGGCGCTGCTCACGCCACGGAGGAGACCGGCCCGGTCGACGAGGCCCAGATCATCCGTCAGGCCATCACCACGGACTTCGTCCTGTCCACCGAGATCATGCTGCTGGCCCTGGCCGAGGTGGAGGGGGAGTCCTCCATGCGACGCATCATCGTCCTGGTCCTCATCGCCCTGCTCATCACCTTCGCCGTCTACGGCCTGGTGGCGGCCCTCATCAAGCTCGACGACGCCGGGGCGCACCTGGCCGGACAGGGCCGCACCGGCACCATCCGTTCCTTCGGGCGTGCGATCGTGACCTCGGCGCCGGCGCTCTTCCGCGGCATCGGGATCGTCGGGACCGTGGCGATGCTGTGGGTGGGCGGCCACATCCTGGCGGTCAACCTCGCCAAGGTCGGCTTCCACCCGCTGCACCACGCCATCGAGTGGGCCGAGGAGCTCACCCACAACCCGGTCCTGTCCTGGATCACCGGAACAGCCATGTCCTGCCTCATCGGCGCAGTCATCGGCACCCTGCTCGCCCTGGCCTGGCAGCCCGTGCACCACGCTGTGGCCCGCCGTCACAAAGGTTAACCATCAAACTTACCCGTATGCTTCACCGCGTGACAGAGCCTTCCCGGTTGCCCTCCTGGCTGCGTACCCGGCTGCTTTCTCAGTCTCCCCGCCGGCTTCGCCGATCAGCGCCCGCAGCGGTGGCGCTCCTGGCGGGCCTGGCCACCTACGCCGCCTTCCCCCCGGTGAACCTGTGGTGGTCGGCCCTCATCGGAGTCGGAGCATTCATGCTCCTCATCCGCGGCCGCGGCTTCTGGGCGGGCACCGGTCTGGGACTGCTCTACGGCTTCGGCCTGTTCACGCCTCTGCTGCACTTCACGATGGTGGGCATGGGCAACCCGATCGGCTGGATCGCGCTGACGCTCTTCGAGTCCCTCTACCTGGCCGGCACTCGGCGGGGCCTGGTCCCTGGTGAGCCGCCTGCCACTGCTGCAGGGGGCCTGCCCGGCGAAAGGGCGGCTCACGCGCATGTGCCCGGCCGGTGCGGCCGGGCGTGCTCTTCTTCGCCCTGCTGTGGTCCGGGGTCGAGGAGCTGCGCTCGGTGTGGCCGCTGGGCGGTTTTCCCTTCGGGCGTCTGGCCTTCGCCATGGCCGACGCCCCGGTCCTGCCTGCCGCCGCCTATGTCGGCAGCGCCGGGGTGGGGCTGCTGGTGGCACTGGCGGCCGCATGCATCGCTCATGCAGCTCGATCCGTCTATGAGCGCCGCGCCCATGCCGGTCCTCCTCTGCGCAGCGCTCGCAGCGGCTGTGCTCGTTGCGCCGCGGCTACTGCCGCTGGATACGCGAGCCGAGGACGGAACCGTTCGTGTCGGAGCCGTCCAGGGAAACGTCGCCACGGACTTCGAGGACGCCTTCAACCGGGCCCTGGAGGTGACCGGCAACCACGCTGAGGCCACGAGGAAGCTGGCCGCCGACGTCGGCCCCGGCAACCTCGATATGGTCATCTGGCCGGAGAACTCCGCGGACCTGGACCCACGCGACTACCCGGCCTCGGCGACCATTGTCGATGAGGCCGCCCAGGCGGTCCAGGCGCCGGTGCTCGTGGGCGCGGTTCCTGTCGTCGACGACATCCGCTACAACGACGTCCTCATCTGGAATCCCGGAGACGTCTCCGGGAAGACGGCTCATCCCTTACTACCGCAAGCACCGGCCCGTGCCCTTCGCGGAGTACATCCCTCCCGTTCTCTGGTACGGCGCCTGACCACCCAGGTCGACCGGGTCGGCATCGACATGCTGCCCGGCACCGGTCCCCAGCACCCTGACGGTTCCGGCCGTCACCCAGGGCGCGGACGTCACCTTCGCCATGGGCATCTGTTTTCGAGGTCGCCTACGACGACGCCCTGCGCACCGGCGTCGAAACAGGGCGGGCAGGCGATCATCATCCCGACGAACAACGCCTCCTTCCTCGACTCCGGCGAGGCCGCCCAGCAGCTCGCCCAGGGGCCGCGTCCAGGCGGTGGTCCACGGCCGCAGCGTCATCCAGGCCTCCACCGTCGGCTACACCGCGATCATCAACCCCCGCGGTGAGGTCGAGCAGGTCACCCGGCCCCTATACTCAGGCGAGCCTCGTGGCCGATGTCCCGCTGCGCAGCTCACAGACCGTTGCCGACCGGCTCGGTACCGCCCCCGGCATCCTTCTCCTCGCCGGTGCGGGCGCGCTGGTCGGGGCCGGTATCCTGAGCCGGCTGCGCTCAGGGACGGAAGGCAGCGGCTGCGCCGGGGATCGCCGGCGTCGCCGCTGATCTCAGATAACCTCAGGGCGCCGCCACTAGCCTCGGCGCCACACGACCCCAACCATGGAGACAGAAGTGAAGGCACTCGTCGTCATCCCCACCTACAACGAGATCGAGTCCCTGCCCACGGCACTGGACCGGGTCCGCGAGCACGCTCCCGAGGCGGACATTCTCGTCGTCGACGACGGTTCCCCCGACGGCACCGGCGACTACGCCGATACCCGTGCGGACGAGGACTCCCACATTCATGTCCTGCACCGCTCGGAGAAGAACGGGCTGGGCCCGGCCTACCTCGCCGGGTTCTCCTGGGCCCTGGCCGCCGGCTACGAGCTCATCGTGGAGATGGACGCCGACGGCTCCCACCGCGCCGAGGACCTGGCCCTGCTCATTCAGCGCGCTGAGATGGCCGACGAGCCGGACCTCGTCATCGGCTCACGGTGGGTCTCCGGCGGCGCCACCGAGGGCTGGGACGCCAAGCGCGTGGCCCCTGTCCAAGGCCGGGAACCTCTACATCAACGCCATGCTGGGTCTGCGCGTCAAGGACGCCACTGCGGGCTTCCGGGTCTTCCGCGCCTCGATCCTGCGCCGCATGGACCTCGGGAAGGTCGAGGCCCTCGGCTACGGGTTCCAGGTCAACATGACCAAGCTGGTTGACGAGATCGGCGGCCGCATCGTGGAGATGCCGATCACCTTCCTGGAGCGGGAGGCCGGCCAGTCCAAGCTCTCCGGGGGAATCTTCACCGAGGAGCTGTCCCTGGTGACCCGTTGGGGAGTGGCCAAGCGCTCCAGCCAGCTGCTCGATGCGGCCAAGGTCGCCGGGAGCAGGCTGCGCGCCGCCCGCGACAAGCGCCGTCGGGCCGCTGCTGGCTACCAGCAGCGCCCATCGGCCTCATCCCGTCAGAAGCGCTCCTAGCGAGCCTTTCAGCCGCTGACCCGCTCGCGGTAGACCTCACCGCTGCGCAGCGCCTCGAGGCGCTCATTGAGGAGAACCTCGAGCTCATCGACCTTGCGGCGTTCCAGGAGCATGTCCCAGTGGGTGCGCGGGGTCTTCTTGGGCTCGTCGGGCTCGGGCTCGTCCTCGCCGCGTCGTGCGGCGATCTGGCCGCACTCGGGGCACTCCCAGGTGGGAGGCACCTCGGCCTCGGTGGACATCGGGATCCTGGTGACGTGCGCCATCGGGCACTCGTAGCTGACGATCATCCGCTCAGCGAACTCGACGCCGTCCTCCGACTCCATCGACTTCGCACCGATGGTCATGCCTCGCAGTGCGCGGTCTGCCATGCTTCTGGTCTCCTTGTGGCTCGTCTCTCGTGGTGTCCCGGTCCTCTGGCGGAGCGTACGGCTCACGCGCAGCCTCAAGGGCACAGGTGCGTCAACACCGAAGGAGGGCGCAGTGTTCCCGTTGGGTTCCCACTGGGTTCTCTCAGTATCGACGCGATCAGGGTAATGATGATACTGGCTGGCGTCTAACGTGACATCGTCGGTCTGGATCGGCTACGCCCTGTGCGGGACGCCAGGGAACGGCATACTTGGGTCCATGGCTCAGCGCATCGGCATTCTCACGGCAGGCGGCGACGCCCCTGGACTCAACGCGGCGATCCGAGGCTTTGGAAAGGCGGCGATCCAGCAGCACGGCTGGGAGCTCGTCGGTTTCCGGGACGGCATGCGTGGCCTGGCTGAGAACCGCTTCACCGAGCTCGACCCCGCTGCCCTGTCCGGGATCCTCACCACGGGTGGAACCATGCTGGGGACCAGCCGGGACAAGGTACACCGCATGATGATCGACGGCGAGCCCCGTGACATGGTGCCCACCATTGTGGAGAACTGCGAGAAGGACGGGATCGACGCCCTCGTCTGCCTCGGCGGGGGCGGGACCGCGAAGAACGCCAAACGCCTTATGGACGCGGGTCTCAACGTCATCCACCTGCCCAAGACCATCGACAACGACATCGTTCACACCGACTCCTCCTTCGGCTTCGCGACGGCCCTGGAGATCGCCACGGAGGCCGTGGACCGGTTGCACTCGACGGCGCACTCCCACCATCGCATCATCCTCACCGAGATCATGGGTCACCGGGCCGGCTGGTTGGCCCTGGGCGCAGGTATCGCCGGTGGGGCGGATGTCATTCTGCTGCCGGAGATCCCGTACTCGGTGGACGCGATCGCGGACAAGATCGAGCGGCGTCGCTCCCACGGGTCGTCCTTCTCAGTGGTGGCCGTGGCCGAGGGGGCACTGTCGGTGACGGATCACGCCGAGCTGGAGCACGCCCGCGCCCTGGTCAAGGACGCATCCAGTCCTGAGCGCAAGGCCATGGCCAAGCGGGGGGTCAAGCGCCTGGAGGCATCCCACCGCGCCAACACCTTCACCCTGGCCGAGCAGCTGGAGAGCCTGACCGGGCTGGAGGCGCGTGTGTCCATCCTGGGGTACGTCCAGCGCGGCGGTTCGCCCTGCGGCGCGGATCGTCTTCTGGGCACGCGCCTGGGCGTGGCCGGAGCCGACGCGATTGCCGAGGGCCGCTATGGCGTCATGGTCGCTGACCGAGGTCACGGCACGGAGCTGGTGCCGCTCAAGGATGTGGCCGGCCACACCAAGTTCGTTCCGGCCGACCACGAGTGGATCCAGGCCGCTCGCGCCGTGGGGACCGCGCTGGGGGACTGAAGGAGCCCGCCCTGAGCGGCGAAGAGCCGGACCTCAACGGGCCAGGAGCGGCCCGGGAGTCCAGGCGATCTCTCCAGCTCCCACACCGGTGGGGGCGTCACCGGAGACGATGACGTCGGCACGCTGCCATGGACGGTCCTTGGCGAAGAAGAGGCGCTCACCGGCCATCCACCAGTGCCAGAAACGCACCGACTCCTCGGCGTCGCCGTTGACGCCCTCAGCGATGTCCCGCTTGATGCCGCGGCGCTCGGCGACGTCGTCGCCGGTCTGTACCCACACGTGCGCGTCAATGAGGTTGCTGACCGCGCGCAGACCGGCCCCGGTTCCCTCGACGACGACCAGGGGAGAGCCGGCCGGAATCCGGATGGAGCCCTCGCGTCCGTGCTCGCGCCACTTGTCCGGGACGAGGTCGAGGCAGCCGGCCTCGTGCAACCGGGTCAGGGTGTCGACGTACAGCTGGTCCCAGTCGTAGAGCGGCTCATTCCAGATGAGGTCATCCAAGTGAAAGGCCTGTGCACCGGGGACGGCCGCGGTCAGCACCGTGGTGAGTGTGGTCTTGCCCGATCCGCCTCTCCCGTCAACAGCGATGATCACCGGCCGCCCCTGGGGCGTGCCGACAAGGCTCAGCAGGTGCGCAATGAACTCATCCGTGCTGTCGATCTGCCACCGAGTGACGGCGGGTTCTTCGGGTTGCAGCTCGACGGACTGGCCACCCTTGACCCGTCGGAGACTGTCGCTGTTGGCGGGGTTGTTCTGCTTGCCGCACATGGTGGGTCCTTTCAGGCAACGGCTCATGAGGGTCAGGTCGAGGACCTGACCATGCTTCTCGCCGGCCTGCGGGATAGTGCCGACACTGGTGAAACCATAGCGCTCGTGCAGGCGCACCGAAGTCGCGTTACCCGCCTCGATCAGGGCGATCATAGTTCGGTCCCCGGCCTGCCGTGAGGCCTCGATGAGAGCGGCGAGGAGCCTGGCACCCAGCCCTTTGCCTTGAGCCGTCGGGCTGAGGTAGATCGAGTCCTCGACTGTGCGGGTGTAGCCCTCGTAGGAGTGCCGGGGACCGGCCACCGCAAACCCGATGACGTCATGCGGCTTGCCACTGACGTGAGCAACGAGAGCCGTTCCTCGCTGCACCATGGGGGCCAGCCAGGTCTCGGCCCTGGCAGGGTCCTGCTCGATGCTGGTCCAGATGGCCAGGGACTCCCGCACGGCGGCGTTGCGGATCTGGCGGATAGCGGGGAGTCCTCCATGGTCGCCGGGCGGATCTGGTAGGTCTGTACCGCATCGGCGTGTCCATAGCCCTTAGTCTCACTCGGGGGTGTCATCGTTCCCCTCCTCGACGTACCGGGCGAGGTATCGCCCCGTCAGAGTCGTTCGCTCCGCCACCATCCGCGTCGGCGTTCCGGTGAACACGACGTGACCGCCGTCGTGGCCGGCTCCGGGGCCGAGGTCGATGATCCAGTCTGCGTGCGCCATCACGGCCTCGTGGTGCTCGATGACGACGACGCTGCGACCGCAGTCCACAAGGTGGTCCAGGAGTGCGAGCATGGCCTCGATGTCGGCCGGGTGCAATCCGACGGTCGGCTCATCGAGAACGATGACACGGCCTTCCTGGCTCAGGTGGACGGCAAGCTTGAGCCGCTGGCGCTCGCCACCGGACAAGGTGGTGAGCGCCTGGCCGAGGTGGAGGTAGCCGAGGCCCACGTCCTTCAGCCGTGACAGGATCCTGGTCGCAGCGGGAAGGCGAGCCTCACCCTGGGAGAAGAAGGTCAGTGCCTCGTCGGCACTCATGTCCAAGACATCGGCGATGCTGCGTCCGCAGAGGCGGTAGGCGAGCACCTCGTCCTTGAAACGGCGTCCCTCACAGGCCAGGCAACGGGACTCCACGGTCTCCATGAAACCCAGCTGTGTCTCAATGATGCCCGTTCCGCCGCACACCGGGCAGGCTCCTTCTGAGTTGGCCGAGAGTGCGCGGGTTTCGCACCCTTGTCCTTATTCGCCTTGGCAAAGGCCTTGCGAATAGGGTCGAGCAGTCCGGTGTAGGTGGCGGCATTCGATCGCCGTGAGCCCTTGATCGATGTCTGATCGATCATCACCACGCCGTCCATGGGGGAGAGGTGGCCATGAATGAGGCTCGATTTCCCGGATCCGGCCACTCCTGTGATGACAGAAAGAACTCCGACGGGAATATCAACGTCGACGTCACGAAGATTGTTCGTCTTGGCGTGACGAATTCTCATCATGTCCGTGGGGGAGCGGTGACTGCTCTTGAGCCGCACCCGGTCGGCCATGTGGCGTCCGGTGAGAGTGTCGGAGCGGTGCAGCTGCTCGACCGTTCCCTCGAAGCAGATTCGACCTCCTCGGCTTCCTGCTCCCGGGCCCAGATCCACCACGTGATCTGCGATCGAGATCGTTTCGGGCTTGTGCTCGATGACGAGCACGGTGTTTCCTTTGTCCCGCAGTGACAGCAGCAGCTCGTTCATCTGGTGGAGGTCGTGCGGGTGCAGGCCGATACTGGGCTCATCGAAGACGTAGGTGACGTCGGTGAGAGCCGAGCTCAGGTGGCGCACGAGCTTGGTGCGCTGGGCCTCACCGCCCGAGAGCGTCGAGGCCGGGCGGTCCAGTGACAGATAGCCCAGCCCGATGAGCACGAAGGCGTCCAGCATTTCCTTCAGGTTCTCCAGCAGGGGAGCAGCACCGGTCAGAATTCCCTGAAGACGAGTAACCCACTGCAGCAGATCGGAGATCTGCATGGTGCAGGCATCGGCAATCGACTTCCCATCGATCAAGCAGGTGCGGGCCGGTTCGGACAAGCGGGTCCCATGACACTGCGGGCAGGTCCCGAAGACAACGGCCCGTTCCACAAAGGCGCGAATATGAGGCTGCAGTGCCTCTGGTTCCTTGGCGAGCATCGACTTGCGGATCCTGGGAACAAGTCCTTCGTAGGTGGTGTTGATGCCTCCGACCTTGATCTTCGTGGGCTCCTTGTAGAGCAGGTCGTCTCTCTGCTGGGGCGTGAAGGAGTCCACCGGCACATCTGCCGGAAAGAGGCCGGATTCGGTGAAGCTGCGCACCTGCCAGCCACCGGCAGCGTATCCCGGGGACGGTGATTGCACCGTCTTTCAGGGAGAGCGTCTCATCGAGCACCTGCGTCAGATCGATGTCGGAGACCCTGCCCATGCCTTCGCAGCGCGGGCACATCCCGCCCTGAACGGTGAATGTCTTGCGCTCGACGATCTTGCGGCCGCCGCGCTGCGTGGTGACCGCACCACCACCGGTGACGGACGGGACGTTGAAGGCGAAGGCCTGAGGTGAGCCGATATGCGGCGCGCCGTGCGTCGAGTACAGGACCCTCAGCAGGGCTCCGACGTCGCTGACGGTGCCGAGGGTTGAGCGCGGGTTGGCTCCCAGACGTTCCTGGTCCACGGTGATCGCCGCCGTCAGCCCCTCCAGGCGGTCGACGGCGGGACGTGCGCTGGCCTCCATGAATCCCTGAACGAAGGCCGGGTAGGTCTCATTGACCAGACGGCGCGACTCGGCAGCGATCGTGGCGAAGACGAGCGAGCTCTTGCCTGAGCCCGACACGCCGGTGAACACCGTCAGCCTGCGCTTTAAGGGATGACGACGTCGATATCACGCAGGTTGTTCTCACGAGCCCCGACGACGCGGATGACGTCGTGCGCATCGGCGGGATTCTGTTCAGCAGTCCTTCCACCAGTAGTCACATGTCCGATTGTGCCGGACGTCGCCAGACGTCGCTGACGACCGAGGGCGCTGAAGGGCGCCGCAACAGCGTGCTCGCCAGAGCAAGCCCCACTCGCCTAACGCCGATAATGCACATTATGTCATTCTCGGAGGAGTGGCACTCTTCCAAGACACGCCGCAGGATCTGGGCGTCCTGCCTGGCCGCCGCCCTCAGCGACCACCGCCCCTGACCCCTCCGACCGCGCGAGACCCCAAGCGGCGTGTAGCCTTCACGCAGTGCGCCAGCCGGCCCGCTGCCGACTTTTCCTCAGGGAGCCCCATGTTCCTAGCGCTGCGCGAGATCCGCCACGAGCCCGTGCGCTTCACGCTCATCATCTCCGTCATCACCCTGGTGGCTTACCTCACATTCTTTCTGGCTTCGTTGGCTGTGGGCCTCGCTCACCGTTACCGCGCCGGCATCGACGGCTGGAACACCGCCAGCGTCGCCGTCACGGACGCCTCCAACGAGAACCTCTCCGCCTCACGCCTGAGCGACAAGCAGCTGAGCGGCCAAGGAACCTGGCCAAGGACAACGGAACCACGGCATCTCCCCTGATGAGCACCGCCGCTGTCGCTCAGGCGCCAGACGTCAAGGACGAGGACGGCGAGGCCCTGCGAGAAGACGTCTTCGCCTTCGGAATCGATCTGGACGGGACAGCTCAGTCCACCTGTGGCCGACGGGACGAGCGATTTCCGACCCCCGATAGCGAGGTCCTCATCGACGACTCCCTGAAGGCCAAGGGACTCACAGTCGGCGACACGATTCGACTGCTGGGTTCCGATCACGACTGGACGATCGTCGGGTTCACCCACGACACCACTTTCCAGGCGGCTCCCATCGTGACCCTGGACAGCCGGGCCTTGGGCCAGTACGGCCCCACCAGCCTGTCCCCCGCTGTCTCCGCCGTCGTGTTCACCTCCGACCTGACCGCGGACAGTAAGGCCGTGCAGTCCGCTGAGGACGCGGGCCTGACAATCCTCACCACCGAGGAGCTCATTCGCACGCTCCCCGGTTACTCGGCCCAGGTCCTCACCTTCAGCCTCATGATCGGTGCACTCATCATCATCGCCTCCACAGTACTGGGCATCTTCATCTACGTGCTGACGCTGCAGAAGAGGCCGGTCCTGGGGATCCTCAAAGCACGCGGCGTGCCCACGAGCTACCTCATCCGCTCCGGCTGCGCCCAGACCCTCGTGCTGTCGGTTGCCGGCATCGGCATCGGCCTGCTTCTGACGATAGTGACGTCCCTGGTCCTCCCCCATGCCGTGCCCTTCAGGATCTCCGCGCTGCTGGACCTTCTCATCGTCACGGCCTTCATCGTCGTCTCAGTCATCGGAGGTTTCATCTCCGTACGGGTCATCTCCCGCATCGACCCCGTGGAGGCCATCTCGTGACCGCATCAAGAGCAGCGACCGAAGCCGCAACCACCGTCATGTCCCTGGAGTCGGTGACCCGGGACTACCGACAGGGTGATGAGACCGTTCACGCCCTGCACAGCACAGACCTCACGCTGCGCGCTGGTGAGCTGGTCGGGATTCTGGGCCCCTCCGGCTCAGGAAAATCCACGCTCCTGACCATCATGGGCGGCCTGCGCACCCCTTCCAGCGGCACCGTCACAATCTCCGGTCAGCCCTTCTCCGGCCTGCCGGAGAAGCAGCGGGCCAGGCTTCGACTTGGGCGCATCGGCTTCGTTCTCCAAGCCTCGGGTCTGGTTCCCTTCCTGAGACTCAACGACCAGTTCTGCCTGCACGACCGAGCAGCACGAACGAAGGGCGACACCGACAGACGGGACCATCTTCTGAACTCGCTCGGCATCACGAAACGCGCCCACGCCTACCCCTCCGAGCTGTCCGGGGGCGAGCGTCAGCGCGCTGCCATCGCGGTGGCGCTCTACCACGACCCAGACATCATCCTGGCGGATGAGCCCACAGCCGCTCTGGATACTCGACGGGCTCAGGACGTCGCTCATCTGCTTGCGGATCAAACCCATGAGCTGGGTAAGGCAACAGTGATGGTCACTCATGACGAGCGGCTGCTTCCGGTTTGCGATCGGGTGCTGGTCATGCATGACGGCGTCTTGACAGAGCAGGACGCGGCTAAGGACGACGAGGGACGGGGCGGCTCAGATGATGACCACTGAGCCGCGCTGGTTCCTCCCAGCATGGAGAACTACAGTCGGTAGCCGTGTCCACGATCCCGAACTCCACTAACTTCCCCACCGCCGTCTTCCTCGGCGATTCGGTCACCACCGGTTGGCGAGCCCTGAGCCATCCCCGCAATCGCTGGACCTCCCTTGTGTGCGAGCATCAGCGGTGGCGGGAGGTGAACCTGGCGACGGACGGCCTGGGGTTCTTCGCACGACGCGGTGGCCATCTGCCCGGCGGACAGCGCTCGCCGTCGTGCCGTGACACCACCTGGCTGGAAGCGGTGCTGCGTTGCGAGCCCGACATCGTCACGATCAGCCTGGGGCTGAACGACGCCGCCTTCCTCCCCTCTCAGCGTGAGCTGGTCGAGCAGGCGATCGACCATGACCTCAGCTTCATCTCCACGCGTCTGCGAGGCGCGCCGGTCATCATCGCCCCCTACTTCCCCTCCCTGGAGGTCGGCCCACGCTTCCAGGCCATCCGCCGTCTCGTGCACGAGAAGGCCACGTCCCTGGGTCTGACCTCGACCGACGCCTTGAGCACGGCCATCAACGGCGACGAGGACCGCCTGGCCATCGACCAGATCCACCCCGACGACGCCGGACACGCCCGGATGGCCCGCGCCATGATCTCCTTCTACGCCGAGATCCTGCCCAGCTCGTAACACTTCCACCCACGTTTACGCAGGTCAGTTGGGTAATGACCCTCTCGAGGCATATGCTTGACGGCAGATCGCACTCACCGTGACCGACTAAGGAGCTCGAGGACCCACTCGTGGAGTCACACCGCGAACCCACACTGGCTGATGTCGCCCAGGCTGCAGGCGTCTCGCTGACGACAGTCTCCCGCGTACTCAACAACCGCGGCTACCTCTCCCAAGAGACACGGGAGCGGGTGGCCGAGGCGATCGCGCAGCTCAACTACCGCCCTAATCAGATCGCCAGAGCACTGCACGGCAAGTCGACGCATTCGATCGGGCTGATCGTCCCCACTGTCGCCCTGCCCTTCTTCGGCGAGCTGACCGAACATGTCGAGGACTTCCTCGCAGACCATAGCTACAGGACGTTCGTCTGCAACTCCATGGGCAAGGCGGATCGGGAGCGCGAGTACCTCGACCTGCTCGTCTCCCACCGGGTCGACGGCATCATCTCCAGCGCCCACAACGACGGCCTGGCCGACTACAGCTCGATTCACCTGCCCCTGGTCAGTGTTGATCGGGACCTCTCCCCATCGTCCCCAATGTCCGCTGCGACAACGAGGCCGGCGGCCGACTCGCCGCCGAGCACCTGCTCAAGCGTGGGGCGCGCCGCCCAGCCCTGCTGACGTCTCGCACCGGAATCCACAACCTGCGGGAGAAGGGGTACCGCCAGGTGCTCCAGCAGGTAGGTATCGAGCCGGTGGTCCTCACCGTCGACTTCAACACGCCCAATAGCGAGCGCCCCGGTCTCATCCGCGAGCGGCTCGACCTCGTCGCCGACGACATCGACGCAGTCTTCGCCACCGATGATCTCGCTGCCGCACAAGTGATGGAGTGGGCAGCCGAACGCGACCTGAGGATTCCGGACGATTTCAAGGTGATCGGCTTTGACGGCACCATCGCCATGCAGCACGCCCTGCCGGCTCTGACCACGATCCAGCAACCCATCGCCAAGCTGGCGCGAGCAGCGGTCGACCTGCTCCCTGAACCGGATCGACGTCGACCACCGCCGTCTCCGCGCAGAGCACGCAGTCGGGCGGTGCCCGGGGCTGGAAGGATCCCTGCAAGCCCCTCCCCATGCCCGTGAGGCTGCTGCCCGGCCGTACCGCCTAGTGGGACGTTGACGATACTCGTGGGCCCCGACCTGGTTGGTCGGAACCCACGAGTATCTGTTCACAGACAATCGTTCAACGAATCAGACGTTGGCCTGTGCGGCGTCGGCCTGAGCATTCTCCTTGTCGTCATCGGAGACATCGGCCTTGCGCATGACGTCGAAGAGCGCATCGCCCCGGTGAATCGTTCCAGCACCGTGCTCCTCGATACCCTCGTAGCCCTGGGCGTTGGAGACGACGATCGGGGTGACGGTCTGGTAGCCGGCGGCACCGACGGCGGCCCAGTCGACATCCACCAGCGGCATGCCCCGCAGAACCTTGTCGCCGGCCTTGACCTTGGGGCTGAAGTGCCTGCCCTCGAGCTGGACGGTGTCCATGCCGACGTGGATGAGCAGCTCGACTCCGCTGGCGGCTCGCAGACCGTAGGCGTGACCCGGTCGGGAAGGCCACGAGGACCTCACCGTCGACCGGGGAGACGACCGGCCCCTCGGCGGGCGCAATGGCCATGCCCGGGCCGAGCATGCCCGGAGGCGAAGGTCTGGTCCTCCACCTCGGACAGCGGGATCGCACGCCCCTGGATCGGAGCGGTGACGGTGAAGTCCTCGGCGGCCTCATCGGGCAGCTCGACGGTCTCGGCGTGCTCGGCCATGGCCTCGGCCTCCAGGGCAGCCTCATCCGCCTCACCGACGTCGTCGCCGGCCAGGGAGGCCTTACCACGGGTTGAGGCGTAGGCGTAGGCGGCGGCGAAGGCGATGATGATCGTGAACACCTCCACGGCGAGGTACTTGGGGATGTCCGTTGTTCGCATCGACACGAAGCCCACCATTCCCGCAGCCCCCAGTGAGTGCGTGCGCAAGTCGAGCAGGGAGACCAGGATGCCTCCGATGCCGGCTGCTCCCATTCCGATGAAGAAGGGCCAGCGGAGGCGGAGATTGACACCGAAGATGGCGGGCTCGGTGATACCGAAGAGCGCGGAGACACCACCGGCACCCGCAAGCCCCTTCATCTTGGCATCACGGGTCTTAAGGAACACGGCCAGAGCCACGGCGCCCTGCGCGACATTGGCCATGGAGGCGATCGGGAAGATGAAGGATCCACCGGTAGTGGCCTTATCAGCAATGAGAGGCAGCTCCACCGCGGGGAAGGACTGGTGCAGACCGGTAACCACGATTGGGGAGTAGACGATGCCAAAGAGGAAGCCACCCACAGGACCTGCCGTGTTGTACAGCCAGTCCAAACCGTCCGTGATCCAGATCGACAGCTCGCGGGTGAGCGGGCCGACGACGATGAAGGTGAGGAAGCCGGTGACCAGCATGGTGAAGAGCGGCGTCAGCAGGAAGTCGGCGGTTCCGGACAAGCGTTTGTGAAGCCACTTCTCAACCACGGACAGGATCCATGCCACGCACAGCACGGGGATGACCATGGCCTGGTAGCCGATCTTGGCCACCTCCAGACCGAACAAGGACCAGGTCGAAGACTCCCCTGTGTACTGCCAGAACTTTGCCGCCGCCTCCGGATTGGACATGTCATAGGCGGACAACAACGACGTCGAGACCATGGCCGCCCCCATGGCGGCACCGAGATAGACGTTGCCACCGAAGCGCTTGGTTGCCGAGTAGCCCACGAGTACCGGCAGGAAGGCGAAGGCCGCCGCCGAGATCATGTTGATGAGAGCCGCGTAGTCCTTGAGCCAGCCCCAGCGCTCCGTCAGCGCCTGATCGCCGAAGAGCCCCTCGGCAGTCAGGACGTTGTTCAGGGCCATCATGAGACCGCCGGCAATGAGGGCGGGAAGAATCGGAACGAAGATGTCGGCGATCGTCTTGATGAAACGGGAGAGCGGGTTGCCGCCCTTGGCGGCCTGCTCCTTGGCCTCGTCCTTGGAGACCTCTTTGACTCCTCCGGTTTGGATCATCTCGGAGAAGACGAGGTCGACGTCTCCCGGTCCGACGATGATCTGGAACATGCCGCCCGCGATGAAGGTGCCCTTGAGGTCAGGGTCCTTGTCGAGAGCCTTCTGGTCGACCTTATCCATGTCATTGAGGACAAGACGCAGACGCGTCGCGCAGTGCGCTGCTGCGTTGATGTTGTCGGCGCCACCGACATACGTCAGGACATCCTTCGCCACGCGGGCGTGATCCATTGCCACCCGAGGGTTTCCTTTCTCGTGATGGGACCGCAGCACCTGGGAGGGCGGGGAGACCCATCGGTCGGGAACATCGCTGACTCCCTGCGGCCACACCTGTGTCAATCGATAGTCACATTACAGTGAGTTAGAGCACCCTGCAACCGGAGAGAGGGGGCCTGGTCAATTTCCTGTCCTCGCCCTGCTCAGGAGCCTTTTGCTCCTGTCATGGCGCGAGGTTGAGAAGATTTCAGGACGGCATGAAAGTCCTCGTGCTGCCGGTTGTCAGCACGAGGCTCCCCTCCACCATCAGCCGCGTTCCCGAGCTGTTGATGTCGACGAAGCTGCGCAGTGTGAGGACCAGCGCCCCGTCGCCAACGAAGACCTCGGTCAGCGAGCGGTCGTGAATGATCTCCAGCACCGGCTCACATCCTTCAGGAAGTGTCACTGCACGCATGGAACCGTGCTGGGTATAGCGGGAGGTGGAGCGATCCACCCGGAGGACCTGTTCGTCCAGGGTGATGTCCACGTGCGAGGCATCCGAACCGATCCGCACTCCCCATGGTCCCGTGGTCCGCTCAGCATCCGCCTCCAGGCGCAGCTGCCAGCTGCGGTGCCCGTTCAGGTTGTCGACCTCATAGCTGCCCGCCTTCAAGCACTCACCCGCGACAGTGGGGTCACCGGCGTCATACGGGAGCGAGGCAGCAGGGCGCTGGATGAGTCGGCCGGCCTTGAGACTCAGCATCCGAGGAAGGTTGAGGGCATGGACCCACTGTCCGGTCTCGATGGAGGGCTGGTCGTCCTCCGAGGCGTTGCCCGCCCACCCGGTCAGCAGCACCGGCCCCGATTCGGAGGGGCGCCGGGCGAAGACTTGAGGGGCGTAGAACTCGAAGCCCCGGTCGACCTCGTAGAAGACCCCGCCAGTCCCTCGCAGCTCAGTACCCACGAGGTGACCCACCGTGTAGACGCAGGGGAAGATGTTCTCAAAGCCCTCCCGATCAGGCTCGATGCCCTGCGGGCACCAGAAGAGAACGTCCCAGTCCTCACCGGTGTCCTCGTCCTTCAGTCGCACCAGGCCGGGGCACTCCCACATGTACCCGAAGGAGTCGAAGGCGCCTCCCGCTCCGGGAAAGCTCAGCTCTCCCTCAAGCTCCCAGGAGACCAGGTCCCGGGAACGGTACAGGACTGCGGCACCGGTCTCGTCGGCGCGCTGGACCCCGATGAGCATTCGATACTCCCCCGGCCGGTCAGGATCCCGGAAGACCTGCGGGTCGCGGTAGTGGGCCGTGTAGCCCTCGGCGTGGGTGGGGATGAGGGGGGTTGCCGGGCCACTTGATGAAGTCGGTCAGGTCGCCACTGGTCACCAGGCACTGGCTGGCGGTGCGCTCGTCGGTGACCGGGTCCTTGAGGTTCCCGGTGTAGAAGAGGTGGTAGGGGACCTGAGCGGCTGCGCCGTCGAGCTCGGTCCCCTCCAGCACGATCGCGTTGCCGGAGTAGGCCCCCGAGCGGTCGTAGGAGGAGTCCGGAATGACGGCGGGCGCCTGGTGGCGCCAGTGCAGCAGGTCTGTCGAGGAGGAGTGCCCCCAGTAGACCAGCTTGCGGTGAGGATGGAAGGGACTGAACTGGTAGAAGGCGTGGTAGGTGTCGCCGTCGACGAGCAGCCCATTGGGATCGTTGAGTCGCCCCACCGGTGGGACGACGTGGAAGCGCGGATAGTCCGGGTCGTCGGCCGCCGCAGAAGCAGCAATCGCATCCAGGGCCAGGTCCTTGAGGTCCTCAGTCACGATCGGATGTTAGCAGGACCACTGTTGTGTGCTGGAATAGTTCATCAGTGGAAGTAAGGGACGATGAGCCACAGACCGAACAATGCGATCACGGCGGCAATGGCGATGAAAACACCCGCCAGAACCTGAGCCAGGCGCACCCCCTCGACCTCGCCGGCCTCATGCTTGGCGTGCACGGTGGCCAGCATGCGAGCCGCCAGCGAGCAGATGGTGAGGATGAAGGCGGTACCCAGTACCGTCACTGACGCCACCAGCCACAGTGAGCCCCAGTCGATCGCCATACCGGTCATGCCATGGATCCTGTCGTCATCCTACGTGTGCTGTCCTCGTCCGTCGCGCCGTTGACGATCTCGGAACGCACCTCGTCCAGCGTCAACGGTTCACGTCCCAGCTCCGGATCCTGCTTGACGACGACGACCTCGGAGGCGTCATTGACGTTGGAGAAATCCACCCGGTTGTGCCCTCGCCTGCCGGATGATCGCCAAAGCTCCGAGGATGAGCAGGCAGATGACGGCGATCGTCCCCGGCACCCCGCCCTTGACTGCGACATAGGACGTGGCGGCCCCCACCAGGCCTGAGCACGGAAGCGTCACCAGCCAGGCGATCCCCATCTTGCCGGCAGTCCTCCAGGACACCTTGGTGCCTCGGCCGATCCCTGAGCCCAGGATCGACCCGGTGCAGATATGGGTGGTGGACAGCGCAAAACCCAGATGGGAGGAGGCCAGGATCGCCACCGTCGAGGCGGTTTCGGAGGCGAAGCCCTGAGGCGCCTCGACATGCACCAGTCCACGCCCCATGGTGCGCATGATGCGCCACCCGCCCGAATAGGTGCCCAGACCGATGGCAAGGCCCGCTGCGGCGATGACCCACCAGTGGGGTCCGGTACCGGCCTCCTGGTAGCCGCCGGCCACAAGCACCAGCGTAATGACCCCCATGGTCTTCTGCCCATCAGACGTGCCATGGGACAGAGCCACCAGCGATGCGGTGACCCGCTGACTGTTGCGGAAGAGCCTCTCGGAGTACGGATTGGTCGGATGCGCGATGCGGTAGGCCAGCGCTGTGGCCAGTGCGGCCGCCACCCCGGCCACAACCGGTGCGATGACGGCGGGCAGAATGATCTTGGAGATCACTGTCCCCCAATGGACTCCCTGGACCCCGGCCGCCACCACGACCGCTCCGATGAGTCCTCCGAACAGCGCATGGGACGACGACGACGGCAGTCCGAACAACCAGGTCGCCAGGTTCCACAGGATGGCGCCGGCCAGACCCGCGAAGATCATGGCCGGCGCCGCCTCGATCACCGTGTCATCGAACATCCCATGAGAGATCGTCTTGGAGACCTCTGTCGACAGGCAAGCGCCGATCACGTTGAGCACGGCGGCGACCAGAACCGCTTTTCTGGGTGTGAAGGCGCCTGTCGCCACCGACGTCGCCATCGCATTGGACGAGTCGTGGAAACCGTTCGTGAAGTCGAAGACGAGGGCCGTCACGACGACAACGATCACGAGGAAGAGAATGGTGCTCATACCGTTCCCGATGGGAGATGTGGGTAACCCTCTCGACTGCCCTCGCAGGCGGCCGTGGAGGCGCGGGTCGCGTGAGCGCAACCCACCAGTATTGTTACCCGCCGACCCCCCTGCTGCCTAACCAATCGCATACAAGCCTCTCGCCGGTTCCCGGCGCCTCATAAGCACATCATGACCGCTCCCCAGCAACACGGTCTTTCGTCCCATCTTTGGGACGAAGCCGCTGAGCCAATTGTCACGTTCCACAAGTACCTCTTGACATGGTGGCTTACCCCAGAAAGAGGGGCCCGTCACGATAGGGTCACCGTATGGCAGCGGACACCATGAAGAGCCTGGACGGCATTGGCAGCGGCACCCTCCCCGATCAGGGGATCGACTCCGAGTCGGCAACGGACATCGATCTGGGCGTCGACCTGGGGACGACACGCACCGTCGTCGCACGCGCTGATCGGGGGAACTACCCCGTTATCAGCTTCACCGACGAGCACGGCGACGAGCACGACTTCATCCCCTCACTGACAGCACTGCACGAAGGCGTGCTCATCCATGGCTTCGCTGCCAGGCAGGCCGCTCACCAGGGGGCTCCGTTGCTGCGCAGTCTCAAACGAGTTCTGGCCTCCCCCACCTTGACGGCCTCGACACCGGTACGGCTGGGAGACCGGACCTTCTCCGTTTTGGAGGTTCTCACCAGCTACCTGCGTCACCTTGAAGCCGAGCTCACTGAGCGGGGCATTGACATCGCACGCGCCCGAGTGGTTGTCGCCGTACCCGCACACGCCTACGGGGCTCAACGCCTCCTGACTCTTGAGGCCTTCCAGCAGGCCGGTTTCCGTGTCGCCGCGATGCTCAACGAGCCCAGTGCAGCCGGCTTCGAGTACACGCACCGCAAGGCGACCACCGTCTCCTCCAGACGTACCCGGGTCCTGGTCTACGACCTGGGCGGCGGCACCTTCGACACCTCACTGGTCGACGTCGTCGGCACTTCTCACGAGGTGCTGGCCTCTCACGGCCTAGGAGACCTCGGCGGGGACGACGTCGACCTGCTCATGGCCACGATGGCCCTGAGCCGGGCGGGCATCACCGAGGAGGACCTCTCCGCCACCGAGCTCGACGACCTGCTGGACCAGTGCCGCGACGCCAAGGAGCACCTCACTCCTCAGAGCCGACGGGTGCTCGTCATCCTGAGGGGTCAGGACGTCGTCCTGCCCTGTGGCCGACCTGTACCAGACCTGCACACCGCTCATTGAGCGGTCCTTGGGCACGATGGCGCCTCTGGTCGGCAGGCTGGATGACGGGAGCCCGGACCTGACCGACATCGCGGGCGTCTACCTGGTCGGCGGCGCCTCCGGTCTGCCGCTGGTGCCCCGGCTCCTGCGGGAGCGCTTCGGTCGTCGGGTTCACCGCTCCCCCTACCCGGGGGCCTCCACCGCCATCGGCCTGGCGATCGCGGCGGACCGCACCAGCGACTACGACCTCACCGACCGGCTCTCGCGGGGTTTCGGCGTCTTCCGCGAGGCCGACGGCGGGCACCGCCTCACCTTCGACGCGCTCCTCAGCCCCGAGTCCGTCCAGGCCTCACCCGGTGGTCGGGAGGGAACGGTACTGACCCGCGAGTACGATGCGGCGCACAACATTGGCTGGTACCGCTTCGTGGAGTGCGCCGGTGTCGACGAGGGCGGCGAGCCTCGCGGCGAGATCGCTCCCTACCAGGACATCGTCTTCCCCTTCGAGGCCTCACTGCGGGACGTCGACGACCAGGAGCTGAGAACCTACTCGGTGGAGCGGCGCGATCACGGTCCGCGGATCCAGGAGCACTACCGCGTCGATGAGGCCGGCCTGGTTCGCGTCACCATCACCGACCTCACCGACGGATACAGCCGCCGTTACGTTCTGGGCAGGCGCACCCTGTAGGTGCCGGCCGCCCCCACAGCGGGTCAGGAGCGCGCGGCATCGGAGACCCGGGTGAGAGCCCGGGTCTCATCGTCACTGATCTCGAGGGTCAGAGCATCCATGATCGGCCGCAGCTGGCTCAGATTGCGCGCCGACGCCAACGGAGCAGTGACACCGGGACGATCACGCAGCCAGGCCAGCGCCACGGCTGCGGGCTCCACCCCGTGATCCGCCGCCACCCTGACGACGGTTTCAACGACGTCATAGCACTCCGGCCGCTGGTAGTCGGCAACCATTCCAGCCCGGTCGCCGTCGATCGTCTCATCTCGGCGGTACTTTCCCGTGAGGAAACCGGCCGCCAGAGCGAAGTAGGGCATGAGCCCCATGCCGAGCTCGGCCGCCACCCTGTTCCCCTGGCGCCAGGGCCTTCGACGTCATCGCGGTGGAGAAGGTTGTAGTGGGGCTGAAGGACGATGGGTCGGGCGCTCCCCTGGGAGTCGGCGATGGCGAACCACTGCCGGATGCGCTCGGGCGTGTAGTTGGACAACCCCACATGCCGGATCCTGCCTGCAAGGCGGGCATCCTCAAATGCGGCGACTGTCTCCTCCATCGGAGTGGACTCATCGTCGAAGTGGGCGTAGTAGATATCAATGACCTCGGTGCGCAGACGCGATAGCGACTCCTCCAGCGCCCGGTGGATGTTGTCTGCGCTCAGACCTGCACGGTCAGGCTTGGTGGAGACCTTCGTGGCCAGAACCACGCGCTCACGGACCGGACGCGAGGCGAGCCAAGCACCGATAACGGTCTCCGACTCGCCTCCTGAGTTCCCCGGAGCCCAGTAGGAGTATCCGTCAGCAGTGTCAACGAGGTTCCCACCACCGTCCACATAAGCGTCCAGCACCTCGAAGGAGGTCGCTTCATCGGCCGTCCAGCCGAAGACGTTGCCTCCCAGCCCGATGGGGCTGATCTGCAGGTCGGCCAGGGTACGGGTTGGAGATCCAGTCATCTTGCCTCCTAGTCTGAGAGCGCCGCCGGGAGCTGCACCGCGGCGACACTCGCCCTTGTCACGAGTCGGACCGACTCGAGCCAGAATATGTGAAGGCTGGAACCGTCTCCACGGTTCCAGCCTCAGCGAACAAGCGGTTCTGATGGTGCGCGCCTCGCGGCGCTCAGATGGCCTGCTGCCGCTTGGCGGCGCGACGCTTGGCCAGCTCATCCTCGACCAGCGGCGTCCCGAGCGCCTGGGCATGATCGACGGGCAGATCCGCCAGCGCCCCCTCGACCTCGTGCCATACCCGCCCCACGGCGATACCGAAGACGCCCCTGGCCGCCTGCGACCAGGTCGACGACCTCGTCGGCCGAGGTGCACTCGTAGACCGAGGCGCCGTCGCTCGCGAGGGTGATGGAGGCCAGGTCCTCGACACCGCGGGAGTGCAGGGCGCTGACGGCCGTGCGGATCTGCTGGAGCGAGACCCCGGTGTCCAGGAGGCGCTTGACGACCTTGAGGACCAGGATGTCGCGAAAGGAGTAAAGGCGCTGAGAGCCCGATCCCCTTGGCGCTTCGAATCGATGGCTCGACCAGGCCGGTACGCGCCCAGTAGTCGAGCTGGCGGTACGTGATACCGGCGGCGCGGCAGGCGACCGGCCCTCGGTAGCCCGGAGTCGGCATCGAGCTGGGGCAGCGGGTCACCGAACAGCATGCCCTGAGTACGCTGAGGCCTTGCTATCGCACTGGCTTCATTCATGCTCACGACCTGCTCCTGTCGCCGGAAGAACACGCACCTGAAACTGGTGCGGCGGCCCGCCTCGTGCGGCCACGGCTCCACGATAGGGCCACTTGAGGCGATGCTCAACGAAGGGCACGCCCCATCTCGGTGTGCCGTCAGGCATGAATCTCTAGCTGAGGTCAACAGTCACGCCCCAGGCGCCCACTATTCCCTGCGATGGAGCCGATTCTCCGACAGATACAGCAGCGATCACAAAGTGACATAGATTACAACATTAGTCACACGAGTCACATCAGCCCCGCGTGTCGTTGTCATCCAGTCGATCGGTCTGCGACAGCATGTGCTGCCACTGCTCAAGGCGCTCCGCACCGTGGTCATCACTGAGATCCACAGCCCTCAGGCGCGTCAGCGAGCTGCTGGCGTGTACCGGGAACCGGTGGTAGCCGCTCAGAAGCAGCCCCTCTCCCGGAGTGCAGGCAACCGTCGTCACCCCACTGGCACGGGCAGGAGTCTCAACGACGAGCCTGGCGACGATGCGCGCATCATCGTCGACGTCGAGCTCAGTGCGCCCGATGCGACCGCCCAGCGCCTCGACGACGATCATCGAGGAGCCCGGGGCCATGAGGGCGACCGGTGCGAGCCGTGAGCCTGCAGAACCAGTCCCCTCGTGCGCCGTCACCGGAATGGCCAGCATTGTCGGTCCCGCCGTCCTCGACGAGGACGGCGACCAAGCCGTCATCAGGATCGGTGGATCTGACACCCACCAACTGCATCAATGGGCACGTTCCAACCCTACGGGAGGCAGTCACCCTGTCCCTGGGAACGCGCACCGATGCACGCTGACCTTTCGTCGACACGAGCCCCGGCCGGATGAACGCCGACCGGGCGCGTGCACGCACCCGCTCAGCCCAGCGCGTCAACGGCGCGACGCAGCAGAATCGTGTGCAGGTCCGCGACGAGCTCGGCCAGCTCCCGAGCCGTCTCCTCCCGGCACTGCGCGACCGCGACCGGCGCGGAGCCACCGCCTGGTCGATCGTGTCCGCCTCCCGCTCAGCTGAGGCACGCACCGCGCGCAGGTTGCGCAGCGGGCACTCCCTTGCGGGTGATCTCCATGGCCAGACGCACGGTCCTCAGGTTCTGCTGACTGTAGCGTCCACGAACATCCGGGCTGATGAGTCCGACGGCGACGAGCTCCTCGATCTGGGACTCACTGGCACCGGAGTGGACCAGGAGAGCCTCCAGGTCCATGGGGGCCGTCGTCGACGATCTGACCATCACGGGCGACCACCCGAGCAACAGGGCTGCGGAGCGGGGGCCTCGACGTCGGCGTCCAGCCGCGCCAGACGGTCACGGATGACGTGCAACGGGAGGTACTCGTCGCGCTGCACCGCCAAGGCGTAGCGCAGCCGCTCCAGGTCCGCCTGCGAGTAGCGACGGTACCCGTTGCCGACACGGTGAGGACTGATGAGCCCCTCGCCCTCGAGATAGCGAACCTTTGGAGATCGACAGGGCAGGGGAACTCCACCCTTGAGGAGATCCACCACCCTGCCCGATCTTCATCACAGGCTCTCGAGATGCCGCGCGGCCAGGTCTCGCCCTGCCGGGCGCTCAGAGGCCCTCAAGCAAGGAGGAGGGGGCATCTCGCTTCTGCTTCGTGCGGCTGCAGCGTTCACCGAGACGCGGCTCCGCCCTGGGGGCCGGGGTGGTAGGTCATCCGGTACTTGCCGATCTGGACCTCGTCACCGGAGCGAAGAGCCACCTGCTCCACGCGCGTACGATTGACGTATGTTCCATTGAGTGAACCGGAGTCACGGACGCCGTACCCACCATCGGGCAGAGACGAGAAGACCGCGTGCTTCCTGGAGACGGTGACGTCGTCGAGGAAGATGTCGGCACGAGGGTGGCGCCCCACGGTCGTCTCCTCAGCGTCCAGGAGGAACCGCGCACCGGTGGTCGGCCCGTGGTGGACGAGGAGAAGCGCCGTTCCCGACGGCAGGGCAGCGATCGCGGCGGCGTCCTGCTGGCTCAGCCCCACCACCGGGGAGTCGACTGAGTTGGCGACGTCGACGACCCCGAAAGGTCTGTGTGGAGGAGGGATCCTGCTCGATCGGACTGCTCGACATTATTCCTGCCCCTCGGCTCGTTGCGGCGCCCGGTGCGCCGCCCTCAGGGAACCACCATACCGTTCGTTGCACCGCCGTCGAGTCAACACCACGACGCGGCTCTCCACGATTGACCAGGAGCATACCCGCTGCACGCCCCGCGACGATGCCCCTCAAGGTGACTGGGAGCACCGATTGAAGGTCTCAAACAGGTCACGACCCTCGCATTGATGATGGTCAGGCTAGGGACAAAGGTCTCACAGGCGCGGAGATGGCCTGAGTCCCTCAGAGATCCGCTGAGCCTGTGCGTCGAGCGGTCAGAGCACGTCGCAGGTCGTCAAGGCTCTTGAGGATGAGCCGGCGCAGGGCCGACGGCGCCTCGGGTGCTTCGCGAGCCAGTCTCGACCGCTTGGGCATCCGACCTCGTCCCCGCAGGCGGGGAAGAGCCCGACGACCAACCGGGTGGCGATCTCCTGGCCGCGCCCGGACCCACAGCCCTGGAGCTCCCTGGAGGTAGCGGGAGGTGAAAGGCGCGGTCAGCTCCCGGTGAGCGTCGACGGCGAAGCCCGCCACCAGGGCGTCGATGTGCTCGTTGCTCAAAGCGGTGTCGTTCAGGAGCCGGTCGAAGACCTCGACCTTGAGGTCCTGGCGGGGCATCGAGCTGGAGGCCTGCAGGTGACGGGTGATGCCACTGGCCGTCGGGTCTGCCTTCCGCTGCGCCTCGAGCTCGTCGGCGCTGACGGCGTCCAGTCGCGCCAAGGCGGTCAGGGCCCGCCACCGCATGTCGGCGTCCAGCTCCAGGCCGGGCAGAGCGCCGTCCAGGATCTCTCGTGCACGAGCGGCCGCCTGGGCGCTTTCTGCCTCACCGAGCAGCCGCGCCTGCCCTGCGGCCTCCAGCCAGGCACGGGCGCGCACGATCTGGGCGTCGGAGCCCGGCGCGGCAGCACGGAGCCTGCCCCACCCGCCGTGCAGGGACGGCCGGGTTCCCTCTCTTCGAGGGCCCGGTCGAGTCATCGGCCAGGAGGCGTTCCAGGAGCGCACGACGCGTGTGCGGGATCGGCATACCCTGCAGGCGACCCGCAGCGCCTGGTTCAGCAGTGACGGTCAGGGTGCTCGGCCCGGTGTCATCGTCGGCGTGCGCCAGAACGGCCTGGACGAACAGTGCCGCATCGATGACCGCGTCACGCACCAGGTTGTGCAGCATCGACCAGGCCAGGGACCGCGCCATGGGGTCAGCGCAGGAGCTGAGCGAGGTGGTCAGGCAGGACAGCGAGGCGTCGTCGGGGCGCACGACGGCGTAGGTGAGGTCCCTCGTCGTTGACGACGACGAGATCGGGAGCGGGCAGCCCCACGGCCTCGGCGACGTCGAGGCTCGCGGTCTCCAGCGACCACCGGCAGGCGGTGGGTGCGCACCAGCGCCCCGTCCCCGTCGAAGGAGTACAGGCCGACGACGAGCGTGCGGACGCAGCACGCCCTGCCCGCTCACCGGGTCGGTTCCTCCTGCCTGCAGGGTCAGGAGAGGCGATGCGTCCCTCCTGAACGAGCCAGCTCGTCGGTGATGACCGAGGGGCCTGCGGTGTGGAGCCAGGCGCGAGCCCAGTCGTGCATGTCGCGGCCCTGAGACCTGGGAGAGCACGCAGGAAGTCGTCCAGGGAGGCGTTGCCGTAGGCCCTGCGCTCGAAGAGGAGCCCCGCGGCCTTCAGGAAGGTCTCCTGGCCGACGTGGGCGACGAGCTGCTTGAGGACGGCGGCTCCCTTGGCGTAGGTGATGCCGTCGAAGGCCTGCCGGGCGGCCTCGACGTCGTCGACCCTGCGCGACGATGGGGTGGGTGGTGGCCTGCCGGGAGTCCTCCAGGTAGGCCCAGGCCTTACGGGTGGAGGCGAAGCTCACCCAGGCCTCGGTGTAGCCGGCCGCCTCGGCCTCGGCCCAGGTGCCCTGGGTGATCGGCGAAGGACTCCTTGAGCCAGGTGTCCCCCACCAGGTGGGAGTCACGAGGTCGCTGAACCACATGTGACACATCTCGTGGAGGATCGTGTTGGCGCGTCCGGCCCTCTGGGAGCGGGTGACCGGGCCCCTGGAAGAGATGTAGAGTCCTCGTTGAAGGTGACGCAGCCTGGGTTCTCCATGGCTCCGAGGTTGTACTCCGGGACGAGCACACTGTCGTAGGAGTCCCAGGGGAATCCGTAGTCGTAGGCACGGTCAGTAGAGGTCCAGGCCGGCGCGGGTCAGGTCGAGGAGCTCGGCGGCATCGAGGTGCTCGGCCAGGCTGGCGCGGCAGGACCAGGACAGCGGGATCGTCAGGCCCTGACGGCTCGGGGACGTCCATTGCCCGGTCACTCGGTGCCAGGGACCGGCGGCCAGCGCGGTGAGGTAGCTGGGCAGGGGCTGGAGGCGGCGAAGGACGTCACCTCGCAGCCGGAGTCGGTGCCGGTCGGGGCAGGGCGGCTCGATGCGCCTGCTTGCGGCCGGGTGTTGGACATGACCGTCCAGCCGCGTGGGTGCGTGACCTCCAGCGAGAAGCGGGTCTTGATGTCCGGTTGCTCCATCGACCGGCCAGGCCCGTCGCGCGTCGGAGGGCCTCGAAAGTGGGTGTAGAGGTAGGTGGCGCCGTCGACCGGGTCGTGAAGCGATGCAGCCCCTGACCCGAGTTGGAGCAGAGGCCACGCGCCGCGATCTCCACCGTGTGCTCGCCCGGGTCGAGGACGGGCAGGCTCGATACGGGCCCCGTCCCAGGTCACCGGGACCGGCTGCCCATCGACGCTGAGAGAGTCGACCGCCCGCCCCACGAAGTCCACCCAGAGGCCTCGGCGCGTTGCCTGATGTCCAGGCGCATCAGGGCAACGCACGCTGAAGGCGGCCTCGTGACGCACGGTGGCCCCGGTGACGTCAACGGCCACATGGCTGGAGGGCACCCGGCACACGGAGGATCGCCAGGAGCCCTCCTCGTGACGCAGGTTCGTGGGGCTGTCGGAGCGGGCGGGCGCGGTGGTCGTCATGCGCCAGAAATCTAGCGCCATGCGGTCGCGGCCGAGGCCTCCACGAGCCGGCACGAGGGCGTACCAGGCCTCATCGGGATCTCAGTCCCACTCTCCTCGGTGCGCTCGGGCGTGGCCCACAGGGTGTGGTAGACGCCCTCGACGTCGTCGGTGCGGTGGTAGGTGTGCGAGCCGAAGAAGTCTCGCTGTCCCCTGAATGAGGGCTGCCGGCAGGCGCCGTGAGCGCAGCTGGTCGACGTAGGCCAGGAGGAGGCGAAAGGCCGGGGCGGGGACACCGGTCGTGGCGGAGGTGGCCACGACCTGGCGCCAGGCGGGCAGCACCTCGCCAGGGAGGAGGCGAAGACCGGCGCCGTGAGCAGACTGGCCAGAGCCGGGTTCTCGTCGTAGCGCGGGTGATGTCAGTCCAGGAAGCGGGCAGCGGATGATGCAGCCGCCTCGCCAGATGCGGGCCATGGCACCCAGGTCGATGTTCCAGCCGAACTGCTTCGAGGCGGTGGCGATCTCGTCGAAGCCCTGGGCGTAGGCGGCGATCTTGGAGCCGTAGAGGGCCTGCCTGACGGCGTCGACGAAGGCGCGTCGCTCCTCGGAGCCGGTCAGGGTCGCCTCCGTGGTCCCCGGAGCGATATCGGCGGCCTGGACCGCGGCCCGCGCCGCGCTGGAGGAGGAGACCGCGCGCGAAGGTGGCCTCGGCGATGGCGGGCACGGCCACACCCAGATCGAGGGCCGTCTGGGTGGTCCACACTCCGGTGCCCTTCTGACCGGCCGCGTCGACGACGACATCGACGAAGGCCTCACCTGTGGCGGCATCGGTGTGAGACAGAACCTCGGTGGTGATGTCGATGAGGTAGGAGTCGAGCTCGGAGTCCTTCCAGGAGCGGAAGACCTCGGCGATCTCCTCCGACGTGAACCCGCCGACGTGGCGCAGCAGGTCGTAGGCCTCGGCGATGAGCTGCATGTCGGCGTACTCGATGCCGTTGTGGACCATCTTGACGAAGTGGCCGGCGCCGTCAGGGACCGACGTGAGTGCAGCACGGCGTGCCAGTCGACATGGGCCGAGATGGACTCCAGCATCGGCCCCAGACGGTCGTAGGACTCTGCGGTGCCGCCGGGCACGATCGACGGGCCGTTGAGCGCCCCTCCTCGCCGCCGGAGACACCCCATGCCCACGAAGTGCAGGCCCGCGCTCACGCAGGGAGACCTCGCGGCGCCGGGTGTCGGTGTAGAGCGTGTTGCCGGCATCGACGATGATGTCACCGGGCTCCATGAGGGCGGCGAGCCCTCGATGACCGCCTCTGTGGCCGCTCCGGCCTGGACCATGATGATGGCCACGCGGCGTGCGCAGCGAGGCCACGAAGTCCTTTCAGATCGGCTGCGGGCACGAAGTCGCCCTCGGAGCCGTAGCGTTCGATGAGCCTCTCGGTGCGGGCCAGCGTGCGGTTGAAGACGGCGACCGCGTGACCATGACGAGCCAGGTTGCGGGCGAGGTTCGCTCCCATCACCCCGCAGCCCGAGGACACCGAGGTCGGCTGTGGCCGGTGCGGGGATGAAGCTGCTCATGGAAGTCCTTTCCTGTGCCACAGCTCCCTGATGACGGCGCTGCGATTCCAAGCCTTGATGGCGGACGATACTGGCTAGCGCCCTGCGAGACGACAACAGCGTGTCGGCAGTCCGGTTCACGACACCGATGAGTGCCCACCGGCACCTGTCAACCTCGGCGACCCTATCGCGTCCAGCCCTCGCACGAGGAGCGTCCGTGGTTCAGACGTGCCCCGAATGACATGTGACGGCTCACGGTATGCCTGTCCCTGCCAGGGTGAGCCACTCCTCGGGGCGCTACAGTGCACCGTGTGCGGCTAGCACGGTCCTCGAGCGCGATGCGGCTGGCCCACCGGGCCTCGTCACGTCTCTGTCAGACCGCCGCAGTGCGCCGACGGCACGCTGGTGGCGCCTGGTCCGCTGATCGTCGATCCTCAGAAAGGCTGACGCGTCCAGCTCCGACTCTGCGACTCCGTTTCCCGTCGTCGAGACCACGCGGGCGACCAACCCGCTTTCCTCGACGCCCGCGACCTTCGCCTTCCGCGTATCGCGGACCCCTGCGTCCTGGTGATGTTCGGCATCACTGGTGATCTGGCTCGCAACAAGCTCCCTGCCCGCGATCTACGACCTGGCCAACCGCGGCCTGCTCTCCCCAGCTTCTCCCTGGTGGGCGTCGGCCGGCGCTCCTGGTCCGACGACGACCTGCGCGCCTACGTGGAGGAAGTCGGCTCGGGCAGGGTGCCCGCACCCGTGGCGTCCCGCCATCTGGGAGCAGCTGGCAGCGGGGATGCGCTTCGTGGAGTTCAGCCTCCTTTCGAGGACGACGCCGCCTACGACGAGCTCACGCGCCGTGGTGGATGACCTGGACACCACCTGGGGCACGCGCGGCAACCGCGCCTTCTACCCTGTCGATCCCTCCGGGATGGTTCCCGGCCGTGACTGAGCGCATCGCCCGCTCCCGGGCTCGTGGAGGAGTCGCCCGACGCCCGGCGCCGCGTCGTCATCGAGAAGCCCTTCGGACACAACCGCTCCAGCGCCCGAGGAGCTCGATGCCTCGTGGGACGCATCGTGCGTCCCGACGACGTCTTCCGGGTCGACCACTACCCGCAAGGAGACGGTGCAGAACATCCTGGCGCTGAGTTCGCCAACACGATGTTCGAGCCGCTGTGAACCAGCGCTACGTCGACCACGTCCAGATCACCGATGGCCGAGGACATCGGTATCGGTACCCGGGCCGGCTACTACGACACGATCGGCTCGGCGCGCGACGTCATTCAGAACCACCTGCTCCAGCTCCCTGGCACTGACCGCGATGGAGGAGCCCACCAGCATGGAGGCGGCCGCGGTACGCCTGGAGAAGGAGAAGGTGCTCAACTGCAGTGCGCCTGGAGCGCAACGGGGTGCTGGACCTGACCTCACCATCCGCCCGCGGCCGTTACGACGCCGGCTTCAGGGAGGTGCTGCCGGTGGATACCTTTGAGGAGGACGGCGTCGCCCCTGACTCCCCGCACCGAGACCTTTCGCCGCTCTGCGCCTGGAGATCGCCAACCGTCACAACAGTGTCCAGTTCTATC